>Ga0224501_10000084_pt1 | contig 101903 bp, 75 predicted proteins | sample SF_Oct11_sed_USG_4_FD_169105 | JGI IMG/M metagenome (GOLD analysis project Ga0224501, IMG submission 169105) | Sediment microbial communities from San Francisco Bay, California, United States - SF_Oct11_sed_USGS_8_1 | ecosystem: Environmental > Aquatic > Marine > Sediment | place: USA...
CCCCCAAGACCTCCGCGCGGTGGGGGGCGCCTCCGGCCGGGGGGCGCCCTGGGGGGGCGGGCGGGCGGGGGGGGGCGGCCGGGGGGGCGCGGGGGGGGGGGGGGGGGGGGCCAACAATGGACCTCGCGAACGCTTCGCCCGTTGTTCGGCGGCAAGAGGTTGCGGCGTAGGCGCCAGCCCGTACGCAACCCGAGGACTCTCAACCGCCCGTCGTAGCGTCACCCACAGGAAGCGATCGTCTGCGGGGTTGGGCAGGTAGCCTGCTGGATCGCAGTCCTGTATTTGCTGCAGCGTGATGCCGTCTCCGGGGGTCGCCAACAAAACGACTGGCAGCGCGAACTCCTCGCGCAGCTTTCCTACGAGTTCAAGCGCGCTGCACGATCCCTTCAGACCGGTGGTCACGAGGCAGAGGTCTGGCTTCGATTTCAGCTTGCGAACCTGCTCCAGTATTTGGTCGGTGGTCTGAACGATCACGGCTACCGTGTGTCCCATGGCCCGAACTTGGGCGGCGAGGCGGCTCGCCATCGCCTCCCGATCTTCTGCGACAACAATTGAAGCGGCCTTCACCGAGCATCCTCCTGGTTCGCAAGCGCGCACGTGCGCACAGCACGGCTCGCATTTCGCACCCTGGCACGTCGACAGGTTTCGGAATCAGCCAACCCAACTCCCATCGGTCCAGTTTAGCCAACGACTGTAGCCTGTACCATTGAACACTTCATATTCGATACCAGCGAATACCGCCCAGGCTAAACTGTTTAGCGCGTCCGGATGACCCTCTTGGTCGCTGGTTTGAAAGCGCCGCTCCAGCAGGTTCTTCTGGAAACAAGCACTGCACTGCAGGCCTTCGAAGACTGCGTCGCCTTTCGGCCGAGCGAGCCATAACCCCTACTGCTGCAGCGAGTGCTCCGGCCTGGTCGCGCGCACCGAGGGCGGTGCCGGCGGCCGGAACGCATCGACAGAGAGTCCCCGTGACAGGCCGCGCCTGGACGTCCATTGCGATGGCACGGGCTTGCGCCGCTGGCAGGTGCCCGGCACTCAGGCAGCCCTGGAGCCCGATCGAGGCGACGAGGAGCCAACGGGCCGAAGAGGCCGCGGAAGAACGCTTCACGACCCCCAAAGTCGCACCGCCGCGTTCCTGGAGCGTCGATGAACGGGCGGACGGACGCCTGCGCGGCCTTTTTTCGTTGACAGACCGACCGGTCTATTCATAGGATTAGACCGGTCGGTTCAGCGTCGCTGTGGCGCGCCCGACGCAAGCAAGGACAACAGCATGAGCTCGCTTTACGAACGTCTCGGAGCCACCGAGGGCATTGGCGCCCTGGTGGACACCATCGTCGGCTACCACCTCGCGAATCCGACCATCGCCAAGCGCTTCGGCCCCCTGGCCCAGGACCCCGAGCGCATGAAGACGGTGGCCCAGCACCTTTGCGACTTCCTGGAAGAAGGCGCAGGTGGCGTGGCCCGCTACACGGGCAAGAGCATGCCCGATGCCCACTTCGGCATGAACATCAGCGGTGACGAGTTCCTGGCTGCCGTCGACGACATCATGGCCGCCCTGGAAAAGCACGCCATCGACGAGCAGACGCAAAAAGACGTGCTCGCCATCTGCTACTCCCTCAAGCCCCAAGTGGTTCGACTCTGAGCACCCCCGCGGCCGGAGCGGCTTGCAGGCCCGCTTCGGCCGCGCAATGGTAGCTACTGCATGCAAGCGACCAAACGACGCCTGCTCGAAGCCGGTCTGCGAATGCTGCTCGAACGCGGCTACAACGATCTGGGCATCCAGAGCCTGCTCAAGGAGACCGGCACTCCCAAGGGCTCCTTCTACCATCACTTCGAGAGCAAGGAGGACTTCGCCCTGCAGGTGGTCGACGCCTACATGGTCGAGGTGCACGCGGGCCTCGATGCCTGTCTCTCCAACGAGCAGCTGCCACCGCTTCTGCGTGTGCGCAGCTTCTTCGAGGCGACGCGCGACAAGTACGGGCGCGATGGCTACCTGGGTTGCATGCTCGGGGGCCTGGGGCAGGAGCTGGCCGGTGTCAGCGAGGCCTTCCGCGAGCGCATCGAAGCCTGTTTCGCCGACATCGGCGCGCACGTGGCGACGTGTTTGGAAGCGGCGCGCGCGCGCGGTGAGCTGCCGGCCCACACCGACCCGGAGGAGCTTTCCGCCCTGCTCATCAACTGTTGGGAGGGCGCCGCCCTGCGCTGTCGCCTGCGGCGCAGCCCGGCGCCCCTCGACGCGATGCTCGACTTCTACTTCGGCACCGCGCTGGGCGCTTCGTCCTCGATGCCTGCCTAGATGTGCTCGGCGGGAGTCATGATCCGCTCTCGGGACCGCTACGGCGCCAGCTGCGGCGTCCGGCCCCCTTGAAATACACGGAGTATTACGGCGGAGGCCGTCCTTGCATCTGGCATCGTATCGACCCCGATCATCGGCTCAGCACTTCCGCCGAGCACATCTAGTGGCTCGCGCTACGATGTCCGACCGGCCTGCTTGAGCTGCTCGACGATGGCTTCCGCGTCCCCGGAGACGCCCGCGATCAACCCGGAGAGACGCCGGCGCAGCCACATCAGGCCAAGGCAGTAAAGCCCCGGCTCAATCACGCCGCCCTCGTGCCGCGGCAGGCCCTTTTCGTCGAGGAATTCGCCCGGCAGGTACGAAAAATCGCCGCCGAAGCCAGTGGCCCAGATCACAGTGCGAATATTTTCGGCGTCGAGATCGAGGCTGCGCACGCCCGCCATCTCTTCGAGCCCGGGATAGGGCCTGTCGGCCGGGTCGGGCTCCGCGGCCGGCGCGTCGAGACCCAACTTCGCGATGGCCATGTCGACGCCGGCGCGCAGCTTGGCCACGCTGGCATCGCCGACGGCCACGTTGGCCATCAGCTCGTCACCGATGTGCAGCGTGCGGCCTTCGATGCCGGCGAGACGACCGAGCAGCTTGGCACCCGAATGGGCCAGCAGCTGCAGGCTGACGGAGTGACCGCCGGCGACTCCCGAGATCATGCCCTGCGGTGCCTTGCGCTCCTCGGCGGGCACGTCGGCGGGGCGCTGGTCGGCCATGCCGAGGGCATCGATCCAGCCGGTGATGTCCCGACCCCGGTAGCGCCGCGGGGGGCGTCCCACCTCACTGGTGCACAGCCAGACCTTGCGGCCGGCCTCGAGCAGGTCTTCGACGATCTGGGTGCCGGTTTGGGCCGAACCCACCACGAGCACGGCCCCCGGTGGCAGCTTCGCCGCCGAGCGATAGCGCTGGCTGTGGAGTTGCTCGATGTCCTCGGGCAGTTTGGCCGCGAGTTTGGGCACGCGTGGCGCGTTCTGATCGCCGCTGCACAGGATCACATTGCGCGCCCTGAGCAGACCGTCCTGGGTCTCGACCTCGTAATGCGCCCCCGCGGGAACAATCGCCCGCACTTCCACGTCGCAGCGGATCGGCAGCTCGTGCTTGGCCCGGTAGGCATCCATGTACGCGACCCATTCATCGCGGTGCAGGAAAGCGTCGGCGGCCCCGGGGACATCGGCGTCCGGCAGAACATTGATACGGCCGGGCGTGTTGAGGTGAAACGAGTCCCAGCGCTCGCGCCAGCTCGAGCCGACGCTCTGACGCTCCAGCACGACATGCTCGATGCCCTCGCGCTGAAGGCAGCGGCTCATGGCCAGCCCCGCCTGTCCAGCTCCAACGACGAGGGTGTTCACGGAAGTCTCCAGTTGCGACATGTTGTCAGTCCTTTCGCGTTCGACTCTACGCGCTGCGCGCCGGCGCCGCTGGTACGAACGTGCTGCGAAATGTCTGCATCACTCGGGCGTCTGTTCGACACCCCGCACGACCCGCAGGCGTTCACCCGTAAACGCCGAGGGCGAGAGGCAGACGTAGCGCTTGAGCACGCGGTTGAAGTGGGCGCCGTCGGTGAAACCGGCGGCTAACGCGGCGTCGGTCACGCTGGTTCCGCCTGCCAGCAGGGTGATGCCGTCGATGCACCGCAGCCACTGCAGATAGGGCCGCAGCGGTATGCCCATGTCTTCCTTGAAGACGTGCAAAAGCCGGCTCTTGGAGAGGCCGACGCGACTGGCGAGTTCATCGGCGGAGATTCGAGCGCTCTCCAGTGAGCCCACGATGCGGACGGCCTTGCGCACGGCCGGATGCACGGCCTGGGGCGGCCGGGCCGTGCCCTGGGTCAGCGCCGACAGCAGGCGGTCCACATCTTCCCGCACGCGCGACGCCGGCGCCGGCCCGTGCAGCGCCTGTCGCAGTTCGTCCAGCGGCAGGCCCGCGAACAGCTCCTGGGGCAGCAGCTCCATGTCCTGCCGCTGCAAATGCGTATGACCGAGCCGGCGTCCCAGCGCGCTCTCGGGCGGCAGCCACAGAAGCAGCTGCTCCCCATCGGCGCCATCGAAGGCGTGGGGCACGTTCGAGCCCACGAGATGGATTAGACCGGCCCGGGCGCGCTCCAGGCTCGGGCCGAGGCGGTGGGGCTTGCCGTCCAGCGACAGCGTCAACTGGTAGGCCGCATGCCGGTGCGGCTGTGCACGAACCAGGGCGCTCTGCAAGCTGGCGATGTAGCCATCGAAGAGATAGCTGCGAGAGACCTCCACGGGCCGAGGGTATCGTCATCGAACGCACGACGCACGCTCGCGCAACGCCCGCGCGGGCTCAGATCCGAAGGTCGGCGATCACGTGGGCCTGAAGCTGCGCCCGTTGCTCCGGGGTCAGGGCCACGGCGCGGCGCGCCTCGAGGTCGAAGTTGACGACCACCGCCTCGCTGGTGGCCACGCAGCGACCGCTGACGGCGTCGAAGAGCTGGTGGGCGATGCGCATGGTTTTTTCCGACACCTCGGCGTAACCCGAGCGCACGCTGAGGAAGTCGCCGGCGGCGATCGGGTTGCGGTAGACGAAGCGGTATTCGAGGGCGGCGCCGCCAATGCCGGGTGGCTGGGGGCGCTCGGTGTGCAGGAAGAAGTGGGTGACGCCGTCGGAGACCGCGGCCATGTGGCCTTCGGGCGCCAGATGGCCGCTGGCATCGCAGAGCTCGGGACGCACCCGCCCGAGGAAGGCGGGGACCAGGCCCCGGACTTCAGCTTCTTGCAAGGTCGGCTCGGGCGCGGGCGCCGTGGGCTCGAGCCCGCGCGGGGCGGCGTACTCGGGTAGCTCGCATCGATGCACGAGGGCGCGCTGGCGGACCTCATCCGGAAGTGGGCGGGGCGTGCGGGCGTCGCGATCGCAGAGAAGATAGTCGGTGGTCAAGGTGGCGGCGGGCGGCCCATCGACGCCGTGGCGGAGCAGCGTCAGAATCTTCAGCCCTTCGCTCGAAACCTCGAGCACGCCAGCACTCGCGGTGTAGGGCGCGCCCGGGCGCAGCTCGCGCAAGAAGCGCACGTGTTGGTCCCGGGGCGCGAGCAGCCAGCCCCTGCGATCGAGCTCGCGCGGCGACAGCCCCAGCAGGCTTCCAAAGTAGGCCACGCCCTCGCCTGATTTGCCGAAGTAGTGGCGAACGTTGAGGTGGCCCATGCGGTCGCACTCCCAGGTCTGAACCGACGAGCGCAGCACTTGAATCATCTCGGACATCGCCGGGCACATACACCCGGCCACCGGCGGGAGTCAAAGCGCCGACTTCAAGCGACGCCATCGGCCCCGAGCAGGGATCGCAGCTCCGAAGTCAGCGCGTCCAAGAGCCGCTCGGCCTCGCCCTCGACGGACGCGAGTTCGGCGCGCTCGCGCAGCGGCAGTCGCACGTCGAGGTAGCACTTGAGCTTGGCCTCGGTCCCGCTCGGCCTCACGCATACCCGATGCTCGCCCTCCAGCTCGAAGACCAGCAGATCGCTCGGCGGCAGCGACAGGGGCAGCCGAGGCTCACCCCACTGCTGGCCGCTCTTCAGATCCGAAAGCGCCATCACCCGCAGCCCCGAAAGGCGCTCGGGCGGCTGTGCCCGCAGCCGCTGCATCATGGCCTCGAGCTTTTTGCGGCCGGCCGCGCTGGCCTCGAGCCTGAGCGACAGCTGGCGGCTCTTGTGCAGCCCGTGGCGCAGGTAGAGGCCTTCGAGGCGCTGCAAGAGACCCCTGCCCGCGGCCTTTTCCCGGGCCGCCAGGCACGCCAGCAAGAGCGCCGCCGAGATGCCATCCTTGTCGCTCACGCCCGGCACGCCGTAGCCCAGGGCTTCCTCGAAGCCGAAAACCAGCCGGTGATCGCCGTCTTGCTCGAGTTCGCGGGCGCGGGCCTCGATCCACTTGAAGCCCGTCAGCGTGTACTCGAAGCGGGCGCCGTGCTCGACTGCGATGCGGGCGCACAGGGGCGTGCTGACGATGGTGGCCACGATCAGCGGCGTGGCCGGCCCTTCATAACTCTCGAGCAAGGCATCGGCCAGCAATGCACCGATGCTGTTGCCGTCGAGCATGCGCAGGCGCGCTGCCCCGCCGCGCGCTGCCGCCGCCAGGCGGTCGGCATCCGGATCGCTGGCCAGCACCAGATCGACCGCCTGCGTCTCGCCCAGCGCCAGCACCCGATCCATGACCCCGGCCTCTTCGGGATTGGGAAAGGGCATGCCGGGAAACTCGGGGTTGGGATGGGCCTCTTCGGGCACGCTGAAGACGCGCCCAAAGCCCGCAGCCTGCAATGCCGCGAGCACAAGGCGTTCGCCCACGCCATGCAGCGCCGTGTAAGCGAGCGTGAGTTCCGGGGCGCCCTGGCAGCCGTTTCCGACCAGGCCCTGAAGCAGCGCCAGGTAGCGCCGCTCGAGTTCTGCCCCGACGATCTGCTCCAGGCCCTTTTCGGCGCGCGCCACGGCGTCGAGCCGGGGCAGCGCGCGCACGCTGTCGACCGCGTCCATGGCCGCGAGGATGGCCGTGTCGATGGGCGCCGTGATCTGCGCGCCGTGCTCCCAGTAGACCTTGTAGCCGTTGTCGGTGGCCGGGTTGTGGCTCGCGGTCACCATCACGCCCGCCGCCGCCCCATGCTCGCGCACGCAATAGGCCAAAAGCGGCGTCGGCACCGGCTGCACGAAGCGAATCACCCGCAGGCCCGCACCCGCCGCGACGGCGGCGACCTCCTCGGCCAGCTCGGCGCTGCGGTGGCGGCCATCGTAGCCGATGGCCAGGCCGCGGGCTGCGGCATCGGTCACGCTCTCGCGCACGTGACGGCAGAGCCCGGCGGTGGCTCGGGCCACGGTGGCGCGATTGATGCAAGAAGGCCCCGCGCCCAGTGGCCCACGCAGACCGGCGGTGCCAAAAGTGAGCGGCCGTGCGAAGCGCTCGGCCAGGGCCTCGGCGTCACCGGCGGCGAGCAGCGCCTCGAGTTCCTGGCGATCGCCGGGGTCGGGCTCATCCTGCAGATAGGCCTCGACCCGCTGGCGCAGGGCCGGCTCGAAGCTCATTGAGCGCTCACGGCATCGCCGACGGCCTCGCCGGGGGCGATGTCGACGGCGCCCTGAACGAAGCGCTGCTCGCGATAAACCATGGCGTAGAAGACAAAGAGCACGGCCGTCACCAACATCAGCCCAGCGAACAGCAAGTAGTAGCTCGCGCCTTGCAAGGCCGGCGTACCATCCGGATTCTTTAGGAAGAAGTTGACGCCCGAAGTAAAGGCATTGCCCAGGGCCACGGCGCCGAGGAAGAGCGACATGACGAAGGACTTCAAACGGTTGGGCGCCTGGGTGTAGAAGAACTCCAGGCCCGTCACGCTCACCATGATCTCCGAGGCCGTCAGCACGATATAGGCAGGAATCTGCCACAGGATGCTCGGCTGACGGCCGGCACCGAGCTCGGCCTCGATGTAGGCGGGGATCAAAAACGCCGGCACCATCACGAAGAAACCGATGGAGATCTTGCGCAACGGCGAGAGCCCAAAGACGCGATCGAGGGCCGGGTAGACCAGATAGCTAAAGAGCGGGATGAAGGCCATCACCAGCAAGGGGTTGGCCGCCTGCAGCTGCTCGGCGTAGAGGATGACGCCGAAGACCTCGGTGTTGAGGCGCTTGCCCTGGGCCACCCAGGTCGAGCCAGTCTGGTCGAAGAGCGCCCAGAACATGGCGAAGAAGACCACCAGCGGCAGGAGTTTCCCCACCACCTTCAAACCATCGACGCTCAGCACATCCCGGGCGAAGGCGCGGCCGGCGGGCGGAATGTGGGCAAAGCGCCGACGGCCCAGCCAAAAGCACCAGGTGGCGACGACCATCAACACCCCGGGAACGCCGAAGGCCAGGCTCGGCCCCACCTCGTGCAGCATGATCGGCGCCAGGATCATCGAAGTGAAAGCGCCGAAATTGATCGAGAAGTAGAACCAGCTGAAGACGCGCTCGAGCAGGTGCTGGTTCTTCCTCCCAAATTGGTCACCCACGTGGGCCGAAACACAGGGTTTGATGCCGCCTGCTCCCAGGGCGATCAGCGTCAGTCCCACGGTCAAGCCCAGACGCGTTTCGTCCAGGGATAACGCCAGGTGCCCCAGGCAGTAGAGCACGGAGATGGTGACGATGGTGCGGTACTTGCCAAAGAGCGCATCGGAGAGGATGGCGCCGAAGAAGGGCGTGGCATAGACGGCGGCGGTGAAGAAATGGAAGTAGCCCGTGGCCTCCTGCTCCGCCATGGGCGAGGGCTGGCCGTCGCCGCCGAGCAGGTACTCGGTCATGAAGGTGAAGAGGATCGCCTTCATGCCATAGAAGCTGTAGCGCTCGGCGAATTCGTTGCCGATGATGAAGGGAATGCCCGAGGGCATGCGATCGATGTCTTCGGGGATCTCTCGGTAGCCGTCCGCCATCGCGCCCCGAGTGTCCTCAATCGGGGCGCCTGCGGCAATGGTCGCGACGCCTTTCGGACCCGGCGTGGCTTCGCCGCGACGGGGGAAAGGGCGCGTGCCCTTTCCGGGATGGGAACTACTTGGCCCAGGGGCTGTTGCCCAGGGGCGAATAGGGTGTGACCGCTTCGCCAGCTGCCGCTTCAGCCTCCCCGAGCAGCCGCGGCCGCAGGGGCTGCTCACCGGGACCGGCGACCACCGCGAGCCGGCCCTGGGCCATCACGTGGCTGCCCGGTGCGAGCGCTCCGTGGCTCGAAAGCAACGCCCGGGCCCAGCCCGCGTGCACGTAGCCGCCAGCGAGCTGCTCGGCGAGCCAGGCCATCAGGTCGATCTTGGTGAGCTCGAACTGCTGCCCTGCCGGCGCCCGTAGAAGCGAAAGCAGGTAGCACAGGCGCAACAGCTCGGCGACCGGATGCTGGCGCTCGGGGGCCAGGCCCATGGAGTGCAGAAGCGCGCTGGTGCGCAAACGATGGCGGTCGGCCTGCTGGCGCCCCTGGGCCGTGCCCGACAGGGCCGCTGCCAGGGCCGCGGCCGCGGCATCCTCGGCGGCAAGGCCCGCCTGGGGCTGCAGCCCGTGAACGCCGAGCAGCAGCGCCGCATGAACCGCGGCACGCCGGGTCGTCGCATCCACGCCCACGTGCTCCATGGCGTCGGCGGTGGAGAGCGCGGCAAAGAGCACGCGTCGGGCGACCGGATCTTGCACCGGCGCCAGCTCCAGCGCGCGCAGCGTGACCGCGCGGCCCACCGCGAAGCAACGCTCGAAGCCGCGCACCAGCTCCCGGCCCCGCTGCCACGGCCACCGATCGCCCCTGGCCCCGAGCAAGGCCGCCACTTCCGCCTCGGCCGCAGCGAGCTCGCGGGTCGCAAAGACGTCGGCATGGACTTCGGCCCGCGTGCCACGCTGGCCGAGCACCGACAGCTGCTCGAAGCGAACTCCGGGGATCTTCGGCGCGCGCGTGCTGCCGGAGCGATGGGTGGCGTCGATGATGGCACGGGCCAGCAAAAGCAGCTCCTCGTGGTCCAGCACGCGCTCGAAATACAGGCACTGCAGGCCGTACTGCCGCAGCGCACCGGGCAGCTGGCGAGTCTTGCGATAGGCCTCCAGATCGATCGGCAATGGCAGGCGATCGCGCAGCAGGGTGCCCCGCACCACGTTCAAGGCAAAGGGCGGCTGCGCCCCGGCGAGCGTGTCCCTTAACCCATCGAGCGCCTCACGCATTTCGCGCCCGCTAACCTCCCGCGGACCGATCACCCTCAGCACCGCGCATAACTCGATCACCAGCCGCGCCGTGCGCTGCAATAGCTCGGCGTCGGACGCCTGGGCGTTCATCGCGATCCCCGCCTCAAGCGCTTGACGGCCTCCCGGATCTCCACCGGCTCCATCAGATCGCTCGGACGTCGCCGCGTGGCCTCTTCGCAAAGTCCGGCGCTCGCCTCCATCGCGGCGAGCGCCGAGAGCCTCACATCGACGGCGGCGTTTCGATCGCGAAACAGCGGCAGAAGATAGCGCTCACCGAGCCGCGCATCGAAGAGCGAAGCCATGGTGGCGCAGCGCAGCTCTTCGCTCCAACCGCGTCCTTGACTCTGAAGCAAGGAATCACCGACCCATGTTGCCGTCTTGCGGTCCCGGCACAGGGCCTCGATCAACACCGCGCACGACACCGGCCGGGTGGCAAGCAGATGCTCGATGAGGTCCTGCGCCGACTCGCGCAGGCGCGGCAAGCTCGCCAGGGCAGCCGCAGCGCTCTCCACCGCCACCCCATCCCGCTCGAGCACGGCCAAGAGTTTGTGCGCATCGACGCCCGCGGCCAGGGCCTGCTGCAGCAGCGCCGTCATCAGCGCCGGCGACAGGGCGCCAGCATCCACGGCATCGAAAAACGCCTCGGGTCCCTGGGCGACCAGCAACGCGCCCAGTGCCCGCTCGGCCTGGGTTTCGTAGGGCGCCAGCGAAAATAGCTCGGCCATGAACTCAGAGCAGGCACGCGCGCCCAAAAGCCCGCACAGTCCCGACAGCGCGGGCGCTTCGAAGCCGTGCTCGGCCACGGCCAGCGCCAGCGACGAGCCCACACCCTCGGCGTCCAGGGCGCTGCCTACGCCCTGTGCCTGCCGGAACAGACGCCCGAGCGCGTCGACCACCCGGGCATCGAGCCCCTGCGCGCGCGCGATCATGGCGCCGACCAACTCGCCGACAACACCGGCACCAATGTCACCCACCAGCTCCGGATGCGTGAGCGCGGCCTGGAACTCCAGGTTGCCGATGAGGTCGGCATCGCTGGCGGCCGCTTCGAGCGCCATCCGCTGCGGCTCCCCCAGCGCGAGCTGCCCCGACGCGGCGCGCTGCGACAGGCGCGCGGCCGCCTGCCCGTAGCGCAGCTGCAGCGTGGCGGCGTCGAGACTTTGGGCGGCGGCCCAGGCCGCGTCGTTCCAGCGCTCGATGCCCCAACCGAGGCGCTCGGCAAAGACCTCCTGCGCACCCGGCGCAGGCTGCTGTGCCCCGCCCAGGATGTAGCGGCCGTGGGCCCGTCGCGATTCGGCAAAGGTGGCACCAAACCCCGCCAGGCTGCCACTCCACAGCAGCTCCGCCAGCTCGTGGTAGCTCTGCTCACCGCCGACGACCGCAGCCAGACGGCGACCGAGTTCGCGCACATCGGCCTCGGAAGCTCGCGCGAGCGGCTGCAAAGCGCGCAACCCTTCGCTGTAGAGGGGAAAGACGAAGCGGCCGAGATCGCCGTCGGCCGGCATCAGCAACTTATCCGCCAGTCGAAGCTCCGTAGGCTCAAAGCGCACGCACCGATCGTCGCGCTCCAGCCACAGCTCGAAGAGTCGATGGGCGTGACCGGAAGCCAGCAGATCGCGGTTGATCGAAGTGGCGATCAGCGATGCCAGGGCACTGCCCATGGCCCGGATCGCCTCGACCTTGTCATGCTCCAGAACACCGGCGAGCCGAGCCGACATCTTGCGAGGTCGGCGAACTTGCCCCCCTGCACGTCCATCGGCGGCCACCATTGACTAGTCACCTGTGCCGGTAGTTCTGGGTACAACTCGACGGCCATCGACGGCCGTCGCCGCGTCGACCGCCCTTCGGGCTATCTCCTCGAATATACTCTGTATGTCCTTCGTCGATTCGCCACGCCGAGGGCCGCCGATTGCTCGCCGAGTTTTACCCAGAACTACCGACACAGGTGATTAGCATAGCGCGAATGACCCGGCACGCGTAGTACGGAGACGCGCGCACTACAACTGAGAGTGCGCAGGATGTCACGCCCTGTAGCCTGCTGTCGCATAAGCTGACAGCTGAGGGCAGACACGCCAGAGGTGCGAGACGCGTGCGGAAAAGGCTATGATCGCATACGGCCCTCCACTTCGGAGGACTTGGCCCCATGCTTGACGCTTGCACCATCTGCAGTTGGCGCCGCCACGCCGAAGCAGCCGTGCCACGACCCGCACGCGATTATCTTGCGACCACCGCAGTGATCGTGGCCCTGTCGCTGCTGGCCACGCTCGCTGCCTCCGGCCCCGCCGCGGCGCAAGCGACCGCCCTGGAGGTCACCGGCACGACCGCCGCCAACACCGGCGATGGCACCGCTGCAGAAGAGGCGTCGCCGATCGATGCCCACGGGAGACGCGACGACGCCCTACCCGGCCTCTCCGCGGTGGCCCTCACGGGGACGGCGACACCGGGGCGGCTGAGCCTGGCCGGTGGACTTGGCTATGGGTTTACCGGCGATGTGCTCGAAGACGACGAGAACCACCACCGCCTGGCGCTACGCGCGGGCGTGGCCTATGAGGCACTGCGCTGGCTCATCTTGGGCTACGCGCTGGAGGGACGCTTGCACCGTCAGGTCGGCGGCACCGACGCGGGCGACGGGGGGTTTCTGATCCATAGCCGCTTTGCACTACGCGCCGGCAAGACGCTGACCGACGATTTCGCCTTGGGCGCCGAGCTGGCCGTCGAGCTGCCCGCTGCCGCGTCGCCCGCCGCCGCCATCACGGCCATCGGTGCGGGCCTGTCGCTGATGGCCACCCATACCTCGGGCCCCCTACTGCTCGCCGCCAACGCGGGCATCCGCCTCGATCGGGCCGGCGAGGCCATCGACGATCCCCGCCGTCTGAGCGGCGCCGACCGCATCGCCCTGGGCACCGCCGATGCCACGGGCCTGCCGCTCGGCCTGGGCGCCAGCTACCGTCTGGGGTCGCTCACGCCCTTCGGCGAAGTGAGCTGGGAGCCGCGCGTCGGTCGCAATGCCCAGAAGGCACTGAGCGCGCCCATGTGGGTCACCCTGGGTCTGAAGCTCGAACTCAAGAAGGGCCTGCGTTGGGTGCTTTCTGCCAGCGTCAGCCCGAGCGCGCGGCCCGACGCGATCGTCGCTACGCCGGGTCAGCCCGATGTCCCCCTCAGTGTCGTCGATCCCAGGGCGTGGCTGCGCACCGGCTTGCAGTGGTCTGCGCCTCGGGCCAGCGCCAGGGCAGGCGATGACAGCGCCAGCCATGCCGTCGAGGGCAGCGTGCGCGGTGCGGACGGAGCGCCGGTTTCGGGCGCGTCGGTGAGTTGGGTCGACGACCCCAAGGTCAGCACCACCAGCGACGCCGATGGCCGCTTTCGCTTGCAGGGGCTTCCGGCCGGCGCCCAACGCCTGCGCGTGCAAGCACCGGGCCTCTCACCCGAGGAACTCACGGTGCAGGTGCCTGCCGATCCCAAGACGCCGCTCACCATCGAACTCAAGCCGCTTTCGACCGGCCTAACGGGCCAGGTGCTGCGGAGCGACGGCACCCCCATCGCCGCCGCCCAGGTCGAGCTGCACCCCGCGCCAGCGACCGAAGCCACGCCAGGTGACGCGCCGGCTTCCCGCCTGCCCCCCCCCGTGACCACCACCCAAACAGACGCCGAGGGTCGCTTTGCGTTCGCAGATCTGCAGCCCGGACAGACCAAACTCATAGTGACTGCGCCGGAAATGCGCGCCCATGAACAGCCGCTCGAGCTCACCGCCGGCAGCAGCCAGGAGCTGGCCATCACACTCGAGCGCGATCTGCCCGAGGGCCACATCCGCGGCCAGGTACGCGATTTTCGCTCGCAGGGCGTGCGCGCCAAGGTGCAGATCGATCCCGGTGGGCTGACGCTGGAGACCGACGCCGATGGCAATTTCGAAGTCGACGTGGCGCCGGGGCGCTACACGGTTCGCGTTCAGGCCTCCGGCTACCGGGTGCAGAAGCGACCGGCCGTGGTGGAAAATCAGGGCGTGACGGTGCTGATCATCGAGCTCAAGAGGAAGGGCCGGTGAGGACCTCAGCCCACCGCAGCCCCAGTCGCGGTACCCCGCGCCTGCTGGCGCTGGGCTTGCTCGCCCTCGGCTGCCAGCAGCTGCCCCTGGCGTGCGAGCCCCTGGGCTGCTCTGGGCCGCCCTACGTGGCCAAGCTCCTGGTTTTCAGCGGAGAGGTTGCGCGCGACCGGGCGGCCAAGCCCGGGGCCTGGAGCCGCACCGAAAAGGGTGATGGCTTCGCCATCGGTGACGGCCTGCGCACCTCCGCGGGAGCCAGCGCCACGCTGCAGCTGCGGGGGCGCGGCAAGGTCACGATCCAGGAGCGCTCGGTGGTGCGCTTCAAGGCCGGCGCGGGCCAGGCCCAGGGGCTGTCGATGCAGGTCGAGGTCGGCAGCATCGAGGTGGAGGGCGCGGAACTGTCGCTCGAAACCCTGATCGGCACCGTGCAGATCGAAGCCGGCGACCACGTGCGGGTGCGCGCCGGCGACGACGGCCAGCACCTGGATGTGCTGGTGGGCGAGCTGGTGGTGGAACACGACGGCCAGCGCGTGCAAGCCAACGCGGGCGACGAGTTGGTGCTCGACATCGGCGGCATTCGCATCGAAGGCGACGACGCCACCGAAGTGGCAGTGGTCGAAGTCGAAGCGCCAGATGCCGGCAACAGGGCACAGGACGCGGGCAGCGACGGGGGCGCCGGAGACGCGGCAGCCGGCGATGCCGTGGACGAGGGTGAGTCGGAGCCGGCTGGACCGAGCGTGGCCGAACTGTCGATCGCGGCGGGTGAGTCGGCCGCGATCCACGATCCGGCGCCGCCCACGCGGGTGGGCATCGCGCTGCCGGCGTGCGAAGGACACATCGGACTCGAGGTCCGTGGCCGCCGCGGGGGCTTTCGCAAGGCCCCCGTGGGCAGTCCAGAGCGGGCCATCGTCAGCCTCGAGCGTGGCGCCCACAGCTACCGCATCCGCTGCGCCGCCGACAGGGACAAGCGCGGCCCCATCGTGGCCAAGGGCCGCATCGACATCCGCCGCGATGCGGCGACCCGGCAGCTGCCCAAGCGACCGCCCACGGTCACCGTCGACGCCGACGGACGCCGTTACACCGTGCGCTACCAAAACCGGCTACCACGCGTGACCCTGCGCTGGCCAGACGCACCCAAGGCCTCCCGTTATACGCTGGAGCTGAAGTCCGGGTCGGGTCGCGTGCGCAAGTCGAAGCTGCAGGGGCCGAACCACAGCTTTGCCTCCGGCGGCCTCGGCGAAGGCGTCCACAGCTTCACGATTCGCGCCGACGGCGGGCGCAGTGCGAGCGGCAGCGTAAAAATCGCCTTCGACAACGCCGCCCGCACCGCATCGCTCACCACGCCGGCCAATGCTGCCCTGGCACGCGGAAAACCGGCGACCATCGCCGGCATGGCCATGAGCGGAGCCAAGGTCGCAGTCGACGGCAAACCGGTGCATACCGACGCCGAGGGCCGCTTTCGGGTCGAGCTCACCCCCGATGGTCGCCATGAGGCGGTGGCGATCAAGGTCGATAGCGGCGGCCGCGTGCATTATTACCTGCGGCGCCTGTCGCCCTGATACGAGCGCTACCGCGGCCCCCCCTTTGCAGCTACAATTTCACGGCAAAGGACGGCGTGGAATACGACGAGCTTAATTCCGGCGAACGCATTGGTGGGCGTTATCGCCTGGAGTCACACATTGGCGCAGGTGGCATGGCACGCGTGTGGCGCGCCGTGGACGAAACCCTGGAGCGCCCCGTTGCGGTGAAATTTCTCTACGCTGCCGACGCCCAGATGCGCGAGCGCATGGCCACGGCCTTTTCGCGGGAGGCGCGCATCGCCGCCGCGGTGCGCCACCCCTATGTCGTGAGCATCCTCGACTTCGGCACCCTGGGCGGTCGCGAGCAGATCCCGTACATGGTGATGGAGTTGCTCGAGGGTGAAACCCTGGGCGAGCGCATCGAGAGAAAGGGCAAACTGCCGGCCAGCGAGGTTGTGGACTACGCCGCGCGCGTACTCGAAGGGCTTTCAGCAGTCCACGACGCGGGCATCGTCCACCGCGACCTCAAGCCCGAAAACATCTACCTGCAAAGGGCCGCGACCCGGTTGCATCCGAAACTGCTCGACTTCGGCATCTCGCGCAGCCTCGACGGCGAGGGCAAGCGCCGCTCGGCCCTGACCACCCAGGCCGGCCAGCTCCTTGGCACACCGCAGTACATGTCACCCGAGCAGGCCGAAGGCGAGGGCAACATCGACCTGCGGACCGATCTCTACAGCCTGGGCGTGATCATGTACGAGGCGCTGACGGGCCGGCTTCCCTTCGAGGCCGAGGGCGTGGGCGCGTTGATCGTGCGCATCGTCACCGCCCAGTACACGCCGGCGATCGAGCTGGAGCCGAGCATCGGCCCGGCGCTGTCGGCGTTCCTCGACCGCGCGCTCTCGAGGTCCGCCGCCGACCGCTTCCCCGACGCGGCCACCATGCACGCCGAGCTGATCGCCGCCACGCGGCGCAGCCTCGGCGGCGCCGTCGCCCGTGCCATCTCGGTGGCGCCACCGGGGGCGATCACCCTGCCGGGGCAGGAGGGTTCGCGGCGAGCCCGTGGCCGCGGCGGCGATGGCGCTGCGACGGCCGACACCCTCGACGGAACACCCGTGGAGGGACGGCACTCACGCCCCGGGCGGCGACGGGCAAGACTGTGGACGGCAGCTGCGGTGGCCATGATCGCGGCGGGCGCTGGCGGCTGGCTGCTCCTGCAGCGCGACAGCAGCGTCGCGGCGGGCATGGAGGCCTCCGACTTTCACCTCGAGCAGCAGGCTGCAGCGGCTGCGCCGCCGGAAAGCACCGAAGCGGTCGCGCCGGTCGCGCCGGTCGTGCCCGCCGAAGCCGTTGACGCCCCCGAAGCCGCGGCCGCGGCGCCCGATGCGGCCACCACCGACAACGACGAAACCACGGCCGACAACGAACCGGCGGCGGATGCAGCCGAAGCGCTCGACCAAGCGCCTGCCAAGAAGCACAGGCGCAAGGCACCGTCGCGCAGCCTGGGCGCCACCTTCGTGCAGCACAAGGGCAAGATCGGCAGCTGCTTCAAGAAGCACGGCGGCGCCGAGGCCCCCGCCCTGACGCTGCGCATGGCGCTGCAAAAGTCCGGTCGCGTCGAGCGGGTGGAGGTACTTCCTTTGGCCCAAAGCGCCACCGCCCTCGGCCGCTGCATCCAAAGCGTGGCCAAGGCCATCGACTTCGGCCCACAAAAGGCAGCCATCACCTTCAAGGTGCCGCTGGCGACGCGCGTGGAGAGGTAGTTCAATGAAGTATCGAGCAACGAAAACAGCGATGCCCTGGATCCTGGCACTGGCGGCGCTCTACGCGGGGTGCGGACTTGTGGGCTTCGACGAAGTCGCCGAAGAACCGCTCAACGAAAAAAAATCCGACGACGAAAAATCGGATGAGGGCGACGGCGACAGCGGCTCGAGCCAGACAAGCGGCTTCGACGGGGGCGGCGATGCCACCGTGACCGATCGCGGCGACGCCGGAACTCGCGACGCGGCGATCGAAGCGGGCATCGTCGACGACGACGCCGGCTCCAGCTGCAGTCACGAACCACTGTGCGAAAACGGCGTCTTCGCGCGCTGCGAGAACGGCGTGTTGGTGGAGACCGATTGCTTGAAAGAGGCCGGCGTATGCCAGATCGGCACCTGCGACCCCCAGGAGGGCTGCGGCACGATCCCCAAGACCGACGGCACCGCCTGCGATGACGGACGATTTTGCACCGCCTTCGATCACTGCATCGAAGGAACCTGCGTGCCCGAAGCCGAGACCGACTGCAGCCAGTTGAACAGCCCCTGCACCAGCGGCGTCTGCAACGAGGACCGCGAGAGCTGCGAGGCCGTGCCGATCAATACCGGCGGCAGCTGCGGCACGGGCCTGGTGTGCGAGTTCGGATGGTGCACCGTGGGCGACGCCTGCACCATCGATGGCTGTACGCTCGCCTGCGGCGTGGACTCGGGCAGCTGCAACCTCGGTTGCAACGCGGGCTTCAACTGCGACTTTACCTGCCAGGAGGGCGCCACGTGCGTGATCGACTGCGCCGGCTCGGGCGACCTCTGCATGGTCGAATGCCTGGCCGGCTCGACCTGCAAGGTGCACTGCGCAACCGCGGCCGAGTGCGCCAACGTCTACTGCCCCGACACCGCCGACTGCCAGTTGACCTGCGACAGCGCCGAATGCGGCGTGGTTCAGGCGCCCGCGCTCTGAGCACGGCACGGGATGGCAGCAGGCTCAGCCGTCGCGCTGCGCCCGGCTGGCGACGAATTCCACCAGCTGCAAGTTGAGCAGCGCCGCGGTCTCGACCGGTTCGGACGCGGCGACCACGGCACGCACCTCCCGATAGGCCGCACGCAATAGCTCACGCACGCGCTGCAGATCTGCGGCCGACAGCGAGACCAGGTTGTAGGCGAAGAGGTTGGTGGCGCCTTGCTCCAGGAAGTGGTCGAAGGCCACGCGCGACCAGCGGGCCATGTGCTCGCGTGCAGCCTCCGGGTCTGCGAGGGTGTCGACGGTGAGGTTTCCGGCCACCCGGTAGCGCACGCCCCGGCGTTCGATCACGTGCGCGGCCTCGAGGGCATCGAGCGCGCGCTCTACCTCGCAGGACTCGATGCCCAGACGCGCGGCGATCCAGCAAGCCGCATCACCCTGGCGCTCGGCAAAGGCTGTGGTCTCCAGCAGGCGCAAGACCGCCTCGGTCCAAGGCTGCTCGAAGGCCAGCCGTCGGGCCGCTTCGGCGGTGCGGTAGCGGGCGCGCAGCGCGGGCACAGCCTCGATGGACGTGAGCTCGGCCACCAGATCGGGCAGACGACCTGTGACGGCGTCGACCAGGCGAAAGAAGTCCGGCAGCCGCGGCTCGGCCTGGCCGCGCAGCCAGCGCCCCACGGCAAAGCGCGAACGATCGCAGCGCTCGGCGAGCTCGCCCACCGACAGTGAGCCGCGCACGCTGTCGAGCCAGGCGGCCAGCGTCTCGCCCGGCCCGGGCGCCGGCGCCGCGTGGAAGCGCGCGAAGGCGGCCTGCACATCGATGCCGACGCGCCCGCAGGCCCGCAACGCCTCCGCCGCCGTCGGATAGCGGCGGCCGTTTTCCCAGTCGGTGATGGGGTTGGCGCGGTAGCCCAGGCGCCGCGCGAAGGCCACTTGAGAACGCGCTCCGCGCACGGCCCGCAGAAATTGGGAGGCCGCCACCTCCATGCTGCCAGAGTCCGCTGCTTTCATCTCAAATTCGCGCGTCGAAGCAATACTTTCCCATATTTGCACATCTATCGCCATATCTGCCAGGCCATATGTTCATTACCGGGCAATTCCCGAGTGGCGCGTTCTCGGTCTATGAGCACAATGCAGGACAGGAGTTCGGCATGAGCACCCGCATACAAGTCCTGGTTACGGCGCTGCTGCTGAGCGGCTTTGGCTGCTCATTGGACGGCGGTCAGTCCGGCGGCGAGATCCAGGAGCCCACGGCCCACATCGACACCATGCTCGTGCCCTGTCCCTGCCCGATGGCCGATCGGGCGGTCGCCGTGATGGCCACGCTCTCGAGCGCCGACGAATGCGGCATCCATGCGGTGGTCGATGGGCTGGTCGCCGGCGGAGAGCGCGTGGCCGTCGAGCCCGGCGACGAGCTCTGGGGCCATCCGATCGCCTGCGCCGACACCACCACCGTCGCCCCCGGTGACCCGGTATTCCTGCTCTACGCGCCCCTGCCGCCGCAAGATTCAGACGCCGACGCCGGCTCGCCGCTGGAGGAGGGGCAGATCTTCCTGGTGCCCGCGGGCCAGCGCCTGCAGCTCGACGTCGGCGAGCCGCTGCCCCAAGACCTGTCGGAGGCCAGCGCGATTCTGCTCGACTTCGAGCGCTGCGTGGACTGGGCACAGACGCATCCAGCTCCCGGCCCCTCCGAAGAGGCGATGGAGGGAGTCGACGCGGAGCAGGCCGACGAGCCTGTGATGGAGGTGGCAGCGCCCCCGCCCGACTTCGATGAACCCGCGTCCGCCGGATGCCGTTAGCGGCGACGCTCTAGCTAACAACTTGCAGTTATCGACTCGCGCGCGTCCCTGGAGGCGCGGCAAGACACCTGCGCCCTGCGCAGTACAAGGAGAAGAGCATGAGTAAAATGAACTTGATGATCGCAACCGCGCTGTGGCTCCTGGCCAGCGGCGCATGGGCCCAGGATGCGCCTTGCACGAGCGACGCCGACTGCGGCGAGGGCATGCGCTGCGAGATGGGGCTTACCCTCGAGCGCTGCCAGACGCCACCGTGCGAAACGACGGAGACCAGCGGCAGCTGCATCGACGCCCTGATCGGCACCGCATGCGACACCGACGCCGACTGCGGCGGCGGCGATCTCGTCTGCTCACGCCAGCTGGCGGTCGCCGACTGCCCCCCCGACATGCCCGACTGTGAAGCCGCGCAGGAAACCCAGGGTTCTTGCCAGAGCAACGAAACGCTGGCGTTTTCGTCGGGCATCGCGGTGGCCGAGAGCGGTGCAGCACCGGCTGCCGACGAGGGCGCCGCAGGCGGTGCGGCCACGCCCGAAGCTTCGAGCGCTGGCGGTCCCGAAGCCGAAGGCCCAGGCGACAACAGCGCGAGCCCCGATGCGAACTCCGGCGACAGCGGCTGCAGCGTCGGTGGTCAGACCGGCGGCACCCACGGCCTGTGGGCCCTGGCCTTGCCGCTCGCGGTGCTGGGCCTCAGGCGCCGCCGCGCCGCACGCTGAAACTCAGCCCGCGCCACAGGCCCCCCAGCGGCGCTCCGCAGGGCAACCTCGCGTCGTGACGGGGCGGCGGCCCGGGAGCGCCGGCCAGGACCCTGCCGTGCAGAACGCCTCGATGTCCTCGGCATCGAGGCGTTCTGCGTCGGCCGGCATTCACGAACCGACCCAGCCGGCTCGCAAGCGCGAGCGCGCTGTGCTTTCGCGGTCCGCCGGGCCGGTGTTTTGTTCTCAATCCACCCGCGGACAGCCCTCGTCGACGACGCCATCACAGTTGTTGTCGATGCCATCGCAGATCTCGAAGGTGACCTCCGTGCAGCAGCCCTCGTCCACCATGCCATTGCAGTTGTCGTCGATGCCATTGCAGATCTCGGGACCCGCGCCGCAGCCTCCCGGAGGCGCGCCGCAGCCCTCGTCCACCATGCCGTCGCAGTCGTTGTCGACGTCGTCACAGACCTCGGCGGTGGCCATGCAGCTCATGGGCGGCGGGCAGCCCTCGTCGATGACGCCATCGCAGCTGTTGTCGATGCCGTCGCAGATCTCGGCGCCGCAACCGCTGCAGCCCTCGTCGATCGTGCCGTCGCAGTCGTTGTCGACGCCGTCACAGACCTCGGCCGCGCAGGTCGCCGAGCAGACCTCGTCGACCAGGCCATCGCAGTCGTTGTCGATGCCGTCGCAGATCTCGGCCGATACCTCGCAGGACAGACAGGCGATGTTCAGGTCGAGTGAGACCGTCTGGCCCGCGGCGCCGGCGGCGTCCAACGTATCCTGCAGCAGCGTGCAGGCGGAGGTGCCGAGCGTGACCACGCCCGAAGTGGCGTTTAGGGTGTAGTCGCTCCTGGCGAAGTAGTGCGGATTGTCCCCGGGTGTTCCGGAGGCCAGGGCTCCTGCCGCCTCCGTCACCGTCAGCAGCACTTCGGTGCGGCTCGGATCGATGGAACTCAACGCGGCGGTATCGGTGACCTTCAGCGAACAGCTGAGGCTCAGCGCCGAGATCGCCCGCAGCGCGTCGATCAGGCTGGCCTGATCCTGCACCGCGTACCAGTTCTGACCGCCGCCCCCGCTCATGTCGGGCACCGCGGGATTGCCTGCGACGGCGATGTCCTGCAGGCAGTCCTGATTGACGTTGTTGTTGGTGAAGCCGACGACGAAGACGGGTACGCCGGCCTGCGCCAGGCGCTTGGCCGCGTAGCGAGTGCGATTGCATTCGCCGGTGAGGCTGGCATCCGAGCCGTCCGGGTCGTAGAGGTCGGTCTCCAACGTGCCATTCTGGTCGGCGTCGCAGAAGGCCCCGCTGTTGTTGGTGGCATTTGGATTGCCATCGGTGATGACGATCACGGCCTTGGGGTTGGGATCGGCGCCCGCGTTGTCGTTCAGGGCAAACAGCTCGCGGGCCAGGATCTGCTCGAGCGCCTTGGCCGTCGGCGTGCGCCCGGCGTCGGTCAGCCCCGCGTAGCTGGCCTTGAAGGCGTCCACGGCAGCCGTGAGTGCCGCCGCGGAGGAGGTGTCGCGGACCTGCAGGTCGAAGACCTCCTGAGGGAGTCGGCTCGGATCGCAGCGGTTGTCGCCATCGAGGGTATTGGCTGCGAAAACGCCAAGGCCCAGATGAAAGTCGCTGAGCAGGTCGGTCGAGAGCGCATCCAGCGCGTTTTTGGCGTCGGTGAGTAGCTCGTTCATGGAGCCGGAGACGTCGAGCGCGATGTAGAGGTCGGTCTTGGTCGGACTGGCCGCCACGTCCTGGGCCACGCACAGGTCGGTGCCGGCCGGCAGGCTGAGCTGGCAGGCATCGCCCACGCCGTTGCCGTCGACGTCGTCTTGGAGGTAGTTGGCCACCGCGACGCAGTTGTCGCAGGCGTCGCCCACACCGTCGCCATCGGTGTCGGTCTGGTCGTCGGCCACCAGCGGACAGACGTCGGTGCCGTCGCCCACGCCGTCGCCATCGGTGTCATTCATGGCGAAGACGCCGCCCTCGCAGGCGTCGCCGTCGCCGTCGCCGTTGCTGTCGGCTTGATCGTAGTTGGCTACCGAGGGGCAGTTGTCGCAGGCGTCGCCGCGGGCATCGCCGTCCTGGTCGGCCTGGTCGTTGGTGATGTCCGGGCAGTTGTCGAGGGCGTCGGGCACCATGTCCGCATCCGCATCCCCGCTCGAGAGGTCGCCACAGGCGTCACCCACTCCGTCGCCGTCGGCGTCGGCCTGATCGTAGTTGGCAACGAACTCGCAGTTATCACATGCGTCACCCACTCCGTCGCGATCAAGGTCGAATTGCTCCGGATTGGCGAGCCCGGGACAGTTATCGAAGGCGTCGTTGATGGAGTCGCCGTCACCATCGTCTGCCGAAGCGCTGCAGCTGTCGCCGGTCCCGTCCGCATCGACGTCGAGTTGGTCGAAGTTTGCGACCAACATGCAGTTATCGCAGGCGTCGCCCCGCCCGTCGCCGTCGGCATCGAGTTGGTCGGCATTGTCCACCGTGGGGCAGTTGTCGGTCGCGTCGCTCACACCGTCGCCGTCGCCATCACCACCACCCACACTGCCCGCCCCCTGACTGCAGGCGTCACCCTCACCGTCGCCATCGGTGTCTTCCTGTCGGAAATTGGCCACCTGTGGGCAATTGTCACAGACGTCACCCGCGCCGTCATGGTCCTGGTCGACCTGATCTTCGTTCGGGTCGCTCAGGCAGTTGTCCACGGTGTCGATCACACCGTCGCCGTCGGTGTCGCCGTCACCGTCGCTCGGACCGAGCGCTCCGCCATCGATCCCCACGGTGCCACCGTCGTCGCCGCCTGTGCCCGAAGCGTCATCGCCGCACGCGCCGAGCACAAAGACCACAAGCAGCGCGGACATCCATGGGGTTGAGAGGGCATTTCCCTGGCGATTCATGCAGATCCCTTCCGGTATTCGGCCACGCGACTGCGGGCCGCGCAAATCTTCCTGCCACGCCGATGCGTGCCGGACATGGCGACGCGGACGTTCGCACCACGCCTGCCCTTTCTAGTATGGCTGCAGGACGGATAAATTTCCGACCGCCCGAGCCCCTTGGCATCGTTTTTAGGCGTTCGTCACGACATCGTCAGAACGCCGTACACCTGGAGTTATCAATGCGTTCGAAGCTTGCACAGGGCGCGATGGCGCCGCGGCCCCGGCTTCGGGCTTTCAGGGCTTGCCGAGGTCCCGGTAGAAGCCGAGCAGCCTGCCCTTGGCTTCTTCGACGAAGGCTAGCGCCTCATCGCGCTTGTAATCGTCACTGGGCTTCCAGTGTCGGGTCCTGAGGCGGTAGGGGCGCAGGCCATTTTCGGCATCGCCATCGGCGCACAGCATCAGCTCGGGCGGCGGCTTGTCCACCCAGGCGTCGCCGAGATTTTGCTCCAGGGCGTAGTACCAGCGGGCCAGCTGCTGAATGCGCCGCTCGTCGAAGTAGCCGACCGGACCCAGCACCTTCACGAAGTCGCGCAGTCGGCGGCTCTCGAGATAGCGGTCATAGTCGACCACGTAGAGGCTCTCCGAAAGGAAGAGCGGCGCGCCGTGAAGCTCCAGGCCCTTCTTTTTGACCGTATTGCCCGACTGCACGATTTCGAGGCCCACGCTGCCACGCTCCGAGGCCATCACCGCGTCCTCGACGTCGTCGACGGAGGCGATGTTGAGCTGCGGATAGGCCGCGCTGACGACGCCGGTGTAGCGCCCCTTGACGAAGACGCGCTGCCCCGAGGCCGCCAGCTGCTGCAGATCGGTGGGATGCTTGCGGCTGCGGCCGGCCTTGGAGATCAAGAAGAAGCCAACGATGTCCTGCAGCTCGTTGCCCAGGGTGTCATTGACGTAGCCGAGCATGGCCGAGCCGGCGACGCGAATGCTGGTCGGGCGCTCGAGGTTGTAGTTGAACATGCCCCACTTCGTAACCGTCGTCGGCTGGCGCAGGTAGTACTGGGTCATCGACAGCAGCTCGTCGAGCCCGACCACCGCCACGTCCACCTCGTCGAGCTTGATCAGGGATGAGCCGTTGTGGGGCTCCTCACCTTCGACCCGCACGCGGATGCCGCCGATCTCCCACTCGTGACTCAGAAAACCGATGCGATAGGGCCGGGTCGGGCGCTTGCGGTCGACGAAGATCGACAGGCACGGCGCCGCCTCGCGACCGGCCTGCTCCAGGAAAGCAAGGGCCGTGCGCATGTCGGTGCTGCTGTGCTTTTTGCCCCGCGCCAGCACCTCAGCGATGGCATCGATCTCGGCCGCGTTCACGCCGAAGGCCTTGAGCTTCTCCAGAAAGCTCAGCAGCGTGCGGCCGGCGCGCGGAACCGCGCAGGTCACCTCGAAGCCCTCATCGGGCGGCTCCATTTCCGCGTCTGTGGCTGCCATCACGGGCAGCGAACTTGCCCCATCACGGCCCGGGGCGCAAATCGCTTTGCAGCCCCCGCTCAGCCCGCCAGCCGCTCGTAGATCTGGGCCCGCTTTTCCTCATCGCGCTCGACCACGGTGACCGAGTGGGAGCTAAAGCCCGCCGCCTCGGCTGCAGCCAGGGCCTCGACGCAGGTGTCCACATCGCCGGCGGTGCCGAGCTCGTCGACCAGGACCTCGGGCATGGCCGCAGCACCACCGCGCGAGCCCCCCTCGTCCCAGGCCGCGCGCACACGGTCTGCCGCCTCCTGGTAGCCCATGCGGCAGAAGTGCTCGTAGTAGAAGTCACCCATGCGCGCGATATAAAAGGCCGCGGTGCCACGCCGCGCCATGGCGGCGCGCTCGGGACGGTCGGTGACGGTCACGCCGTTGGGGCAGCGCACCTCCACCTCCGCCCGCGTCCGACCGCTCGACTCGACCGCGTCATAGAAGGCGTCGAGCTGCTGCTTCCAGCGGCTGCGCGGGATGAAGATGGGGATCCAGCCATCGGCAATGGCGGCGGTCTGCTTCACCGATTTGGGCGTGATCGAGGCCACCCAGATCGGCACGTGCTCGCGAAAGGGGTCGAAGCGCAGCGTGAAGCCGCGCTGGAGCTGGAAGATGTGGCCGTCGTAATGGAGCTTTTCGCCGCGCATCAGTCCATTGATGATCTCGATGTACTCGCGGATGCGCGTGAAGGGCCGGTCGAAGGGCACGCCATGGAAGTGCTCGATCACGTTAGGCCCCGAGGTACCCAGGCCGATGATCATGCGCCCCTCGCTTAGCTCGTCCAGGCTCGCAAAGTGCTGGGCCAGGGCCGCAGGGCTGCGCGAGTAGATATTGACGATGGAGGTGCCGAGGCGGATGCGCTTGGTGTGGTGGGCCAGGAGCGACAGGATGGTGAAGGCGTCGCGCCCCCAGGTCTCGGCGACGAAGAGCGAGTCGACCCCGGCCTCGTCGGCCACCTGCGCCTGGCGGATCACACTGTCGGTGTTCTTGCCGTTCCAGCCCACACCTATCGAGAGTTTCCGCATCGTCATTTCCTTTCGCGCCGGGCATTGCCACTCCGAGTGCCGCCCGAGCACATCGGCCGTATCGCCCCCCCTTGGCCATGCTTGTCGGAGGTTCTGATCCAGCCATACCTACATCATGGTGCGCTGCGCTTCAAATCGAGGCATGCGCATTGCAGGGTAGCGCCAAAGCCGCCCTGCCAGGGTCGGTCGGCTCGACCATCGCCGATCGCCATCGCTGCCCTCGAATGCAGCAAGAAGCCCGACGCGCCCGCCCATGCGCCGCCGCCTCTCGCCCTCATGAGCAGCCTCGCCCGTGGCCTCTGGGATGCGGCGGACCGCACCGTAAAGACCTCGGCCATGCGCACATCTAGTTCGCGATCATCTGCCACAAACTGCCAACGTCGAGTCTAACGCCGTCGCCAGGTTCGGTGCTCTTCGAATTTATCGGGCGAGGTACACTCGGCGCACTTTGGGATTGGGTCGGTGAGGGGATCGCACGGCTTCACCCCCGTTCCCTGCTGGTCGATTCCGTCGTCGATGCATACCCTGAGCGGAGGCGAGACCCCGACATTGCCGATGGCGTCCTCGCCGCGCGCCGCCAGGCACGCCCAGCCTTCCGGCACGTGATTGAGCAAATCCCAGGTCTTGCCTGTGCACGCGATGCCGCCGGGCGTCCCCAAGGAGAAGGCAAAGACGGCCGCAAAGCTCTGTCCCGCTTCGCCATAGGGCTGCGGCAGGACACGGCGCATGCTGCTGGCTCCAGAGCACACATAGGGCGGTAGGGTGGTGGCCATACCCGAAGTACACATCAAGCTGGCGCTCGCGGTATGTCCATCTTCCGAGAAGGCGGTTCCCTCCAGATAGCTCGCCGAGCCGGCGGGCACCACCGCTTCCAGACGCTGCAGCCCCGGCCTGTCGATGAGGCCGAGGTCTTCAAAGTTGATCTCGTCGCAAACGCCGTCGCCGTCGGTGTCGATCAGGAGATCGAAATCGGGCACCTGCACGTAGAGCTCGACGCTGTCCTCGTTCATTCCGGCGTGGTGGGCAACATTCTCACCGGGCAAGACGTTGGTACGTTCGACCGCGAAAACGCGATGGAGGGACGGGCCGGGCACCACGTCGAGGTCGTTGGTGGCGTCGGGCCCGACCGGGTCAAAGGCCCCCGAGCACACCCTCGTCGACTCGTCGAGCATGTAGTATTCGCGAATTAACGGTGGGTCAAGGCTCAAGATCGGCGCCACGTTGTCCAGCAGCAAGAGGTGGGAGATCGTGGATTCGTTTGCCACCAGATCCATGGCGGTGATGTTGATGCTCAGCTGCGTGCGATCCTGAAACGCGTCGATGCGGGTGTCGAAGCGGGCCCTGTAGGTCGTGCCCACCTGATCCCACTTCGTCAGCAGGACCGTCTCGTTGTTGACGTTGGCGACGACGGTGTCGGAGGCGACCCCGGAGGGATCGGAGATCTCCAACACCAGCTCCACCTGCCCCCGCACGATGGTCGAGTCCTTCGGACTCTTGACCACGATGGTCGGCCCCTCGGCGTCGAGCTTGAACATATGTGTGACCGAGCGCCTGGGCGCGCTGGGGCTTCGGCTGCTGGCAGCCGAGATCTCGATGTCGACGTCGGTCGGCGGCATGGGAAAACGCGAGCGATCGTCGAAGTCGATGCTGGTGGTATAGATGCCGGCCTGTGACGGGTCTTCCGTCAGCTCGAAGAGCTGCCCCAGCACGCGGAATTGCAGGTCTTTGGGCTCAGCCTCGAGATCACCCTCGGCGATCGGCGCAGGCAGCACTTCGATCTTCATCAACACCGGCAGCTTCAAAGCGTGGTTGCTCCCGTCCTCCGGAGCGAGAATCCGCAGGCTGGGGCCGAGGTCGAGCAGGGTGTCGAGCTCCGCGGTTCCCTGCAGGCTCGGGCTGCCGGTGTCGCCCGCAGAACACCTGAAGCGCAGCGGACCGTTGGGGATCTCATCGACAAAGAAGGTCGCCTCGAACTCTTCGGCCCCCACCGCCGCGACCGTGCCCGCAATTGAATCGGTCGGCTCGTCCAGGTCGACGCGTTCGATGGTCACGCTCTGCTGATCGACCTCCCTGGCCTCGGGGTGGTCTGCTTTTCTCACCGCACAACGCACGCTGACCATCGAGGTCGTGACGACCTCGTCCCCGTTGGGATCGCTCGCCGCGGACGGGGAGAGGATCTCCACCACAGGCGCAGCAGCCGACCCGGCACCGGCATCCACGACGGAATCCACGCCGCCCGAGCCGGCAGCTCCGCTGTCGGCGCCCGGCGCCGCGGCGCTGCCGTCAGGCTGTGAGGCGCCAGCGTCGTCGCGCCGGTTCACTCGACCCGTGGAATCGTCGGGGTCGGTGGTCACCGTGAGCGTGCGGACATCATCCCCACACCCGAACATCGACAACAGCGCAGCAAAGCCTAGCCCACAAAGCATTCCCAATCGCATCAATGTCGCTCCCCTCGCCCATCGGAGACGGTCTTCCAGGGTAGCACGGCCGCTGCGATCTCCCACCACAGCGCAAGGGGCCTGTCGCCACAGGTCGGCGCACGCGCACCCCGGTTCGCTCACCCATGACAGCGCTTTGACACCCGCTTTGAAGCCGGTGTTAACACCCGAGGGGCGGGCCGCAACCGCGCGCAGCCGCTACAGCCGCAGCTGCCCACTCTGGATGTCCGCGTAGACCTCGGGCGTCAGCGGCACGTAGACCTTTTGCTGCGGATGGCGGAAGTAGAGCGGGTCGCCGATGGCGCTGGGGTCGAAGCCCTCCTTGCGCAGGTCGGCTTTCTTGAGCTTGAGGGTGCCGGTGGTCTCCATCTGCTCCTGCAGCCGCAGGAAGATGGGACGCGCGTAGCCGGGCAGGTTTTGGTCCACGTGGCGCTGGAAGGCGTCGGCGTCGAAGTCGCCGCGCAGCACGATGGAGGCCATGCCGGCGCGGCCTTCGGTGCCCTCGATCTGGACGCCGTAGACGTTGACCTCTTCAGTGCCCGACCAGCTGGCGATCTGTTCCTGCACCTCGAAGGTCGAGACGTTTTCCCCCTTCCAGCGGAAGGTGTCGCCCATGCGGTCGACAAAATAGAGGCGGCGAACGCGATCCATGCGCAGCATGTCGCCGGTGTTGAAGTAGGCGTCACCCTTCTGAAAGACGTCGCGTAGGATCTTGCTGTTGGTCGCCGCCTTGTCCTCGTAGCCGTCGAAGCTGGCGCGCTTGGAGATCTTGCCGATCAACACGCCCGGCTGGTCGGCCTTGCACTTGACCATGAAGCCGCCTGGACCGCGCAGGAAGTCGTCGGCCTCGTCGTCCCAGCGCACCAACACGCCGCCCATCAGTCTTCCGACCGAGCCGACCGCGTTGTCGATGTTGAGAGTGCCGACGTTGCCCTCGGTGGAACCGTAGAACTCGCCCACCCGCTTGACCCCGAAGCGCTGCTGGAATCCGGGCCAGATGTCGGGGCGCAGGCCGTTGCCGACCATGGCGCGAACCTTGTGGTCGCGATCACCCGGCTGCGGCGGCTGGTTCATCAGGTAGCGGCACAGCTCGCCGATGTAGATGAAGCCGGTGGCCTCGTGCTGGCGCACGTCATCCCAGAAGCGGCTGGCCGAAAAGCGTCGCGCGAGGGCCATGGTGGCGCCGTAGGAGATCACCGAGCCGGTGCACACGCCGATGCCGTTGGTGTGGTAGAGCGGCAGGCAGTTGTAGATCACGTCGCTCTCGTCGAGCCCCCAACCCACGCCACCGAGGGCCTGGCCCAGGGCGTAGAGCCTGAGGTGGCGCACCAGGGCGGCCTTGGGCAGGCCGGTGGTGCCCGAAGTGTAGATGTAGGCGGCCAGATCCGAGAGACGGTTTTGTCCGGTCTGGGCCGGGTTTTCCTCGCTCTTACCTTCCAGTTGAGCCGACCAGGACGTCAGGCCCGCGCCCTCGGGCGCCTGCTGGCCCGCTTCGACGTCGACGAAGAGGTGCTGGGGGAGCTGCAGGCGATCGGCGATGGCCTGGAAGGCCTCCACATGCTCGCCACCGACGACGATGGCCTTGGGCGAGCAGATGCGCAGGGTGTGGGCCAGGGGCTCGCCGCTGTTGTGGGTGTTGATCAGGGCGGCGACAGCTCCGAGCTTGCCGGCGGCGAAGAAGTGCCACAGAAACTCGGGGCGGTTGTCCATCATCAGCGCCACCACGTCGCCCTTGCCGAAGCCCAGGGCGCTGTAGGCGCTGGCGTGGCGATTGACCAGGGCGTTGGCCTCGCGGTAGCTGAAGCTCTGGTCCTCGAAGCGCAGGAAGGTGTTGCCGCCGTTCTTGGACGCGGCTTGCTGCTCGAGCAGATAGGCCACGGTGGTGTTGCTGTCGGGACGGGCGAAGAACATGCCCTTGCCGGCGCGGTACAGCCTTCGAATCGTCTTGAGCATCGCGTTGTCTCCGGACGGCTTCCCGCGCCTGGGCGCAGCAGCCGGGCGCATAGTGACGGCGGCCGGGCCCGGGATCAATCCCCGCGAGCGCACAGGCCGGGGGCGATCAAAAGAGGCCGTGCAGCGGCCCACCGGGGGCCGCGAGGGCATCGACGCGGCGGCTCACCTCCGGATCCTCGCAGAGCGGCGGCGCGTGGTGGGGCTTGATACGGGCATCGATCACCAGCGGCAGGCGACAGCCCCAGTGTTTGTCGACGACTTCGGCACCGGCACCGTGGACGTCGCGGGCCGGATCGCTGCGTGTGAAGGTGATCCACAGGAAATTGTCGAGACTGCGCGCGCACTGCTCGCTGTCGTCGCAGAGCACGACCAGGGGCCAGGCGGCGAGCGCCGGCGTGCTTCCGAGCTGGGCGCAAAGCTCGGCGAGCCAGGCGCGCTCGGCACCGCGCTCGGCGCTGGCCGCACGGGCGCGGACGGCGAGCACACCGGGCAGGCACAGTCGCGGCTCGGACAGACCCGCGGGCAGCGCGAGGTCTGTGGGCAGCTCGCTGCTGAGCTGCCTGCGTGGCGGGCCCAGGGCCGCGATGACCAGCTTGGAGCCCTCATTGATGGCGTCGCCCGTGTAGTCGAGGGTGTCGATGGTGGTGCGGGTGTGGAAATGCAGATCGCGGGAGGGCTCGAAGCGGGCGAGCAGGTGCTCGAAAAAGCCGCGCACGTCACCGATGTCGAGCGCGGGGGCGTCGGCCTCGCTGGCGATGAAGAGGTACTTGGCGAGCGAGATCTGGCCCTGGCCGAGCAGGGCGTGGGCCTGGGTCAGCAGCTCGGCCGGGCGCGAGCTGTCGGCGTAGGGCGTGTAGCGCTCGCTTCCGAGGGCCAGCAGCAGCGGGTGCACGCCGGTGGCGTCGACCGCGTGCACGGCACGCACGCCCGGCACCACGGTGGGGATCACGGGGCCGGTCAGCTCGTGGATCAGGGCTCCGAAGGTGGTGTCTTCCTGGGGTGGACGGCCCACCACGGTGAACGGCCAGATGGCGCCGGGGCGGTGGTAGACGGCGTCGACGCGCATCACCGGGAAGTCATGGCGCAGGCTGTAGTAGCCCAGGTGATCGCCGAAGGGGCCCTCGGGCTTTTGGCGCCTGGGGTCGATGCTGCCGACGAGGCAGAAGTCGGCCTCGGCGTGCAGCGGCAGGGGCTGGCTGGCGGAGGGGGGGGGCGTAGCCATGGGTACGCGACGGCCACCGAGGGCGCCGGCGAAGGTCAGCTCGGAGAGGCCCTCGGGCAGCGGCATCACGGCCGAAAGCGTCATCGCCGGAGGCCCGCCGACGAAGACGTTGACCGGCAGCGACTCGCCGCGGCGCAGGGCGGCGCTGTGGTGGACGCCGATGCCGCGGTGGATCTGGTAGTGCAGACCGACCTCGCGCTCGGCTTCGTAGTCATTGCCCGCCAGTTGAATGCGGTACATCCCCAGGTTGCCCGTCATCAAGGAGGGGCGCTCCGGATCCTGGGTGTAGACCTGGGGCAGCGTGATGAAGGGGCCGCCGTCGTCGGGCCAGCTCTTGATCTGCGGCAGCGCCGACAGCGTGGTGGTGTGGGCCAGCACAGGGCCGGAACGCACCGCCCGGGGCAGCATGGAAAGGGCGGTGAAAGGCGTCTTCCAGTAGCGAAAGGGAGCGCGCCAGAAGGCCGCGGGGTCGACCTTGAGCTCGACCAGGCGACGCACCGCTTCGAGCGTGTCGCGGAAGATGAAGTGGGCGCGCTCGAGGGTTCCGAAGAGGTTGCACAGCACCGGGAAGTCGGTGCCGCGCACCTGCGAGAAGTAGAGCGCGGGGCCACCTGCGCGGTAGAGGCGGCGCTGGATCTCGGCCAGCTCGAGTGCGGGATCGACTTCGGCGTCGATGCGGCGCAGCTGGCCGTGGCGCTCCAGGTCTTCGACGCAGGCTCGTAGCGAACGGTAGCTCATGACCGACCGGGCCACGCACGAGGAGACGAGGGCGCGCGGGCAGGGGGACAGAGCCTACTCGGATCGCCGCGGTTGTCACCGCAGCGCTCGCCCGGTAGGCCATGGGCTGCCGTCCGCCGCGGAATGCGGCGGCGGAGGCTTGGGCAAGCGCGGGCTCAGTTGGGCGCAGCCGCAACGGCGGCTGGCAGCATGCTCTCGGAGAGGAAGACGCGGCAGGCCTGGGGCGTCAGGTTGTACTGCTTGATCTTGTTGAGCAGGGTCCGCCTCGAAATACCCAGCGCCATGGCCGCGTGGGTGCGGTTCTGGGAATGCTCCTCCAGAACGCGCGCAATCTCGTTGCGCTCGGCGGCGCGGCAGATCGCCCACAGGCGGCGAGGACCTTCTTTGACTTCACGATCGATGGGGTCGACTTGCATCATCCGTCACACTCTCCGTTGGGGTTTTGCAGCCCGGGCGTACTGACCCGTGCCCCAAAAGTAGGTGATTGCCTCGTAGCGAGTACCTGTCCCTTCAGTGGGGCGCACTGTGGGAACCGGTCGGAGGTTTCTGTAGGTTGATGCGAAACTTATTGCGCCGTTCGTACTGGCGGGCTGCGCCAGCGGCGACGCACCCATATTTGCAGCAGCCGCAAAATGGGGACGGACGCAAAACGACGGCACCGGATGGCGCCGTCGTTCTTGCGTATGGGTTGGACGGAGGACCGTTCAAAGCGAGCGAAGGCTCGCGCGCTCTCAGGCGTCGATCTTGATCGCGCTGTTGAGAACGGGCTTTTCGCCGCTGTAGTCGTAGATGCCGATGCCGCTCTTGCGGCCAAGCTGACCGGCGCTGTGGAGCTGCTCGAGCGTGGCCGGGATGCGGTAGCGCTCGTCCTTGAGCTCGCGGCGCATGGTGTCGGCCATGGCGTAGACGATGTCGAGGCCGATCAGATCGCTCAGGGCCAGCGGGCCCATGGGGTGGCCACAGCCGAGCTTCATGGCCGTGTCGATGCCCTCGGCGCTGGCGATGCCCGACTCGAGGGTCTCGATGCCGTGTAGCAGGTAGGGCACCAGCAGGCGGTTAACCACGTAGCCGGGCGTGGCCTTGATGCGCACGGGGGTCTTGCCGATCTCGGCACAGTAGGCCTCTGCGCGCTGGTAGACGTAGTCGGCGGTGCCCTCGATGCCGCCGAGCTCGACCAGCTCCATGGCGGGCACGGGGCTGAAGAAGTGCAGGCCCACGAAGCGCTCGGGACGCTCGAGGGACTGGGCCAGGCTCTCCAGGCGCAGCGAAGAGGTGTTGGTGCCGAGCACCGCCTCGGGGTGCATCTGGGCCTCGACCTTCTTGAGCAACTCGGCCTTCAGGGCCTCGTCTTCGACGGCGGACTCGATCACGAGGTCGGCGTCGGCCACAGCCGCCAGGTCGGAGCTGAAGCTGATGCGGTCGAGCACCTGCTGGCACTGCTCCTCGGTCATCTTGCCCTTCTTGACGCGGCGACCCAGGGACTGGCCGATCTTGGAGCGCGGCCCCTCGAGGTCACCTGGAGTGGCCTTGATCGCCGTCACAGCAATACCGGCGGCGGCCGTCACCTCGACGATGCCACGCCCCATCATCCCGCACCCCACAACCGCTACCTTACCGATTCCCATCGAAGTACTCCTCGCTGCAAGCACGCTGTTACAGCTCGCGCTGCGTGAAGGTGTCTAACCTACATCCTGCCGCCGGTCAATCGAGTAATACAAATGCTTTGAATTCCGGGCAGTTGCGGATCTCTGATGTCCATAAAGAAGGACGTTTGTGGTCGTGCCTATAGCATGCCGAAAACGTCCTGGCAGCCTCAGAAAGGCGGTTTTGCGAGCAGTTTTCTGCGCATCGCGACGGCGCCGCTGCGGGCTTCCCCCGACGCCGTGAAAACGTCCCGCCGTGAAAAGGTCGTCCTGGCAGCTTTTTGCGGGGCGGCTTCGGCGCATGTGGGCGTGAACGCTCGACCTCCCAGGTGTGGGAGAGTAGGCTCCTGACCCACATGGATTGCGCTCGGCCGGACCCGATGCTGCGAAGGTGGTCGCGGGCTGCTGCCGGCGGGCGAGCAGCGCTCCTGTGGTCGGCGCTGCTTCTGGCGGGCTGGGGCTGCGATGTGACTTCGCGGTCGCAGCTGTTCCTCGATGGGGGCGCCTCCGGCGACGCGGCCTCCGCCCCCGTTGCGACGCCTGACGCGGCCACCAGCGTCCAACCCCTGATGCTCGCGCCCATCTGCGAGCGGCTCATCGTTCGCCTGACCGAGTGCGGCCTCCTCACGCCCGGCACCCATCCCTGCCGCGAGCCCGATGAAGTGGCCCCCCACTGCATTTACCAATGCATGGTCGGGGGCTCCTGTTCCGATTTGGTGATCGCCGTCTGCGCCGAGCTGGTGCCCGGCGTGGACCTGGGCACCTACAGCGGGGACTTCCTCGACTGCCTCGAGGCCTGCGCCACGGCCGAGTTCAGCTGCGCCGATACCCAAACAATTCCACACGCCTTTCGCTGCGATGAAATCCCGGACTGCGAAGACGGCTCCGATGAGGTCGGCTGCCCGGCGCGCTACGTGGAGTGCGGAGATGGCCAGCGCGTCCACACCATCTGGAGCTGCGATGGGCTGCCCGACTGCGCCGATGGAAAAGACGAGGCCGACTGCCCCATGTTTTCCTGTGACGACGGCGCTGCGATCCCCACCTACCTGCACTGCAACGGTCGAATGGACTGCCAGGACGGTTCCGACGAGGTCGGCTGTTCCCAATCCCTGTGCGACTCGCTGGCCGAGTAATCCCCGAGCATCTCACCGGGGGCACCCGCCGAGACCGCAAATCACTGGCCTTTCCTCCCCGCCAAGGCTCTAAGATCCCCCCACCCCTGCCCTGCCTGGCACGGCCGCCATCACCGTGAGCGCACACCCCCCCCCGGACCCGACCGCCGAACCCCACGACCGCCCCAGCCCGGCGGCCGTGCACTCGAGCCTGCACCAGCGCTTCGCGACTGAAGCCGAGGCCCACGAGCGCCTGGGCCACCGCATCGCCCTACTACGGCTGTCGACCTTCCTGGCCGGTGCCGTGCTGACGGCGGCCGGGGTCTGGGAACGCTCGGGCCTGCAGCTCGGCCTGGGGCTGCTGCTGCTGGCGGGCTTCGCCGCGGCCGTGGTCTGGGACCGCCGCGTGAGCAACGCCCTGGCCGCCGCCGAGGCCCGACGCGATCTGCACCAGCGCCACCTTTCGCGCCTCTCGCTCGGCTGGCGCGAGTTCCAAAACCGCGGCCAGAGCCTGCTGCCCCCCGACCACGCCTACGCCTGGGACATCGATCTCCTGGGGCCAGGCTCGCTCTTCCAGCGCATCGACGTCAGCCACACGGTCCACGGCGAGCGCACCCTGGCGCGCTGGCTCGGGGAAGCCGCCGAGCCCGAGACGATCGCCGCACGCCAGGCCGCGGTGCAAGAACTGGCCGCCGCCGTGGAGCTGCGCCAGGAGCTGGAAGCCGCAGGCGTCGGCGGCACGCGCGCTGGCGACGCCAACGAGAAGCTCGATGGCAGCAGCTTCGAGCAGTTCTCGCGTCTGCCGTCCTATTTCGAGGGGCGCCCCTGGCTCACCCCGACCATTTTCGTGCTGCCGCCGCTGACCGCCCTGGGCTACGCGCTCGGCTCCCAGGGCGCAATCCCGGGCGCCAGCTGGCTGTTGCCGCTTTCGCTGCAGCTGTCGCTGCTGTTCGCCAGCGGCCGCGCCACGCGCCGGGCCTTCAACCTGGCTGCCGCTCGCCAGGGCGTGGTCGAGGCCTTCGAGAAGATGCTGCAGGTGGTGGAAGCCGCGCGCTTCGACAGTCCGCTCATGCAACAGATGCAAGCGCGGCTGTCGCCCGACGGAAGCTCCATCGCCGCCCAGATGCGGCGGCTGCGCAGCTGGGCCAGCGCCGCCGAGCTGCGCAAGCAGGGGCTGCTCTACATTTTCATCAATCCCGTGACGCTGTGGGACCTGCATGTGCTCCGCGGCCTGGAGCGCTGGAATCGCGACGTCGGGCGCCACACCGGGCGCTTCTTCGAGGCCCTGGGCGAGCTGGAAGCCCTGTGTGCCCTTGCCACCCTGCGCTTTTTGGAGCCCGACTCCCACCTGCCCGAGGTGGTCGACGATGACCGCCCGCTGTCGGCCCAGGCCCTGGGCCATCCGCTGCTGGAGCCGGGCGCGCGCGTCTGCAACGACCTGCAGCTCGAGGGTCCCGGCAGCGCCCTGATCGTCACCGGCTCCAACATGGCCGGCAAAAGCACGCTGCTGCGCGCCCTGGGGCTGAACGCGGCGCTGGCCCTGGCCGGCGGTCCCGTCTGCGCCGCCCGCATGACCCTGCCGCCGCTGCGCCTGCGGGCCAGCATGCGCATCCAGGACTCGCTGCAGGAGGGCGCCAGCTACTTCCACGCCGAGCTGAGCAAGCTGCGCTCGGTGGTGGCCGACGCCGAGGCCCGGCCGCCGGTGCTGTTCCTCCTCGACGAGCTGCTGCGCGGCACCAACGCCCGGGCACGCCATATCGGTGCCCGCGCCGTGCTCGAACACCTGCTCGAGCGTAGCGGCACGGGCCTGGTGGCCACCCATGACGTGGCCCTGTCGCGCATGGAGCAGGCCGCGGACAAAAAAATCCGGAATGCGCACTTCACTGACGTTGTGACCGATGGAGAAATGCGTTTCGATTATCGGTTGCAACCCGGTGTGGTTCGCACGAGCAACGCCCTGCGCTTGCTGGCCCTGGCGGGCATCGATGTGGCCACCGACGACGACCTGGTGATGGCGGAGGACATGGCGATCGGATCCGGAAGCGAAAACGTGGAGACGGTGTAGGTGCACAACCCCGACCACCTGAGCGGATTCCTCGAGCTACCTCTGGCGCCCGACGCCGAGTCGCGAACTTCCCTGTGGCGCCAGGCCATGGCCACCCTGGCCCAAGCGGCCCTCGAGCAACAGCCGGTGCCCCTGGAGGGCTTCGATCCCCGGGCGCTGCAGGCCGGCGTGATGGTGGCCCTGCGCGAAAACCTGACCGACGACCTGGACTGGCTGTCGGCGCCGGCGGCGGCCGCTGCGATCTACGAGCTGGCCGCGGCACTGCCGGTGGGCGACCAGCGCCGCCAGCTGGGCCGCCACGTGCTGACCCGCCTCTACGAAGGCGACGCCGCCACCTTCGTGGTGCTGGCCACGTCGCTGGCGGCCGAGTCCAAGCGCACGCTCACCGGCGGCCCCATCCGCGCCCGTGTGGCGCTGGCCCTGGAGCTGCCCCTGGGCAGTCCGGTCTCCTCCGACGCCCTGGCCCTGGCCCTGATCTCGCGCCCCGATCTGCGGCGCGAGTGGCTCTCCGACCCTGCCATGGGCTCGCTGCCCTCGCGCCGGCTGGCCGCCCGCCTGCTCGAGCGCGCCGCCCGCGAGACGGCCCGACGCGTGGCCCAGGGCGACGCCGGCAGCCTGCGCGCTTTCGAGGAGCCCGCCGTGCAAAGCGCCTGGCGCATGTTGCTGGCCGACCGCGAATCGCTGGTCTGGCGCCACGTGGCCAACGCCCGCGGACTGCTGTCGGCCGCCAGCCCCGACCTGGCCGACGAGATCCGCAGCCACCTGGACCCCGAGCTGTCGCCCACCGAGTGGCGCCGCGCCGCCGTCTCGCTGGTGGCCTCGATCGCGCTTTCCCCCGACCGCGCCACCGCCCGCTGCTTCGAGGTGCTGGCCGACAAGACCCTGCGCCGTGATCCGGGCCTGGCCGGCACCATGATCTTCGGGCTGGCCCGCGCCGCCGAGGTGGAGCCCGAGGCGGCCGAGGAGCTGGGCAATCAGATCGTGCGCATCGGCGGCTTCGAAGGAGCCGAAGCCCTGGTCGAGCTGCTGCGCGAACGCATGGGCGACGTGGGTCGCAGCGCCGCCGACTACGCCCGCGACAAGCTGTCGGGCTGGCTCGGGGCCCACCACATCGAAGACGACGGCCGCGTGGCCCTGTGCCAGGCCCTGATCGACGAGCTTTCGCCGCGCGAACAGCGCGAGCCGACGCTGCGGGACGAGCTGGACGACGCCCTCGGCGCCTTCGTCGACAACAGTGCCCGCGAGGCCTTTGCCCGCGCCCAGCAGACCTTGATTCAGGCCCAGCGTCTGGTCGGCAAGCTGGAGGAGACACCCCTCGACAGCGATCTGGGACGGCGCCAGAGCTTCCGCGTGATGCGCGAACTGGACGTGGCGCTGCTGGAGACCTCGGCCCTGGGCGACCTGCTGACGGCGGGCGCCACAGCCCGCTCGGCCGCCGGTGCCGGCGCCCCCCTGGGCGAACTCTTCGAACGCATGACCAACTGGTTGATCGAACGCGAGGGCCAACCGGTGGAGCCGGGCGAGCACATCGCCCACGCCACCTTGCGCATGCGCCGCATTCGCACGCTGCTGCATACGGTGGACGCCGACGGCAGCTACGGCGAGGACATCAACGGCAAGCGCCGTGAGCGGCGGCTGCGCACCGCGCGCATGTTGCTGATGCGCGCCCGCGATGACGCGCCCACGAGCCTGCGCCGCATCATCTGCGCGGCGCTGGCCCGAGCCCTGGACGCCCTGGTACGCGACGAGATCTGCGATCTGAGCGATGTGATCGTGGCCCTGGCCGACCACGTGCCCGACGTGCGCGATCAGAAGACGCTGGCCGAAGCATCAATGCTACTCGATTTCCAGCGCTCGGCGGCGGCCTACGCCGAGCTCACCCGCTGTACCTCGGCGAGCCAGCCCGGCGGCCGCAATGCACGCACCGCCCTCGACGCCCTGGAGATCTTCGCCCAGAGCCTGCCCTGGGCCAGCACCCTGCGCGTCAGTGCGATGCGTCAGGGCCTGCTGCACTTCACGCGCCAGCTCGAAGCCGTGGCCGGCGCCCGCGCGCTTTCGCAACTGACCGAGAGCGAGCCGCGCAGCCTTTCGCTCCTGGAATCGTGCACCCATACCATCGCTCAACTAACAGTTGGAGCACGGCGACGCATTCGCCCGTTGCTGCAGCTGCCGACGCCCAGCAGCGGCGCCGCACTCAACGCTGTGGAGCTGACCATCGAACACCGGGCCGGCGCCAGCACCGAGGAGCTGGCCGACGTCGTGGAAGCGGCTGAAGAGACGCTGCGCCACGAGCTGCCGACGGCCCTGGCCGACGCCGCGCGGCTGGTCCTGGGCCGACTGACGCGTTTGCCCGCCACCGCCAGCGCTGCGATGGAGGCCGGCAGCTTCGTGCCACCCATCCCAAAGGAGGCGCCCTTGCCGCCATGGATGCCGGGGCGGCGCATTCTCGGCGGTTTCTACGTGCTGCGCGCCCTGGGCACCGGCGGCGTCGGCTCGGTCTTTGTGGTGACGCGCGCCGAAGAACGTCACATGGACCGTCCCGTGAACTTCGCCTTGAAGGTGCCGGTCTACAACGCCGAGGCTGCCCGCACCCTCTCCGAGGACGAGTTCTTGGCGCTGTTCCGTGAAGAGGCCGGCACGCTCCTGGGACTGCCGCGCCATCGCAACCTGGCCACCTTCGTCACCTTCGACGCCGGCGCCCGCCCCAAGCCGATCCTGGTGATGGAGTTGGTGGAGGGCCCGACGCTCGAGCGCGTGATCGAGCGCGGCGAACTCGACATGCCGCGCGCCCTTTCGCTGCTCGAAGGCATCGGCGAGGGCATACGGCAGATGCATCGGGTGGGCATCGCACACCTGGACATCAAACCCAGCAACGTGATCCTGCGCACGCCGCGCATCGACGAGGGCCTCGAGCCCACGCCCGTGTTGGTGGATTTCGGTCTAGCCGGCCGCCATATTCGTCCCGGCTGCGCCACCGGTCCCTACGGCGCGCCCGAGATCTGGGGCCTGCTACCCGACGGTTATCAACCACTGCCCCAGCACGCGGACGTCTACGCCTTCTGTTGCCTGGCCTACGAAGTGCTCACCGGCCAAACGCTCTTCTCCGGAGCCAGCGAGCTGGCGATCATCAACAACCACCTCTCCCACGACGGCTATCCCGAAAGCCTCTTGACCCTGCGCCGCGATCCGGCGCTGACGCCGCTCTGCGATCTGATCGCCAACGGCCTGCGGCGCGCGCCAGCCGACCGCATCAGCATCGAAGAACTCTGCGGCGGCTTCCGCGAGCTGGCCGCCGCCCTCTACGGCCGCGGCTGGCCCCTGCGCACGACCGCTGCGGCTTGACGCGCAGTTACAACCCGATCGGGCCTTTAGGAACCGCCGCGAAATAAGGTTGCCAAGTCGGCTTCGAGGCGCCCGTCCGGCAAGGCGCGACGCCGCGCGAATACTCCATGTATTTGAAGGCGGCGCAATGCAGCCGGGCGGGATGGTTCGGAGTCGAGTTGGTAACCTTATTTTGCGGCGGCTCCTTACTGTGGCAAGACCAAACGCACCGCGCGCTGGCCGTGGGCGACGCGGAAGAGCGCGGCAGCCAGGTTGTCGGCGCCCACCCCGGACATGAAGCTGATGTCGGCCACCGGCTCGCGACTCTCGGCCAGGATCGCGTCGAGCGTGACCAGGTCGAAGTGCAGACTCTCCCCGGCGCGCACGCGCGGGATGTCGCGGTAGTCGTCGCCACGGTGTAGGGAGTAGCCGCCCAGGCGCACGCGCAGCCGCAGGGGGGCAGCGTTCGGATCACCCTTCTTCTGGCGGTGCAGCACGAATCCCACGGGTGTGCCCCGGGCGAAGCCGGCGCCGTCGCGCGAAAGCAGCAGCGCATCGTCGCGACCGCTGGCCTGCACCGACAAAAGCACCCTGCCGAGCAGACTGGCGTCGGTTCCGCCCACCGCGCCCACGCCCACCACAAGTGCAGGGTCGAGCATCAGGGCGCGCTCGATCAGGGTGGTCAAGGCCTCGATGGGACGCATGTGCGCGCCGTCAGCGCGACCGAAGTCCACGCGCGCCGGGGTTGCCAGCTTGGGCTCGGGCGCACTGTCGACGATCTCTCCGCGAGGGTCGAGCTGCAGGCGAGGGGCAAAGCCGTAGCTCACGCCCTCGGCATCGACCACGATCACCAGTCCAGGCTGACCGGCCAACGCGCCTGCCGCCGCGGGCAAGCCCAGGGCAGGGTCGAGCCGGGGCACCGGACGTAGCGAGATCGCCCGCAGGCGGCGAAACATGGCATCGAGGTCGGGCGCCAGGGCGTCGCTGAGCGGGTCGTTGTGGGAGGCGGCCTGGCGCAGCTCGGCAACCGCGGCGGCGGCCTGGCGCAGCCCTTCGAGCGCCTGGGCGTCACGCTGCCGATAACCAGCCGCTTGCGCCGGACACTCGGCGTCGATAGCGCAGCGGACGGCGGCGAACTGCTGCAGCACGACCGGCACGTCGCCGGTTCGTTCGAGGGCGTGCAGCAACGAAAGCAGCCGAAGGAGGCTACCGTGGCTGCCGCTAAGCTGAGCGGTCTTGGCCATGGTCGGCGCCTTGAGCACGGCCAGGGCGTCGGCGATGTGGCGGCCCGCAAGGCCATAACTGCCAGGTGCAGCCCGCAGCTCTGCGAAAATCGTGCGGTAAAGCTCAGCCTCTTCGACCCCGAAAACGCCGGCTAGCTGCGAGGCCAGGTTTTCATCGCCGCGCACGGCCGAGATGATGGCCAGGTCGGCGGAGACCGCCGCGCGCAGGAAGGAAAGCTCCGCGCGTTCGTGACCGCTGGCCCCTTCGATGCGTTGACCCAGCTCGCGCAACACCTGCACGGTTCCGCCGTTGAGGTCGTACTGCGCAAGCGCGCGGCGCACGACGTTAAGGGAGTGAATCCCGGCTTGGGCGGCCGGCGGCCGCAGGGCTGTCGCTGCCAGAGCGAAGACCAACGCGGTAAGCGCCAAAGCGATCCAACGGGGTACACGGTGGCAGAGGGTAGGCATCTCGACTCCTGAAACGGCGGGCGGGCAGCGAGCGAGGGCCGCCTCTAGTGCCATCGGATGACCGAGTGCGGAACTTTAGAAAAATCAGCTACCCTGCTGGGAGAGGGCGTGACGCACGATGGCCTCGGGGATGCGCCGCGGGCGCCCGCTCCGTAGGCGAATGCACGCGACGCGCACCTCGGCCTGACAGCAGAGCTCACCGCTCTCGAGCTCGTTGACGCGCTGCTCGAAGACGATGCTGGCGGCGCGCACGGTGACCGGCACGCAGCTGACGCCCAGCTGCTCGTCCAGGCGCGCCGGACGCAGGAAACGCAGCTTCATGGAGTGCACCACGAAGGAGACGTCGTCGTCGAAGGTCTGGCTCTGCTGAAGGCCCATGGCGCGCAGCCACTCGGTGCGCGCGCGCTCCAGGAACCGCAGGTAGCTGGCGTGGTAGACAATGCCACCGGCGTCGGTGTCCTCCAGGTAGACCCGGAGCTCGAGGTTGGAGTCGGCCGTGGTGGGCATGGGCTGCGACCTGTGTACGCGCCGCCGAAGGGCGCTGGCAAGGCGGCGGTGGCGTCAAAGATGGGTATGATGGCGCCCATGTGGACCCCGGGCTCGAAAACATGGGCGTTGGTGCTGGGACAGGGGCTTTCGCTGTTGCTGGGCTGCGGCGCGCGGCAGGCGCAGCCGACGACCTCCGGCGGCGGTGACGACGTGGTGGTGGAGCAGGCGCTGGTGGTGGAAGGGCGCAAGGGTGCGGTGGCGCTGCCGCCGCTGCCCCAGGCCCTCGAGCATAGCTCGGAGGACTTCCGGCGCGGCCACGGGCTTGCGCAGGAGCTGCTGGCCGCGGCCGGGCCGGGGCAGCCACCCACCGACGACCGCGCGGCCTACGAAGCCTGGACCCAGGGCGAGTTCACCGGCTGGCTCGAAGGGCGCGCCGTGCAGACCAGGACCGCCGTCGATGCCCTGGGCGCGGTCCAGAAGGGACCGCCCAGCGAACACGTGGTCGCCGCGGCCCTGGTGGGGCTGATCTACGAGCGGCTTGCGGCGCAGCTGCTCGCGGTGCCGCCACCTGCGGCCATCGCCGCCGAGGCCAAGCTCGAGCGCCACTACCGAAAGGGCCTGGACGACGCCGCCACCGAGTGGCGCACGCCCGCCGAGCGCGCCTTTTTCCACTGCGCCAAGGGGGCGGCGCTGCAGACCGACGCCGCCTACGGGCTGTGGCTCGAGCTCTGCCACGACCACCTGGCGAGGCTGCGCGAGCAGACCAAGGCGGCCGAAAGCCTGGCCGCGGCGCTCGAGGCCGAGGCCAACGCCGAACTGCTGGCCGCGGCCGGTCCGCCGCCGGCGGGGCCCGAGGTCTGCTTTCGCCCCAATGTGCACCTCTTGGGCGCGGGCGCTGGCGACGACGCAGCGGAAGTGACCACCGCTGGCGCCGAGGCGGGCACCGAATCGGCAGCAAGCGCAAGCGGGAGCACCGCCAAGGCTCCGAAATCCTCCCCCTGCGCCGAGCAAACACCGCCGCCTCCGCCGCCGGCACCGCGCGACGCCCGTGAAGCGCTCTACGGCCTGCGCGATGCCAGCAACGGCGTGCGCGTGTCGATCGCCGTGCCCGAAGACCCCAACACCGACCTGCGCGGCCTCGGCGCTGCCGAGAGCCAGGGGCGGCTGACCGACTGCTTCGCCAAACACGTCAAGGAAAACCAGGCCGTGACCGTCGCGGTACACGCGCGCCTTTCGGTGGCCGCCGACGGTCGCATCACCGCCGCCGAGATCCGCGCCGAGCCCTCCGAGCAAAACCATCCGCCCGAGCGGCCCCTGCGCCGCTGCCTCGAGACCGCGCTCAAGAAGACCGCCCTGGCCTGCAACGACCAGGGACAGGCGACCCAGGCGACAGCGCTGATCTGCTTGCGGCGGGATTGACGCCCGCCCCACCGCTACTCGCTGCCCGCGGCGTGGCCGTGGGGGCCGATCACCCAGCCCTCGCGCGGATAGGGCGGCGCGTAGGGGTCGGTGATGTCGTGCATGGCGTCGACGGCGTAGTCGCGGCCCTGGCCGTGGCAGACGGTGCAGGACTCCTGCTCGTCACCGCTAAAGGGATCGACCGGCGTGGGGTCGTAGGTCATCTGCTGACCGTGGCCCCAGGCGGCGTCGCTGTCGTGGCAGCTGAAGCAGGCCAGGCGCCCCGGCTGCTGGCGCCAGGAGTCGCTGTCGGAGTGGCACTTGACGCAGTTGCGCACGTCCTGGGGAAAAACGATGTGCGAGAAGTGCTCGCCCCAGCTGGCGTGGATGTCGTAGGGGAAGTTGACGTAGTTGCCGAAATGCACGCCATGGATGCGGCGCGATAGGGGTCCGGCACCGAAGCCAGCGTTGGAGCGTCCGGGGGCAGCGCTCGCGCCCCAGCCGTCCAGGGGGTCGCCCTCGAGGCGCGGGTCGGCGGCGCGGCGGTAGTCGTGGCAGCTGCCGCAGACGTCGGCGTCGAAGGCGTAGCCGCCGTGGAAGCCGTCGCTGTGGCAGTCGTAGCAGTTGGTGGCGACCTTTGGCTCCTCGACCGCGCTGCCAACCTGCAGGTTCGCCAACGCAACGGCGTAGGAACCGCTCACCTGGCGAGCACGCACCCACACCGAGTAGGTGCCGGGCACCGCGGTGCCCACGTCGTCGAGCTGGTACTGGACACTGCCGCTGGTCAGCGTGACCTTGGGGTCGGCCTTGAGGTCGTTGGACGCGTAGGACCCCGAAGAAGCCTGGGCGATGTAGCGGCCCGGACTCAGGCCCAGCGCGGTCGCCACGTCGCTGGTCAAAACTTCCAGGGCCTGCTGCGAGGTCGAGGGCAAGGCGTGGATCACGACGCTGCCGGCGCGCGGCTCGGCGTAGGCGGCGGCCAGGAAATTTGGCTCGGAGTTGAGCCAGGCGATGACCTCGGCGGCGCTGGCAGCGGCCGCGTTTGCGAAGGTGGCATCGGCCGGGTCGAGTTCGATGGCGAGCGCGCCGACCTTCAGCGAAAGGGCCGTCGCCGCCGACAGGTCGAAGGGGCCGGCGGCGGTCACAACCTCGGCGCGGGCCGCCGTGGTCAACGCCGGAATGCGCTCGGCGCGCGGACCGTTGAGGTAGAGGTAGGCGCGATTCCAGCTGGCGACCGTGGTGTGGTCGATGGCCACGCCGGTGTCGGGGTCCTTGATGACGAGGAAGACCACCGGCGCCTCGCCGGCGACGTAGTGGCTGCCGTTGGCCGGTGGCGGTGCGATCGTCAACTCCAGCTCCCAGGGCGAGGTTCGCGGCGCAATCGCGTGGGCCGTGGTGATCGGAGAGATGCCGCTGTCGGCCCCGTGGCAGGTGGCGCAGTCGGCGTCGCTGCTCTGGGCGCCGCCGGCATGGGTCGTGATTTCGCACTCGCCGCTGCCGGTATTGCAGCTGCCCTCGCCGAAGTCTGCGTTGCAGTCGCCGTCGACACTGCAGGCGCCGGCCGTGGGCTCACCCAGCGAATGCGGCGGCGTAAAGGCTCCGCTCGGCCAGTCGACGTGATCGTGGCAGCTGCCGCAGGCCTGGCGGCTGGGCTTGGTCTTCCAGGCGTCGTCGGTGTGACATGACTGACAGTTTCGAACGTCAGCGGGAAAGGTAACGTTTGTGTAGTGGCGAAAATCGCCACGCTCCGGATCGACGTTGTAGGGCAGCGACAGACCGGTGCCGTTGTGGACGCCGTGCACCCGCCGAATGATCGGGTCGCTCATGTAGCTCCAATTCTGGCTTCCGTCTTCGCAGATGTAGTCGCCCGCCGCGTCGCGCACGGGATTGGAGCCATCGTCGCACTTGCGCACCGCCGCGTAGCCGTCCTGATTGTGGCAGGTGCGGCAGGCCCTGGGCGGCTGGGTGTCGAGCGATGGATTGCCGTAGGGGCTGAAGCCGGGGTCCACGTGATGCAAATACAGCTGACCGTTGGCCGCGCCCTCGTGGCAGGCGTCGCAGCCGGCGGCGATTTCGGGCTCCACCGTGGCGGTGCCGATCTGCAAGTCGAGCAGCGCGAAGTCCTGATCCTGCGCGTAGAGGGCGGAGACGAGCCACAGCCCGGCGGTGTAGGTGCCCGGCTCTTCGTCGCCGACCGCCTCCAGCGTGTAGGTCACGACATTGCCGGCCACCGCGAGGTTTGCGTTGGTCGTGTCCTTGAGGCTGATGTAGTGGTGGCTGGAGTCGCTGCGATCGGCGCTGGTGTTGAGCAGCTCCACCGCAGCGCGCGTCTTGAGCACGTCGCGCGGGCCCGAAAGCATCAGGCGCGTCTGCGAGAAGTCCGACAGGGCCAGCGGGTTGCCGGCGGCGTCCTCGAGCACGTAAACGAGCGCAATGCGCTCGCCGCTGACGTAGTGGCTGCCATTGGCGGGCGCGCTGGCGCTGGCTTTGACCGACAGGCCCGGACTCTGGCCGGGCAGGAGGCTGGCGCTGCCGGGCTCACCCCTGGGACCGGCTGGACCGCTTTGGCCCGTGGGTCCGGCCTCACCTGCCGGGCCCGCGGGACCTTCGGACCCCTCGGGGCCGCTCTCACCCTGGGGACCGCGTGAGCCCTCGGGGCCCTCTTCGCCCTGGGGTCCTTCGGGGCCGTCGGGCCCTTCGGCTCCGCGCGCGCCCGGCTCACCGGTCGCACCGCGATCGCCATCGGGTCCGGTGGCACCGGTGCACGCCATGCTGACGCCCAAGGCGATCGCCACGAGTACTCGTATCGCTCCCATCTTGCCTCCAGAGGTGGCCTGTACAGCCGTCCAGCCGCGGGTTACACGGGCCCGGCGCGCGCATGGCTCGAGTTGGCTGCGTTCGACCACCGGGTGCTCACCTATTCCCGGCCGCCGCGGACGCAAGCGACGCCGGGCGGCCGAACACGAAAACTTGCGCCTGCTCGACAGGTGTTGATGTATCGGGAGCCGGATTCAAGAGCGTGCCTTCCACTACGCCGGACTCCAAACTTCTGCGCGTCGCGGGCGTAACGCTCGTGCTAGCGCTCGCGCTCGTCTTCGGCGGGGTGCTGTGGCCCGAGCCTGCGGCCACCATGCCCAATAGCGTGCGCATCCCCATGAAGGTGCCGCATGGGGAGGGCGACCCGCCCGACGCGGCGCTCTTTTCCCACTGGAGCCACGGCCGCTACCACTGCTACAGCTGCCATCCGAGCATCTTTCCGCAGCGCCGGCTGGGCTTCACCCACGAGGACCTCGACGAAGGGCGCTTCTGCGCGCGCTGCCACGACGGCAAGACGGCCTTTGGCGTCGATGACGACGACGTCGAGTGCGAAACCTGCCACCGGCCACCGCGCTGGAAGATCCGAAAGGGGCGCAAGTGAGAATCGCGAGCTGCTGGGCCGCGTTCGTCATGTTCTTGACGCTGACGGCACAGGCACAGGCCCAGACGCCGAAAGCCGGCGCGGCGGAATCCGAAGCGCCTGAAACGGCCCCGGCCGAGGACCAAGCGCAGGCGGCCCCGACCGAAGACGCAGCGCACGCGGCCCCAGCCGCGGAGCCCACCGCCGATGCCGCTGCGGCCGAAGCGGCCGCGCCAGTGGCGACAGACACGGGCAACTCCAGCGATGCCGAGGGCGCCGCCCACGCGCAGGCTCAAACGTCGGTCGATGACGCGGGCCACGACGAGCCGGAGGACGACGCCAGCGAAGACGCAGACGCAGACGCAGACGCAGACGCAGACGACGACGACGAAAGCAGCGGCCACCCCGGCGGCCACCCCGGCGGCCTGCAGCTACCGGGCGACCTGCGCCTGCACGGCATCTTCGACCTGGCCTACGAACGCATCGGCTACACCGACGATCCCGGCGACGGTCGCGACTCCCTGCGCAACTACCACCACTTCCTCTTCCTGCAGCGCGAGGCCCGCGGCGACCCCTTCAGCATCAAGATCGAGCTCGTAGACCTCACCTTCTACGAGATCGGCATTCAGCTCACCGAGCGCGACGCCCCCTGGGCCCTGCGCATCGAGCTGGGCAAGCTGCTTGTGCCCTTCGGCGACGAGCCCCTCTTCCACCACAGCTACGGCGGCGTGCGCGGCTTCGACCAGCGCATGTTGCCGGCGGTCTGGGCGCGCCATGGCGCCGCCCTGAAGCTACAGCGAAGAGTGGGCGACGTGGACCTTCAAAACGACCTCTACCTGGTGCAGGGCCATGCCATCGCCCAGGCCGACGCCGTCATCGACCTGCAGAGCGACCTCTCCCCCACCGACGACATCCGCCTGGCCGTCGGCGACCGCATCGGCCTGTCCTGGGACGCCCTCTCCGCCTGGTACTCCATCTACTACAACCGCATCGGCTTCGGCCGTCAGCTGCTGGTGCAGGCCGTGGACCTCGGCCTCTACCGCTTCGCCGACGTACCGGTACTCGAAGATTTCGCCATCGCCGCGGGCGTGATCCGCGCCAACGTCTTCGGCGGCGAAAACGACGCTGATAATGATGCCGAAGACAGCCCCCTCGAAGACTACTACCACTTCGGCGACTACCTGAGGCTGCGCTACTACGCCACCCACTGGCTGCACTTCGAGGCCCGCAGCGGCATCGTCACCCGCGACAACCGCAAAGCCCTGGTGCGCGACCGCGAGCGCGACGACGTCAAGGACGTCACCACCCACAGCCTCGGCGCCTTCGTGCAATTCGGCGGCTTCACCGTCAGCTTACAGCACTTCTGGCGCCTCGAAGAGCGCGACGAGATCGACGACGACTTCCTGCGCCTGAGGTTTTCCTATGCGTTTTGAAGTCGTGCCGGGGAGGCTGGGGTGCCCGCTCGCATGGGCCCTACCGGCGCTGTTGCTGACACTTTCGGGCTGCGGCGAACTCGAACGGGGCCGCCCCTCCGATCGCCCGCGCGACTGCGACGCAAGCGCTGCGGCGCCCGACTTCGGCACGCGCGTCCACCCGCTCCTGCTCGAGGCCTGCCAGGGCTGCCACGGCGGCAGCGGGCCGACCGCGAGCAGCGCCCTGGTGCTCGGCGGCGACGTCGACGTGGACTACGGCGAAATCGTAAAACTCATCGACACCACCGCACCCGCCCAGAGCATCCTGCTCACCAAGGCCACCGCCTCCAGCCACGGCGGCGGCACCGTCTTTCTGGTCGACTCGGCCCGCTACAACACGGTGCTGGCGTGGATCGAAGCCGGGGGCCTGCGCCGCGCCGAACGCTGTGGTGACCAGGACGCCGCCGCCGACGGGGGCCCCGGCGACGCCGCCGCCGACGGGGGCCCCGGCGACGCCGCGCCCGACGCAGAGCCCACCGATGCGGGCCACGATGCCGGCCCCAAAGACGCCGAAACCGACGCCGCACTGGACGCCACCCCAGGCGACGCCGCGCCCGACGCAGAGCCCACCGATGCGAGCCACGACGCCGTCATCGACGGCGCGCCGACGCCCACTTTCGGCGACGACATCTACGCCATGTTGGTCGACGACTGCGACGTCTGCCATCGCGCGGGCGGCCTGGCCAAAGATAGCGCCCTCGTTCTCACGGGCAACGCTGTCGCGGACTACGACATGGTCGTTGCATTGCTCGACCTCAGCGATGCCGAAGCCAGCGCCCTGCTGCGCGAAGCCGCGGGCATCGAACACGGCGGCGGCCTGCGCTACGCCAGCGACTCGAGCCAGTACGCAGCGCTGCGCGCGTGGATCGAAGCTGGCGCTCCCGAGTAGGTTCCAACCGGCGATCGCGCTGGCCGCAAGATCGCCAAGGTCACGACGAAGAGGACCCGCGGAACCAACGCGTGGGGCGCTACCGGCCGCTGTGGGTTGAATAGGTAGTCGCCTTCGCCCGTACATGTGATCGATACTTCAAAATCATGGGGACGCGTATGCATCGACTTCTGCCTTTGCTCGTCATCGCGCCGTGTGCGTTCGCCACCGGCTGTGCCAACTACGCCAGCTTGCAGGAAGCCGAAACCATGCGGGCGCGCGCTTTCGAGTTGGGCGTGGGCGGCACCGCCACGCGCTACGCGCTCGAACTCGAAACCACCCAAACCGTGACCGACGCGACGGGCGCGACCACCGAAACCACAGAAACCGAACGCGAGGATTTACTCGTGCCGGCGCTCACGCTCTGGGGACGCTATGGGGTCACCGACCGGCTGGAGCTGCACGCGATCGCCTGGCTGCCGCTTGGCGCGAGCGTTGGAGCCAAGTACATGCTCGTCGGCGATCGCGACAAGGGGGGGTTCATGTTCTCGCCGGGACTGGACCTGAGCGCTCCAATCACCTTTCAGATCCTGGACACCTCAGGAACGCTCTTTGATGCCTACGTGCCCTTGAACATGGGCTACCGCTTCGATGAGGCCGCGGAAGTCTACTTCACCCCAAAGTACGTGCTACGCATGTTGGCCTCGAGCGACGCCGCACGGGTCGGGCATGCGGCCGGCGCCACGGTGGGCTTTGCCCTCGGACACAAGACCCAGCTCCTGGTCGAAGGCAGCCTGCTCTACGACACACTCTTCGACGCCCCCATCGTGGGCGGCGCGATCGGGGTTGGCTTCGAGTAGCCGGCAGCGCAGTGGGTGAAGACAGCCGAGCCCGCGCCGCCGACGCCCGTGCGCGTCACGAGCGGGGCGCGCCAGTGTCGACGTCGACTTCCTCGGTCTGGCAGCGGGCCGGCGAACACACGCTGAACTTGAGCTGCCCCCGGGCCGGGGCATCCTTGCCCGCCAGCTTTTGGCGCGGGCGGACCACCCCCACCATTTCACTCTCGAGCGAAAACGCGCGCTCGTCTTTCCACTCGCCTGTTGTTCACGTGCTGGCACGCTGCGCCGCCGCGGCGCGCGCGAACATCGAAAACTTCTTTCGCGGAGCCCAAGGCCCCGATCGCAGGTCATGTCGGTACCGACCGGAGCCTGCGCTTCATCACTGCAGATGCCTTCGGGCAACAGCGCACTGACCCGCCGCCATCACCCCGGCTGACGGCCCGCGATAGAAGCTGCGCTCACATGCGGCGATCACCCGTCAAGCAACGAAGGGAGCCACTTATTCTTTGGCACGCCGCGAACATTTGCGGCGCCGTCTCGCGACCTGTGCGCACAGCGCCAACAAGCCGAAGGCCCCGTAGGTGGAGCCGATGGGTCGGCCTCCCGCCAACCGACAGCCACATTCCGCCGAAGACGCTGGCTCCGGACCGCCACCAACTCCGTCAGCGCCGGGGGCATCGGCGACGGCCTTGCCCACAGCGCCAACGCCACCGTCACCCGTCGCCAGCGCCTCGAGCACGCCCTCGCAGCAGATCTCTTCATCGGCTTCGCAGCTGCCGGATCCGCTGAGATAGGTGAGCAGGTCGGGGCTATAACTGTAAGTGGTGGTGCCGTCGGGGGCTTCCAGGTCGAAGCGTAGGCGCACCGAGCCTGTCAACTCGGGGTATGGGTTGACGAAGCAGAAGTCAAAGCGCTCACCGCTGACCTCCGTCGCGTCCAACCACGGCTGCCAACCGTGCTCGGCACGCTCGTCGACGCGCATCATACCGCGCACGACCGTGCCCGGCGCGGCGTCGAGGCAGCCACCCACCCGTCGCCCCTGGTAGCTGAAAACGAAGGAGTCGACCTCGTCGACGACCGCGGCCGGGTCCGCGCCGCCTGCCGCACCCGCATCCTCACCGTCGCCCGTGCCGTCGACCACCTTCACCAGCCCCGGGCGCAGCGCCCAGCCGTTCCAGGGCGGGCTGAAGATGTAGGTGACGACGGTATAGAGGCCGGGGGGGACATCGCTCACGTTCCAGACCACGGGCCGCGTCGCCTGCTCCAGCGTGATCGGCAGGCGGCCCCCGTCGGGGTGGATGCGCAGCCAGCGCTCGGCCAGCTGCGGCGTATCTTCCAGCACTGCGCCCTCGGGCACGTCTTGCTCGGAAAACCCCGTGCCGTCGGCGTCGCCGCTGGCGTTGGCTGCGCGCTTGACGTCGGCCAGCGTGATCCACAGGGGCAGCTGCACGCCCGCATCGCTCGGAGCGTCGTGTGGGAAATAGGCCAGCCCCAGGCCGCTTTTGAAGATGGCGCCGCGGAAGGCGAAGAATTGATGGGTCTTGGCGTCTTCGACCGGGATGTCGCCGGCCTCGAGCATGACGTCGTCGTAGGCGATGTTGTAGGCGATGGAGACCGAAGGACGCACGCTCTTGTCGACCACGGTGACGCATGGAGCCTCGGCGAAGATGGGGGCTTCGGCAGCGGCCTCGTGGGCCTTTGCGGTGTGCACACCAAAGATCACCAAGAGCGCGACTTGCATGGACAGCAGCGCTCGAATTTGCGAGACCTGAACACAGCCGAGGAGCAAACCGTCGATGATGCGAGTCACTCTAGCGATGCGCCGTGCCATGTCTCTACTTCCTATGCTGCTGGCCCTGGCCGGTTGCGGTGAAGACGGGGGCGGCGGTGCGGGCGGAGGTGCGGCCGGCGGCGCAAGCCAGACTCCGAGTTATGCCACCGACATCGAACCGATCTTCATCAGCGACCAGGGCTGCTACTGCCACAACATGGAAGGGCTCGGCGCGCCCTTCAACCTGCTTCCGGGTGAAGGCTACGGCAACATCGTCAATGTGGCGTCCCAACAGGTGCCCTCCATGCTGCTGGTGGCACCTGGCAGTCTCAACGACAGCTACCTGTGGATCAAGATGCAGAACACCCAGACGGAAGTCGGCGGCGGCGGCCAGAAGATGCCGCCGGGCTTCAGTCTGACTGTGGAAGAACTCGACCTGGTGGGTCGCTGGATCGCGGGCGGCGCAGCGCCCTGACCGGCGGCTCAAGCCCTGCTGCGGCCCGTGCCGATCATGGCGCAACCCCACCTCCGGAGGAGTCGATGGTACCGCAGAAGTTCGCGCTGTTGTTGGGCAGACGCGGGAAGTAGGGCATGAAGTTCGTGCACATTTCCTGGTTGGTCGCTTCACCGCCCACGACATCGGTGGCGAGCGTATTGGTGTAGTCGCAGGTCGTCACGATTTCGTCGCCCGGCAGGATCTCGACGCAGGGGTTGAGCGGCTTGAACTGCTGGTCGGCCAGGGCACCGAAAGGTCCGGTGGTCCAGTCGTCGAAGGTGAAGATCTTCTGACCGCCGCGGTAGAGTTCGCTGCGAATCCGATCGACGAAGAGGTGGGCGTGCAGCAGCGTGCTCCAAACGTAGATCGGATGGGTGAGCTTCTGCTGCGTCATCTCGCTGGTGCAGGTGGCCACGTGGGTCGTCGAGGACATGGCTGGAACCAGGATCCCTGCCACATCGCCCTGCTCGAAGTTGCCCGCGTCGTACTTGCGCAGGTTCTTGGTGATGACGGCGTTGAAGCCGCCCGTGTAGGTGGTCGCGCCGCCCTCGAAGTGAACCTGCCACAGGAAGCGGGCCTTGCCGCCGTTTTCGGGACCGCCGATGGGATAGCCGGCCATGCCCGGGGTCCACTCGGTGGGCTTTTCGCCGGTCCAGGTGAACTCCACCGAGGGCAGCCCGCAGAGACCGCCCTGGTTGAATAGGTAGAAGGGCTTTTCGCCCAACGAGACCTGCTGATGGTGAATCGAGGGGTTGCCGGCGATGGCGCCTTCCCAGCCGATGATGTGGTGCTTCTCGGGCATGTCGATCTCGATCCAGAAGCAGCCATAGTAGGTGCCGCCCTGCGATGCGAAGCCACCGGCCACCACGTCCGAGGTGCGGATTTCGAGAACCTCCACCTCTTCGCCGGCCGCGGGCGGCTGGCCCAGGGGATTGCACGCTGCCACGTCCTCGGGCGGCACGATCACCGGCTCGTTGCTCGGCATCGTCGAAGGCGTGGCCTCCATCGTCGCTGCCTCGGTGGGCGCGGGTGCACCGGCGGCGCCGGCCTCGGTGCCGGCTGCATTGGCCGCCTGCGCGCCACTGCCCGTGGTGCCAGCCCCCAGCGCCGTCGCCTGGCCGCAATTGCTGCACAAGCCGTAGGTTCCGTCGACCTGGCAGCTGGCCTGACCGGGGCTGCCGTCGGCGCAGGTGCAGGCCACGGTCGCCCCTCCCGCACAACCGCCGGTTGCCACTGGAACCGGTCCGCCGGCCGCCGTGTTCGCTCCATCGCTCTCACTCGCGCACGCCAGTAGACCCATCGCGAGTCCCACTGCTCCCATCACCCTGATCGCATTTCGCATTTGACACCTCCAGCCCGCAAGGACCCTCGTCCCGACTCTCTTCCCGTAACCAACTCGTTTCACCCCGGCATCCCCATCGCGTCGTACCACTTGCGCAAGCGGATGAATTCACGACGCGTGGTCGGCCCCAGCGGTCGCTGGTGGCCGAGCAGTACACTGCGGTACTCGCCAAACTCCTGGTTCAACTCCTGCCGCAGCACCGCCAGCTTGCTCGAATCCACCTGGCAGCGCTGGGCCTCGACGTCAACGCAATACAACTTGGCCATGTTTCGGCCAAGGATGTTGGCCTTGATCTCGGGCGTGAGCATCGGATGCTGCAGGCCCATGAAGGCGTTGATCTGACCCTGGGGCGAGGTGCCGCTCAGGATCGAGTCGGTGCCCCAGACCACGTTGTTCTCGCCCACGTACTGCACCAGCTTGGCCAGCCACTGGCCGGCCGCGGTCGGGTTGAACATCATCTGGCTGAAGGCGCCGCCGAGCTCGGCGTAGACATTGCTGTTGGGGGCTATCCCGTTTTCGATCAACGAGGTGATCAGGGCGTCGCTGTTGTCGATGCTGCCCTCGACGTAGGGTCCCTCCATGGGCGTGCAGGTAAAGCCGCTGCCCATCTGCCCCGCGCAGATCGAGGAGTGGTAGACGATGAAGTTACAGTCCGGGTAGTCCTTGGCGACGATGCCGATGTCGCGCGGGCGGTTTTTTTCCACGTCGAAGCCGGCGATGGGCAGGCCCTTGTGAATCGCAAAGGTTTTGACTCCTAGTTCAATTCCCTTTTCGATGAAACCGCGGCCGACGTTGTCGTCCATGGTGAAGCCGTTGCCAGGCGCCGCCGGGTAGAGCTTCCAGCCACCGACGCCGTAATTCGAGACGGCCATATCCATGCCCACCGCGCCGATCCAGGGCACGACCGAAGCGTGGTTGACCACGCGATGGGAGCCCGCCAGATCCACGTTGACCCAGTCGCGGGTGTCGGCCAGGAAGGGATTGCTGTTGGGATCGTTGGGACCCTGGCCGTAGGGCCAGGCCGACAGCACCGCCATGGTGGTGTCGCTCTCGAGAAAGATCAGCCGCACGTAGTCGTCGCGCCCGACGCAGGAGACCGGATCGGCCGGCGTGCTGCAGCGGGCACCGACCAGGCCCGCCAGCGACTCGTTGAAACCGGCCGGGGGCGCCGAGCGCCAGGCGGCGTCGGGGGCGTCGTCGAAGCAGTGGGTCTGGCCGTCGAAGATGAAGGTCGGGTGCTGCAGGACCTGACGCGCCGCGTCCTCGCACATGGTGGGGTCGACGCCGCCGCCCACGTCGAAGCAGTACTGGCCCGGCTGGCTGGCGTCGCCGCCGGAGACCGGTCCGCTCATCATGGTATCGGTCGGCATCTCGGCGCTGGCGCCCGCCGTGGCCTCACTGCCGGCGGTGGGCTCGCCCGCCGTGCCCGGCGCTGGCGCCAGGGCCGCGCTGGGCGTATTGGCGACGGGGCTCGAAGTGGCCCCCGAGTTGCCGGCGATCGGCTGGGGCACCGGCCCACCGTTGGCGGCGTTTGCGCCCGGCCCCTGCTCCGAAGAGCAGGCCTGCTGGATCACGCTCAGGGCGGTGACGAAGCCCATGGCGCTGGCCATGAACTCGCGCCGGTCCATACCCAGCTTGCGCGCCCGCTCGTCGCCGGCTTTGAGGATTTCCTCGCGCAGTTTGCGCTCGTAGGGCGTCTGCGTGTGGAAGTACTCGCCGTTGCTGTGATTGCCCAGGTAGAGCGGCGTGTCATAGGGCAGGTCCGGCTGACTGCGCTTCAGATATTTCACCCACGGGTACCGTTTCATCGCTCTTCTCCACCCAACTGTACGCGTTGTGCACACAGCTTAAACGCGGATGTTGGCAGCTTGTCAAGGAGTGTCCTAGAGACTGACAAACTAACCAAACGGATAATTAAAGCGGTTCTTCATGGTCAATACCAAGTGATTCCAGTGGCTTAGAGGTAAACGTGAGCGGGCACACAAGTTTAACTAATCGCCAAATCACACTTTAGAGAAACTGAGTTACTCAATTCATGCGGCGATGCGGCATCGGATCACCAAGATCCAGCCAAGAATCCACGGACATCCGGCTCGGTGCGCAGCTTCTGACCAGCCGGAGCGACGGGCACCGCGGCCGCGACACATCCCGCCGCATCGCAGGCCGGGTTGGCGCGGCCGTGGGTGGCCCAGGAGCGCCCCCTGCATTGGCAAGCCAGCCGGGCTCGGCGCTATGCTGCGCCCATGTCCGAGATCGTGATCATCGGCGGCGGGCTGGCCGGGCTGACCGCCGCCCTTCGCCTGAGCGACCCCCACCGGGTCACGCTGCTCGAAGCGCGCCCCCGACTGGGTGGGCAAATCCTGACCCATCGGGAAGCGGGCCACGTCATCGAGCGCGGCGCCGAGGGCTTCGTCTTTCGCAGTGAGGCGGTCCCGAAACTGGCGGCCGACCTCGGTATCGGCGACGAGCTGATGGGGCAGGCGGTGATGACCTCCATGGGCTTCGACGGGCAGCAGCTGCGCACCCTGGCCCCGGGTGAGGCTGCGACGTTTCTGGGCTTCCAGGTACCCAAGGACGACCTGGGCAAGGGCATCCGCACCATGCGGCGCGGCATGGGCAGCCTGATCGACGCGCTCGCGGCAGCGGTCGAGGCGCGCGCCACGGTACGCCTCGGCAGGGCGGTCGAGGCCCTCGAACTCGCAGGACCAGGCGCCCGGCTCACACTGGAGGGCGGCGAGCGCATCGACGCCGTTCAGGTCCTGATCGCCACCGCCGCGCGCCCCGCCGGCCTGCTGCTGGAGCCGCTCTTCGGCGAGCTCGCCAGCGCCGTGGCTGCGGGCAAGACGCTATCGAGTGTCACCGTGGAGCTTGCCTTCGCACGCGAAGCCCTCGACCACCCCCTCGATGCCACCGGCTTCGTGGTCGCCCTCGAGGCCCAGCAGCACGGCCTACGCGCCTGCACCTTTTCGACCTCCAAATTCGCCGATCGGGCAGCACAGGGCCGCGTCTCGGTGCGGCTCTTCTTCCGCCCCACCGCCGAAGAGCTGGAAACCCTCGACGACGCGGCCTGGGTCGCGCGGGCGATGGCGGGCCTCCGCCGCGTAATCGCCGTGACCGGCGAGCCGGACGCGAGCTGGGTCAGCCGCTGGGGAAACGCGCTGCCGGCCTTCGACGAGGCCCACCACAGCGCCGTCGCCGCCCTCGAAGCCGCGATGGAGCCCGGTCCCCTATGGCTCGCGGGCTCGGCCTTCCACGGCTCGGGCATCGACGCGGCCGTGCGCTCGGGGGAACAGGCCGCCGCGCGCATCGCCGGGCGCCTGTCCGACAGTTAGACCCCGGCGTTTTTTCGAGCACCTTCGCGCCCCTTGCGCTATGGACCCGCCATGGACGAAACGCGCCCCGGCGACCGCGTGCTTCGGGCCATGACCGACGACGGAGCCTTCCGCGTGGTCACCGCCCGCACCACCGACACCGTCGCTGCCGTACTCGAAGCCCAAGGGACCAGCGGCCGCACCGGCCAGCTGCTCGGCGAGTTGGTGACCGGCGCCATCCTGGTGCGCGAGACGATGGCTCCAAACCACCGCGTGCAGGGCCTTTTGCACGGCGCCGACGAGCGCGGGCGTCTGGTGGCCGACGTGCATCCCGACGGCGGCAGCCGCGGCCTGTGCAGCGCCGACACGGCCGAGCTGCAGCTCGAGGGCGGCTCCCTGGAAATGATGCGCACCCTCTACACCGGCGAGCTGCACCGCGGCGTGGTGGCGGTCCCCAGGGGCGGAGGCATCTCCGAGGCGCTGATGACCTACATGGCCTCTTCGGAGCAGGTGGCCTCGGTGATCGCCGTGGCTTGCGTGCTCGAGTCCGGCCGCGTGATCGCCGCTGGCGGCTACGTGGTGCAGCTCTTGCCGGAAGTGGGGCGGGCACCACTGACGATCATGACCGAGCGCCTGCGCGACTTTCAGCGCATCGACGAGCTGGTCGCCAGGCTCGACGCCCAGCCCGAGCCCCTGCTCGACGAGCTGCTCTACGGCATGGACTTCACGCGCCTGGACGACAGCCCCCTGTGCTTTAAGTGCCGCTGCAGCGCCATGCGGGTAATGGCAGCCCTGACCAGCCTCGGACGCGAGCAGATCCAGGAGTTGATCGACGAGCATCGCGTGATCGAGATGGACTGCGAGTACTGCGGCACCCAGTACGCGGTACCACCGGCGCAGCTGCAGGGCCTGCTCGACGCGAGCTGAGCGGCATCACCCCCGCTCTCCGCACGGCATCACCCCCGCCCTCCGCACAGCATCATCCCCTCCCACCGCACGGCATCATCCCCTCCCACCCACCCCTTGCCAGGGACAGGCGGCTGGGTATGTTGCGCCGCAGTCCCCCCAGGCCCATGCCCTACACCCCGCGCTACAGCAACCTGCTCGACCTCTTCGACGAGGTGACCACGCGCTATGCCGACCGCCCGCTCTTCGGCAGCCGGCGCCACAGCGGCTGGGAGTGGGTGCGCTACGGGCAGTTTCGCCGGCTGGTGGACCAGGCGCGGGCGGGGCTGGCCACGCTCGGCGTGGGCCCAGGCGATCGCGTCGCCGTGATCTCCGACAACCGTCTGGAGTGGGCCTACTTCGCCTACGGCACCTACACGCGCGGCGCGGTCTACGTGCCGATGTACGAGTCGCAGCTCGACAAGGACTGGGAGTACATCCTGCGCGACAGCGGCGCCAAGGTCTGCCTGGTGTCGTCGGACGCCATCGAAAAGCGCGTGCACGACCTGCAGGCCGACCTGCACGAGCTGTCCCACGTCATCAGCTTCGACAGCCCCGGCTGCACCGAGCTGCTGCGCCGCGGCGCCGAGCAACCCATCGCGGCGACGCGACCCGACGACGACGACCTGGCCACCCTGATCTACACCTCGGGCACCACCGGCAACCCCAAGGGCGTATGTCTGAGCCACCGCAACCTGGCGGCCAACGTCAGCGCCCTGCTCGAGGTCAACCCCGTGATCGGCGGCGACCGCTGCCTGGCGTTTCTGCCCTGGGCCCACGTCTTCGGCGGCACCCTCGAGATCAACACCCTGATGGCCGTCGGCGGCGCCATCGCCATCTGCGACGACAACGACAAGCTCATCGACTACCTGCCGGAGGTGCGCCCCACGGTGCTGTTCGCCGTGCCGCGGATCTGGAATCGCATCTACGACGGCGTGCAGAAGCAGATGGCGGAGCGACCGGAGGCGATCCAGAAGCTCTTCAAGACCGCCATGACGGCCCGAACCAAGGAAAAGCGCGGCGTCGCCCTGGGGCTGCGCGAGCGGCTGTCGCTGAAACTCGCAGACAAGTTGATCTTCTCCAAGATCCTGGAGCGCTTCGGCGGAGAGCTGCGCTTCGCCGTCTCCGGGGCCGCCGCGCTGTCGACGGACGTGGCGGAATTCATCGACAACCTGGGCATCGATGTCTACGAGGGCTATGGCCTGACCGAGAGCAGCGGCTGCACCACCGCCAACACCCCAGCCGCGCGGCGTCTGGGCTCGGTCGGCCAGCCGATCCCGGGCGTCGAGGTCAAGCTCGACACGCTCGCCCCGGGCTCCGAGGGCGGAAGCGGCGAGATCATCATCTACGGCACCGGCGTGATGCGCGGCTACCACAACATGCCCGAGGAGACCGACGCCGTGCTCACCGACGACGGCGGTCTGCGCTCGGGGGACCTCGGAAGTATCGACGAGGACGGCTTCGTCTACATCACCGGCCGCGTCAAGGAGATCTACAAGCTGGAAAACGGCAAGTACGTGGCGCCCGCCCCCATCGAAGAGGCGCTACAGCTAAGCCCCTACATCGCCCAGTGCGTGCTCTACGGCTCCGACCGCCCCCATAACGTCGCGTTGATCGTGCCCGACATGAAGGCGCTGAGCGACTGGGCCGCGCAAAAGGGGCTCGATACCGACCCCGAGGCGATGGTGGCCGACGGGCACGTGCGCGAGCTGATCCGCCGCGAGATCGACACCTGCAGCCGCGAACTCAAGGGCTTCGAGTCGGTGCGCGATTTCCTGCTGGAGTCGCGCGAACTCTCGCCCGAAAACGGCCTGCTCACGCCCACGCTCAAGCTCAAGCGCCGGGCCATCATGGAGGCCTACGGCGAGCGTCTCGCCGCACTCTACGCTTGAGTCGCAAACTTTCGGTAATTATCCGCGGCTCTCCATCAGCTTCGCCACGCGGGCGGCGAAACGGGCCGGATCGGGCAGCGGGCTGCCCTCGGTGAGCAGCGCCTGATCGTAGAGCATCTCCACATCGGTGCGCAGCGACTCGCCCTCGGGCTCGCTTTCCTGGAGCGCCCGTAGGCGCTCGACCAGCGGGTGATCGGGGTTGAGTTCCAGGATGCGCTTTTGCACCGGCAGGTCCTGCTGATAGCTGCGGATGAGGCGCTCGAGGTGGGCGGGCAGGCCGCCCTTGGGCAGCACCAGGCAGACCGGCGAATCGGTCAGCCGCGCGGAGATACGCACCTCGCTAACGTGCTCGTCGAGGATCTTCTGGCACGCCTCGAGCAAGGACGCGAAGCGCGAGGCGTCCTTGTCCTTGTCTTCCTTCTTCTCGCCATCGTCTTCGCCGGCCTCGCCCTCGACCTCCGGTTCGCGCCCGAGATCCAGGCCCGCTTCCATGGCGTTGACCAGGCTCTTGCCTTCGAACTCGCCCAGGCCCTCGATGGCCCATTGGTCGACTCCGTCGACCATGAAGAGCACCTCGTAGCCGCGCTTGCGCAGCTGCTCGAGGTGGGGACTGGTCTCGAGCATCTTCAGGCTCGGACCCTGGGCGTAGTAGATCGACTCCTGCCCTTCGGGCATGGCCTCGATGTACTGCGAGAGCGAACGCAGCCCCTCAGCGCGGCTGCTGTGGTAGCGCAACAGCTTGCCGATCTTATCCTTGTGGCTGGGGTCGAAGTGCAGCCCCTCCTTGAGCACCGAGCCGAAGGTCTGCCAGAAAGTTTGATAGTCGTCGGGCCGCTGCTCGGCGATCTCGCCCAGCAAATCCAGCACCCGTCGGATCACCTGCTTGCGGATGGTGCGCACCACGACCGAATCCTGAAGCAGCTCGCGCGAGACATTCAGGGGCAGGTCGTCGGAGTCGACCACGCCGCGCACGAAGCGCAGCCAGCGCGGTAGCAGCTCCTCGCAGTCGTCCATGATGAAGACCCGCCGCACGTAGAGCCGGACGCCGTGCTTGCTCTCGGGTGAGAGCAGGTCGAAGGGTGGGTTCTTCGGCACAAAGAGCAGACCCGAAAACATCTGGGTGCCCTCGACGGCAAAGTGCGTGCGCCCCAGGGCCGGCTCCCAGTCGTGGGTGAGGTGCTTGTAGAACTCCTCGTATTGCTCGTCGCTGATCTCGCTCTTGGGGCGCGTCCACAGTGCCGAAGCGCGGTTGATGGCCTCGTATTCGTACGCAGTCTCGCCGTCCTCTTCGCGCTTGACTCTGAGTTCGATGGGGTAGTCGATGAAGTCCGAGTAGCGCCGCACCAGCTCGCGCAGCTTGTACTCCTCGAGGAAATCCAGCTGGTCGTCGGCCAGGTGCAGCACCACGGAGGTGCCGGCCTCGTCGCGCTCCGAGGCCTCCACGCTGAAGCTCTCCTTGCCGTCCGACGACCACAGGTGGGCATCGTTCGAACCGGCCGCGCGGCTCACGACATCGATGCGATCGGCCACCAGGTAACCGCTGTAGAAGCCGACGCCGAACTGGCCGATGAGGTTCACCTCCCCCTGCTTCTGGGCCTGGGCCAACTTCTGGGCGAACTCCTTGGTGCCCGAGCGCGCCACCGTGCCCAGGTCCTTGGCCAGCGCCGTGCGGCCCATGCCGATGCCATTGTCCCAGACCGTCAGCGTCTTGGCCTCGGCGTCCGGGATCAGACGGATCTTCGCCGCGTAGCCCTCGGGACTGAGCTTGGGCTTTTCGATGCTCTCGAAACGCCGCTTGTCCAGGGCATCGGCTGCGTTGGAGATCAACTCGCGCAGGAAGATTTCCTTGTTGCTGTAAAGCGAGTTGATGACGAGGCTCAGAACCTGGCTGACCTCGGCCTTGAACTTCTGGGTTTTTGCGCCGCTGCCACCCTCGGCGGCAGTGGATTGCTGCGGGCTGTCTTGGGCCATCGCTCCCTCGTGGAAAAGCCGTCTCGGGCTGCCAAATTGACCATTGATCGGACGCCGTCAAGGGCCGGTCCCAAGGCAGCCGTCTGCAGGCGGGCCGCGTGCGTCTCGCTGGCGTTATTGACGGGGCAGTGGACCTGACCATACTCGTCGGCGACTTCGTCCGCGTAGCGCCGCATGCGAACCCTGTCCGAGACATCGACCCGAAGGGTGCGAAAGCGCCGCCCGAGGGCCCGGACGGCCGCAGCGGAGTGTTCGGGCCGCCGCACGTCGACCACATTGACGTCGAAGATGTCCCGGTGGCAGCCTGCGGGCGCCGGAGCCACGGGACGGGCCCGAGCGATGCCCGAAGCGGCTCCCGCGGCCACAGTGACCTCACGGCGCGCCCGGACCGGTCACCGCGCGACGAGCGTCAACCCGGCGCCTGCAGGCGGCCCGCCGGGGTCTGAAAAGCAGGGCGCTGGTCCGGAGTTCACCCCGGCCTCCCCCGCCGAATGCCGGCTTCCATGACCGCCCCATCCCAGCACGTACGACGGGCCCTTGCAGCGCTGCAGGCAGTGCGGGCAGCGCTGCGCCCGATGCCGCACTACCCGGCGGCCGCGCTCGCATCGCTGCTCATGCTGTGCGCGGTCGACAGCTTCACCATCGCCGGCACACTGCCGCCAGCCTACCTCTTCTACCTGCCACCGCTGGCCGCCTTCGTGGGCGCCTGCCTGGGCGTCGTCGGCCTCCTCGCCTTCACCCTGGGCCGACACCTTCCGATCTGGCTGACGCGCGCGGCCTGGCCGCTTGCGGGGCTGGGCGTGGGCCTGGCGCTGGCCAACGCCCTGGGCGCCTTCGCCCGCCTTGGAACGCGCTACGACGAGCTGGCCAAGTACACCCTTGCCGGCTGCCTCGTCGGGGGGCTCATGCTCGGCGCGCTGTGCCTATCGATGCAGCCGAGCACGCGGCGCCCCGACGGCTTCTTGGGGAGTCTGGGGCGCCCGATGCGCATCGTGCTGGCGCTGCTCTTGCTGATCGCGATAGCAGCCCTCGTCTACGCCGACCGCACGCTCTACGTGGGCCTCTATCGCGAGGGCCACCTGGCCCTGCGCATCATCAGCCTGCTGCTGTCGAGCTTTGCCCTGCTGCTTTTGGCCCGCGAGCTGCGCCTGCCCGCCATCGACTGGCGCGGCGGGCTTGCGCTCTTCGTACTTGCGCTAGTTCCGGCCTTCGGCCTGCAAAAAGACAGCGCCTACACGATCCACGCCTTCATCATTCGCCCCTGGCCCACGATCACCTTGCGCATGGCCCGCGGTGCACTCGACATCGACCGCGACGGCTACTCGGCGCTGCTCGGCGGCGGCGACTGCAACGACTTCAACTCCGACATCAACCCCGGTGCCCAGGAGGTGCCCGACAACGGCATCGACGACAACTGCTTGCTGGGCGACCGCAAATCGAGCTTCGCGAAGGCCGAGACGATTCCGGTCCCCGAGCAGCCCTCGCCGATGAATGTGATCCTGATCACCGTCGACACACTGCGGGCCGACCGCCTCGGAATCGACGATCCCACCTTCGGCCCCGACGGCCTCGACACCATGCCCAAAGTGCGCGCCTGGGCCAAAGACGCCGTGCGCTTCCATCATGCGTTCACGCCCGGTGCCTGGACCTCGGTCGCCATGGGGTCGCTGATGCGCGGCATCTACCCGCGCAAGCTGACCTGGGAGGCCTACTACGAGACCAACAAGTACCGCATGGTGCGACGGCCGAGCAAAGACACGCTGGCCAAGGGCGAAAAGGCAGCGAAGATGTTTCCGCTGTCGTGGAACGACCCGCGCGAGCCCCTGGCCCACTGGCTGCAGCGCCGTGGCATGCGCACGGTGGGCGTGGTCGACGACGGCTTTTCGCAGATGCTCTCGCGCCTGGTGGGCACCCAGCGCGGCTTCGACCTGTACCACGAGGTCAATCCCGACCCGGAAGACAAGAAGGACCTCGAGCGGCGTCGCAAGACCGAGCGGCGCCCCCGAAGGCGCAAGGACTCCACCACCGCGACCATCGCGATCCGGGAAATGCGCCGGGCCGATCAGCAGGGCCGCTTCTTTCTGTGGGTCCACTTCTTCGGCCCGCACCTGCCCAACAGCAAACACAAGAACGTACGCAGCGACGGTGAAAGCCAGAGCCAGATGTACGATCACGAGATTCGCGTCGTCGATCAACACGTCGGCCGCGTGCTCGAAGCCGCCGACACATTGCAGACGCCCACGGCGATCATCTTCACCTCCGATCACGGCGAGCGCTTTGCGGCCCGCTACCGCAGCCACGGGGCCAATCTCCAGGACGGCGTCCTGCAAGTACCGCTCTTGGCGCGGGTACCGGGCTGGCCGGTGCAGGACATCCAGGCAGCAGTCTCGCTGGTGGACTTGATGCCAACCATCCTTTCGCTAACAGAAACCCCGGCACCACCCTGGCTCGACGGCATCGACCTGGGCCAACTCGCAGGCGGCAAACCTGCGCCCAAACGCCTGCTACTGAGCGACACCTGGCAGTACAATCGCAAAGGCGAACGCTTCAACGACCGCACCGCGGCCTACGACGGCAAGCGCAAGGTGGTGCTCGACCGCATCGACCACAGCTTCAGCGTCTACGACCAGCAGCGCTCGGAGAGCGAGGCCGTGCGCCTGGAGGGCATGGCCATCGACGATTTCGCCCGAACCATCCTCGGCTACATCGAAGACGCTGGCGAAATGAAGCTCGAATGAGCTGAAACTCAGCTGCCCCATTTACCATGAATACGCCCCTACGCCCCCACGCCCGGAGCCTTCTATCGTGATCGATTTACACGACCGCGTCATCGCGATCACCGGCGCCAGCCGTGGCCTCGGCGCCGGCATCGCGCGCGCCGCCCTGGCCGCCGGCGCCCAGCTGGCCCTGTGCAGCCGCGGGCGCGCGGGACTCGAAGCCAGCGAGCGGGTGCTCACCGAACGCCTGGACGTGCGCGACGCCGACGCCATGCGCCACTTCGCGCGCGAAGCCTTCGAGCGCTTCGGTCGGGTGGACCTGTGGATCAACAACGCCGGTGCGCTCGAGCCGGTCGGCCCGCTCATCGACATCGAGCCCGAGTCTTTCCGCGCGCTCATCGAGACCAACGTGCTGGGTGTGGCCTGGGGCTGTCGCGCCTACCTGCGCGAGCTGCGGGAGCGGGACCAACGGGGCGTGCTGCTCAACATCTCCTCGGGCGCGGCGCGAAAAGCCTACCGCGGCTGGAGCGGCTACTGCGCGAGCAAGGCCGCGGTCGATCGTCTGAGCGAAGCCATCGCGCTCGAAGAAGCCGAGCGCGTGCGCGTGCACTCGGTGGCCCCGGGTGTGATCGCCACCGCCATGCAGGCCGCCATCCGCGAAAAGAGCCCGCGGGAGTTTCCGGATGTGGGCCGCTTCATCGAGCTCGAGCAGCGGGGCGCCCTGCTCGAACCCGAAGCCGCCGGCGCCGCCCTGCTCGAGCTGGCCTTCGACCCGGACAAGCGGAGCGACGAAGTCTGCATCGACGTCCGGGATTGAAGAGATTCATGGCGACCCGAGGCGACTTGTGACCTCGTAGGCGCGCTGGAAGATGTTGCCCCCGGGTCCCGTGTACACGCAGCCGGCAACCAGCTGGCTCCACGTGCCAGTGGACAGTTCCAGCGTGATTCTAGGAGACTGGTGTCAAACGAGCGCGCGTGGATCTCGGAGCGCCGTGACCTCGTGGGGGGCAGCCGAGGACCGAGGAAACACCCGCTATTTTCGCAGCGGACTCGGATGGCGCGCACGGGGTTACGCCGCCCGGGAGGTGCGTGCAGCCGTTTGACACCAGCCACCTAGCCCCCCCAACTCTTGCCGAATCCTCAGAGCGTGTAGCCGCGCTCGGCGTGCTCCACCGAGTCCAGGCCCTCGGCCTCTTCGGTGTCGGCCACGCGCAGTCCCACCAGGGCGCCGGTGAGCTTGATCAAGGCGTACGACGCGATCAGCGTGTAGACCGCAGTGCCGAAGGCGCCGATGCTCTGGGTCATCAGCTGCTTGCCCACGATCAGCTCGGCCTGGTTGCCGCCAAATGCCGGCGCCGCAAAGACGCCAGCCAGGATGGTGCCGACGAAGCCGCCCACGCCGTGCACGCCGAAGACATCCAGCGAGTCGTCGTAGCCGAACTTCCGCTTGACCGTGGTCGAGGCCCAGTAGCAGACGAAGCCCGAGACCAGCCCGATCACGAGACCACCCACCGGTCCGATGAAACCGGAGGCCGGCGTGACCGCCGCCAACCCCGCGATGGCGCCGGTGGCCGTGCCCAGGGCGCTGGGTTTGCCGTTCTTGGACCACTCCACGAACATCCACACCAGGGCCCCAACCGAAGCCGAGATGTGTGTGACCACGATCGCCATGGCCGCGCCGCCGTTGGCGCCCAGGGCGCTACCACCGTTGAAGCCAAACCAACCCACCCACAGCATGGCGGTGCCGGTCACGGTCATGGTCAGGTTGTGCGGAAAGAACGAGCGCTCGGGATGACCGTCGCGCGGGCCCACCACGATGCAGGCCACCAGCGCCCCGACGCCGGCGGTGATGTGCACCACAATGCCGCCGGCGAAGTCGAGTACGCCCATGTCGGCGAAGAAGGCGCCCTCGCCGCCCCAGACCATGTGGCAGATCGGCAAGTACACCACCACCAGCCAGGTCAGCGAGTAGACCAGCACCGCCGAGAACTTCATGCGCTCGGCGAAGGCGCCCAGCATCAACGCCGGCGTGATGATGGCGAAGGTCAGCTGGAACGCGAAAAAGAGCGCCTCCGGAATCGTGCCGCTGAGGGTGTCGGGGCCGACGCCCGAGAGAAAAGCCTTGGAGAGCCCACCCACGAAGGAGTGCAGGCCCGTTTGCCCGGCCACCATGCCGGTGCTGTCGAAGGCCAGGCTGTAGCCGAAGGCCAGCCAAATCACCGTCACCAGGCAGGTCAGCGCCAGGCACTGCATCATCATGCTCAGCACGTTGCGACGCTGCAGAAGGCCGGCGTAGAAGAGGAACAACCCCGGGATGGTCATGAAGAGCACCAGGGCCGTGGCCACGATGATCCAGGCGGTGTCGCCGGTATCCAGGCCATCGGAGGCGTGCGCCGTGCCGGAAAGGGCCAGCGTGGCGGCCATGGCGAGGCCCGCTCCAGCGGCGTTCTTGATCGAGCTTGCGGCCATCTCTCTACCCTCTGCCCGAAAACCACACGACCGCCCATCGGCCGCCGGCCTGCGCAGCTGCGCACATCCATTTCGGGCGTGTTTCGGGTAGCAAGAGCGCGTTTCCGAATTGTTTCGCGTGCATTTCTGCTTCGATTTCAGACGCCCGGCAGGCACGTGCGGTCGTTTGCCACCAGTCTCCTACGGAACCGGCCATGAACCCGGCATCGCCCCCCGACCACAGCCCCCGGCACGCCTTCAGCCCCCGGGTCTGGCGCGCGGCCCTGTGGCTGTCACCGCTGCACGCCGCCCTGCCCTACGCCCTGTGGGTCCTCGAGCGCGAGCGCGGCATGCGGGCCCTGACGCTGACCCTGGCCGCCATCCACGTGGGCTTCCCCGTGTTCTACCTGCTGCTGCAGCGCCGGCTGAGCTACGGGCCGGGCGAGCAGCTGGCCCTGCTACTGCTCAACCACCTCGTCATCGGCCTCGTCGCCCTGCTCCTTTGGCTGGGCCGCCCGGTAGACGTCGCGCCCGAAGATGCGCCGCTGGGGCTGCTGACTCTCGAGCCCGACCAGCACGCCCACCACCTGCAGCAACACCTCATAGCGCACCGTCAGCGTGTAGTAGTCCTCGGCCGTGATGGCGGCGCTGCTGTCGAGCGAGCTCTCCACCGCCGCCCGCGCCTCGTCGAGCAGCTGGAAGTGGGCGCCCAGGCCGCTGCTGTCGGCCTGGGTCAACACCTCCAGCGCCACGCCCATGGGGTTGAAGGCCAAGAAAATCTGCTCGAATTCGATGCGGTAGTCGGCGTACTCGGCGCCGCCGCCATGCCAGCGCGTGCCGTCGATGCCGCGCCGGATGACCTCGCCGAAGTAGGCCCCGGCCAGGGGCGCCAGCAGGTCGAAGACCCCGGTCTCGGCGCCGCGCGCCCGCTCGCGCAGGTAGTGGTCCAGGATCGGTAACGTCTCGGGCGTGAAGTCCAGCTCGATGTCGAGCGCTTCCTTGACGTAGCGCACGCACTCGCCGGCCAGCTCGACGACCTCCGGCGGCACCTCCTGGGATGCAAAAGACGCTTGCATGGGCCGGTTGGACCAGGTTTTGCTCTGTGTTTCAATAGCGCCCATCCGAGGCCCGGGGTGCTCAGATGAAACGCCCGCGATCATCGAACGACGCCATCGTCGAATCCAGCGCCGGCCCCCATTACACAGGGCGTGCCGGGGCCACGCGCAGCGAGCGCGTGCACCTGGTCGAAGGCGATGGCTCGATGCGCTCGGTGGAGGTCTACCGCGTGGTCAACGTGGTCACCCACCCCGAGCTCAAGGCCCGCGTGCTATCGGGGCAGCTGCACCGCCTCGACGATGGCCGCGAGCTGGCCATCCCCTTCATCTACCACGACCCCAGCGAGCGCCGCTTCGCCCTGGTGATCCCGCCGAGCCTGGCGCACCTGGAGATGAAGGAGTGGTCGTCGCTGATGCAGCAGCTGGCCGACGACACGCGCTCACCGGTGCCTTCCTACGTGCGCGACTGCACCACGGCGCTGGGCCTGGGCGCCCTCGAGATCTTCCTGGAGTCCGTCATCGAACCCGACGACGGCGAGCTGCACGAGGTCTCGGTGCCCCCGGAAGCCATCGCCGACAAGGAGCTGCGCGAACGCCAACACCTGCTGGAGGATCGCGAGCGCCTGGTCGAGGAACGCAGCCGCGAGGCCTCCGAGCAGGAGCAGGCCCTGATGCGCCTGGCCCAGGACCTGACGGCGCGCGAGGCCCGCGTCAAGACGCGCGAGAACGAGCTCGAAGAAGAGCGCTCCGAACTCAGCCGGCGCGAGCGCACGCTGTCGGAACGCGTGCGGCGGGCCGAAGACGAGGCCGACGTGGTGCCCGAAGGGGACTGGCAGGAGATCAGCGGCGACGCGACCGCCAATACCAGCCCCAATGACGAGGCCACGGTGATCGCCCAGCTTCAACCCACCGCCGACGGCGGGCACACCCTCAGCCCCCGCAAGACGCCCCCGCCCCTGCACCGTGCCAGCTCGGCCCCCGGGCGCGAGCCGCCGCCCCTGCGCCCCCGGGGCGGCGGGCCGCCACCGCTCAATCCCGAGTCGCGCCGCGCCGCAGCCGCCGACCCCCATTCCCCCGTCTCGGCGCAGCCGCCGCCCCTGCGCCGCGATCGCAGCCGCGACTCCACAAACTCGAGCGCGCCCACCCGCAACGCCGCCACCCCGACCCGTCCTCCCCCGCCGCCGCCGAGCCAGGCCCCCGAGCCTGCGCTCGACCTCGGCACCATCCCGCGCGGCCGCTTCGCCGTGGAGACCGGTGGCGACGAGCTGATCTTTCACTTGCCCCTGGTGGACGAAAGCGAGCGCAAGAGCTTCGGCCGCGGTACCGACCTTCTGGTGCAGCTGGCCGACGGCGCCGGCCATCCGGTGCTGCTTTTGACCCTGGTCGACCCGCGTGGCCCGGCTGCCCGCGCCCCCTTCGACGCCGCCGACGACGGCTGCCGCGCTCTTCTGGGACGCCTCGAGCGCAACTTCCGGGCACGCCTCATCTGCTATGACGGGGGCCAGCCGCGCGAGCCGGTGGAGCTTTCGGCCTCGCGCGAGTCGGTCGCGCGCGCCGTGCGCGTGCGCATCGAGGCCATCGGCGCGCCCTCCGGTGGGCAGCTGGCCCTGGAGACCGTGATGGCGGCACCGCCGCCGGTCCGCAACAAGGCCATGCCCTTCGTGCCCAGCGCCCCGCCGCCCGAAAGCCCGGCCGCTGCGGCCCGCCAGGTGCGCGAGCTGGAGGCCTGGACGGCCCCCGACCGCCTCGATCAAGCCGTGCTGATCTACAGCGTCCCGCGCCACGTCATCGAGGCCTCCAGCCGGCGCATCCTGCGCGGCGCCATGGCCCACGGCATCGCCCTGCCCGAGCGCCTGATCGCCATGACCATCCAGCACGGCATCGCCGCCGAGCGCCGCCATCTGGTCAGCGAACAGCTGCGGGCCTTCGCCAAGCGCGTCGAGGCCGGCGACAACGACCTGGACGCCGCCGCCACCCTGCGCAACTGGGAGCGGCTCTTCGTGCTGGCCGGCGAGGTCGACGTGGAGGTGGGCGGGGCGCTCATCGAGCTGGCCGAGCGCGCCGCGCGCGAAGGCGGCATGCGACTGACGGTGAGCCTGCCGGCGGCGACCACGGCCCTGGGTGCGGCCCTGGGCGATCCGGCCCGGCGCATGGCCGCCATCGAAGAGCTCTGCCAGCGGCGCCATCCCTCGGCCCTGGCGCCGATCTTCGAAGTGCTCGACGCGCTATCGCCGGACGAAGTCGCCAGCGCCACCGCAGCCCTGCTGGTCTTCGGCGACCGCGCCGGCGACGGCCTGATCACGGGGCTGGCCTCGCCCAGCCAATTCGTGCGCCACGCCTGCGCCCTTTGCCTGGGCCAGCTGGCCATCGCGCGCGGGCTGCCGGCGCTGATCGGCCAGCTGCAGGCCGAATCCACCGACTCCTGGGGCGAAATGGCCCGCGCCATCGGCGGCTACGGGGGCGCCGGCGTCGCCGCGGTGGCCGGCGCCGTGCCGGGCGCCGCCCGACCCGAACGCCTGATGGTGGCCCTGGCCCACCTGGCAGCCCGTGGCCAGGCCGTCGAGATCGAGGCCCTGACCCACTCGCCGCTGCACGAAATGGCCGCCGCCGCCCGCCAGGCCCTGACCCGACGCGACCGCGTCGAAGCCGAAGACCGCAGCGTGCGCGAAAATCGGGCCCTGCGCGACAACAGTCCCGAGGCTCGCTTCTCCCAGAATTTCTTCGCCGCCATCGCCCGCCACGCGGCCTAAATTCCGCCGTCTGGCGGCCCGCCGGGCGCGTTTGTCGAAAATTCCACCCCCACCCGAAGGGCGATCCCATTTACACTGGGAGTGCTCGGCCCTAATACTACCCAGCCCTCTCCATGCGTCTGGCCATCTTCAGCGACGTGCACGCGAACCTCGAGGCGCTCGGCGCGGTCGTCGAGAGCTACCGCCACGAGCACATCGACCGCCATTACTGTTTGGGGGATGTGGTGGGCTACGGCGCCAATCCCAACGAGTGCGCCGACATCGTGCGCGAGCTGGCCGACGTCACCATCCTGGGTAACCACGACGCGGCTGTCGCCGGGCGCATGGACTACAGCTACTACTACGAGGCCGCCCGCCAGGCCCTCGACGCCCACGCCAACACGCTGACCCAGGAAAACCTCAACTGGCTCAAAGGCCTGCCCTACAAGAAGATGATCGAAGACGCCGATCTGCTTCTATGCCACGGCTCGCCGGTGCGCATCGAAGAGTTCGAGTACATCTTCGCCCCCGAGCAGGCCCGCGAGTGCCTGCCGATTTTCGAGCAGCTGGGCAAGCTCACGGTCATCGGCCACTCCCACCTGTGCAAGGTCTTCGCCCTGCGCCCAGGTTTCGTCGAAGAGCTTCCGCCCGAAGACTTCACCTTTGACGACAACTACAAATACATCGTCAGTGTGGGTTCGGTGGGCCAGCCCCGCGACTACGACAACCGCGCCAGCTACACCGTCTTCGACACCGACGCCCAGCGCTTCGAGTTCAAGCGCGTCGAATACAACATCGACCTGGCGGCGATGAAGATCTTCGACAGTAACCTCGAGCGCAACTTCGGCCACCGGCTCTTCATCGGGGTCTAAGGTGCTTGGCCGGCGCTTCAAAAGCCGGCCAAGGGGTGCAGACCATCGAGCGGCGCCGCGAGCGGTGGGCGCTGCATGAAGCCCGGGGCGCAGTGGTAGGGCGCCGCGGGCAGGCCCTCCGGATCCAGCCCGACGCTCGCCAGCGCCTTGAGCCGCCCCTCGAGCTGCCGCAGACGCCCCTCGGGCTGCGCGAGGTCGAAGACCGGCAGATGACGGTAGCCGGGACTGCCGCGCAGGCTCTGCCGCCCCTCATAACTGACAGCGTAGCCGGCGCCACGCCACAGCCGACCGCGGGCGGCGGCCACCCCGCAGAACTGCACGGACTGGGCCGCAAGCTGCGGCGGCAGGGCCCCCCGCGGCATCGTCGCATCAAGCTCGGCCAGCGCCTCGGCCAGCAGCTGCGCAAAGCGCTCGGGGCTGACCGCAGCGCCGGGCTCGACCAGCACGAGCTGGGGCGAGAGGCAGCCGCGCTGATCGTAGGCCGCGGCGTCCAGGGCCAGCGCGGCAGCCTGGTCGCGCGCGGCCGTGGGTGAAGCGAGGACTTCGCCACCGACGGCGGCCACGCCGAAACCGTGGCCGTGGGCGCGCAGGGCGAGGTCCGCGGGGCAGCTCGCCTCGAGCGCCTCCACCGTGGCGTCACTGCCGTAGACCGCCAGCAGCCGCGCCCCGCGCCATAGGAGCGGCAGCGCCTGGGCATCGTCGCGACCGAAGTGCATCAAACCGACGGCCGCGCCCACGGCCGGTTCCTGCTCGCCCAGGGCCTGCGCGAGCGCGCGCGGCAGGGCGTCGTCACGGCTGGAGACCTTGGCCAGCACCGCGCGGCCAGCCAGCAGCGCAAGGAGCATCGGCCGCGCCGCGGCGCTGAAGACATTGCCGGCCAGCACCAGCGCCACATGCCCATCGCCTCGCGCCACATCCGCAGTCCGCGATGCGGCCAAGGAAAGCAGACCCTGCTCCTCGAAAATCGTCAGCGTGCTACCCAAACACCACTCGATGTTTTCGGCGCCGAGACCACTGCTCTGCAGAAGCGCTGCCCTCAGCGCGCTGCCAGCGGCGCTGCCGCTGTCGGCAAGCTGGGCGCAGGCGCCCGCGATGGCCCGGGCGCGGCGTGGCAAGGAACAGGCCGCAAGCTGCGTCGCGGCCGCGAGCACCGCCTCGCGGGTCGCCTGAAGCTGCGGGCGCCGGGCGTCGGAAGACACGAAAATCAACTCCTGGATAATGCCGCATCGATCGCCAGCGAACAGCCGCGCGGCGTCGCCCCCTCGGCGCGCCCCAAGAGCTGCACACCATCGTCCAGGCGGCGGGCGCGATCGGAGGTCTGGATGGCGCAGGGCGTATCGAGATTGGCGGCGTCGTCGATGCGCAAAATGCCCTCGGCATCTGAATCCAGGGGCTCCAGCGTGTGTGGATCGACCGGCGTGGCACGCACCCAGGGCGGCACCCACAGCCGCCGCGGCCCCTCGGCCTCGAGCCCCAGGGCCGCGCGCAGGGGCGTCTCGTAGAGCTGCGAACTCATCTCGGTCATCCCGTACTCGGCGATGATGAAGGACTCGCCGATGCCGTAGCGTTGCGACAGCATCTGCAGCATCTGCGACGGCGAAAGCTCCCGCGAGCGCCCCTTGAAGCCCCCCGTCTGCATGATGCGGCTACCACTGGGCAGCGAAAAGCGGCGATGGGCGAGCAGCTCGTCGGCGTGCACGAACGCAAACGAAGTGCCCAAGAGGGCCAGCGGCTCGCCGCTCTGCTGCGACCGCGCCAGCGCCGTGCACAGCGCCTCGCCGTCGAGCTGACCATTGCGGAGGGCATAGACCGCCATCGAGTCGCCAAACCACTGGTCAAAGCGCGACAACATATAACTCAGAGATGAATCTGGTAGCTCTTCGGCGCGCGGCGCCAGAATCAGCAGCGGCATCGACTCGCGGTCGGGGAAAAGCATGTGGCGGGCGGCAGTGCGAGCGGCGCGGTCGTAGAGCGAGAGATCGCGCAGATGATGGGCACCGCGGGCCGCGGCGGTCGTGCCCGAAGTGCGAAACACGCGCACGTCTTGCTCGGACGGATGCATGGCGGCACGCGCGAAACGAAAGACGTCAGTGGGCAGCGCCGGTGACGACAGGAATGGGCGCGCAGCGGCGGGCGCGGGGCTCCCCTGCTCCAACAGGCGGCGGTAGACCTCGATGTGACGGGCCTGCAACTGCAGCAAGTCCTCGAGCAACCCATCGCGGGCGTCCGCCTCGGGGCGGCCGTCGATCAGCGCCTCAATGCGCCCCTTGAGCACCTCGCGAGTCACGGGCTGGCTCCCTGGCGCGCCGCGAGCTCGCCGAGCGCCTCTCGCGTGGCCTCGACAAAAGCCTCGAGCAAGGCCCCATCGATGGTCAGCGCCGGCGTCAGCGACACCACACGGGCGTCGGAGCCGGCCGGCACCGTGATGTAGCCCCGCTGCAAAAGCGCCCTCCCCAGCTGCAGCGCCCGCGCCGTGCTGTCGCAGACGATGCCCACCAAAAGCCCGCGACCGCGCACCTCGCGCACGCCCAGCTCCGGCGCGCCCAGCAGCGCCTCCGAAAGCCGCGCCATCAAGTGCTGCCCCAGCTGCGCCGAGCGCTCGGAAAGCCGCTGCTGCTCCAGAACCTGCAGCGTGGCCAGGGCCGTGGCGGCGCCCAGGGGATTGCCGGCGAAGGTGCTGGTATGCAGCGCCTCGCCGCCGGGCTCGCCCCAGGCCCGCATCAACTGCGCCGAACCCAGGGTGGCGCTCACCGGCAGCCCGCCGCCCAAGGCCTTGCCCAGGCAGACCAGATCGGGCCGTGCACCCTGCTCCACACTGCAAAGCCAGGCCCCGCTGCGCCCCAGGCCCGTCATCACCTCATCGACGATGAGCAGCGCCCCGCGCTTGCGGCAGAGCTCGCCCAACCCTTGCAAGAAGCCCGGTGGCGGCACCACCACGCCACCGCGTCCGAGCATGGGCTCGATCAGCACCGCCCCCGGCGGCGAACTCGAGGGCCAACTTGCCGCAATCTGAGACAGCGCCTCGGCCGCATCATCGCCGGGCCCGGGAAAGGCAGCGAAACTCACATGGGGATTGCACTGCTCGGCGAAGGGGCGTCGAAACCCCGGGTTATAGCCACAGACCGCCAGCGAGCCGTAGGCCAAACCGTGATAGCCGCCTTCAAAGGCCAGCACGCCCGGACGACCGGTGGCCAGCGCAGCTGTCTTCAGCGCCGCGCCCACGGCATCGGAACCGCTCAAGCCCAAAATCGCGCGCGCATCCTCGAACGGCGACAGCGCGCACAGCCGCTCCAAAAGCTCCACCTTCACATCGGAAGGCTGCAGATCGCCCAGGGCGTGAAGCCCGCGGGCAGCCTGCTGCGACAGGGCCTCCAGCACCGCCGGATGGCGATGGCCCAGGGCGGCGGCACCGAAACCCGCGCTCAGGTCCACGTAGCGATTGCCATCCATATCCCAGACATTGCTGCCCAGACTGTGGCTCCACAGAATCGGATCATGATCGGCCCCACTCTGCTCGGCCCGCCGCGCGCGCCGCGCCGTCAGTGCCGGACACTCGGTGGCCGCCAGACGCTCCACCCAGCGCTGGCCCTCGGCCGCGGGCAGCGCACGAACCATCTGCGGCAGCGATCGACCTTCCTGCGCTTGCATCGAACTGGCGGTCTTTAGCACACCGGGGCCGGGAGCAACGTGTGCCGGGATAGAATCCTTGCTATCAGACGTATTCCAGTGAGCCTACGTCTTCTTGCGCCAGGGGAAAAAGATCTCCCCCTGGGCGCGTGCTTCGCGCATCGAAGCGGCATCGCCGAGCATCATCACGCTCACCTCGGTGGCGCGGGCGGCGGCGATCTTGCGGAGCTCGGCGCGGATATCGTCCTGACGCTGGGTGAACGAAGGATCGACGCGGACGGCGACCACCGGCGTGGGCGTACCGTCGGAGACCTGGCAGGCCCACTCCACCTCGGGAAAACCGCGCAGCATCGCCACCATCTTGTCGAGCAGGGAATCGCTGAGAGGCACCTCCAGGGGCCGCAGCGCACCCTCTGGGAGCTGCTCCTCGTCCTCATCGTCCTCGTCTTCGTACTCGTCGTCGTCGTACTCGTCCTCGTCGTACTCGTCGGCTTCGTCGGGGGCGGCGCTGGGCGTCGACGGTGGCCGGGAATCCGCTTCGGGCTCCGGTTCGGGCTCTGGCTCCGGCATGGCGCCAGCCGGCTCGGCGGCAGCTGGCTCGGGCATCGGCGGCGGGGCATCATCGATCGAGGGCAGCGGCCGCTGCGAGCCGCCGAGCGGCGCGAAGGCAGCCGCCGGATCGGCGACGGAAGGCAGCGCGGCGGGCGCCGGCTCGGTCGCCGAGTGCGCAGCGCCGAAGCCGGGGCTCAGCGCATCGAGCGGGGGCAGACTCGCCGGCAGCCCCTCGAGGGGCGGCAAAGCCTCGGGTAACCCCTGCAGCGGCAGCAACTCCGCGGGCGGCGCATCGACCTGCGGAAACGCCATCGCCGGGTGACTGGCCTGGGGCGGGGCCTGGGACGGGGACGGGTCAAAACCGGCGGGTGAATCGACCTGTGGAAACGAAGCCGAAGAAGCGGGACTTGGCGCGGGGGCGGCGCTCGGCTGGGACTGACTGGGCGCCGGCACCGAAGCGAAAGGATCGTCCATCTCCAGCGTCGTCGACGACACCGAAGCGGGCGCGAAGGGATCATCCACCTGGGACAGCGCCGAACTCGACGTGGGCGCAGCGCGCGGCGGCTGTGGCCCGCGGGACGCCGGTGGACTGACCGCCTCGAAATGACTCACCGAAGGCGGCGGCGGACGGCTCGAGCGCCGCACGGCCGCCTGAATCCTCGGATTGGAGCGACTGGGCGGCGAATCGGCCAACAGCGACCCCAAAAGCGCCTCGATCTCATCGCGTGAAAACTCGATCGCGTGATCGAAGCCCACATCGACCACCACGAAATGCACCTGCTCGGTGATGGCATGTCGCAGCGCATCGCGTGCGCTCATCCACTTTCGGGCGAGCCCATCTTCGCCATCGAGCCAACCAAAATTCCCGGCCGCCTCGAACAGCACATCCTCGGCTGTGAAAAGCGGCAGTGCCGTCTCCCCCTCAGCATTGGTCAGCGTGCGCACCGCCTCGGGCGCCTGTGGCCAGGTTGCGACCACCAGCTGCTGGCGGGCCAATGCCATCAGCGCCTGGGCGCGCGACCCATCATCGCCCTCGGCCTGCCCGAGCAAAAGCCGCAGCGCCAGCGTCGTCCTATCGGGCCTCGCGGCACCATCGGCACCCACTGCCATGGCAGCCATTCTATCGCGCCGCGTCCCCCAAGTGCAGCATCAGACCCCACAAACGCCCCCACCACGAGCTTGACAGCCACCAAAGCAAAGGTATCTTGCCGCGACCTGGCCCCTGGGAGCCCACAAGCCCCCACCAAGCCACACCCGCCCAGATAGCTCAGTCGGTAGAGCAGGGGATTGAAAATCCCCGTGTCGGCAGTTCGATTCTGTCTCTGGGCACCATCAAACCCGCCTTCTCGGCGGGTTTTTGCGTTTGTGGGGCTGCGTCTAATCCAGGGAGTCCATCGGGTGCAGCAGAATCTGCTGCACATGTGCTGCACTCGCTCGCCTGGTCGCCAACGTCGAGTCCGAGGCTGGCGGCCATCCGTTGGCCAAGCTGCTCGGTGGTGAGCCGCGCGTAGACCTGCTCAAGCATACGTGTGCTTGAGTGACCCGAGATCAGCGAGAGCAGCTCCAGCGGGACGCCAGCCGCCCGCAACCAGGTGGTGCAGGACCGACGCAGGTCGGTGAAGGAGCAGCGGTCGATGCCAGCCTCATCGCAGGCGCGGTGAAGGTCTCGGCGCTGGTTCGACCAGCGACTGAAGAGCGTCCCATCTGCACCGTCAGCCCACTCCAGTGCGAAGCGCAGAAGGGCCTGTTGCGGCGGGTACACCACGGGAACCGTTCGCCATCGGGTCGGTCGCTTGGTTCCCCGAACCAGCACCTCCATTCGGTCCAGGTCGACGTCCTCACGCCGGGCCCGCTCGGTCGCCCCCCACTCGGCTGACGTCGCGACGCTGAAGGCCACTCGGGCGGCTTGGTCCTGCGTCAGCTTGGCAAGCAATCGCTGTAGCTCATCAATGCTCAGGGCCCGGCTGCTCGGCTTGTAGTTCGGAGAGAACCGTTCCGGCATCACGGCGACGAGGTCGCCCCTCCATAGACCTCGACGCTTGGCGAGCTTCAGCGCACCCAGAAGAGGGCCAAGCTCCTTCTTGATCGTGTGGTCCACCACACCCTCCTCACGACGCCGGTCGATGTACGCATCCACCGATGCCGCGGAGATGGCAGCCAGCTTCATCGGACGGTACTGCTCGCGGGCATCATGCTCGAAGACACGCGCGAGGTGCCCGACCTTGCGCTTGTAGAAGGCAACCGTGTCATCGCTGAGCTTGCCCGCCTTCGCCTCGGATTCCTTGGCCTTGATGAAGAGCTTCAGCACCTCACCCAGAGTCGTCGACCGTGCCGCCGCAGCCGCGGGGTCGGCCGCGTCCCGTTCGAGCTGCCGGGCAACCTTGAGGGCGGCCACGCGGTCACGGCAGCGCGTGCTTCGCATCTTCCGCGCGCCGTCGACGTAGACGTGCGTGTAGTAGATGCCATCGCGGAGAAAGAGGTTCCCCATCGCCAATCAACCTACCACCCAGAACACGCGCGAGTGACACGGGGACTTTGCAGCAGTCATTTTTTCCGCCTGCCAGCGGTGAGCCGTCGCGTTCGGGCCCGTGTGATGGGCACGGGGCTCCTACCGGTGGGCTCCCTCGATGGCTCCTCGACAATGGCTTGCGGGTCAAACAGAGCCGCGACGTACCGCTTCCAGACCTCGACAGGCACTCGAATCTGCCCGCGCTCGCCGGGCTGTCTGTCCAAGGCTCTGCGCATATGCTGATAGGCCATCGCCCGACTGCACTTCATGGACGCCATGACGTCGTGGACGTCGATGAAGACGGGAAGCTGTGCAATCAGGCGGTCACGCCGCCAGCCCTCGTTCGTCGTTGCCATCCCTTCCAAAGCACCCGAAATACGCGCCTGCTTCAAGGGGGGTGATAGCTACACAATCATAAGGTCGCAGCATCACTCGAAACAAAGTTGCGTCACCCAGACTCCTCATAGGGTCACGAGCGATAGAGCAACGAAACGGTGCCTCCGACACGGCCGTTCGGCCACAGTGGAGGAGGCGTCGACGGCGAGCTGGCGCCCTTTCCAACCGGGCATCTCTGCCGACCCCCGAAACAGAAAAAGTCTACTGTCGTGCACCACAACCGGACTGGTCGCCGAAACATACGACTTGCAACGGGATTCGGCTGTTGCGCTATCGGTGCTCATCCGATGACGTGCCAGCCACGTCCAAGCCGTCGTAGATCTACGCATCCGAAGCCCATTGCAGGCACGTCGATGACTGCGTAATCAGTGGAAGGACGCTCCTCGCCGCAACACCGGCTCCGACCCCGGTGCGCGACGTTCCAGGGGCACGAGGCCCGAAGTGGAGCCCACGTCGATGGTGGCGACGCGGCATGGATGAACTTCCTCGAAATCACGGACGCGCGCAAGCGCCCGGCCCTTCCATAGAGGGCAACCTCTATACAACTTCTTCGGATTCCGAGAGTCGGAGAGAGTGGGATGCGGGACGGCTCAGGGAACTCGGTGAGCACAGAAACGCCGACAAGGTGTTCGACTGCGGGGTGGGTCCAGTGGGGCATCGGTGCAACCGGAGGGTTGACTGCTGGACGTGTTCCCAGAGGAAGGCGTATGCCGGCTATCGGCGCCAGGTCAGGAGTGCCTTGCTGCGAATGGACGCACCGCGCGAGGTTCGACTTTCGCTTCAGGTTCCACGCGAGTTGTTGGGCGAAGGAATCGAAGAGGTGCGACATGCCTTCACGAAGCTGAAGGGCCGGCGAGCCTGGGCCGCGGTGAAGGCGGCCGTCGGAATGGTCCACACGGGGAGTCTGAAGCGCGGTTGGTGGAACCTGCACCTGCACGTTTTCTATGAGGCGGACCACCCGCTTGACCGCAGTGCGGTGACCCGCGCGTGGAAGGCCATCACGTCGCCGAAGAACCGCGCCCGGTGGCGGCACCGAAAGCACACGCTTGCCGGACCCACGGGGGGCTGGCGAGAGGGCACGTTGGCGGTGCTGAAGGAGGTCCGCGACATTGAGCGCACGTCGTCATACGTGGCGGGGGCTGCCAAGTTCACGCCCGGCGAGGAGCTGGGCTTGGCAGACTTCGCAGTCCTCCGGGCTGGCCTGAAAGGCAAGCAGCTCATCGTCTCCCAGGGCCTGAACGGTCGCGGGCGGTACAAACGACCGAGCCAGCTTGCCCTGGGCGATGTCGCGTTCGAGGTGGAGGTGCCCAGGGGCGCCGCGCGCCTGGTCAGCGAAGTGCTATCCGACCTTCAACGGGGCAGCGGAACCTCGGACTCGGGGGTAGTGCTGGAGAACCTCTGCCTTGCCGCGTATTGGCCTGGCCCACGCGACCGTTGGCGCTGGATGGCCGAGGTCCTCACCGTCGTTGAAGCTCAGCTTGGAGCCGAGATCATCGCGTTTGACGCCGATACCGATGAGTTCCTTCGCGGATGCGCCTGTCGACTGATGCGGGAGGAGGGCGAGGGATGGAACTTTGCCAGGCAAGTGGCAGTACCGCTTCAGCGGCGCGGCGAGACCCGCGGGTTCACATTCGTGCTCCACGACGACCGCGAGCAACCGCCCAGGCTGAAACACGACATCACCCAGATTGAGTTCGTGCGCTTCGTCATGGACGAGCTGGCCAGCAGGCTTGAGCCGAACCGTGGAGAGGCGGCCGTCTTGGAGACCCTCGTGTCATTGTTTCGCGCCACCAAGCCCGGCACGCCACCGCGGACCGACCCGAGCTTTGCCGGCATTGTCGAGCTGAAGCGACGCGAGGTGTTGCCGGTGCTGGAGGCCGCCTTGGGGCTGAACCTGGTCGCCTGTGACCCGGTAGAGCGGGTGGTCTTCTACGGAGCCCACACCGCGGATGCGCACGCCGTCCAGGAGGCAGTCGACTGCCTCCGACTCCTCGTGTAGTCACATGTCGGACAGAACAGACGAATAAGGTGAGGCAGAAGTCGAGTTCGACGTCACTTCAGATGCAGCGGTTGATGGCTCGTGGCCGCAGCCCTGGTGCAAAAGCCCGAGGAAACCGTGGAGCCGAGAGACACACGCGCCCACAGCTTGGTGGAGGCCGGCCATCGCCCTTGGTGGGTGCTACGGTCTGGCGATGACGCACGCGGTTCGGCAGGCGGTCCACGGAGGTGACGATGCCGTTTGGGTAGGTGATGTCGGCGACCTTCTTGCGGTCGTGCTTGCCGATGGCGCGGGCGGGATAAGCGGGGGCCGGGTAGCCGCGGACCTGGTCATCTCACGAATCCGCGAGTTGACCGAGCGGGGTGACTTGCCACGCACGCCTCAGGGCCTAGAAACGGTCCTGGCGGGCCTCGACGGCGAGATTCTGGCCCACCCGAGGGCTGGCGAAACAACGGCGGTCCTCGTGGTTGTCGAGGCTGGTGTTCTGGTGGGTGCGAGCGTAGGTGACTCAGCAGCTTGGCTGATCGAACCCGATGCCCTCGCGGAGCTTACCGGCGGACAGCATCGGAAGCGGCTCGGAAGCGGCCGGGTGCGCCCGGTAGGCTTTGGCCCAGTTGCGCTAGGCGGACGGCGCCTGGTGGTGGCCTCGGACGGCCTGCACGGGTTCGTCAGCCCGGAACGCATCCGCGCGGAAGCCTGCCAGCCCGATACCGGCGAAGCAGCGGGTGCGCTGGTCGAGAGCGCCCGCTCGTCGAACGGCGCCTTTCACGACGACGTGACCGTCATAGTAGCCGCGGCGGCCCCCGCTAGGTGAGCGCCGCGGAGCAGTATGGCCAAGAGAACGGGTTCTTCCCTAGGAGGCGGTTGGGCCCTTGTCGCTTCACCCGTATCATTCCTGCGCGCCATGCCCATCACCTCACAGGACGTCCCCCAAGCGGACAACCTCGACACGCTCCGCTCGGTCGTCGAAGAGATCGCGACCGGCGGTGCCGCCAACCTTGCCGAGGAAACGGGTCTGCCGCCGCGCCAGCTCGCCTACTACCTGAGTGCGGCGCGCGCGATGGGACTGCTCAAGCAGGTGGACGGCGAGTGGGAGGTGACCACCGCTGCCGACGACTTGATGGCGAGCGACAGTGGCACACCCGCGGAATCGGCTGCCTGGAGGCAGCTCATCGAGGCCATGCCCCTCGTGCGGCAACACCTGGGCTCGCTGTTCGACCCTGCTCCGACTCGTGCGAGTATCGCTGGAACAATAGCGACTGCCTCTAGCCTCTCGGCGGCGACTGCGCGACGTCGCGCTGGGACGCTGGCACGCTGGCGGGCTCGGCTCCTCGCTGCCCAGCAGCAGACCCTGTTTGACCAACCGGCCCCGTCCAGCGCGGGCGGCGCAGCAGATGTCCCCGAGCCGGAGGCACCAGGGCGTGACTCCAACGACGTCCGGGCTCACCCCAGTGATGTCGAGCCTTCCGGCGCTCCTTCAACGCAGACCGCTGGCGAAACGGAGGGAGCGGGTGACTCGCACTCTGCTGCGCGCGGCGGGAGCGCCGCGGGGCAACCCACACCCATTGGCTCCAAGCCCGTGTCCGAGGGACCCGAGCCGTCCCCTGCACCTGCTAGCGAGGCTGCCTCAAAGAGAGGCAAGACCACGGTGGTAACGGCTGATGCCGCGGTGGTAGCACCTGCTCCGCCGCTGCTGCTGGATTCGGCGGACCTGGCCTACCTCGGCGGCCAGGTTGCTCGTGGGACGGTGGTCCTCTTTACCGGAGCAGGGTTCTCGGTGGATGCCAAGGATCTTGACGGGCGCAATCTTCCCATCGGGGACGGTTTGGCCCGCGACGTGTGGGCACTGCTCTTCTCCGATGAGGAGTACGACGGCAGTCCCCTGACCGACCTGTTTGGTACGGCCAAGATCAGGAAGGCCCGCCTACTCCGAGACCTCGTCTCCCGACGGTTGACCGTCGACCCAACGTCCGTGCCGGAGTACATGCAGGTCTGGTTCGAGGTTCCTTGGCTGCGTGTCTACACCCTCAACATCGATGACCTCGAAGAGGCCGTCGCAGACAGCTTCCAGTTGCCGCGCACCCCTGTTCCCATTTCCGCCGTAGGCCAGGGAGCCGAGCTGGTCTCGACATCGTCTGGCGAGCTTCCGGTGGCGCATCTCAACGGCAGCGTATCGGATGAGTTGGAGGACCTGACGTTCTCAGCGCAGGACTACGCCCAGCGTCAGGCAGCTCAGGAACCCTGGTATGCCCAGTTGTCAGCGGATCTCCTCGCTTACCCGTTTGTCTTCGTGGGCTCACCGCTCGAAGAGCCCTTATTCTGGCAGCACTTGGCGATGCGGAGCCTCAAGAGTCGCGAGACCCGTGAGCACCGTCCACGCTCGTTTCTCGTGACACCCACGTTGCCGAGGGCCAAGCAGGCGCTCTTGGCTGAGCACCACATCCACTGGGTAAAGGCGACGGCGGGTGAGTTTGCCGCAGTGCTCGGTTCGATGCGGCCCCAGATGGACGCGGGCCACGGACGGCTCCGTGCATCTGCACAGGCGAACGCGGACGACGTTGGCAACATTGAGCGGGTGCCGGACCTGTTGGCGGGTGCCCGAGACAGCGCGTCTCTGTACCTCCGGGGCGCCGAGCCGGTGTGGGGTGATATCCGCTTCGGACGCTGCGCTGGTCGGGTTGCGGACGCCGAGCTGCTTGAGCGGTCGCAAGCCTTGCTTCGCGGTGCGGAGGACTCCGGCACCCGTCTGCTGCTCGTCAGCGGTACAGCCGGGACGGGAAAGAGCACGGGACTGATGCGGCTCGCAGCAAAGCTTTCGGGCAACGGCGAAGACGTGGCATGGATTGGCCCCGACGCGGAGGTCTCGGCACGAACACTGGGCAGGTTCTTCCACCGCCCGGATGCTCCATCGGTCGCGTGCATTGACGAGGCAGGCAGGTATGGCACAGCCCTCCTCCGAGTTCTGCGCGACGCGGTGGGGAGCGAGCTGAAGCTCGTGGTCTTCGCCATGCGCGAAGGTCAGCGCCGTCTCCTCGATAGCGCAGCGCTCGATGACGTGGAGTTGGAAGATTTCACGATGCCACCGTTGCAGGACTCAGACATCGGCGCACTTCTCGATGTGCTGACCGCAGAGCATCGGCTGGGGAAACTCCTGGGGCTTCCGAGGGAGGAACAAGAAGCCGCGTTCCGAGAGCAAGCAGGCCGACAGCTCCTGGTTGCGATGATTCAGGCGACATCGGATGACCCCTTCGAGGAGAAGGTCCATGGAGAGTGGCGGCAGCTCTCTGACTCCCAGCGTTACTTCTACGCTCTCGTGGCGCTGGCCTCAATCTTCCGTTTCCCCGTGGACCGGGAGTTGCTCCTGGTCGCCCGCGGAACTAAGTCTGCCGATGACCTCGCCGATATTTCATTCTTGCACGAGCGGCACATCGTCGTCGCCGAGGGCGGCGTCTCAAACATCCGAACGCGGCACACACTCATCGCGGAGAAGCTCATCGAACGCCTCCAGCTTGACCGCGACTACATGGCGTCAGTGTGGGCGGACCTTACGTTCGCTACGGCGATTCGCCGCAGCCAAAAGCCCAACAGGCGCGTGGGGAGGGTCCTCAAGCGCCTGGTCAACCATGAGACTCTCTTCAATCACCTCGATGCCGAGTGTGCGGAGCGGGTTTACGAGCGCGTTGAGGACCTGCTGCGGACGGACCATCACCTCTGGCTACAGCGCGGAAGCCTCCACAACCAGCATGGAGACTTCAACCTCGCGGAGACCTTCTTGGACCAGGCCCTATCGCTGGAGCCAGATGATGGCCTCGTTCAGACTGAGCACGCCCACATGTGTTTCAAGAAGGCGTGCCGAAACCCTCAGGCTCCAGGCGCGGTTCAGCTCGCGACAGACACGGCAACGGAACTCCGCCGACAATATGCTGCGAGGGCGATGCGCGACACCTATCCGGTTCACATTCTGGGAGTGCAGGGGCTGCGCTGGGCGCGGAAGGCGCCGATGTCTTTGGACCAGCGCCGCGTTTTCCTACGTGACCTGAGGGCGGATCTTGATGACGCCTGCGACCGTTTCCCCCGGAAGCGCGACATCCAGCAGATCCGCGATGACGTCAAGCGCGAGCTGCTCGCCCTCGGCACGTAGGCAGGGCGCGCGGGTATGTGCGTACGTTATGACTCCACGGCGCCGGCGGAGGGGCGCGTCGCCGCGCCCAGAAGGGCCTCTGTGTCCAGACTACCCGAGCGGCCGTAGGTCAGGACCCTGTCCAGCGGGGCGGGCAGCGAGGCCGAGTAGGGTGGCCTTACGTGCCACAGTCCGTTGCGTCCGACCTTGGTCTCCTCGCCGCGGAGGAACAGTGCGTGGCACGCGAGCGGTTCCGAACCCGGCACATCGAACAGGTGGAGGACCGCGCCGGTGATCAGATTCCGCGCTTCGGGGACGTCGGGGCGGTACGTCAACCTGGTCGACCATCGTACGCCGCCGCCACCGATGGCAAAGCGGACCGAGACGTCGCCGGCATCTCGGTCGTGCCACCCAAGATGGAGCGACACTCCGCACTCATTCGAGGCGGCCCGTTCACCCTTCGCCCAGGACACCTCGCTCCCGTGGACCAAGAAGGCGATGCCGCAGAGGTTGCTCTGCCCCGTGACGCTCCCAAGCCAGACGCCTGGATCTCGACCCCCAACCCAGGCTCCGGCGAGCTGAACCGGCTCCTGGGACAGGCCCGGTAGTGGGATGCTCGATGGGAGTGGGCCTGCATATTCGGGTGACACGGCCCGGTCATCATACCCGAAGGCACCGCCGCCTCGCGGTCCCTGGGGCGGTTTCAATCACGCCACCCCTGAGCATCGAGTCGGTCGATGCCAAAGGCCACGTAATCGCCCACCACGCGCTCATCGCGGGTTCTGACGACGTCTTCGACCGTGAGCACGCCGCAGTCCACCCGAACCGGATTCACGCCCGCCACCCGCCCGTAAGCCCGGTAGGACCAGCCGTCACGGTGTTCAAGGCCGACGCGGGCTTCCGGGTTGCCAGCGAAGATGGTCTCCCACGAATCCTCGTCGCTGAGGAGCCCCGCGCTCAGCTCGACGTGGAACTCCTGGCCAGGTTGGGGTGCGCTGCCTTCATCCCAGGAGAACTCGTCCATGACGTGCAGCGTCTCGCCGCGGTACTCGATGGTGGCTTCGAGTCCGGGTCCCTCGGTGCTGATGAGCCGCGCCTTCATGAACCACGAAGCCTCCGTCGATGAAGTGTCTCGATGAACGCGGCGAGGTTTGCCGAGAAGTTTGGGCTGTTGAAGTCCAGGCGAGGCTCGCTGCCGTAGGGGTCGGGTCCCGCCTCGCTCAGCGTCGCGTCCGGCCACGCAATCACGTTGTCCAGCCCGTCGTACTTGCCGGAGTAGCTGTTGAACCAGAGGTGCAGGGTGAAGCCGTAGTTTTCGCGGACGGACGCGATGCACCAGATCTCGTCGTGCCACCACTCGATAATGTCGCGCGAGACGGCACGCACTTCCCAATCGTTCTCTCGCAGAGCGAGCAGAAGCGCCTTGCGCTTGGAGGGAAGGCGCCTCTCGACCGCTTCAATTTCAGGCATCGTTCCTTCCGCGCAGGACTTCTCGCGCTTGCTCGACGACGATATCGTGGATTCGTGGCGATGCTTTGACACGGTCGCGTTCGAGGGCGCGGAGCACGGCCTTCGCGGCGGCGCTCGGGACGCGGGTCGCGCGCTCCTCGCGCGCTAGCGCTGAGGACACGGCATGGAACGCCACCTGCCGGTCTCGCTCGGAGTCGGACTCGAACAGGTCGAGGGCGAGCGAGTCCAAGAGCCCCATGTCGACCAGGACGGCGCCCATCTGCGGGCGTATGAGGCGCTTCCTGATGGCCTCCACGACCGGCGGACCTCCGGCCTCTCCGCCCAGTTCCGCGAGCCCGTAGGCGGCGCCCTCGCGACAAGGGCGCTTCTCGCCCTCGGCGAGTTCGCGCTCAAGGTCGGCTCGGGCGGCCTCGCCCCGGATTTTCGCCAGCGCGACGCCGGCGTAGCTCTCGGCCAGCGCACCGGGGCTCAACCGGAGGATGGCCAACACCGTGTCGTAGCCGGAGTCGTGCCCAATGCACCCAAGTAGGTGAGCCGTGAGCCACGGCTCGGCCTCGCCGGCCTCGTAGGCCCGCACCAGCCGCAGCGCCTGGCCTTCGTCAGGCGGAGCTTCGAGGAGCTGACCGGAGGCGACCTTGAAGTAGGCGTGGTTGGCCAGCGCCTTTTCCAATGCCTCCCCTGGCGCGCCTACCTTTCTCGATGCCCACACGCCGGTGCCTCCTGACCCGCAGGCTAACCCGATTCGCGCTCCTTCCGGCCAATCTGCTGCACATACGCTGCACCCGACCCACCCAGAAGTCGCTTTCCCCTTTTGTTCCGCGGTCTTGGCCAGACTGGTGTTGGGATTGAAAATCCCCGTGTCGGCAGTTCGATTCTGTCTCTGGGCACTACGTCATCCCCGCTGGACGCCTCGTTCTGCGGGGATTTCTGCTTTCTGGCCCTGACGTGCCTCCGGGTGCGTGGCCCGCGGCGTCCACTGCGTCCGCTGTTTCCGCTCCTGTCTGTCACAATTTCTGTCACAGCAGGACCGGCCAGCGAGGGCAGCTTTGCGAGGGCATCGCGCTTGGCCTGATCGCCGATGCGCGCATACACCTTGCGCACCATCTTCGACGACGAGTGCCCCATCAGCGCGGCCGTCACGAGCTCGGGCACGCCCTGCTCGGCCTGCCAGCTCGCGAAACTTCTCCGCAGATCATTTGGCGTGACACGGTCGATGCCGGCGCGCTCGCACGCGGCGGCCAGGTCGCGCCGCACGTTGGTCCAGGGCTCGAACAGTGGCTCCCCGGGATCCCTTGCATCCGCCCGCTCGCAGAGCAGCTTCATCAGCTCCGCGTTCGGCGGCAGCACCCGGTGGGCGCCCTCGGTCTTGGTGCCCGGCACCAGCACCACCTTCGCGTCGCTATCCACGTGCTCGGGCAGGATCCGGTACAGCTCGGAGTCCCTCACGCCCAAGCCGCAGAAGGCCCGCAGGTACGGCCGGCGCAGCGGCGGTAGCGCGGAGTACAGCGCCAGGTACTCCGGGTGCGAGAGTGCCCGCTCCCGCGGCGTGTAGGTTCCGCAGATTCCCTCCGGGATGATCTCGGAGGCGCGACCCTCGTACTTGCGGCGCCCGTGCGCGTCACGCTGCTTGCCCATGTAGTTGAGCGTTGCGCGCAACGTCGCCATCTCCTTGCCCGCTGTCTCCAGCTTCACGCCCTCTTCGAGCCGTTGATCGACGTAGCCCTCGGTATCCTGAAGTGTCAGGTCGTTGATGAGCTGATCGGCGCCGAACACCCGAATCAACGTCTTGGCCTTCTTCATGTAGAAGTCGAGCGTGCTTTCGGCGCGCTCCCTGCGCTCGGCATTGGCGATGTACTCCGCCAGCGCCTCGCTCAGCGTGACTTTCGGCGCCGGTCCTTGCGGCTCTTCGATGGCCTGCTGCTCGAGCTGTCGAGCAACTTCTCGTGCCAGTCGTTGATCCGTCTGGTGCGTGCTTTTGCGGATTCGGGTGCCCGACCCGTCCTTGAACCAGCACCACCAGATTTTGCCCCTGCGATAGAGGTTTGCTTTGTACGGCATGCATCTCCTCCTCGTGCCACGTAGTCCTCGACCACTCTTCGTGGCACCCGCAGCGATCGTCCAATGCGAACGTGTCCATCTAGCCGCTTGATGAGCTCGTAGGCCGCGCCCCTCGAGAGCCCCGTCTCGCGCGCCACCTGATCGGCGGTCAGTAGCTCGTGCTCTTCAGCCACCGCCGTCGCCCGCGCCTCAGCTGTGAGCAACGCGTCGCCGGCCTCGGCGGCGGCCGTCAGGCTCTTCACGAGCTGCCGCGAGCAATCCGGATCGGCATCGCTCGGCACCACGTCGTCGACCACCTCGGGCTTCGCCAACATCCCGAGCGCAATGCGCTGCGGATCGAGCCGCCGCAGCCGCCTCATGTTGACGGACGACCGTTTCAGCAGTGCCTGTAGCTGCTCAAGGGACTGCTTCTTTTCTGCCTCGCGCTCACCCATGGGCTATCGGGCTTGGACGGTTCCCGGGGGTGGGTATTCACCAGAATCGGCTCGCGCTCGGGGCCCGGGAAGCACTCGAGCCTGGGCTTCATGAAGCCCAGTGCTGGTGTTATCCGCGGCGTGCCGGAGCCTGCTCTACGCCGCGGCTCGCGATGGCCCGGAATCAGGCTCGGTTCCGGCGACAGCACACGTTCCAATCCGAAGTGGTAATCGCCGACAGTGGTATCGTTGAAGTGTGAGTCGAACCGTCATCCGCTTCTACAGCGTTGGTCAGGACTACGGCGAATTCTCCAACTTCGCACCCTTTCCGATCACCGTGGGGAAGAAGCGCTGGCCAACATCTGAGCACTACTTCCAGGCACAGAAGTTCAGCGACCCCAAAGACAGGGAAGCGGTGCGTAAGGCCAAGACGCCGTCGATCGCTGCGAGGTTGGGGCGTGACCGCAAGAAGAAGATTCGCCGCGATTGGGATTCTGCTCGAGTCGGCGTCATGCGGGAGGCACTGCTTGCCAAGTTTCGGCAGCACCAAGACTTGCGAGAGCTGCTCCTGGGGACCGGGGACGCGAAGCTGGTGGAGCACACCGACAACGATGACTACTGGGGCGATGGCGGCGATGGCACGGGCGCCAACATGCTCGGCAGGCTGTTGATGGAGGTACGGGCGCAGCTCTCGTTGGAGTGAGCCGCCTCTGCAGGGACCGGAGGGATTCACGCCAGGCTGTCAGCCGCCATGCATCTCGTACAGGCGGTCCGCGGCCGCGACCAAGGCATCGACCGGAGCGCCCCCAGCACGCAGGTTCCTGATCCAGAGTTGCGGGATCCCAGTCGCCCCGGACAGAGCACCCGCCAGCGCTCCGGTGATCGCACAGTTGGTATCGACATCACCCCCCACGGCCGCGGCTCCAAGAATCGCGGACTCGAACGAGTTGGTTGCTGACACCATCGCGGCCAGGGCGATCGGCAAAGAGACCTCAGCGAGGGCCATTGAACTACCGGGGAGTGGTGTAGGCGACGGCGCGGCGACACGTAGCTGTTCGAGCGTGCGCGAAATCCAAGCCACGTCGTCCGGCGCACTGATCCCCAGGTCGTCCACGAAGCGTCGAGCGTCGAACGCGTCCACGTCCGCCGCCAGCAGCAAGGCGAGCGCCTCAGCGTGGAGAGTGGCAGCTGCGATCGCGTCACGATGGGCGTGCGTGACCCAGCTGCTCATGGCTGCGTACTGGCGCAGCAGGTTCGGCGACCCGTAGAAGCGAAGTGCCACCGGGGCGACCCGCGCCGTGGAGCCGTTGCCCTTGGAGCCTTCCGGCCAGCACAGGAACGGGCAGCTACCCCAAGGACGCCCCTCGCGGAACGCGCGAAGCGCGAGGCCCGTACCGTGCCCATAGCCCAAGGCCGGTTCGAAGCTGCTGGCCAGCCTCTCGACCAGAGCGTCGGGAGCACAGCTATCCGCAACCAGCCACTCTGCGACATCGAGAAGCATCTGCGTATCGTCCGTGGTGGACCAAGGAATCGACAGCGCTGTCCGTGGCCCCAACGTCCCACGTGCGGAAGCTGCCGATGTGCCTTCGATGGGCGCGCCGAAGCCGTCTCCTACGGCGGCCCCGAGGAGCGCGCCCCGGAACTTGTCCTGAAGGTCTGACACACCAGGACAACGCATCCGAGGGGCCAGACCATTCCGACCTGACCGGGAATATCTCGACCCCGCTCCTGCGTATCCGGGAGATGCACGCGGTCCTCATCTCCGCCGGGTGCCGATGGTAGCGCTCCCGATCGGCCTGAAGTTTACCCTCGCCACGATCGCGGCTGCCCTCGGTGTTCGGATTGGCAGCCGCCTATGGCACAAGCACGGCGCTGGTCTCGACGACGCGCTGAAGTTCGCTCCCTGGCTATCCGTTGTTGCCGTCGTGGTGGTTCTCGACGCTTCGGCGGCCTGGTTGCTCACACTGCGGCCGGACTTCGTTTGGGCACTGCCCCTGTGGCTGCAGTATTCGGCCACCGCGCTTAACTGGGCGATCGCCACCGCTGCAATGGTCCTGCTCTTCTCGGTCGTCCTGAGCTTGTCGGTGCGCGCCCGCGACGTGCGGGCCTGGCCGCTGCTCATTCTTGCGTTCGGCTCGCTCGGTGCCGTGGAGTGGTACCAGGCGTCGATGCTCGAGCGTCCCGAGCTGCGCGCTAGGGAGACGCCCGAAGGTTGGGTCCTGCAGACCAGTGGCAGGAGCTGCGGCGCCGCGACGGGAGCCAACATCGCGCGCGCGTTCGGCTTGCAAGCAACGGAGCGAGAGATGGCGGAGCGGTTCGGGACCAGTGCAGGCGCGTCTGCGGCGCAGATGGTTTTCGGTCTTCGCGAGCTCGGCATTGAAGGGATGCTGCGCCACGTCCGCCCCCAAGGGATCCGAGCACTGAAAGCGCCGGCGGCGCTGTTTCTCGAGCCCCGCAGTCCATTCGACGCAGGGCACATCGTGATGCTTGCCGATGGAGACGGCAGCACCGTCCAGATTGTCGATCCCCTGCAGGGGCGCACGGTGTGGCACTCGAGTTCCCTCCCCGGGCGCTGGCGGGGCCGCGCAATCGAGTTCCAACGGTCCCCTGTGGCAGAGCTCGCGCCATGATCTGCAGGCAGCTCCACAACGGCCCATCATGTACATGAAATGTATATCGACGATGCCATGAATGGACATTCGTTGAGAGCACGTTCGCGAAAAGCACAATATTTTCATATGCACCCTGGTGGCATGGCACCTGCATTGTCCATCGGGGATGGACACCGCGTTTCTCTCCGCCGCCCCCTACCTGCCCCTCGTGGGGCCACTCGTCGTGATTCTCGCCTGGGCTGCCCTGCGTGAGCAGCCCACCAGTCGCGCCCGGTTCCTGGGCATCTGGCTGCTCGTGCTGTCGGCGCAGATTGGAGGCGGTTGGCTGGCCGGTCACCTCGACCCGGATGCCACGCGTCGCGGCCTGGCGCTGTTGTACTCGAGCACCACTTGGCTGGTGGGCCCGGCACTCCTGCCGCTGGTTGGTAGAGGCCCACAGATGCTCGTCGGGTTGGTGCTCGGCACTGTCACGCCAGCGATAGGGGGCGTCCTGGGCATCTTCACTGCGTTCGCGACCGGAGTGATCAACCCGTGCGGCTAGTGCTGCAGCCATTGAGGCTCAGCAGCCAGCGAGGAGGTCGACTGTGATCCTGTGGCTGATCGGCATCGCCGCGCTCTGCTTCGCACTCGAGCGCCTCAGGCCCGGGTGGGCGTTGCCGCGAGTGCACGGCTGGTGGGCCCGCGTGGTCGGCATCAACCTCGTGCAGATCGCGGTCGTTCTGATCGCAGGCGTGACCTGGGAGCGCACCCTCGCTCGGCATTCGTGGTTGCAGCTCTCCGGATCACTCGGTCCCACCGCGTCGGGCGTGGTCGCCTACGTGATCGCGACCTTCCTCTTCTATTGGTGGCACCGCCTGCGCCACGAGAACGACTTCTTCTGGCGCGGCTTCCATCAGATCCACCACTCGCCGCAGCGCCTCGAGGTCATCACCTCGTTCTACAAGCACCCTCTGGAGATGACTGCCAACTCGATCATCGGCAGTGTGCTCATCTACACCGTGCTCGGCCTCGACCTGCAGGCGGGTGCTGTCTACACCGCGTGCACCGCCTTGGGTGAGTTCTTCTATCACACCAACGTCACCACCCCCCGCTGGGTGGGCTACATCTTCCAGCGGCCCGAGATGCACCGCATCCATCACGAGTACGGCAAGCACCGCAGCAACTACGGCGACCTGGTGATCTGGGACCAGCTTTTCGGCACCTACGACAACCCACCCACCTTCGAGGCGACCTGTGGGTTCGATGATGCGAAGGAACAGCAACTCGGCGACATGCTGCTGTTCCGCGACGTCCACAGGCTGAGGTCGAGTTGAGGGGCGTCGCCCATGATGCATTGGCCCGGCCGGGAATACCGACGGTCTTGACCGTTGTACGATCGGTTGGGCCATGAAGCTCACACCCACCGGCAAGCAGGCGTGGCTGCGCGCGGCACTTCGAGTCGTGGTCGCCTGCGTCGTGTTGTCGGCGCTCCCCGTGTTGGCCCTGGCGTATCTCGCGACCGCTCCTGGCGAGAGCTTCGTCGGCGCACCGGCACCGCTCGACGAGCTCGGCGTCGATGTCGCTCGGCGCCTGAAGGAGACCGTCGACAAGCTCGCGACCGAGATCGGCCCGCGTCACGTGCACCGGGCCAGTGCCCTCGAGGCCGCCGCCACTCACATCGAAGGCGAGCTCACCGGCTACGGATACGAAGTCACCCGCCGTCCGTTCGAGGTCGATGGGCACACTGTTGCGAACCTCGAGGCGCGGAAGCTCGGCAGCACGTCGCCCGAGGAGGTCGTCGTTGTCGGAGCGCACTACGACACCGTGCCCGGTACCCCAGGTGCCGACGACAATGCGAGCGGAGTTGCTGCGATGCTGGAGATCGCCCGCGTGCTCGCCGATGCCAAGCTCGAGCGAAGCGTCTGGTTCGTGGCCTTTGTGAACGAAGAACCACCCTTCTTTCAGGCAGAGGGCATGGGCAGTCACGTCTACGCGCATGAGCTGGCACGTGACGGTGTGCACGTGGTGGCGATGTTCTCACTCGAAACGATGGGCTGCTTCGACAGCGCCCCTGGCAGTCAGACGTACATTCCCCCGCTTGATCTGCTCTACCCGGACCGGGGCAACTTCATCGCCTTCATCGGCAACCTCCATTCACGAACACTGTTGAACGATGCCGTGGGCTCGTTCCGTGAGCACGCGCAGTTCCCGTCGGAAGCGCTCTCTGCTCCCGAGGCGCTGTACGCCGTGTCCTTCTCGGACCACTGGTCCTTCTGGCAGGTCGGCTATCCCGCGATCATGGTCACGGACACCGCGTTCCTACGGAATCACAACTATCACAAGCCCCAGGACACCGCCGAGAAGCTCGACTACGAGAGCTTCGCCCGGGTGGTCCAAGGCCTCAGCCTCACCATTGCCGACATTGCTTCGGGGGCGAAACGCTGATGTTCGTCGTCAAGCTCCCGAGGGCGTTCGTCCTGCTCGCGCTGTTGCTACCTGCGTGCGCTGTCCGCGCCCAGATACCGAAGCTCCAGGACGGCGACATCATCTTCCAAGCCTCCAGGTCCGCCCAGAGCCTCGCGATCCAGCGTGCCACGGGATCGCGCTACAGCCACATGGGCGTGATCTTTAACCGAGACGGACGCCCTCAGGTATTCGAGGCAAGTGCTACGGTGAGGGAGACGCCCCTGAAGAAGTGGATCGCCCGAGGACAAGATGGCCACTTCGTCGTGAAGCGCCTCAAGTCGGCGAAGACCTCGCTGACAGTCGAGAAGCTCGTGGCGGCTCGCAAGCTCGCCGGTAGCTTCAGGGGCAAGCGCTACGATCTGACCTTCGAGTGGTCCGACCGTCGGATCTACTGCTCCGAGCTCGTCTGGAAGCTCTACAACCGGGTTCTCGGCGTGAAGATCGGCAAGCTCCAGCGCCTGCGCGAGTTCAATCTCGACGACCCCGCCGTTCGCAAGAAGCTAAAGGAGCGCTACGGCGACGCTGTCCCGCTTGAAGAGCCCGTCATCTCACCTGCTAGCATGTTCGATTCAGAGTTGCTGGAAGAGGTCGCCCGGAACTGACGACACGCGCGGATTCGTGCGCCCCTTTCCGGAGAGATGCCCCATCGTCGAGTGCCTTATCGAGCCAACGTATCAGTTCGTAGTCCTTCGTCTTGAGCTCGACGGCCTCGTCGATGTCGTATCGAACCAGCACAGCCAAGTCACCGCGTCTCAGATGTAGTCGAAATAGCGAGTCCACCATGAGTCGATCACCTGCGGATCGCATCCTTCACCGTCGTAAGCGGCTTCCAGCAGGTTTCGTGGCACGTAAATGAAGTCGTGGTGTCGCAGCACATCTCGAATCGCGACGAGTTCCCGCTCATTGGCGTGTGGGTCGGTCACCGTGGCCATGCTTCCGAAGTTGCTGAACCGGACCACGCGCTGGTGGACGAAGCTTCCAGTCTGCTGCTCATCGATGATGACATCGGCATGGAAGCTGGCGTCCTGTACTTGGTCATCGACCTCCAGTGCCCTACCGAGACGCCCTTCGAGCGCCTCTCGGAAGCCTGCGACCCGCTTCGCCAAGTGCCCGTGGGCAAGGTCCGGCGGTGCTTCGTAGTGCGATGGGACGTCGTGTGCCTTTAGCAGCTCCAGGTAGGTGTCCTCCACGCTCCCGCGTCGGACGTCCAGACGGCCCGGGCTATCCAAGTGCTCGGGCTCGCTTGGCCCAAACACGATCTTCCGCCCATCATCCAGGTGGAGGTGCACGGCGGTTGCGGCGTCCGCATCGCTCCCGAACGCCAGGACGAGTCGGCATTCGCGCCCGACGACGCCGAGCTCTGCGCCGAGTTCTCGGCAATCGGCATCCTCGCGCTCGTCGAGGATCACCTGCTCCTCCGACTCATCCCAGAAGAGCGCACCGGCATCCAAGAAGACTCGGTGCCAGTGCGGCCCGTCCAGTCGGAGCTGCAACACATCGAGCGCCCATACGCGTTCCTTCGCACCGTCCCCGTCGAAATCCACCCCAACAATGGAACGGACTCTCTGACCGCTCACGATGTCGCTTTCCAGCTGGCCGTGCTGGAAGATCACGCCGCGCGGTTCCGTCATTGCAGCGCCCTCCCAACGCAGATGCGCGTGCCGCCCTCGTCCAGCATCACGCGACCGGGCATGAAGAGTCCGATCACCTCCACGTTCGTGCGGGTGTGGAGGCTCGGCTCGGTGGTGCGGAACTGGCCGCCACCGCCGAGGGCCAGGGGGATGAGGAGCTGGTCGGCCAGGTGCTCGTCCACCGGGACGTCGGCTGTCAGGTACTTGCGGACCTCGCCCGCGAGGCGATGGGCGACCTTCTCGGCGCGGACACCGTGCTCGCCGAAGCCCGTGAAGGTCTCGGTGATGTGGGCGGCCCTGACCGTGACGGTGGCCACGTTGCCGGGGCCGGCGCTTTCGACGCGCGCGGTGTCCACGCGGATCGGGAGGTCAGCGAGCTGTCCGGCAAGGGCCTTCATCTCGCGCTCGGCGACGCGCTCGGGGATCTGGGAGACGACGGCCTTGATGTCGACGCGCTCGATGTCACCCCGCTCCAGCAGGGAGAGGCCTGCGAGCGGGCTGCCGCCGACCATGTCGACCTGGAAGCGCCCACCACCGGCCGGGTAGAAGCCCGGCCGTTTGAGTTCGGCCGAGACGCTCGCGCCCATGCGGTGCAGCAGCGGCAGGAACGTCTGCGCAATGAAGTCGAACGGCGGGGCCATGGGGTTGTGGGTGCCGCCCTCGAGTACGAGTTGAGACCGTCCCTCGGCCATGAGCAGAGGCGGCAGGACCGTCTGGAAGACCAGCGTGGCGCTCCCGGCCGTTCCGACCGCGAAGTGGTAGTCCCCGTGCTGCGTCTGGCCGGGCTCGAAGGTCAGTGCGCACGAACCGAGGTTGTCCCCGGAGACGCGCCCCCCGCAGACCTCCGCGATGGCTCGCACGGCCGTGAGGTGCTGCCGCAAGAGGCCCGGCCGCTTCCGCTTTGCCCGGATCCCCTCGATCCGGAACGGCGTTCCTGTCACCGCCGACAGGGCGAGGGAGGTGCGCAACACCTGCCCGCCTCCCTCGCCCATGGCGCCGTCAATCGTCAGCATGGTTCAACCTCAACCCTTCACGCAAACGACCTGCTTGAGCGTGTGCACGACATCCACCAGGTCGCTCTGGGCCGCCATGACCTTGTCGATGTCCTTGTATGCGGCCGGCGTCTCGTCGATCACGTCCTTGTCCTTGCGGCACTCGACGCCCTCGGTCGCCTTCCTGTGATCGTCGAGCGTGAAGTGCTTCTTGGCCTGGGTGCGCGACATGACGCGGCCTGCGCCGTGGCTGCAGCTGCAGAAGCTCTCGGGGTTGCCCTTGCCACGAACGATGTAGGAGCGGGCGCCCATGCTTCCCGGGATGATGCCGAGCTCGTCCTTGCCGGCTCGCACGGCACCCTTGCGGGTCACGAAAACGCTCTTTCCGTAGTGGACCTCCTGCGAGACGTAGTTGTGGTGGCAGTTGACGGCCTGCTTCGCCGTCTGGAAGGGCGGGATGCCCACGAGCTTGCGGACGGAGCGGAGCACGGCGTCCATCATCAGCTCGCGATTGTGGCGCGCGAAGCTCTGGGCCCACTGCACCGCCTCGACGTAGTCGTCGAAGTGCTCGCTGCCCTCTTCAAAGTAGGAGAGGTTGGCGTCCGGCAGGTTGTGCACATGCCGCTGCATGTCCTTCTTCGCCAGGGCGATGAAGTGGCTGCCGATGCGGTTGCCCACACCGCGCGAGCCGCTGTGCAGCATGAACCAGACGCGGTCCGCCTCGTCGAGGCATACCTCGATGAAGTGGTTGCCGGTACCGAGCGTGCCGAGATGAACGACGTGGTTGCTCTTCTCGATGGCCGGGTGCTTGTCGACGATGCGCTTGAAGCCAGCCTCGAGGTCCGCCCAGACCTTGCCGACGCGGTTGGGCACCATGCTCCAGGCGCCCTTGTCGCCTCGCGGGCTGCGACCCGAACGGCCATGCGGAACTGCGCGCTCGATCGTGTTGCGCATCGGCGCGAGGCTATCGGGCAGATCGCTCGCCGTGAGCGTGGTCTGCACGGCCATCATGCCGCAGCCGATGTCCACGCCGACCGCCGCCGGGATCACCGCACCAATCGTCGGGATGACGCTGCCCACCGTCGCACCGATGCCCAAGTGGACGTCCGGCATTGCCGCGACCCACTTGTGGACGATCGGCAGCCGCGCGATGTTCGACAGCTGCTCCACCGCGTCGCCCTCGAGCGGAACCCCGCGGGTCCAGCTCTTGATCGGCACGCCCCCGTGGGGCTGACGCAGCTCGTAGTTGTCGGTCATGGTGGTCATCTCATCTTCTCCGATTCACTTCTTGCTGGCACCTCTGGCGGGGATCGAACCCGCACCACGCACGCAAAGCAGCCTTTAGGAAACCCGCTTCCCTACAGAACCCTCGCGAACCCTGTCCGGTGCGATCTGTAAACCTTGCGCTGCACCCCACACCCCGTACTCACCGCCAAGCGGCCCTTCCGGGTAGCAGGTCGTACGTGCCCCTTTCAGGGCCCGGCTTCGCCAATGTTTTTCCGGTGCTCTGCCATGTTGAGCTTCAGAGGCATGCCCCCCGATAGAGCATGGCCCGTGCCAACTGGGGTCTGCGGGGAAAAGGCCAGGATTTCAGCCGCTTGAGCCTGTGGACGGCACTTCTCTCGATGCAGTACGATACGCAGATATACGTATGGATAAGCCATGAAGACGGTCGTCATCGGAATGCTCGGCATCACCCTGGACGCCATGAAGAAGCGGGGCGACCGCTGGCTGCAGTGGCGGCCCACTGTGGCCGTCTGCCGCCAGGAGGACCTGGTGGTGGACCGCTTCGAGCTGCTGTTCCAGCCGCGCTTCAAGACGCTCGCTGGCCAGATCACCCGCGACATCGAGTCGGTTTCGCCCGAGACCGAGGTGCGCGCGCACCACATCGAGTTCGAGGACCCCTGGGACTTCGAGGAGGTCTACGGGGCGCTGCACGACTTCGCCACCAAGTACGACTTCAAGCCGGGCAAGGAGCAGTATCTGGTCCACATCACCACCGGCACGCACGTCGCCCAGATCTGCCAGTTCCTGCTCACGGAGTCGCGTCACATTCCGGGGCGCCTGCTGCAGACAAGTCCGCCCAAGACCAAGGGGCAGCCCGGGTCGTACAGCATCATCGACCTGGACCTGTCCAAGTACGACCGCATCGCGTCGCGCTTCCGTCTCGAGCAGAGCGAGAGTCGCAGCTTCCTCAAGTCCGGCATCGCCACGAAGAACAGGGCGTTCAACAAGCTGATCGAGCGCATCGAGCAGGTGGCCATCGCCAGCAAGGCGCCGCTGCTGCTGATGGGCCCCACGGGCGCGGGCAAGTCCCAGCTCGCCCGACGAATCTACGAGCTCAAGAAGCTTCGCAAGCAGATCACCGGCCGCTTCGTCGAGGTCAACTGCGCGACCATCCGCGGCGACGGCGCCATGAGCGCGCTCTTCGGACACAAGAAGGGCGCCTTCACCGGGGCTGTGGGCCCGCGTGAGGGCCTGCTGCGCGAGGCAAACGGCGGCGTGCTCTTCCTCGACGAGATCGGCGAGCTCGGCCTCGAGGAGCAGGCCATGCTGTTGCGGGCCATCGAGGAGGGTCGCTTCCTGCCCGTGGGGTCTGACCGCGAGGTGGAGAGTGATTTCCAGCTCATGAGCGGTACCAACCGGGAGCTACACGAGGCCGTCGCCAAGGGCACCTTCCGCGACGACCTGCTCGCGCGCATCAACCTCTGGACCTTCCAGCTTCCGGCCCTGCGCGACCGCACGGAGGACATGGAGCCCAACCTCGAATACGAGTTGGCGCGCTGGACCGAGCGGAGCGGCGACCGCATCACGTTCAGCAAGGAGGCGCGCAAGCTCTTCCTCGACTTCGCCGTCTCCCCTGCTGCGACCTGGACCGGCAACTTCCGCGACTTCAGCGCCGCGGTCGAACGCATGGCCACCCTCTCCGACGGGGGTCGCATCACCGTGCCCCTGGTACGCGAGGAGCTGGACCGCCTGCGCGCTTCCTGGCAGCGCCCCGGCGCCGCTGGCGGCGACGACGTGCTCGTCCGCTTCCTGGACGAGGCCACCGTCGCATCCCTCGACCTCTTCGATCGCGTTCAGCTCGCCGAGGTTCTGCGGGTCTGCTCCACCGCCAAGTCCCTCTCCGATGCCGGTCGCACGCTGTTCTCCGAGTCCCGCAAGCGCCGCACCTCCACCAACGACGCCGACCGCGTTCGCAAGTACCTGGCCCGCTTCGAGCTGAGCTGGTCGGACATCGCCGGGTGATCTGGCACGCGACTTGCTCTTCTGGCGTGGTAGAGGAGCCCGAAGCGAATGACGGACGAAACCACAACCCTGATCTACGAGACGGTCCACGGCAGCCGTGCCTATGGGCTGGCGCGTGACGGTTCGGACACCGACATCAAGGGCGTGATCGTAGGGCCGCCCGTCTGGTACTTCGGCTTCACGGAGTCGCCCGAACAGATCGAGCTCTCGGCGGACCACGTTCGATTCGAGGTTCGCAAGTTCATGCGCCTGGCGGCGGGCGCCAACCCGACCATCCTGGAGCTTCTGTTCACGGACCCACAGGACCACCTGAGCGTGGCGCCGGCCGGGCAGCGCCTGCTGGACGCGCGGCGTAGCTTTCTCACCAAGCGCGTCGCGGACACCTTCAACGGCTACGCCATGGGGCAGCTCAAGCGCATCAAGACCCACCGGCGCTGGCTGCTCGAGCCGCCTGCGAAGGAACCGTTGCGCGCGGACTTCGGACTACCCGAGTCCACCGTCGTGCCCAAGGATCAGCTCGGCGCGGCGGAGGCCCTGATCGAAAAGGGGCAGCTAGCAGACGCCGACGTGAGCGGCAACTTCCTGGAGCTGCTGGCTCGCGAGAAGCGCTACAAGCATGCGCGGCAGCAGTGGGAGCAGTACCGGAGCTGGCTGAAGCATCGCAACCCGGCGCGCGCGGCGCTGGAGGCCGAGCACGGCTACGACACCAAGCACGCCATGCATCTGGTGCGGCTGCAGCGGATGGCGATGGAGATCCTCGAGACTGGCGAAGTGCGCGTACGGCGGCCGGATCGGGAGGAGTTGCTTCAGGTTCGCGACGGGGATTGGTCGTACGAGGACCTGATCGAGCGCTCCGAATCCATGACCCGGCGGGTGGAGGAGCTCAAAGAAGCATCCGTCCTGCCCGCGGACCCCGACCACGACGCGCTCAATGCCCTGTGCGTGGAGATCGTAGAGGAGGTGCTTCGTGCCTAATCCCGACCTCGAGCCCGACCTGGAACACGGGCGGCGCTTCATCACTCACAACACCCCGGCTGGCAGGGTGATCCAGTGCGGCGTCACCGGCAGCCACTTCTACGGCTTCCCGTCGCCAGACAGCGACCTGGACCTCAAGGGCATCCACGTGGCGCCGACCGAGTCCGTTCTCGGACTCGAGCAGCCCCCGGAGACCTTCGATCGCCTCGAGGTCTTCGACGGGCTGGAGTGCGACTACACGGTAAGCCCTCGGCGAATGACGTGGTTGTGCGAGCTGTCGGAGCCGTCGTATCGCTGGGGGATGGCGAATCGGTGGTCGAAGCAAGCTTGGGATGAGAAGCACGCTCGGGCGGTGTTGGAGCGGTGGCAGCGGTCGGGGCTGAGCCTTCGTGAGTTCGCCCGGCGCCAGGGCATCAGCGGCGCGAAGCTGCAGTATTGGAAGGGCCGCTTGCTGGGGGCACAGGCTCGGCGACGGCCGG
>Ga0224501_10000085_pt1 | contig 101388 bp, 95 predicted proteins | sample SF_Oct11_sed_USG_4_FD_169105 | JGI IMG/M metagenome (GOLD analysis project Ga0224501, IMG submission 169105) | Sediment microbial communities from San Francisco Bay, California, United States - SF_Oct11_sed_USGS_8_1 | ecosystem: Environmental > Aquatic > Marine > Sediment | place: USA...
TTGTATTAAACCATTGAGTGCCAAAGAGCTGACGAATTGTTCCCAGCGCATTTCTTTGCCTGACACCGGGTCCGTGTCGTTGTTTTCCCTGAGCGGTTTGATGCTGCCTGCATGGGCCTGCGATTTCGTGTTTACGGTGGGCGCAGCGCTTGAGACAGGCTCATCGGCTACCCGGTTTGGTGTTGCGGTCGGTGTCGGGCGTATGGATTGGCGTACCGATTCTGTTCGGTTGACGTTCTTGCCGGTAGTATTTTCAATGTGACCGGCGGTAGTGCTGTTATAAGTTTGCCGACTGTTGTCGTAGGGTTTAAAAGCCAACATTCGTAGCATAATCATATCAAATGCGCCTTTACTATCGGGGGCAATGGGCAGGTCGCGACGCCCGTTTAACGCGATTTGATAGTAGAGTTGAACATCTTCTTTGGATAGGCTTTGAGCCAGTCCTAGTATGGCTTGCGGTTCGATACTGTCCACATCTACTTCCGGTGCCAATTGTTTAATCGCAATGTGCTCTAATGCGGTTAATAAATCTGCCAGTAAAGAGGAATAATTAGGCGAGGCCTGAGCAATTTCCGCCGTTTTTCGCATCAGCTCGTTACCGTTGCCACTGTGTAATAATTGCAGCAATTCCATAACATGGTGGTTATCTATGCTGCCCAACATAGACTGGACTTCATCGCTGTGTACCTTGCCGCCGCCAAAGGCGATGGCTTGATCCAGTAAGCTTAAGGCGTCGCGCATACTGCCATCGGCAGCACGTGCGATTTGGGAGAGGCCGTCGCTGTCGCATGGGATATTTTCCTGCTGTAACAGGCTTTGCAGATAATTCTTTATATCCGTCGCGGGAAGTCGTTTTAGGTTGAACTGCAGGCAACGGGAAAGGATTGTAACCGGTAATTTTTGCGGGTCTGTGGTAGCCAGCAGGAATTTAACATGGGGAGGCGGTTCCTCCAGGGTTTTTAACAAGGCATTGAAGCTGTGGGTGGACAGCATGTGGACTTCGTCAATGAGGTAGACTTTATAGCGACCGCGTGTGGGTGCGTATTGTACGTTCTCCAGCAGTTCTCTGGTGTCCTCGACTTTGGTACGTGAGGCTGCGTCCACTTCTATTAAATCAACAAAACGGCCCTCGCTGATTTCCGTACAGGTGCTGCACTGGCCGCAGGGCTGGGAACTGACACCGGACTCACAATTTAGGGATTTGGCAAAAATTCTGGCGATGGTGGTTTTGCCCACACCGCGAGTGCCGGTAAATAAAAAGGCGTGGTGGATGCGGTTGTTATCTAAGGCATTGATTAATGCCCGTTGTACATGTTCCTGGCCCACCAGCTCTTTAAAGCTGCCAGGGCGCCATTTTCTTGCTAGAACCTGATAACTCATTGCCCATCCCATGATAAATGCCAGCGTTCAATCATAGCCGCTTTTGTCCTGGGATTCACCCCGGGGCAGGGAAGAAATTGGATGGTTTAAAAATTGGGCGGCGACTCGCTCCAGCCACACCCCGGCACACAAGTCCACTGCTGCCGCTGCTCCCTTCCGGGCCTGACGGGGTTCACAGCTTATCGTTGCGAAGGGACCGGAGCAAGTCACCATAAACTGTCTTGTCACCATTTCATCACAAGAGGCAAGCATGGCTTGGCCGATTGCTTGCGGGGGGCTAAGGATAGCCTAAAGTTTAGGGAATGTCATGTGAGGGCTACGCCACCGGCCAAACTGCTGCGACAGTTTGTTGGGCCGGAGTATTCGAACCAAGCTCTTTGCGCCAAACATCCATAAAAAAAGGCCCATCAGGGGCCTTTTTTTATGGATGTTTGGCGGAGAGAGAGGGATTCGAACCCTCGATACGCTATTAACGTATACACACTTTCCAGGCGTGCTCCTTCAACCGCTCGGACATCTCTCCATTTGAGAACGCGCAAGATTAAACTAGATTGGCCCTAGGTGCAACTCTAAGGCGGGGTGGTTGGGGCCAAGTTGGAGACGCAAAAAGGATTGGGTGATGGTCTGAGGGTGTCTCTGTAAGTGTTTGTTAAATAAGATTAATCATTATGTTAAATGTTTGTGTATCGGCTTCAAACGCAGGTTCGGGGGCCGATAGTTGACTTACATTACGTAAACCAAACACCGAGAACAGGCAGGGACCGATGAAATTAATTTTTGGTTGTATTGTCGTGGTGGCTTGTGTGATGGGCGGATTTGTCCTCTCGCACGGCGAACCCATGGCTTTATGGCAGCCCTATGAGATCTTGATCATCTGTGGCGCTGCATTTGGAGCGTTTATCATCGCCAATCCCGGGAAAGTTATTAAGACGGTTTTTGGTTCCATCCCGTCGCTATTGAAGGGATCGAAGTACAACAAAAAGGCCTATTTGGATTTATTGGGCTTGATGTTTGACATTTTTTCCAAATCGCGCAAAGACGGTTTGATGGCTCTGGAAGCGGATATAGAGGAGCCCAAACAGAGTCCTATTTTTAAGAAATACCCGCAGATTGCCGCGGACCATCATGTAATGGATTTTATTACCGATTATCTGCGCCTCATGGTGGGGGGGAATATGAACCCCTTTGAATTGGAAAACCTCATGGATATCGAGCTGGAGACCCACCATCATGAGGCTGCACTGGCGCATTCGGCCTTAACTAAAGTCTCGGACGGGTTACCGGGCTTTGGGATTGTTGCCGCGGTATTGGGGATTGTAATCACCATGGCGGCTATCGGTGGTCCACCGGAGATACTGGGGCATCATGTGGCGGCGGCATTGGTGGGAACGTTTCTGGGGATCTTATTCGCTTACGGTTTTGTGGGGCCAATGGCAAATTCGCTGGAACATATAGCAGATGAAGAGGCCAAGTTTTTTGAGTGCATCAAAGTGTGTCTAATGGCCACTTTGAATGGTTATGCGCCACAAATTGCGGTTGAGTTTGGGCGCAAATCGCTGTATTCCTCCGAGCGGCCCAGTTTTATCGAGTTGGAAAACCACATTAAGAAAAAATAAGCCTACGGATAGGGGCTGGTACAGATGTTATTAGAGAAGCTTAGAGAAGCAATGTAAAGGACTGGGGTAGTGGATTCAGCTCAACCGATTATCATCAAGAAAATCATAAAGGGTGGCCACGGTCATCATGGCGGCGCCTGGAAAGTGGCATTTGCCGACTTTGTAACGGCGATGATGGCGTTTTTTCTGCTCATGTGGTTAATGGGCTCCACTACACCGGAACAAAGAGCGGCTATTTCTGATTATTTCGAAAATCCCAGCGCGGTACGAGGCCCGGGTGGCGCCAGTAACAGCATGATCCAGTTGGGAAAGACCGACAATAATATGAAGCAAGCGGACTCCGAACAGCAGGAGCGACGCGAAGAAAAAGTTGTGGAAAAACTGGTGGAACGGGATCAACAAATGGATAAACGTCGCCTGGAGGTTCTGAAAATGGATTTGGAAGCTGCGATCCAAGCCAGTCAGGCACTTAAACCTTTCAAGGATCAGCTATTGTTGGATATTACACCCGAAGGTCTGCGGATCCAGATTGTAGACAAGGAAAACCGTACCATGTTTGACATGGGCAGTTCCCATCTCAAAGACTATACCGAGGTCATACTGAAAGAAATAGCCAAGATTATTAATAAAGTACCCAATAAGATCAGTTTGACCGGCCATACAGATGCCACGCCTTATAGCAGCATGATGGGATTTACCAACTGGGAGTTGTCCACTGAACGGGCAAATGCCTCCCGTCGAGCTCTGGTGCGCGGTGGTTTGGCTAAACAAAAAATCGCCAAGGTGGTCGGTTTGGCGGACACGGTGCTATTCGATAAGGAAAACCCTCGTAATCCGGTTAATCGGCGCATTAGTATCATTGTTATGAATAAAGAGGCCGAAATGGCCATGCAGGGAAATAATGTGAACTGGGATGAGAGTCGTTCGGAGAAGGAAATATTACAGAGTGTAAACCCAAACCCTGACCTCCAAAACCCGGGTGGGCAAAGCCAAGGTGGGCAAAACCAAGGTGGGCAAAACCAGAGCGGACAAAACCAGAGCGGACAAAACCAGAGTCAGAAGCCCCAAGGTACAGCGCCCATTTTGTTACCCGAGAAACCGGCGTTGCCTGCGCCTCGCATGTTGGGTCAGTAGCGCCATCCCCCAAAAACGTGAAGCTGTTTTTAGGGGGCAATATCCGGGGGTTATCGTTTTAGGCTTGGCAGCCAATATCGACCGGCATTTATAGACTTAATAATATTGTGGAATTTGGCTGGGGGATTGTTAATAAAATGTGAACCCGGTACTCCAGTGGCTTGTTTGGCATTGAAAATAAAAGTTTTTGCAGGCTTCGGAAACAGTTACAATAAGGGGATGTCAGGAAACAGTTTTGGAAAAATTTTTACAGTCACCGGGTTTGGTGAAAGTCATGGCCCTGCTATTGGTTGTATAGTGGATGGTTGCCCTCCGGGGCTGGAATTATCCGAGACCGATTTGCAGCCTGATTTGGACCGACGCAAACCCGGGCAATCCCGTCATACGACCCAGAGGAAAGAAGCCGATGAGGTGAAAATTCTCTCCGGTGTGTTTGAAAATAAGACAACGGGAACACCCATCGCCTTGATCATTCACAATACGGATCAAAAGTCTAAAGACTATTCCAATATTATGAATAGTTTTCGACCGGGGCATGCGGATTATACCTACCAGCAAAAATACGGTTTTCGAGACTACCGTGGTGGTGGGCGCAGTTCCGCCCGCGAGACTGCCATGCGGGTAGCCGCCGGGGCGATTGCAAAAAAGTACCTTTTAAACCGCTACGGAATTCGTATTCGAGGTTATCTCAGCGAATTGGGCCCCATTAAAATTCAGCGATGTGATTGGGATCAAATCGAAACCAATGCTTTTTTCTGTCCCGATGCCGATAAAGTAGCAGAAATGGAGCAATACATGGATCAGCTGAGGAAAGATGGCGATTCCATCGGCGCCCGTATCAATGTTGTGGCCACCGGTATGATTCCCGGACTTGGGGAACCCATTTTCGACCGTTTGGATGCGGATATTGCTCACGCCATGATGAGCATCAATGCCGTTAAAGGTGTGGAGATTGGGGCAGGTTTTGCCAGTATTGCTCAACGGGGCACACAGCACCGTGATGAAATTACACCAGAGGGTTTTATGAGTAATCATGCAGGAGGAATATTGGGGGGAATCTCCACAGGGCAGGATCTATTGGTCAGCATTGCCATGAAGCCCACCTCCAGTTTAAGAATTCCCTGCCGCAGTGTGGATCGAAACGGTGAGCCTGTTGAGGTGGTGACGAAAGGGCGTCACGATCCCTGTGTGGGAATTCGTGCCACACCCATCGCCGAGGCAATGCTTGCTATCACTTTGATGGACCATGCCTTGCGCCACCGGGCCCAAAATCCGGATGTTAAATCGGAAACCCCCATCGTACCGGCTGGCAATTAAAATCCGTTTTGATCATGCAGAGTGTGAATGTACAGAAAATCGTTGCGCTTTTTAGGAAAGATCCCTTTGGCGTACCTTGGTTTTTTCTGAGCTTTTCACTGTTTTTGCTGGTTAAATGGCAACTGCTTCAGCCAATGGACCACACGGACAATTGCTTGAACTGTGTGTTGGCCATTTTATTGTTTTTGTCTGTCCTGGTTAGCGTTTTACTCAGTTTGTTTTGGGTCTTGTGGGAAGCGAGGCGGCGACCCAAAGGGGTAGCATTTTTATTTCTGTTTACCATTGCTATTTTATTTGCCACTTTTTTGTTTGATATCCTGTCGCAGCAGGTATTCAGTCAATTGTATTATGGTGGGATATTACCCTGGCAAGAAGCTGAGATCAGTTTTTTGATGGATGATTTTCTTAAGCATTCGGCGGGTTTGTTTTTAGCGGTGCTAATGCTGTACAGCATGGCCCGAATCGCATTTTGTAGCAGTTTCGTTAATCGTAAGTATGTATTAACCATGAACATGGCTTTTTTTCTAACGGCTGCATTGTTGTTAGTAATGGGCATGTTGTTTTATTAAAACCGGATCAGCAAAAACACAACCTTTCCTATGCCCTATTGGCGATTGTCCGGATTTTATCTGTTCTATTTTGCATCTTTAGGTGCTTTGTTGCCCTATTGGGGGCTGTATCTCAAGTCGGTTGGTTTCACAGCACAGGACATAGGTTTGTTCATGGCTGTTGTGATGGGGACTAAAATCATTTCTCCCAATGTATGGGGATGGATTGCTGATCATACCGGCAAGCGCATGCGTTTTGTACGTTGGGGGTGCGCCTTAGGTGCGGTGTGTTTTGCAGGGGTATTTGCCGGTAGTCACTATTGGTGGTTGTTGCTGGTTATGGTGAGTTTCAGTTTTTTTTGGAACGCCACTTTACCTCAGTTTGAAGCCACCACATTTACCTTTTTGGGTAACCATACCCACCGTTATAGCAGCATTCGCCTTTGGGGTTCCATAGGATTTATTATTACAGCAGCCGGCTTAGGGCACGTGTTACATCAGCTGGGGATTAACACGTTACCGCTGGTGTTGCTGATATTGTTTGTTGGTATTTGGGGCATGAGCCTTTTGGTTCCGGAGCAAGCGGCAGGGCATAAGTCGATACAGAATCGATCCTTAACCAGTGTGATGAAACAGCCGCGAGTGTTGGCCTTACTGGCAGTATGTTTGCTAATGCAAATGAGCCATGGACCTTACTATACTTTCTATACCATCTATCTGGAGGAGTCCGGTTACAGTCCTTCGTTAATCGGATGGTTATGGGCTCTGGGGGTCATTGCTGAGGTGGTGGCATTTTTATTAATGCATCGCTTGGTCCCTCGCTTGGGAGTGAAGCTATTACTTTGGATCAGCCTGGTCCTGGCAGCATTGCGCTGGTTGCTCATCGGCAATTTTGTCGACAGTTTGGCTGTGTTGGTGGTTGCGCAGATTCTCCATGCCGCCAGTTTTGGAATATATCACGCCAGTGCTATTCAATTGATTCATCAATATTTTTCGGGCCATCACCAGGGTAAAGGGCAGGCGCTCTACAGCAGTTTGAGTTTCGGGTTGGGGGGCGCTATCGGTAGTTTCTACAGTGGATTAATCTGGGAAAGTATGGGGGCTCCCACAATGTTTGCCATCGCCAGTATCAGCGTCATACTGGGAGCGGTGGTTAGCTGGATCTGGCTGCGACCGGACATGACTCACGTAAAGGAGGAGGTGGCAAGTTGAACCCACAGCTTCGGTCCCAATGGTTTTGGTCTTGGGCAGGTTTGTACTTGTCGGTGCTGATTTGGTCAGCGGTGCAACCGACTGACTATTTCATTTGGTTTTTAGAGGTCATACCTGCCTTACTAGCGGCTCTAATTTTGTTGCTGACACTAAGTCGGTTTCCCCTGACGCCACTGGTGTACGCATTGATTTTAGTGCATTGCATCATATTGATGGTTGGAGGCCATTACACCTACGCGGAAGTTCCTTTATTTGACTGGATTGGTGACAGTTTGGGGTGGGAGAGAAATCACTACGACAAATTAGGACATTTTGCTCAGGGGTTTATTCCTGCCATGGTCGCGAGGGAAATCTTGCTGCGTCGTTCACCATTAGTGCCGGGTAAATGGCTGTTTTTTATCGTGGTGTGTATATGTCTGGCGATCAGTGCATTTTACGAGTTGATTGAGTGGTGGGTTGCGGTGGCAAGCGGTAGTGCTGCCGATGCTTTTCTTGGAACACAGGGTTATGAATGGGATACTCAGTCTGATATGGCCTTGGCTCTTTTGGGGGCTATTGTTGCTCAGATAGGCTTGACTACCGTTCAAGATAGACAGTTACCGCGACTATAGGCCTGCGGCTGCCTGATTGTTGCTTGGCTGTGTTTCACTCGACCTGGCTACGGAAGCACGCAAGTCTTCAGCCGTGTCAGGATGGTCTATAAAAGGATTCCTGTTGCCTTGGAGTTTTTCAATCAGTTCATTACGCCGGATTTCATCTTTGCTGGGCGGGTCGTTTTTATGCCAGTCCATAAATAAATTGAACTGAGTACTTTTTAGCGGCAAGCCATAGTTTTTGTGCATATAAAACAGAGAACGAGCTATGTTTCCACGGGCAATAGGGCGAGGTTCCACCACATGTTGTTGGCCATCATGCTCAAAATCACATTCAAAGTATTCTCTAAATTCGCCTGCCACTATGCCATAATCGTCATCTTTACGGGCCAATACAATCATAGGCAGTGCCGGATAGAGGTTATGTAAGTCGTTTTCAATTTCACGAAATGTTTGTTTGCTTCTACATTCTTCAAGGCTGCTGCAGGAAAAAAAACGTTTTATCCAATACGCTGAGTACACCGGCTCCGCCACAATGTTGGATTGAGCGGTAAAGTGCTCACCGCAATAGAGTGTCCAGCCACCTTCCGGATAGAGCTGCCAGAAAGGATGATTGTGTGGAGCCGGCTCTACCTCAACTTCTTCCGCCTCTACTGCAATGGCATACAAGAAGACAAAGGCGGATAACAAGGGTAATGTTCTCGGAATATTGAAATTCATGACACATTTATATCCAGTGGCACACATTATGTAATTTGCAGTCATGGTTACCAAGAAAACCAACGACTTTGTCGCGAAAATGCTCGATGTTGACGATCATACTACACCAGATGGAGCCATGAGTTCCACTATTACATAGGTAGAATATTAGTGATTACTTATGTATTTCGGCGGTTTTGGTGTTGGTTCTCAACTTGAGAATTTCTGTTGTCTAAACCATTAAAGCGGAAAGATGCATGGACGATACTTTTCATTGACGTTCCATTATTGACGTTCCATTGAATTGAATCAATGTAATCCGCATTGGTTTTGAACAGTAAAACTTTGACACCAATCTAATGAGGGCAATTAAAGTGGTGAAACGAGAATACGGTCCTGCCATTGGAACCCATTTGGGAAAACCAATTTACGAAAGCATAACCCAGTATGACAAGAAATATGTATTTGATCGCATAGCTCAATGTGATCGAGATGGTTGTCCTCTGGATCAGCTGGATAAGGATGAGCTTTTATTTGTGCCCGGTTTGATTTACCGGCCTGTCGCTTAAACAGACTCTTAAATTTGAATGTGATAGTTTGGGGCCGAATGGCCCCGGTTAACCGGCGGCAACGCAATTCCGACCTTCGTTTTTGGCCGTGTAAAGGGCGTTGTCAGCATCTTTTATCAGACTGAGTACGGAGTCCCTTTGAGGGGAATACTCAACGACACCAAAACTGCAACTGACAGCTATGGCTTCTCCATTGCCGTGAGCTGCATTACCGCGAGCGTTGGTGCAAACTTGGTGTTTGATTTCTTCTGCCAGCTGCAATGAAGTTTGCAAATTCGCCGAGCGGGCTAGAATGATGAACTCGTCACCACCATAGCGTGCCAGGACGTCGTGGCGGCGGATAGTTTTTTTAACGCAATGGGCCACCTCCACCAGTATATGGTCTCCAGCCAAATGGCCGAATCGGTCATTGATTTCCTTAAAATTGTCGATGTCAAAATAAATCAAGGAAAAGGTATTCCCCGATTTCTTGGCCTGTTCCAGCTCCTGTTTCAAGCATTTATCAAATTGCATGCGATTGGCGGTACGTGTGAGCAAATCTGTACTGGCCAGGCGCAGCAGTTTGTTGTTTAAGATATTGACTCTAGCGATCAGATAACCGAAGAAAATACCGGCGATTAAAGGGGCGACAAACAAATCACTGCTTAGGGGTTGTTTTAAAATCCATTCGGTATGCACTACGTTCAAGGCGCAGGTGACAAAGCAAGCTTGAACGATATGCTTGGCGATCACCCCAGCGTCACAACTATATCGTATGGCGCGCAGATTTTCGGTGTGCATGATTTTGGATCTTGCAACCGTGAATCCGAACAACAAGCCTGCAACGGTGGGGACAACAAAGAGGCTGGCATAAAGATCAATATTGAGAACGTATTTCGTGTGTACAATATTTAAGCCGGCGGTTACGGCGCAAGCCACCAGCATATATAGACTGTATAACCATAGGTTTTTAGCGGTATATGGATTGGTTTTAATCAATTTTATGCAGGTCCGTGGCATTGTATGAAAATTAATGGAGACGACGAGAACTGTCGACAGATACGATAATAATAAACCATTAATCACGAAATGGTAGTAATAACTCTTAACGATATCACTCTTTCGCCAAAAACTGCTGAAATCTTATACATTTTTGCCCTCCGGAATGTGTTCTACGTTATATATATCGGTTCCTTAATTATCTGTTATCCGTTAGATTGTGGTAATTCACCGCTTCCCTTAAAATATACACGTTTTGTAGATTGCTCTCATATTCAAGATTTTTTGGTGTAAGGGTGTTCTTACGTAGGTGCGGTATTGATGCGTAAAGAATGCCTGGGTTTTACCGGGGATTCTATTAGGGGTTTTCTGAGCAGGTGTAGGGGGGTGTGTAGGACATTGCAGCGTTTGAGTTATGGATTTTGGGATATAAAAATTGGGGACTACTAATGACAATAATAAATAAAATGCTTGTGTTTACCGGGATGTTGTTATTTTTATCAGGCTCGGTGCAGGCTTCCGAAAGTGAACTACGGCAACTGATCGAGGGATTGCAGCAAGAAAATGAACAATTGCGTCGCTCGCAACAGGAGCAGGAAGAAAAACTAAACAAACTGCTGGATGACAATACCGTGGCTCAGGAGATGGGCATGGACCTGGAAAAACAACTGCAATCCCGGGTGAAATTGTCCGGGTATGCGGATGTGGAGTATCGCCAATCTTCGCTGGAAGGCAGCAACGATGGCTTTCGACTACACCATTTTTCCTTGTTTGTTTCTAAAAACATCAGTGAACGTTGGCGCTTGTTTTCCGAAGTGGAATACGAGGATGGCCCTTTTATTGATTTCGGCGGAGGATCCAACTGCAGTAATTGCAGTGGGCAGCTTTTCCTCGAAGCCATGAATATCGATTACTTATACACAACGGCAATGAACCTGAAGGCCGGGAGGTTTTATACCCCCGCAGGAATTTGGCTTACAGATTACTATCCGCCATACGTGGCTACTCAGGAGCGGCCGGCTCACATACGACAAATATTTCCTCAATACATAGATGGTGCTATGGTATTTGGTAATCCAGCCATCGGTAACGCCTTTTTAAATTACAATTTATATGTTGGTAACGGCGAGTCGGCCGCTGGAGCCGGCGATAACAATAGCTCAAAGTCCGTGGGCATGCGTGCAGCATTGGTGTTCGATCGTTGGGAACTGGGAGGGAGTTACTACCGCGATACGATTAATGACGGAATGGATGGCGTGGCTAAATCGGTGGTGGGTGCGCATGCTAAAGCGCAGGGTGCGGGTTTTACCTTTCAAACAGAGTATGCTTATGGTACCTACAAGCGCCCCAATGGTGATGAATATGACAAGGATGGTTATTATGGTCAGCTGCTTTACAATAAAAATCAGTATGTTATAGGGTATCGCTTCGACCGGTTTGTGGACTATAAAATATTACCGCCGCGGCAGCGGGAGAAATATTTGATTCACAGTGCCATATTCAACTATCGTGTCAGTAATGAACTGGTGTTGAAATTAGAGCACCATGTGGTTGATTCAAGTGTTTCGGCTAATTACAATTCCACCATATTGTCTATAGCTGTGCATTTGGGTGAGTAGGTGCTGATGTGGTCCCTGTAGGCCCTTGTCGTGTTCCTGAATTTTAATGGAAAACTGTCGTTAAACCCCGGAAAATAGATTATGCGATTTGTCTGGATATTTTCATTTCTAGGGATTTCTATCGTTGTCAGTAGCCTGGTACTTTTGAAGCGGGATCCTTTGCCGCCGGTCATTGTGCCGGAAAAAGTCTCCGAGATGGAACAGGCACTTATATCGGAGATATTTGAACAGGAAGACATCGCTCCCGTAGTAATAAATGAACCGCGGTCACAGGCGGACTCAGAAGAGGTGACGGGGAGCACATCTCCCGGAGATATGGATCTGTCGCAATCCGAAGAACTGGCACAAGGCAAACAAGTGGTTCTGTTGGCTGTTCCTCCGGAGGGCAAGTCGTTTGATGCGGATGTGGCCTCGGATGCGGAAGTCTCTTTAAATGAGGTGGCTATTGGTATGACAGCCGGCGAAGATTCCGGCATCGGGGCTGCCACGGTTGCAAATCCTGCCGAAGCCGGCTTTGCTGAGGATTTGGCAAATGAGGAAACTCTGGAAGATCTTCAGGCTTTTGAGCATTTTTCCAGCGGCGCATTGGGGGGCTCTTTTGCTGACTCGGAGGTGCCGCTTGCGTCTGTCACAGCAAAACCTGCTGCAAAACGAAAAAAACACATCACTGCCACAGTGGTAAGTCCCAATTCTTCCAAACCTGAAAAGCAAGTCGCGGTACAAAAACTTTCCCAAACCAAACCGGTTTTGTCAGAACGACCGCAGCAAGGGAAACCGCCTGCGGCACAAAAAACCGACCGGCAAAACAAACCCACAACAACAAAACCGCGTAATAAAACCATTGCGTTAAAATCCGATAAAAACGCTAGAACGCTCCCTCAGGCTCATTTGGCTCAAGTTAAATCCACACCAAAGGCGCAAGACAGTTCAAACCCGGAATCCCAATCAGACCCGGAATCCCAAGTGATAGCCGGCTTAAAGCAAAGTATTTTAGACGCCGGTCGGATAGCTCAACCGCAAACGAGCAAAGTCAATTCTGAGGAGGAGGCCATTGTGGTGATTGTTCATAAAAACAATCATGAAACTTTGAGCAAAAGTGACATTCGCAATATTTATACCGACAAGGTGAGCCGCTGGAGTAATGGGAAAAAAGTGACTATCTTTGATTTACCGATGCACTCACCAGGACGGGAGGTATTTTCCAATACGGTGTTAAATATGACCTCTTTGGAAGCGGCGACAGCTGCATCCAATCGGAAAATAACTAACCAAATGCGCAATATCCATAAAACCAAGAAAGACCGTCTGGTGGCTTCTTTCGTGTCACGCAATGAGAGCGCGATTGGCTATGTGTCTCTCAAATCTGTGCAAGGCAACAGTAAGGTACGCATTGTCTATACTATTGCTGAGTAGTGATGTAGTTGTTCTTTAATTACAGTGATTTACGCTTTTTATCAAACTGTCACGTTGTTGTTTTAAACTGGGTGTCTTTAAGAGTAAACTGTTAAGTTATGTCCCAGTATATATTGGTAATTGAAGACGAAATCGCAATCAGTGATATGATTGGTTACACGGTGGAAAAGGCCGGGTTTCAGTGGAATGCCGTTGCCGATGCAGGTAAGGCCATGGAGGTCATTCGTCAAACCTCACCGGATCTGATCTTATTGGATTGGATGCTTCCGGGTATGAGTGGTATTGATTTTGCCAGACGGTTACGCAAAGATGCCATCCATAATCAACTTCCTATCATTATGCTGACCGCAAAAAATAGCGAAGAGGACACCTTAAAAGGCTTTGATGTAGGAGTGGACGATTATGTCAGCAAGCCGTTTTCTCCTAAGCAACTGGTCGCCAGAATAAATGCGGTTTTACGTCGTTCCACACCAAAACAAGCTCTGGGAGAGATTTTGGAAGTTGATGATTTGAAACTGGATATGGCAGGCCACAGAGTAACAATTTGCGATGCAGCTATAGACATGGGTCCCACTGAATTTAAGTTGTTGCGTTTTCTCATGCAGCACCCGGAACGGGTCCACAGCCGTGGGCAATTGCTTGACCATGTGTGGGGGAGCAATGTGTATATAGAAGACCGAACAGTGGACGTACATATTCGTCGCCTGCGAAAAGCTCTATGTATTGGCGGTTATGACCAGAAGATTCAAACGGTTCGTGGCGCCGGTTATCGTTTTTCCATAAGGGAGTAATTTTGGCTAACCCCTGGTTACGAGAATTCTGGCGATTGCTAATGCTGAGTTTATTGGCGCTCGTCATTGGCTCAGTAGTTGGGCGCGTGTCCACTGTAATGGGTATCTGGTTGGGTGTTTATTTTGGTTGGCATCTAAGGAATTTGTATAAGTTGGAGCGTTGGTTCCGCAAGGGGCAGCGCCAGGATCCTCCTGATGGAATGGGTATATGGGGTGATGTGTTCTACCACATATACCGCTTAAAACAGCGTAACCGGGAAAGTAAGCGTAAGTTGGCTAATATGCTGAATCGGTTTCAAAAGTCCACTTCTGCCATGCCTGATGCTACCGTCGTCTTGAACGAATACGGTGAAATTGAGTGGTTCAATAAAGCCGCTAAATTGTACTTGGGTTTAAAAAAGAAAAAAGATGTGGGGCAGCGTATTGACAATCTCATTCGTAATCCTGCTTTTGTTAAGCTGTTGGTTAGCAGTGAAGAATCGGAAGATCCGGTGGTAATTTCGTCTCCTGTGGACGAACAGCGAATTCTCTCGATACGCATGGTTCCTTATGCGAAAAATCAAATGCTCATGGTGGTACGGGACATTACTCGGTTACATCATCTGGAGCAGGTGCGTCGTGATTTCGTTGCTAATATTTCTCACGAATTGAAAACCCCCTTAACGGTCATGTTTGGTTATCTGGAAAATTTTCTGGATGATGATAAAGACCAGCAGTGGTCTCCGGCATCGAAAAAAGCATTACAACAAATGGTACAGCAAACCGCTCGCATGAGTCAGATAGTGGAAGATTTGTTGATGTTGTCCAAGTTGGAATCGGATGATGTTCTGCGACCGGAGCCGGTTCCAGTTGCGCTGTTGTTAAATTCCATCAAACAGGATGCACAGCTGCTTGCTAAGGATGAGCGCACTATAACGCTGGAGAACGAACCCTTTTTGCAAATCATGGGGAGCGAAAAAGAGTTGCACAGTGCTTTTTCCAATATCGTGTCCAATGCAGTGAAATATACCGGAAAAGGAGGGTGTATTGAAATTCGCTGGTATTCCGAGGATGGAATGGCTTTTTTTGAAGTTAAGGATGATGGTATGGGAATCCCGGCGGCACATATCTCCCGTCTGACTGAACGTTTTTACCGGGTGGATCCTGGACGCTCTCGTGAGCAGGGAGGGACCGGGCTGGGGCTGGCAATCGTTAAACATGTGTTGCAACGCCATGAAGCCCAGTTATCCATCAATAGCGTGCCCGGTAAGGGCAGTGTGTTCCAAATTCGGTTTCCAGCCAAACGAGTGTTGATTAAGGAGTACGACCTGAAAAAACGGGTTTCGTGAGTGCTCTTCGTGTTCCCCGGAGTTGTTTGCGCTGTCAAAGCCGGCACTCTGTGTCGGCGCTACTTCAGCGTACTGTAATATAAATGTCATAAAAGTTTCATCTGCATGTCATTTGGAGTTTGAATAATAGGACACTCAAAGTTAATGGAGAAAATAGATAATGAAATTTAAACAGGTGTTTACCACCGTAACGGCCTTGAGTTTGATTTATTTGGTTCCGGCGCAGGCTCAGGATGTGGACCCTAAATTGCCCCAGTATAAAAAATCCAGTGGCGTTTCCGGCAATTTGTCCAGTGTGGGCTCGGATACTTTAGCCAATCTTATGACCCTGTGGGCAGAAGAATTCAAACGTTTATATCCCAATGTAAATGTACAAATACAGGCGGCCGGATCTTCCACCGCACCTCCGGCGTTGACCGAAGCTACAGCCAACCTGGGGCCCATGAGCCGCAAAATGAAGGACAAGGAGACGGCGGCATTTGAAAAGCGTTATGGTTATAAACCCCTGGCAATACCGGTTGCAATCGACGCGTTAGCGGTGTATGTGCATAAAGACAACCCCATCTCCGGATTGACTATCGCTCAAGTCGATGCGGTTTTCTCTTCTACACGCAAATGTCGGCACGATAAAGACATACAATCCTGGGGAGACCTGGGTTTGAGTGGTGGTTGGAAAAATCGTGGAATTCAGCTTTACGGAAGAAATTCAGTATCCGGAACCTACGGATTTTTTAAGAAAAAAGCCCTTTGCAAAGGTGATTTTAAGAATAATGTCAATGAGCAACCTGGATCTGCATCTGTTGTGCAATCCATTACTTCCTCAATCAATGGGATAGGGTATTCCGGTATAGGCTATAAGACATCAGGGGTTAAAGCCGTTCCAATTGCAAAGAAAAACGGTGCAAAGTACTTTGACGCAACTAAGAAAAACGCAGCCAGCGGTAAATACCCTTTGTCGCGGTTTTTGTTTGTCTATGTCAATAAACACCCCAATAAGCCTTTGCCGCCATTGGAAAAAGAGTTTATTAAGATGGTGTTGTCTCAAACCGGGCAACAAGTCGTGATCAAGGATGGTTATGTCCCCTTATCCAGCAAAGTGGTTAGTAAGGTTCTGTCAAACCTGTAGTGTTTGCTGTGAATTCAGGATTGAAGCGCCGTCCTTGCCGACGGCGTTTGGGTTTTGGGGGCTGTCATATTACTGTAACAATTGTCCGTTATGATCCTCTGTTATGAATAGTGATTCCCCTACGAGTCATTCCAGCAGCCTGCAATTGGGTCGAGCTGAGAAGCTAAGACGCTGGCGCTATATCAAAGATATTATCGCCCGCTACAGTGTCGGTATCGGTGGTATAAGCGTCATCATCGCTATTGTTCTGATTTTTTTCTATTTGCTCTATGTTGTTTTCCCTTTGTTTTTACCGGCATCTCTGCAAAAAGAAGCTGAATACAGCGTGCCGGGTGGAGACAAAGGTGCCAGTGTGCTGCTGGCCATGGAAGAGCAAAATGAAATTGGAGTACGATTTACCAATCAGGGTTACGCCATCTTTTTCGATGCCCGCAAAGGTTCGAGTATCAGAACGGATCGTATTGAGACGCCCAAAGACGCCGTGTTGACCAGTTTCACTCAGGGAGATCCTACAAAGGGGACGGTTGCATACGGTACTTCCTCCGGTCATGTCATCGTGGCTCAGCATAAGTACAAGGTCAGTTATCCCAATAATGTCCGTCGTATCGACCCGGAATTGATATTTCCTTTGGGGCCGGATCCCTTGCTGGTGGATGAGCAGGAGCGTGAGATAAGCCAAATTGCTGTCAAACTGGGTGAAGAGTCTTCCACCATCGTGGCTCTCACCGTGGACGACCGATTGATTATTACCAGCTTTGCCAAAGAAGAAAATTTATTCGAAGCAGAGGAATCGGATTCCACTAAAACTCAGGCAGTGATTGAGTTGAAGGTGGAAAACATCGAGTTTCTTTTATTGGACAAAGAGCAGCGTACTGTCTATTTGGCTAACGCCAAAGGCGAGCTCAGTGCTTATGATATTAGCGATAAGGAATTTCCGACTTTATTGCAACACACCAATATTTTAGGTAAAGGACAGCTTTTAACCCGCTTGGAATTTTTAACCGGAGACATTTCTCTATTAGCCGGTGATTCGGCGGGTTACATAAGCCAATGGTCCCCCGTTCGTAATGCGAGTAATAAACCGGAGCTACGCAAGTTTCGCAGCTTTCACGAGAGGGAAGCCGCTGTCCATAGTGTGGTGTCGGAATACAGTCGCAAAGGATTTGTTGTTTTGGATGAAAACGGCTACTTGGGGGTTTATCATTCTACGGCAGAGCGGGTTTTGTTGTTGGAGCCGGTGACGTCTAAGCCGCGGGCCGTATCTTTGGCGCCCAGGGCAAACGCCCTGCTGGTTGAAGGCGGTGAAGAGGGTAGTGAGAAGCTGAATTTTTTTGCACTGGTTAATGAGCACCCGGAAGTGTCCTGGTCCTCTTTATGGGGTAAAGTCTGGTATGAAAACTACCCCGAAGAACAATACATTTGGCAATCTTCCTCTGCCAGCAATGATTTTGAGCCCAAGTTTAGTTTAACACCCTTGGTTTTTGGCACCTTAAAAGCTGCGTTTTACGCCATGCTCATCGCCATTCCACTGGCAATTATGGGGGCGATTTATACCGCGTACTTTATGGCGCCGCGTATGCGTCGTATGGTGAAGCCTGGTATTGAAATTATGGAGGCTTTACCAACAGTCATATTGGGGTTTCTCGCCGGTTTGTGGTTGGCACCGCTGGTGGAGACGCATTTGTCGGGTATATTTACGTTATTGTTGGTCATGCCCATGGCTATTCTGGCGTTTGCTTATTCTTGGCAGCACGTGCCGGAAAAGTATCGTCATGCCATTCCTGAGGGTTGGGACGCGGCGTTATTGATTCCCGTGATTATCGTCGTGGGATGGTTGAGTTTCGCCATGAGTCAGCCCATAGAGAATTTGCTTTTCAGCGGTGATATGCGCGTATGGCTGAAAGATGCCGGGATTGATTTTGATCAACGCAACTCATTGGTGGTTGGTATTGCTATGGGCTTTGCCGTGATTCCGACCATTTTTTCCATTGCCGAAGATGCGATTTTCAGTGTGCCTAAACACTTGACCTATGGTTCTTTGGCTCTGGGTGCCACACCATGGCAGACCATGGTGCGGGTGGTACTGTTAACAGCAAGTCCCGGTATTTTCTCTGCGGTCATGATCGGTTTCGGAAGGGCTGTAGGGGAAACCATGATTGTGTTGATGGCAACAGGAAACACGCCTGTTATGGATTTGAGTATTTTTCAAGGGATGCGAACCCTTTCGGCTAATATCGCCGTGGAAATGCCGGAATCGGAAGTGGATAGTACCCACTACCGAGTGTTGTTTCTGGCGGCCCTGGTTTTATTTATGTTCACATTCATTTTCAATACCGTCGCTGAGTTGGTACGGCAGCGTTTGCGGGAGAAATACAGTTCGCTATGATGAATCGTTGGATAAAAAGTGGAGCGCCTTGGGTATGGTTGAACGCGGCAGCGGTCAGTACCAGCATAGTGTTGGTGTGCGGCCTGTTGCTGTTGATTGCCATCAGAGGTCTGGGGCATTTTTGGCCTGCCGATGTGACTGAATTTTCCTATGTGGACAAAAACAACCAACAGGTCCGGATTATTGGTGAGGTTACCGACGAGGAGACGGTTCCGTTAAGACGATTGCAGGATGCGGGTATCACCCTGGCTGAAGGCCGGTTGGATGCAAGCGCCCAACGTGTACAGCGGTTGTTGGTCAAAACCGGTAATCGAGATGTTCTGGGTTTGGATTTTCAATGGTTGTTGGTTCCCAATATTGATAAACAATCCACACCGGAAGCGTTGGTCACTGTAGAGCGTTACGAATGGGGAAATTTTTACGGCTATCTGAAATCTGTTAAAGCGGATGGTAAAGTCATTGATGCGAAAGAGGCGCTGTGGGCGGAACTGGAGCAGCAACTGGATCGAGCCGCCGAGCTACACTCCCAAATTCGAAAAATCGAAAAAGACGATATTGGTACCATCAACTATCAGTTGGAACGTCTGCGTCTGCGTCAAAAAAAGCTGGAACTGCAGGGGGATTGGAACACGCAAAATCAGCAGGAATTAGCGCAGGAAAAACAGCAGGCTGAAGCGGAATATGGCCACCTGCAGAAGGCTCTTAACAAACTGTATAGCGATATCAATCGAGATAGCATTACCATGGAAACTGCGAGCGGCCAAGCCGTGGACATTCCCCTGGCCAAAGTGGTGAATGTTTATAAAGCCAATGAAATGTCTGTGCTCTCGAAAATTGGTTTTTATATACACAAGGTGTGGGAGTTTCTAACCGATGATCCCCGAGAAGCCAATACCGAAGGGGGCATTTTCCCGGCGATATTTGGCACTGTATTAATGGTCATCATTATGTCTATCATCGTTACCCCTTTTGGTGTAATCGCTGCGGTGTATTTGCGGGAATATGCCACTCAGGGATTTTTAACGCGTCTGATTCGGATTGCTGTTAACAACCTCGCCGGCGTTCCTTCCATTGTATACGGCGTGTTTGGATTGGGTTTTTTCGTATACTTTCTCGGTGGCAATTTGGATCGGCTGTTTTTCCCGGAAGCCTTGCCGGCGCCCACTTTCGGTACACCGGGAATTATGTGGGCCTCCCTGACATTAGCCTTGCTGACTCTACCCGTAGTGATTGTTGCGACGGAGGAAGGGCTGTCACGCATTCCCAAATCCATTCGCGAGGGCAGTCTGGCATTAGGAGCAACAAAAGCAGAAACCTTGTGGCGCACGGTATTACCGATGGCCAGCCCGGCAATGATGACCGGTTTAATCCTGGCTGTGGCCCGCGCCGCCGGCGAGGTAGCACCCTTGATGTTGGTGGGCGTCGTCAAGCTGGCACCATCATTGGCTCTGGACGCTAATGCGCCGTTTTTGCACTTGGATCGTAAGTTTATGCATTTGGGTTTCCATATATACGACGTGGGTTTTCAGAGCCCTAACGTAGAGGCAGCCAGACCATTGGTGTATGCTACGGCATTGCTGCTGGTAGTCGTTATTGTGGTTCTGAATATGGCCGCAGTTGCGGTACGAAATCAATTGCGGGAAAAGTATCGGGCTTTAGAGGGCTGAAAGCGCTTATGGGCTCAAGTATATGCGCTGAAGTTCTTGAAAGCTAACAACTTAATGACAAAGTGATCCACCGAAGAGTTGAATGATGAACCAGGAAACTAAAACACATGCCATCGATATGAGCGCTCTGACACGTGGTAGTGTGCGAAAAAACCCGGAAGACGAGGAAAAGATCATCGAGGTGAAGGACCTGAATCTTTTCTACGGGGAAAAACAGGCTTTGCACGGTGTCAGTATGGTCATACCCAAGCAACGAGTGACCGCTTATATCGGTCCCAGCGGTTGCGGCAAAAGCACCTTACTGCGCAGCATCAATCGGATGAATGATTTGGTGGATGGGGTTCGTATAGAGGGCGAAATACTCCTGGATGGCAACAATATTTTCCAAAAATCGGTGGATGTGGCGGACCTGCGTCGACGGGTAGGAATGGTATTTCAAAAACCCAATCCTTTTCCCAAATCCATCTATGAGAACGTTGCTTACGGTTTGCGCATTCAAGGGGTTAATGATCGTCGTACTTTGGATGAAGTGGTGGAAAAAGCTATCAAGGGTGCGGCTCTTTGGGATGAAGTGAAAGATCGCTTGAACGACAACGCTTTGGGGCTGTCGGGGGGGCAACAACAACGCCTGGTGATCGCCCGGGCCATCGCCATCGAACCGGAAGTTTTATTGCTGGATGAGCCGGCATCAGCACTGGACCCCATTTCCACGCTGAAAATTGAAGAACTGATCTATGAGCTGAAAAACAAGTATACTATTGTCATTGTTACCCACAACATGCAACAGGCCGCCAGGGTATCCGACTATACCGCATTTATGTACATGGGCGAGTTAATCGAATTCGGGGATACCAATGCGTTGTTTACCAATCCATCCAAAAAGCAAACGGAAGATTATATTACCGGGCGTTATGGTTAATTAGGGCTGGGGTGGTTTTTTCGAACATAATTGAAACCGAGGTTAAGCATGGAAAACAATAGAATTCGCCATCACATTTCCAGACAATTCAACGAAGAGTTGGAAGATGTCAGGAATAAAGTTCTGGCCATGGGTGGTTTGGTGGAGGAGCAAATTAATCATGCGATTACAGCCTTGGCCAACAACGATGTGGAGCTGGCCGAATCCGTAATTACCCATGACTACCAAGTTAATGCATTGGAAGTGGCCATTGACGAAGAATGTACTCAAATACTGGCACGACGTCAGCCAACGGCATTCGACTTGCGTCTGGTCATCGCCGTGATAAAAACCATTACTGACCTTGAGCGTATAGGTGATCAAGCCGAACGCGTAGCTCGCATGGCTATTCATCTTTCCGAAATGGAGCGGCCCAAGAATCAGTACAGTGAACTACAGCATTTGGGAGATCAAGTGCGTAATATTCTGCATGCGGCCTTGGATGCTTTTGCACGGATGGATGCTGAAGATGCGGTCAATGTGGCCAAAGAAGATCTCAAAGTGGATCGTGAATATGATGGCATTATGCGCCAAATGATCACTCATATGATGGAAGATCCACGCAATGTAAAAAGAACTTTGGATGTGATGTGGTCTGCCAGAGCTTTGGAACGTATTGGGGATCACGCCAGAAATATCTGTGAATACATTATTTATCTGGTTAAAGGTAAAGATGTGCGCCATACCAGCTTTGAAAAGATGGAAGAAGAGGCCAAGGGGGACTAGGGCATAGCCGGCCGTTTAGCTAATGGGTTCTTGACTGATGAATCTGCTGTTTCTATGTACGGGTAATTCTTGTCGTAGCCAAATGGCTGAGGCTTGGGCCCGGCATTACTACAAAGATAGTGACTATCACTTCTATTCGGCAGGAATAGAGACTCACGGTATGAACCCCAACGCGGTGGCCGTCATGCAGGAAGTCGGTGTGGATATGTCGGGGCACTATTCCAAAACATTGACTGAATTGTCGCACGTGCAGTTTGATGTGATTTTTACCGTGTGTGCACATGCCGATGAAACCTGCCCACGTGTGGACCCGCCCGTGAAGAAAATTCATGTGGGTTTTGATGATCCACCCAAACTAGCCCAAGCGGCAGCCGATGCCCAAGCGGCCCTGGACTGTTATCGTCTGGTGCGGGATCAGATTCGTGAATTCGTGATTTCCCTGGAGTCAGTGATCTGAGCGGGTTACCGCTCAGATGGGTGTCGCTGCTGCAAAAAAAACGCAATAAAGTGTTTCAAGAATTAAATGCTTTCCACTCGGGAATAGATCATAGTCGTAGAGATACGATTGTGGCCTAAAATTCGTTGCAGGAAACGCATATCATTACCTCTTTTAAGCATTTCACAAGCAAAGGAATGTCGGAATGTGTGGATGCTGGCGTTTCTACTTATGCCGGCGTCCTGAATCGCTTGTTTTACAATACGCTGTAACCGTTGTGCATCTATGTGGCTGCGTAGAATAAAGCTATCGATTTCTTCGGAAACAGGGGTAAAGCTGGGGAATACGTATTGATCCTGCCATTCGTACTGTTCCTCCCAATACGGATCATTGGCGCACCGGGGGTCGTTTTTATAGCGACCGGCTTTCATGTCTCGATCAAACCAGGTTTTTACCGCGTACAACTGCAAGTGCAAAGGTTCGCTGAGTATGGAGGGGAATACTGCCACGCGTTCTTTGCAGGAGCCATGGCCTCTGACTTTAATTTGGCGAGTGTCAAAATTCAGGTCTTTGACGCGCAGTGATAGACATTCCTGTACACGCAAGCCTGATCCGTACATCAAATAAGCAATCAGCCAAAACGCACCGTGGAGTTTCTCCAATACAGCCATTGCCTCTTCGTGCGAAAAAACAGTTGGCGGCTTGGTTTCGTGAACCGGTTCAGTTTGAATGTGTCTAAATGGGACGACATGTTTGTAGAGAAACACCAAAGCGGCCAATGCCTGATTGTGAGAGTCAGGCGGTGCCTTTTTCTCTTGAGTTATGTGGGAGATGAACGCACGTATTTCATTTCGGCCCAAATCCCTGGGGTGTTTTCTATCGTGAAACAGAATAAATCGTTTGATCCAGCTGATGTAGGCGTTTTCGGTCTTCACATTGAGGTGACGAAGACGAATTTCCTCTCTTAGTTGCTGAAGTAAATGTGCTTTGGCCATTCCCTATATACGTCCATTAAAGAGTTAAAAATAACCAATTGTTGAAGAATTATAGGTCATAGAATGTAAAAAAAATACAGATGACACACATATTGCATACAAGAATCCTACCAAAAACCATGACCACCAGAGCTATTTTGCGCCGCCTGGTAAAGCTTGGTAGGATGTTGGGGATAAGAACTTTGGGGGATATTAAATAACCGCGAAATGGTGTGAAATAGTTCTATTCGGGCAAAAAAAACGGGAGCCGCCATGGACTCCCGTCGTAATTCGCATGTCCTCCGGTCATTCGACAAGAGGCGGTTTGGCTTAGCAGTCGGAGTCCCCCCAATTGCCATCCAGTTCGATGTTTTGCTGGGTATAAAAACTATCATCAGCCGCCATTGCTAAACCGGTGAAAGCAAAGGTCAACAGTAGAGCGAGTGCAATTTTTTTCATACTTGGAGTACTCCTATAGATGTCGCGTCGTTTCGGATTATTGTTTTGCCGCAGTGTTCAAGCGAGCATTGTTTGTTACGTACAAATTGACATTTATTTGATACCGTTCAACCGTGGTTTGTGACGCAGTTCACAGAATTCTAAAAAAATGAGCAAGTGTCGCCCAAGCTGGTATGAATTGTGAGGCGGACAAACTATCAATTTAACGATGGAAGGGATGGAGAATGAAGAAATTAATGGTTTTACTCATGGGTTTATCGCTCGTCGCCTGCCAAACCATGCCGGAGGAAGAAACGCCTTCCGGTCCCATGGATTCTGTCAGTATCGATGCCTTAATCCCGTATGCAGATAACAATAAAATTGCGGGTAATATCAAACAGGAGTGCCGCCTGCCGGAAAAACTGTCTGAGTTTTTGGTGATATTTGGGAAAAAATACCGCATCAATTTTGTGCAAAAAGCTTCGGTATCCAGTAATGATCCTGGTAAGGTTTTGAAGGTTCGTATCACTGACGCCCTGAGCCAGGGGCATGCATGGGGCGGTTTTGGCGGCGGACACCACAATAAATTTACGGAAATTTCCGGTGAATTGTATGAAAACGGTAAAAAAATCGGTTCCTTTGTCGCTGCTCGTTCTTCCGGCGGTGGCGCCTTCGCCGGGTTCAAGGGTTCCTGCTCCGTGTTAGGCCGGACGGTTAAAGCTCTGGGCAAAGATGTAGCCCGATGGCTGCGGCGCCCTGAGCTGGACAGTCGCCTGGGCGAACGCTGAGTCCAGGTTCATGTGGAAATGATTCCAGTGGGTACGGATTGGTGCCCACACTCCAAAGTGACTTTTATTTTGAGATAAATCAATTAAATTTGGTTGCAATGTGGCAAACCCACTTGGGTTTATTTATGCTTGTATAAGGCATGCATGTAAGAAGCGGTATCAACATAAAGGCCCATTATGATATCAGTGGATTCGGTTGATTTCAGCATTACCCGAACGTCTTTTGTTTCCGGTCATATTTGCAGCATCGATTATTCCTATGCATTGCGTATCGACAAGGAAAAATATCAGGCCGGCGTTTCATTTTCCGTTTGCGTGATTTTATTTGGTGATGATTTGCTCCGCGATAAACCCCTGGGTTCACCGCCGTACGATACTCATGTTGTGGAACGGGATGCGGTGATGCCGGTGAAACGTAGTTTTGCTATGCCTTGTGAGATATTGGATGAAGCGGTCGGTGAAGACAAGATATTCATCAAAATCTGCGTGGCCGCCAGTGATGGCGAGTTTTTATACGAACGCAGTGCGACTATACACGATTGGTTTTAGTTGTCTTAAGTGAATACAAAAATGGGGGGGCGACGTCGTCGGCCTCCTATAACCATTAACAATCCGTATCACCCCAGATGCCATCCAGTTCAATATTTTGTTTGTAAAAGTCTGTTTGCGCTGCCACGGCAACACCGATGAACGCGAAGGATAATGGCAAAGCAAGTAATATTTTTTTCATGATTAGTGTTCTCCGGTTAAATGTCGCCTTTTGATTGTTTTTGAGCTGAATGAATTCAAAAGACACTATTTCATATGGCTCTGATTTTAGTTAATGCTTGTCATCCCAAGTTCACAGAATTATGAAACTACGCTTGTAGAGTATTGAAACAAGGCTGCGGGAGTTGTGGCTGTGTAGGAATATGTGTGAGTTGTTTCGCCATGTTCAAATATGAACATTTTGAAACAATAGTGATGGGTTTAAGGATTACTGCAGTCGTGTGGCCTACATTACGGCCAGTCCGGTGCCAACTGCCAATATCAATAGAAATACCCAAATTACGTAACGGAATAGAGGCATGCCGCCAATGAAATACACCAGCGCGGTTTTTACTGCGCTGTTAACAATAGTGGCGATGATAATGGCATTGGCCGCGATCTCATCAGCCAGGCCATTGCGTGCCATACGGGCCAAAGAGAGTGTGATGGCATCGACATCAGCTATTCCGGAGAAAGCGGCGAGTACATAAATCCCCGTATCACCCAGCCAGTGCTTAAAAGCCTGAGCCAGCAACATAATGATGACCAACAGTAAACCGAAGCGCAGTGCCGGGAGTAGTTCAAAGGGTTTGGATCGAGCCAGCTCTTGTGGGCTCAAGGTATCCGGCTGATGGCGCCATAACCAAAACGCACCCAAAACATTGACAGTGGTCATGGCCAGCAAAGGTGTTGCCGTTAAGGGGATCATTTCATGGTTGATAACCGCGATTTCCAATAACACCCGGGGAAACATGGTGGCAGAGGCAATGAGTATCCCCGCCGCTAAAACCCGGTGAATGTTAAGGGTGCGAGCCATATGGGAGTAATTCAAAGTAACTGCGGTGGAAGAAGCGATTCCTCCCAGAAAGCCTGTGAGCAAGAGACCGTGATGAGCGCCAAACAGTTTCATGCTGACGTAGCTGATGAAGGAGATACTGGCAATGAGTACCACCATCCACCAGATCTCATATGGGTTTAGTGCTTCCCAGGGACCAAAGCCTTTGTCCGGTAATACCGGAAGCAATACCACGGATATTAATAACAGCTTTAGGGCGGCGGTCAGTTCCAGGATTTCGATTTTTTGAATCCATTGGTGTAGCACGGGTTTTAGACTTAGTAAAACCGTGGTGGCCACAGCCGCTGCAACAGCAACATTTTTTTCTCCCAATACCGTGAGAATGCCCAGTACAAAAGTGATGAGCGCGGCGATAATCGTGGTGACACCGTAGTTGCGTTGTGAGCCCCGATCGACGGTGTGGGCTACGATAAGAATAATTGCCAGGCCTACAAAGGCAAACCCTAGAGTAATATCCGAATATTGGGAGTTGCCGGCCAGTAAGGCCCACAAACCACCCAATAATCCGATTAAACCAAATGTTCTAATGCCGGCAATGCGGCTGCCTTCGGCGGCCTCACGTTCCTGCCAGCCGCGTTCCAGCCCCACCAGCAGGCCCAGAGCCAAGGCAATCCCCAAACTAATTAGTTGATCCATATTTATAGCGTAGCAAAAGCCAGGCCAGCTATGCTTTGCTAAACTAAGGTTATGAATGAAGTTAGTCTTGATCATGCGGATTTGAACTCCGCCAATCTTTACATTAATCGCGAACTGAGTTTTATAGAATTTAACCAGCGCGTTCTTGAGCAGGCTAAGGATGATTCCGTGCCGGTATTGGAACGTCTGCGCTTTTTGAGTATTTCCAGTACCAACCTGGATGAGTTCTTCGAGGTCAGGGTGGCGGGTTTGCTGCAAATGGCGGAATTGTGTTCAATTCAGGCCGGACCAGACGAAATGTTACCCCTGGAAGTGTTGAGTGCTATCAGTACTCGTCTACACCAGTTTGTAGATGAACAATACACGGTTTTGAACGACACGATTTTTCCTCTACTTGAACAACACAATATTCGTTTTATTCGTCGTTCTGATTGGAATTCCTCACAGGAACAGTGGTTGCATCAGGTATTTCATGAACAATTGTTACCCATCATAACGCCTCTGGGTTTGGACCCGGCTCATCCATTTCCCCGAATCCTCAATAAAAGTCTTAATTTCATAATTTCCTTGCGGGGCAAGGACGCATTTGGTCGGCATCGCTCCCATGCGATTGTACAAGCGCCTCGGGCTTTGCCCCGGGTTATTCAATTACCACAAGGCGATGTGGAGTGTGGGCCGCATGATTTTGTGTTTTTATCCTCGGTGATACATGCCTTCGTTGAAGAATTGTTTCCCGGTATGAAAATCAAAGGCTGTTATCAGTTTCGAGTCACCCGCAACAGTGATTTGTTTGTTGACGAAGAGGCGGTGGATGATTTGCTCCGAGCGGTGCAAGGGGAGCTGGCGTCCCGACGTTATGGCGATGCTGTACGATTGGAAGTGGATGATCAATGTCCGGATGAGACCGTGAGTTTCCTGCTGGAGCGTTTTGGTATCACCGCCAGGGAGTTGTATTTGGTCAATGGGCCGGTGAATTTGAACCGGGTTACAGCCATAATCGATATTATTGATAACTCAGCACTCACGTATCCACCGTTCACACCCCACCTGCCGAAACCGTTAGTCGGCGGTGTGGACATGTTTACCGTGTTGGATGCGCAGGATATCTTGCTGCATCACCCTTATGAGTCCTTTGCTCCGGTGGTGGATTTGCTTAAGCACGCCGCAGTAGATGCGGATGTGTTAAGTATCAAACAAACCTTGTATCGGTCCGGTGCTGAATCGGTGTTTGTTGAGGCGTTGGTGGCTGCCGCCAGGGCCGGGAAGGAAGTGACTGTCGTGGTGGAGTTGCGAGCGCGCTTTGATGAAGAAGCCAATATTGGCCTGGCTAACCGTTTGCAGGAGGCCGGCGTGCACGTGGTGTACGGTGTTGTGGGTTACAAGACCCATGCAAAAATGTTGCACATCGTGCGGCGCCAAGGCAAGCAGTTAAAGCAATATGTGCATTTAGGAACCGGTAATTACCATTCCAGTACCGCTCGGTTGTACACGGATTACAGCCTGCTCAGTAGCAATAATAAACTGGGTAAGGATGTACACAGTGTATTTTTGCAACTCACCAGTTTGGGTAAAGTTCCCAGTATGCAAAAAATTCTACAAGCACCTTTTTCTTTGCATCAGTCCTTGCTCGACTTAATCGAACAAGAGATAAGCTTTATTGAACAGGGTTTACCCGGGCGCATTATCATTAAGGTGAACTCCTTAACTGAGCCAAGGTTGATTCGGGCGCTGTACAAGGCATCGTCTATTGGTGTGGAAGTGATATTGCTGGTGCGAGGATTGTGTTGTTTAAGGCCCGGCTTGCCGGGGGTGTCGGACAATATTCAAGTGCGTTCCGTGGTGGGGCGTTTTCTGGAACATACACGGGTATACTATTTTGAGAACAATGGTGACCCTAAGGTGTATTGTGCCAGTGCGGATTGGATGGACAGAAATATGTTTCAACGTGTGGAAGTGTGTTTCCCAATCGACACCAAACAACTAAAAGAGCGTGTTATCGGTGATCTGAATTTGTATCTGAGTGACAATTGTAATACCTGGTCACTGCAAAAGGACGGAACCTATGTTCGTGTGGAAAAGGACAAGGATGCGGTCGTGAGGAAGAAAAAGCGCAATGGCAAAGCCAAGGTTGAGGAGAAAACCGGGTTGTCGGCGCAGGCTGAGTTGATACAAGCAGTGACGCAGTACTAAAATTTTTACTTGACGCTTAAAGCGATATTCACAGTGCGCAGGTATTGCGCTTCTTGTCCCAAATCGGCCTTGGTGAGTTGGTGTTGTTTTAACCAGCCGGCGGGGAATTTTAACTGCAAGCGCGACTCGTCAGCAGTAATTTCAAATAGCGGCAATGGTTCTTCGCTTCGACTACGGTGCAGCAAGACACTGAGGCGCAGTATGATGGCCAGTTTTTGCAAACGTCCAGCCCAGTTTTTGGGTAACGTTTTAAAGTCCGGGTGGTTTATTTTACGGCGGTGACATCTCACCAGCAGTGCCAACAAACCTTGTTCCTGCTGAGTGAATCCGGCTACATCGGCATTTTCCACAATATAGGCGCCGTGTTTGTGATAATGACTGTGAGCTACTCCCAATCCCAGTTCATGCAGTTGTGCCGCCCATCGTAGCCAGTTTTTATTGGCAGCATAGGGTAGGTTCCAGGCCGGACTCAATTGGTGCAGGCACACCAGAGCGGTTTCCTGTACCCTTTCTGCCTGTGCCGGATCCACCAAAAATCGCCGTGCCAGATGATTTATGCTTTGCATGCGTACATCCTCATGCTGACTGCCTACCATATGATGCAACAAGCCCTCACGTAGGGCACCGTCGGAAACTTGGATTTTTTTCAATTCCAAAGCTTGAAAAATACCGCACAATACAGCGACGCCTCCGGCGAAAACGGGTTTGCGTTCATCGCTCAATCCTTTTAACTTGATATTATCACTGTGTCCGGCTTGAAGCAGGTGTTGTTGAATTTTTTTTAAGGCCTGTTGCGTAATACCCTCTTTAACCCAACCTTCTGCCATGGCAACACTATGGACTGCTCGCACTGTTCCCGATGTACCGATGGCCACATCCCAACCCATTTGACGATATTTGTTCATGATTGGAATCAGTTCCACCCGGGCAGCGATTTTGGCATGTTTTTGTGCCTCGGTGTTGATTAACCCATTCTGGAAAAACCGCTGGGTGAAACTGACGCAGCCCATATACAGGCTTTCCATGGTGATGGCTTCAGCGCCTTTACCAATGATTAACTCGGTGCTGCCACCTCCAATATCGATAACCAGGCGCTGTTTTTCGTTTTCTCCGGTATTGTGTGCCACACCCAAATAAATCAGACGAGCCTCTTCCATGCCGGAGATTATATCGATGGATGTCCCTAATACCTGTTCTGCCTGTGCAATAAAGTCTTTCGCATTGCGGGCACTGCGCAGTGTGTTGGTTCCAACTATGCGTACGCTATCCTGGTTCAGGTCTTTGATTCTTTGTCCGAATTTAGACAGACAATTCAGTGCCCGCTGTTGGGCTTCGACTGTAATGTTCCTGCTGTCGTCCATGCCTGCCGACAATCTGACCATTTCCCTAAGACGATCCACGATGTGCAGTTGCCCGTCCTGGTAACGGGCAACGATCATGTGAAAACTGTTAGAGCCCAGATCAATGGCCGCATAAATGTTGTTGTCATCACTCATATTAAAACTGTATCACAAACGGGGGGAGGTGGGCAGATGTATGGTTTTGTTCGGTCCGTGCGCGAGGGCGCGATGGTGACTGCCACCCGTCGGTTTCGTCCGCGAGAGTTGGTAAGGCTTACAGTAGCCATTAGCGTGTTAAAGATGGGTTGTCTGTATCGCCGGACTGCTAACCTCCACGCACACCATACGGCCAGGTTTGTTCAAAGCAAGGTTGCAGTGACTATGCTTGAAATCACTGACATCAGCAGCTAAGGTTGTGTCGCTGATAAGTCAAAGCAGAATTTCATGATGGGAGTAGAATGTCAGGTGGCAAGAAAAAACACACAAGCGGCGAAAAACCCAATGGAACCAACGCAAACCATTGGTGGTATTGAAGTGAAACTGGAGGATAAATGCGGCCTCTGCACAGCAAAGTGTTGTACCTACATTACCCACCAAATCGATACGCCACGGTCTTTGGAAGAATTTGATTATTTAATCTGGCAGGTGTCTCACCGCGATGTGAAGTTGTTTAAGGATGATGACGGTTGGTTTTTATCTGTGATCAGTCGTTGCAATCATATTCTACCTGATGGCCGTTGTGCTATTTATCACCAGCGGCCGCAAATTTGTCGTGACCACTCTAATGAGTGTTGTGAGTTTGACGGACCGGCCGAAGACGATTATGAGCTGTTTTTTGATGGTTTTGAAGCCCTGGATACCTATTGCCGTAAACGCTTTAAACAATGGGATCGGCGCTTTAAAAAATGGGGTTATGCTGAACCGGCAGCGGAAAAAATATAGTGCTTGGTGCAGTCTGTTTTAAAGATTCTTACCAAACACATGCTTGCCAACATTCAGGCGTTTGTAGCAGCGGATCATAACCATGGTTTTTTTAATCGTGGCTTCATCGATTAACGGTACGGCTAACACTACATGTAAACGGGCGACGGATTTCTCAGGTTCAGAAATTTCGAAAAAAGAATATACTTCACGGGCACGCTCTTTTTCACTTTTATCATTCAAGTATTGCGCATGGTAAGATGCGAGAGTTTGAATTTGTGCCTCCCACAGCACTTCCTCTCGCTGTAACTTGCCCAAGAACTGCACCTGTGCGCTGACGCCGGGTAAGAGGCTGCCGAATATTAAAAAGCCGGTGCTGTCTTTGACTTTTTTATTGAACTGAGCGATGGTCTTGGGTTTGATCAGCGGTTTAAGTTTTGTGCTCATGAGCATATGGTAGCCAAGGGGGGCATCATTGTTCAAGCCGCCTGAGACAAGAATTGCAACATGGCATTGGCAGCGTTGCTCAAGGTTCTGTCCTGCTGCCACACCACTCCCAACGGTCGTTTTAAAATCAGTTCAGGCGTGTCCGGTGTGATCAAGTCCTGGTCCAAGAGGGTACGGGGTAACACAGACCAACCCAGTCCGACACTCACCAACATTTTGATAGTTTCCAGAAAATTGGTATCCATGTGTGTGGTGAGCGGGAGCTGTGACGACACAAACACTGCTTCGATCAAGGCCCGTGTGGTGGTGCCGGCCAATGGCAAAATTCCCGGGTACGCGCTGATCTGTTCCAGGCTGTAGCCACCGGGTACGGATTGGGCCAAGGGGTGTGATTTGCCTACGACCAGTTGTAATTCATCGTTCCAAAGGATTTGGGCGTGGAGTTTGGCTGGAATCTGAATCGGCAGCGTGATTATGGCCAGTTCCATATTGGCATTTTCAACATGGCGGCAAGCCTGTTCTGAGTCCATGAAGTTCAGATTCAATTTTACCTGGGGATAGTGGCTGTTAAAATATCGCAGCACCGGCGGCAGTCGGTGCAAACCGATGTGATGGCTGGTGGCAAACTTCAAGGGTCCACCCACTTGCCCGGACAGATTGGAAATTTCCCGGCGACAGTCCTGGATGTCACGGACAATGTTCTCGGCTCGATGGAGCAGCAGTTGTCCTGCTTCAGTTAAGAGTAGTTGCCGTCCCAGGCGATCAAACAAACGGGTTTGTAACTGTTGTTCCAAAGCGGCAATGCGTTTACTCACTGCCGGTTGGGTCAGGAACAAACTTTGCGCCGCTTCGGAAAAAGAGCCGGAGTTAGCGACTCGTAAAAATGTTTGCAAATCATTGTAATCCATAATGGTATTGGTATTCCGCAGCTGTTTTATCTATTCCAAATAGTTATAGGAAATATAAATAATATGAATTTGTTTTATAGATCAATTCTGGTTAGGATGCAATGACAGTAATGAGTAACAACCGTTAAAAGCAGGAGTTCAAACCATGGGCGCAAAAACCCTTTACGACAAATTGTGGGACGATCATGTGGTGCGTGTACAAGAAGATGGTACCGCTTTGCTCTATATCGATCGCCAATTGGTACATGAAGTCACTTCGCCACAGGCGTTTGAAGGACTGCGGCTGACCGGACGCAATACCTGGCGCGTCAATGCCAATCTTGCCGTGCCGGATCACAATGTGCCAACTACAGAACGGGACAAGGGTATTACCGATCCGGTGTCTCGTTTGCAAGTGGAAACTCTGGATCAAAATTGTCGTGATTTCGGTATAACACAGTTTGGTATGGATGACGTACGTCAGGGCATTGTTCATGTGATTGGTCCGGAGCAGGGGGCAACGTTACCGGGGATGACCGTGGTTTGTGGGGACTCCCATACTTCCACCCATGGTGCTTTAGGTGCATTGGCTTTTGGTATTGGCACCTCAGAAGTGGAGCATGTGTTGGCCACTCAGTGCTTGATACAGAAAAAGTCCAAAAATATGCTGGTGCAAATCAACGGGAGTTTACAGCCGGGTGTGACTGCCAAGGATGTGGTCTTGGCCGTTATCGGCCAAATTGGTACGGCCGGTGGTACCGGCTACGCCATCGAGTTTGGTGGGGCCGTGATGCAGGACATGTCGGTGGAAGGGCGCATGACTGTGTGTAATATGGCCATTGAGGCTGGAGCACGCGCAGGTATGGTGGCAGTGGATGAAAAAACCATGGAGTATGTCAAAGGTCGACCTTATGCGCCCACGGTGAATATGTGGGACCAGGCTGTGGCCGCTTGGAGTCAATACCACAGTGATGCGGAGGCGCATTTTGATCGTGTGGTTGAGTTGGATGGAGCTGCCATTAAACCGCAGGTGACCTGGGGTACTTCGCCGGAAATGGTGGTAGGTGTTGATGGTCGAGTTCCCGACCCGGAACAGGAGTCCAACGCCACACGACGAGAGGGGATGCGAGCGGCTTTGGCGTACATGGGTTTGGATGCCAATATGCCCATCCGTGAAATTCGAGTGGATAAAGTGTTTATCGGATCCTGCACCAACTCGCGTATTGAAGATTTGCGTGCGGCGGCGGCCGTGGCCAAGGGTAATAAAGTGGCGGCAAATATTAAAACTGCCATGGTGGTTCCCGGGTCAGGGTTGGTGAAGCAGCAAGCCGAAGCGGAGGGGCTGCATCAGATTTTCTTGGATGCAGGCTTTGAGTGGCGCGAGCCGGGTTGTTCCATGTGTTTGGCGATGAATGCCGATCGTTTGGAGCCACAGGAACGTTGTGCATCTACATCCAATCGAAATTTTGAAGGACGCCAGGGCCAAGGTGGACGTACCCACTTGGTGAGTCCGCCAATGGCCGCAGCTGCAGCGATAGCAGGGCATTTTGTCGATGTCAACGAAATCAAGCAAGGCTGATTTCAGGATACGCAGGAGAATAAATGTGGAAAAATTTACATCATTAACGGCGTTGGTGGCGCCTTTGGATCGGGCTAATGTGGATACCGATGCCATAATTCCCAAGCAGTTTTTAAAATCCATTAAACGCAGCGGTTTTGGTCCGAATTTGTTTGATGACTGGCGTTATCTGGATAGCGGCGAGCCGGGCATGGATAATACCGGACGTCCCTTGAATCCGGATTTTGTGTTGAATCAGTCACGCTACCAGGGTGCTCAGATCTTATTGACTAGAGAGAATTTTGGATGCGGTTCCTCTCGAGAGCACGCTCCTTGGGCCTTGCTGGATTATGGGTTTCGAGTCATCATTGCGCCCAGTTTTGCGGATATTTTTTACAATAACTGTTTTAAGAACGGTATATTGCCCTTGGTGTTGGCGCCGGACATAGTGGGGCGTCTGTTTCAACAAGTGGCGAAGATGGGTTACCGTTTGACAGTGGATTTGCCGCAGCAAAGCGTGACGACTCCCGCAGGTGAAAGTTTTGCTTTTGAAGTGGATCCGTTTCGAAAACACTGCCTCTTAAACGGTCTGGATGATATCGCCCTTACCTTGGAGCACGTAGAGCAAATTCGCGCTTATGAGCAGCGTCGTTCCGCAGAGGCTCCCTGGTTGTTTCGCGATGGGTCGGGGCAGCAATAACCGTTGTTGGGCGACAGGTTTGGTTTTGAGATACTTGCGAGTACTTATGTCGTGCTGTCGAGAGTGTTGTTGAGTGCGAAGTTGAAAGTGAAGTTGATAGTACCGTTGCAAGTACTAATGTTTGGGAGTACTAAATGACTAAGAAAATATTGATTTTGCCCGGTGATGGTATTGGGCCTGAAATCGTGGCCGAGGCCGTTAAATGTTTGCAGCATCTGAGCGCACACGCCGGGCTGGATATCGAGCTGCTGCATGGCCTGGTGGGGGGGGCGGCTTACGATGCACATGGTAAACCGCTACCCGATCAAACCCTGCAGCAGGCATTAGAAGCAGATGCCATATTACTTGGGGCTGTCGGGGCGCCCCAGTATGAAGCGTTGGATATTTCCGTGCGGCCGGAAAAAGGTTTACTGGGATTGCGTTCGGAGTTGGGTCTGTTTTCCAATTTGCGCCCGGCCATTTTGTATCCACAGTTGGCCAATGCTTCCACTCTCAAGCCTGAGGTGGTCGCCGGACTGGATTTGATGATTGTCAGAGAATTGACCGGAGGCATTTATTTCGGTCAACCGCGTGGCGTGCGCACCTTGGATAACGGTGAGCGTCAAGGATTTAACACCTTGGTTTATAAGGAATCGGAAATAGAGCGTATTGCCCGCTCCGCCTTTGACATTGCTATGAAGCGGGACAAACGGGTCTGTTCTGTGGATAAAGCCAATGTGTTGGAATGTACCGAGCTATGGCGTGAAGTGGTGAGCAAAGTGGCACAGGATTATCCTGAAGTAAGTGTATCCCACATGTATGTGGACAATGCCGCCATGCAGTTGGTACGAGCGCCCAAGCAATTTGATGTCATTGTGACCACTAACATGTTTGGTGATATTTTGTCCGATGCAGCCGCTATGTTGACCGGTTCCATCGGTATGTTGCCGTCGGCTTCGCTGGACGCTGCCGGAAAAGGTATGTACGAGCCCATACACGGTTCCGCACCGGATATTGCAGGTCAGGGCGTAGCAAATCCCTTGGCCACTATTTTATCTGTCGCTATGATGTTGCGCTATTCTCTGGGAGAAGCTGAACTGGCACAGCGGGTGGAGCAGGCCGTGGTTTCGGTCTTGGAACAGGGGTTGCGTACGGCCGATATACACCAGGAGGGAGATCAGTTAGTGAATACCGCGCAGATGGGCGACGCGGTTGTAGCCGCTTTGTCTGCGGTTTAAGGAAAGCAGCAGAAAAAACTCGTATTCATATCGGTTCGTGTTTAGAATATTGTTTTTTTGCGTGAATAGATTTTTTCCAAGGTGAACAGGTAATGGCAAAAGAAGTTGATGTAGCAGTGGTGGGCGCAACCGGAGCCGTGGGTGAAGCTATGGTATCTATATTGGAACAACGCCAGTTTCCGGTGCGAAACTTATTTTTGTTGGCCAGCAGTCGCTCGGCCGGTAGCAAGGTACAGTTTCGGGGCGGATATATCACTGTGCAGGATTTGGCTGAATTTGATTTCAGTCAGGCGCAAATTGGTCTTTTTTCCGCCGGGGGGGCAATTTCTGCAGATTATGCTCCCAAAGCTGCGGCAGCCGGCTGTGTTGTAGTGGATAATACGGCGCATTTCCGTTATGAGGATGATATCCCTCTGGTGGTTCCGGAGGTGAATCCCGATGCCATTGCTGCTTATACAAACCGCAACATTATTGCCAATCCCAATTGTTCCACCATACAAATGCTGGTGGCCTTAAAGCCTATCTATGATGCGGTAGGTATAGAGCGCATCAATGTTTGTACCTATCAGGCTGTTTCCGGCACCGGTAAAGAGGCTATCGAAGAGCTGGCGGGGCAAACAGCGGCGCTACTGAATGCCAAGGAAATCAAGGCCGAAGTTTATCCAAAACAGATAGCATTCAATGTCTTACCGCATATCGATGTATTCAAGGAAAATGGCTACACCAAGGAAGAAATGAAAATGGTGTGGGAAACTCAAAAAATATTTGACGATGCCGCTATATTGGTGAACCCGACAGCTGTGCGTGTGCCTGTGTTTTTTGGCCATTCCGAGGCGGTACACATAGAAACACGTGAAAAAATATCAGCAAAAGCTGCAAGGGAATTACTGAAGAAAGCACCCGGTGTCGTTGTTCTGGATGAACACGAACCCGGAGGCTACCCAACTGCAGTTACAGAGGCAGCCGGAACTGATCCGGTGTATGTGGGTCGTATTCGGGAAGATATATCTCACCCTCGAGGCTTGAATATGTGGGTGGTTGCAGATAATGTACGCAAAGGAGCAGCCTTAAACAGTGTACAAATTGCAGAAATATTGGTAAATAAGCATTTGTAAGCTATAGTAAGTTCTAGAACTGGCCTTGTAATTGCTTAAAATTTATTGATTTTAGATCTTGGTAGCCAAAGCCCCGGCGGTCACGAGACAGACGGGATACGTGATATAAGGATTTCGTAAATCGGGAGTATGTTCAGCATGGGTAAGTGCAGGAGACTAACCCTTACATTAGCTACACTCTTATTTTTAGTGCCCACGGTGAGTTTTGCACTGGGATTGGGTCCTATTACCATGCGGTCCGCGTTGAATCAGCCTCTGTTGGCTGAAATCGATGTGCATTCGGTGCAGCCCGGCGACCTGAAGGGTTTAAGCGTTAAACTGGCCTCTGACGAGGATTTTGCCCGTATCCGAGTTGAGCCCCATCCCTTTCTGTACCAATTAAAATTTAAAGTTGCCTATCGCAAAAAGGGCGGCGCTTACATTCGCATCACCTCAACTCAACCGGTAACGGAGCCCTATCTGGATTTTCTGATTGAAGCAAAATGGCCTCGTGGCCGTGCTTTAAAAGAATACACCGTATTGGTTGATCCGCCCGTACTGGCGGAAGACAAGGCACCACCGGTCAGTCAAGCGGCAGTACGCGAACCCGTTGAGACTTTTACTCCTGCGCCGGTCCAATCTGAACCTCGACAAACGCGTCCCAGTCCGGCGTCAACACGGGCTGAAACCCAAACCGAACGTCCCAAGCGAGTACGGCCCAAGCCTGAACCGGTTAAGCCCAAGCCTGAACCGGCAATTGACGATGACGTCAAACCGACAGCACCGAAAAACATTTTCAAACCCGCTCCGCAACCGGAAGTGACTGCGGCTGCACCGGGCTCTTTGAATTACGGTGTAGTCAAACGTAAAGATACCTTGTGGCAAATTGCAGAGGACTTAAAAGAAAGTTCCGGTAGTGGTGCCAGTGTCCATCAGCTGATGATGGCCTTACTTAAGTCGAATCCCGACGCCTTTATTGATGGCAACATTAACTTGGTGAAGGCAGGCTTTGTACTGCGAATTGATGATCCTGCCATGTTGGAAGAAATCTCCCAGGCAGAAGCGGTACGTACTTTCAGAAAACAAATGACCGCATGGCGGGCTCGCAGTAAAGGTCGCCTGGTTAAACAAGTGGCCGGCGCCGGCTCCGGTTCTACCGGTAGTCAGGTGGCACCGATTCAGCGGCAGCCCAAGGACAAACCTGCGTCAGCGGCGAAAACCGCAAAAGAGCAAGCGAAGTTGCAACTGGTGCAACCTGGCAAAGATAGTCAAGGTTCAGGTTCCGGTAAGGACGACGCCAAAGTGAAGCAGCTGCGCCAGGACCTATTACTGGCTACCGAGCAATTGGACGCCACCACGGCCGAAGGTGGAGAACTGGATAAGCAGTCCAAAGAGCTAAAGGAGCAACTGGATAATATTCAGCGTTTGATTATGCTCAAGGACGAAGAACTGCAAGCGCTGCAGGGCCAATTAGCTCAAAAACAAGCAGAACAACCGGCAGAAGCCGTCAAGAAACCGGAAGCCGGCAAACCACCGGTTGCCGCTACCGCGCAAGCTCAAACGGAAGACGAATATGCGTTCGACCTGAGTGCATTGGGGCTGAGTTCCGATATGCTGCTGGTGGGCGGCGTCGTGATCCTGCTGCTCCTGGTTTGGTTGTACATGCGGCGTCGCAAAATGCACGATGGGTTTGAAGAAAGCATCTTGAATGTGGGCGGTAACGAATTTGATGCTTCCGGTTTTCCGGCTTCGGGTTTGAGTAGTGGTCAAGCAGAAAGTGCTCTGGTAAGTGATTTCTCCATGAGTGATATGGGGGGCATCCAATCGGATTCCGCCGATGTGGATCCCATATCTGAAGCAGATGTTTATTTGGCTTATGGGCGCCATCAACAAGCAGAGGATATCCTGAAGCAGGCTCTGGAGACGAATCCAGAGCGGCAAGATCTACACTCCAAACTCTTGGAAGTCTATCATGCAGCCAGCAACAAAGACGGGTTTGCGGCACATGCTGAGCAATTCCATCAGTTAATTGGTGGCGACGAGTCTAATGAATACTGGAGCCGAATTGTGGGCTACGGCGCCGAGATTTGTCCTGAACATCCCCTGTTTGGTGGCACGATGATGCCTTCTGACGGCCTGGATATGGACATGGGAATGGACATGGATATGGGGCTCGGTGCGGATGACACCGTTGGAGTTACCACTGACGAGAACGATTTACTCGATTTCGAGTTTAATGAAGACATGTTGGATGACTTGGGCGGCGGCGGCGCAACTGCGGCAGCGGCACCCGCAGAAGACAATTCTTTGGATTTTGATGTGGATGCACTGGATTTTGGTTTGGAAGACAGCTCACCCGCACCAACATCTGCCCCAGCCGTGGAAGCCAAATCCAGCGAAGATGACTATTCCCTGGATTTTGATATGGGGGATTCCGGCTCCGGTTATAATGAGGCAGTGGAAGAACTCAATGAGCCCACCGAGCTGAATTTGTCCATGGATGACTTTTCCTCCGATGCGCAGGGAGACAGTGGTTTGTCTCTGGCGATGGATATGGAAGAAAGTGATCTCTTGGAAGACACTGAAAGCGATACCATCCATGGCGAACCGCTCTCAGACGATTTGGATATGAGTTTGGATCTATCCGATACCTCAGATTTAGGTCTGGATTCTGATGATTTGTCCGATTTCGAGGATGCTTTTTCCAGTGACGAAGATCTGGGTGATGACATTTTTGGGGATGTGGATGAAATCGGAACCAAGCTTGACTTGGCCAAGGCCTATGTGGACATGGGTGATAGCGATGGTGCTCGCAGTATTCTTGATGAGGTGCTGGAGGAAGGGGACGATTCGCAAAAACAACAGGCAGAACAGCTACTACAGCAAATGGGGTAACTCCGCCTTTCCAGGCACCTGGTGGGACCTTAATACCACCCTCAAAAGACAGATTCATTATGCTGCATCCCGTTATCAGGGTTGTTTCGTTTTTCATATTTACAGCGTTTGCCGCCTACGGTCAGTTGGTCCAGTTAGTTGCTCAAGCGGGGTTGTTGCTGCTGTTTTTTCTGTTTGAACCACAATTAATTGTCCGCAGCCGTATAATCATTGTGCGTATGCGTTGGTTGTTTTTGTCCATTTTCATCGTTTATTTAGGTTTTACGCCCGGGTTACCTCTAATTCCGGCCTGGGATTGGTCTCCGTCTGTATTGGGGACGCAATTGGCTATTATGCGCGTGGCTGCGCTCATTTTAATCGTAATGGCCTTGCAGATTCTGCTGCACGGTTTGTCACGTCAAGACTTGGTAGGGGCCGTGCTATGGTTGTTGTATCCAATCAGAAAGCTGGTCGACCACGAGAAACTGGCGGTTCGAATCGGCTTGACTCTGGAGTTAGTGGAACAAGTCGCTTTATTGAATCGTTTGGCGCTTAAATCGCAAGATATCCCTTCAAATGCCGGTTTATGGCAACGAATCAATAATATCAGTGATAACATCGCCACCCTGTTTCAAACAGTCCTGGATAAAGCCATGGCTATGCCCGGACAAACGCTGGAGACACCTGACAGGAACTCTCCACCTCCGGTTCAGTGGATTTTCCCGCTGTTACTGTTGGCCGGTTTTATCCTGTTAGACTGGGAGCAGTGGATGTTGAATTTCGGTGTCGTTTAAATCTTAAAGATTGTTCCAGGTTTGAAACCAAAGGTTTGTTCCAGGGAAAGTTCTCGAATTAGTTGGTCTACCGCCTCCTGGCCGTGGAATTTTTGAATTTCAGCCAATATTAGGCGACTGGCGTTGCGGTTATATCCGCCGCCAAAATTAATTTGTACGGTTAACAGTTCTCGGGCTTTTTCTAGTGTCATGGTCAGTGAATGATGTTTTTCGCGTTGTGAGTGATAAATTTCTTTAAGGAAATAGCGGCCGGTGACAAGCGCTTACCCTTACGGTGTACAATATACCAATTACGCAGTATGGGGAAAGACTCAACTTCTAAAACTGCAAGGCGTTTCAACTCCAGTTCCATATCCAGGGTATGAATGGATACCACGCCTAAACCCAGGCCGGCTTGTACCGCCTGTTTGATTGCTTCATTGCTGCTCATGCTCATGGATGTTGTCATTTCTTTACCCCGATCACTGAAAAACCGCTCAATAGCGGTGCGAGTGCCAGAGCCTTGTTCGCGCACAATAAATGTGTGCTGTAAGAAATCATCCATAGGAATATTACGCCGACCCACCATGGGGTGATCGGGCGGGGCAATGGCAACCAATGGGTTTTCCATAAAAAACTCTGATTCCAAATCCATGTGCCGTGGTGGCTGTCCCATGATGACCATATCCGTATCATTATTTTCCAAGTGTTGCAGCAGGCCTTCCCGATTGGTCACATCCAGGCTGAAATTGATGCCACCGTAGCGTTCTTTAAAAGCGGCAAGAATTTGCGGGGCAAAGTAATTGGCCGTGCTGGCCACAGCAATGGTCAAGGTTCCGTGTTTGATACCCTTAATGTCCTCAATTACCGTCTCCGCTTCACTTATTAATTGTTGAATGGAGCGGGCGTAGTTATACATTTCTTTCCCTGCTTGGGTTAAAAATATCTTTTTACCGATTTGCTCAAACAGTGGAATACCCACGCTTTCTTCTATCTGTTTGATTTGCATGGAAACCGCCGGTTGGGTGAGATGTAACTCGTCGGCTGCTTTGGTATAGCTCAAGTTTCTGGCAACTGCCTCTAAAACGGTTAGTTGACGCAGTGTCACGTGCATAGGAATTTACCCGGAAAGTATTTCAAACACCATTATTCAATATTCCTGCGCCAGAAGCAAAACATAGCCCAAATGGGCTAAAAGGCGAAAAGTTTGTATCAAAATCGATTTTTTTGCCTATTTTGTGGTCTTAACTGTGGAATAATCAGCACTCTCAACATTTTCGCGTTAGCAAGAAAAATACGAAGGATAACGATTGTACACAGGAATTCCCCGCCCAGACTGGAGGCAAGCGATACAGCATTGGCGGCTGGTGGGAAGTTTGTCCGTACTGTTGCATGCATCGATGTTTGTGCCGGGTTTATTTCAACCGCGTGCGGAAAAATTACCGGCTTTGCACGTGCAGATCATTGCCCAGGTGCAGCCTAAGCCGGTGACACAGACGAAGCCAAAGCAAAAACCAAAACAAAAACCAAAGCAAAAAACAAAACAAAAACCAAAGCAAAAACCAAAGCAAAAAACAAAGCCCAAAAAGAAACCGCTGCAGCAAACCAAACAAATACCAATACCCACCCCGGAGCCTCTGCCTGAGCCTCACCTAGAGCCGGAGTCTCAGATAGACAAGCTTGAGCCTGAGCCTGAAATTACCACAGCGCCTTTACCGGTACGTCATGAACCCGCGCCGTTACATCGCTTAACCCGTATTCCCAGCTTAGATATTGTTGAGCCCGTATACCCGGAAATGGAACGATCCCTGGGGCGGGAATTGAATGTGGAAGTCACTTTTATTGTCACGCCAAACGGTCGTGCCGAGGATATTCAAATTATCCGCAGCGGAGGTTCTTTGTTTGACAATGCGGTGATTGCAGCATTGCAGGAAACCAGTTTTACACCGGGCTATATCGAAGATGAACCGGTGGCGGTGTCGGTCACACGTATTATTGAATTTCGCTTGAAATAGAGGGATACTGTCAGGCCGCTTATATAAGGTGTTAAGTTGCAATGGAAGGGAATATGGTGGAAAGTGAAAATTACAGGCCGGCCAAGAGTAGGCTGTGTGTATTAGCGGTATTTTGCTTTTTTTACTCGACCTGCACCCAGGTACGGGCTGAGGAAGCCATGGGGCGCATGGGCAGTGATACAAAAGGTAAGATTATTGAACTCCCTCAACCGGTCTACACTGAGCATCACGATAAATCCCAAACAGAGCATTCTGCCTCAACGAATGGTAATGGTTCGACCGAATTAACGGGTCAATGGCGAGTTTTTGGAAGAGTCCTGGAGAAAGGAACCCGCCGACCGCTGGCTAACGCCACCGTTTATGTGGTGGAACAAGACACGGTGTTTTCGACGACTAAAGCGGACGGTAGTTATGAGTTGCGATTGAGTTCGTCCCAGGAATACCACATTGGTGCGGTGGTGTTGGGTTTTGATAAACCCAAACCGCATAAATTAGCACTATTACCGGGCCGTTCGCAGCAACAGCTTGATTTATATGTATTGCCCACAGTACAGATGCCGGTTGTGCAAGTCTGGGAGAATCGCAATGAGGACAAAGTAGGTAAAACTGTGATATCCGGAAAGGAATTGGAACAAGTCGCAGGGTCAGGAGGGGATCCTTTAAAGGCTGTTCAGTCTTTACCAGGAGCCACCAGTCATCATGACGGTAGTGGTGCTCCGGCCATGCGCGGTTCTCGCCCCGGCGATAACCTATATTATGTAGACGGTATCCCTTTATCCTATATATTTCATATGGGTGGCTTTGTCAGTGTTTTTCCTGCCGGCCTGGTCAGCGATTTTAATATATTTGCATCATCGTTCGGTCCGGCCTATGGAGACGCCACCGGTGCCGTGTTTGACGTGGCGCTGCGCAACCCGCGCCAGGATCGCTTGAGCGCGAATGTAAACTTGAGTTTGGTGAGTTCGGATTTTTTAGTGGAAACCCCGCTTACGGAGAAGCAGTCCGTACTGTTTTCCGCTCGAAGAAGTTATTGGGATATTCTCTTGGGTAAACAGACAGGGGATGACGGGGTTAGTTTTCAGTTTCCATCGTATTACGACTATCTGGGTAAATATACCTGGGATGTCACCGAGCGGGATCGTATTAAAATATATATGAACGGTGCCAGTGATGGGATTGAATTTACGGTACCGGATTCGGCGGATTCGGCTAAGAAAGAACCGGTGTTGGCGGGCCAATCGGAAATTGATGTGGCCTATGATAACCAGTCATTGATTTGGGAGTCACAGCTATCCGGTACAATGAAATATAAACTGATGAGTGGTCATCGTAAGACCCGGCAACGAAGTCGTATTGGTGCCGCGTATGATGTTACCACGTACAATGAGCGTTACTATATTCAAGAAAGTCTGGATTATCAGGTTTCGCAACAGCACAAATTGCAACTGGGCCTGGACTACTCCAAATCCACTTTCAAAATCAAGGCCGATGGCGTCAATCCCTTGTGTACTGAATTCAATTTGGACAACTGTACGCTGAGCACGGCGGAACGGGTTTCATTGGATACGAGTTTTGATGTCCGCAGCTGGGATGGTTTTATCAAGGACCGTTGGAATCTGGTCCCCGATTTAGTGTTGCTTATGGGGTTGCGTCACAGTTCGGAAGACTATTTACGCAACTCGTTTACCGAACCCAAACTCGGCTTGGAGTGGGGCATAGGTAAAGACTCATTGTTTACTCTGGGGTGGGGTAAATACCATCAGATGCCGGAAGGGCGATACATTTTACGAGGTGTGGGTAATCCGCAACTGGACAGTATAGAAGCTGAACACAGTCTTATCGGCTTTAGTCACAAATTGGATAGGTTGTGGGAAATAAAGTCGGAGTTGTACTACAAAACCTTTAGCAATTTTGTCGTGGCGGATCCGGTTACGCGTTACGCCAACGGAGCCGGCGGTAAATCCTACGGATTAGAGTTATTTATAAAACGTAACTCCGAAGCGCCTCTGAATGGCTGGTTGTCCTTAACGCTGTCGCGGTCTGAGCGCACCATCGATAGCACTGGTGACCGTTTCCCCTTTGATTACGATCAACCGGTCATTGCAACCTGGGTGGCCAATTATCGAGCCTCTGCCAATTGGCATTTTGGCTTGAAATGGCGCTATCACACCGGTGCGCGTTATACCCCCATTGTTGACAGCCAGGAAGTCAACACATCGGCGGGTACTATCTACGTTCCGGAGTATGGAGACATTAATTCCGAACGATTGCCGCCGTACCACCGCTTGGATGTCCGCGCGGATCGGGATTTTGTATTTAACCGATGGAAATTCAACACCTATTTTGAAGTGGTTAATCTGTATAATCGATGCAATGTGGCCGGTTACAGCTATAACCCGGATTACAAAAGCAAGGAGGAAAGTTGCCAACTGCCGTTTCTACCGTATTTTGGTTTAGAAGCGCAGTTTTAGATTCCGACTCGATCGCTGAACTTCCTAATTGATACCGCTAACCCAAGCTACATTCCTGGGGTGGGCGAAATTATTTGGGAATAAGAGTTGTGCCCACTCGGGCTTACTCTATAACGTCATAAAAAACCGGAGTTACGGACTCATACATATCCATTAACTTATCCGGTATGGGGCTTCCCGGGCGGCACGGTCCCAATAGGGCAAATAACTCTTGCATGTGAACGTCCAAGGCCTCCTGACTTTCCCATTGTTCATACAACACGAAATTGAACGGATCTTCCCGGTTTTGATTAAAACGATAAAATAAGCAGCCTTTCTTGCCGGCCTTTTGGGAGAGCATTCTAATAAGCTCAATATAGTCGTCCAATTTGTCCTGCTTGATGGTTGCATGAATCATGATGGTCAGCATGTCTCTTCCTTTTGGATTCGATATCAGCTTTCTAAAAGGGAAACCTGAGTCTCTGCGGAGAACTTGTCTATGATAAACAGCAGTTCACAATATTCGCTTTGTTCGTCAACCGGTGTGGGGTCATCCGAGCAACAGCTTCCGGCGATGATGCCGGTATAGAAAATTCCCGTTTTTACTTGAATGGAATGTTCTAGTTCTGCTGAGGCCAGAATCACCACATTTATCGCGGATTCGCTGACCTGGCTGCAGTAACTAAGTCCTTGCTGCAGTGGTAGCGCGGCGGAGTTCAGTTCTTGGACTTCCTGCCTAAACGTTTGATCAAAACCTGATGAACCCCAGGATGTTAATGATTTATGCAATTGCATTTCGGTCCGTTTTCGTCGTTTGATGCCGATATTGTTCCATAAAGACTAAATTATCGCCACCAAATATTGAATTCAAAAAATTGAGATTTTTCGATCATTAACGCCTGCCCGAGCACTTTCCTGGAGTCAGGTCCAGTGTGTAGGGTTTTAGGTTTTGATATGGACTGGCTTATGAGAAACGGGGTACTCCTGTTTACGTCCGGAAGAACAGATCGGGTTGAGTAATCGGACTCTCGGAGTAATTAGAGTCTATGAATTGCGTTGTTAGCGTTATCAAATATACTAAGGGGAGGGAAAATTTATTGAAGTTATACCATTTAGACTTATGTAGTAAACATGGTGATACTATCTTTTAAACTCCCTTTTTTTATTACTTTCATATGGATGTGGAAGCCGGACAATAATGAACGGATGGCGGCGACGGCATGGGCCGTTGGCGCTTTTTTAATAAAGTTTGCCACATTGGGGATCACTGCATCGTTGCCTTTTTACGGTGTCTGGGCATTTGTTGTGGCGTAGGGTGTATATATTGCGGCTTCCTATACAAGGTATACGCTATGGTTTTGGCCGGTAAGCTTTGTTGGAATCGTTGTTATTCTGATATTTAGTTAGTTTTTCAATTGCAAAGGAAATTATATGGGGTGGCCCGATGATGAGGATGGTGATGTTTTTAGAAGACTGGAATTAAATAAATTTGATTTTTCCAGAGAATATGAAATCGATTTTAATGTTGAATTTGAAACTTGGCCGCCGCAAATGGAGGCGTTGGGGGTGTTAAGGGATCGCTACGGAAATATTCGGGTCATTGAACCCGGTGACGACTACAACGGCTATGTTCAGTTGTCTATTGTAAAAAAACTGAATTATCCCTTGGTTATTGAGATACAGGATATTGTTTCCAGACTTATGGCACCTTATGGCGGGGTATGCGATTCATGGGGGGTAATGCAAGACTGAATTATTAATCCAAATGAGTAGCGCGGGCACAAACTTCATGCCCACGCAACTGGTTACATTACCGTCTAAGCCGCAATGGGGATTTAGCGTGAGCTTAGCGACGGTAAAAACATAGGAACATCTTTTTTGTATTGCTCGTATTCAGGCAAAACCTTTTTCAGGTCGTTTTCTTCTAAGCGAACACCAATAAAGATGTAGGCGGTGCACATGATTGCAAAAACCAGGTGGGCAATCGTCATGGTGGGGGTGGCCCACATGCCAATCATCATTCCTACATAGAGTGGGTGACGCATATGCCGATATAAAAAAGGCGTTTTAAATTTAACCTGAGTATACGGCTGGTTGCGAAAATTCAACCATACCTGTCTTAAACCGAACAAATCAAAGTGGTTTATTTGAATGGTAGCCGCAAACAGTATCGCCCAGCCCATCGTGAAGGCAGCATAAATTGCTGTGACCGCAACGGGGTGGGTAACATGCCAGATAGCTCCGCCCAGGGGTTCCCAGAAATAAACGATTGCCGCCAGCAGCACGGTGGAGGCCAGCACGTAAGTACTGCGTTCCATTGGCTCCGGGACTATCTTAGTCCATAAGCGTTTAAAACCTGGGCGTGCCATAATGCTGTGTTGCAGAGCAAATGCACCAAGTAGTCCCAAGTCAACCAGCAAAGCATGAATAGTATCTGTTTGTGCAACCGTATCTAAAGAAGGTGTTACCCACAGGTTGCCGATAAACAAAATGGCATAAGTAAATACCAGCAAAAAGGCAAGGTAGGCAAAAACTCCATATAATAAAGTCAGGGATTTTTTCAGTGGTTTCATATTGGTTCTCCTGTTAGTAAGTACTATAAGCCCGGTGGCTCATGATTTCGAAAAACTTCCATAGCAAGGACATAATTTCTGATTGGGTCGCCATGGTACGCTTACATCCCGATCAAGGATGCGCTGAACCCCTTTTTGTGGATTCGATCCAGAATGTTCAAAGCGCGTATTTTTGTGGCATCGTAGACCAGCAAGACAATGCTGGGGCGTACTTGCATACGTTCGAAGTGAAACACGCCTGCGAGAGCGCGAATCTGTTCAGCAATCTCGCTAAACTGCTGATCCTCCGTGAGTTTGGGGATGTGGATCATAACATCGGTGTGTGTCTGCATAGTCTTTCTCCTGATAATTGAGTTGTGCTTGATGGGGAGAAAGTTTAGGTAGATCACTGTTTTTAAAATACTCGCATTTGTGTAGTATCTAACTACAGAAAATGGAGTAACGAACTACAGAATCTGTTTTATAAATCCCTAAAGAAATTGGAGTGCTACATGGAGTATGGTCAGTTTTGTCCGGTGGCGAAAGCGACAGAAATCCTGGGAGAAAAGTGGACTATTCTCATTGTACGGGAACTGCTGTTGGGAGCGACCCGATTCAATGAGTTACAGCGGGGTCTGACTCAGATATCACCCACATTACTGTCCAAACGCCTTGATACTTTAGAACACTACGGACTTGTGCTTAAAAAGAAAATCCCGGGGCAGAAAGGCCATGAATACTTTGCAACAGAGTCCTGCCGGGAGTTAACCCCTATCGTATTCAAATTGGGAGAATGGGGGATGCGTTGGGCAAGGTCTAAATTGTCAGAGAAAGACTACGATGTGGAGCTGCTGATGTTGTACCTGCAGCGGAGTATTATTCCGGAAAAACTGATTGGTAAGGAAACCGTTGTTCGTTTCCAATTCACGGATATCAAGGAATACCCAAGCTGGTGGTTGGTGGCGCAGGGCAGCGAATTGGATGTGTGTACCAACGACCCGGGAAAAGAGGTGGATGTGTATTTCACTTCAACCGTACGAACCCTGGCGGATATCTGGATGGGGGATCGTAGCTACAAACAGGCCCAACGAGAAGGCGATATGACCATCGTGGGTAATCCCATGTTGATTCGAGATATTACGGCCTGGATGGCTAATAGCATTTACGCTGACTTGCCGCCGGCTAGTGAGATTTAGCGAAACGCATATTCACAAAATACAAAATAACTAATTCAACAAAGTCGCCAATCGTTTACGGTATTGGCGTACCAAATCATTATTACCCAGCAGAGTGAAAATGGAGACGGCGGTGTGTCGTCCTATGTCATCTTTAAAACCGCGGTCGGTTTTGATGATTTCGAACAGTTGTTCGAATGCTGCCTCATAATCCTGCGAGCCGATGTAGTGATTGGCCAGGTCCAAGCGTGATTGCAGGTCTCCGGGATTTGTTGCGATGTTTTGTTGTAAAGTGTTCAGATCGGGAAGATGTCGGAGGTTTTCCTGTAACTCTATTTCCGCAGTTAGTTTGACCACATCTTCCTCTTGGCGGACATTCACGGGTAAATGTTCAATAATGGCTTTGGCCTCATCGATTTTCTTTTGTTGCAGAAGCAAAGCGGCTTGATCTAAATTAATTTTGTGATTGTCGCTGTCCAGGTTCGCCGCTTGTTGCAACAACTGCTGAGCCTCATCGAGACGTCCTTCAGCTCGCGCATTCAGGGCTTGTTGGCGTAACTCTTCCGCCGGGCTGGGAATGATTTTTGCCAAAAATTGGCGTAGGGCCGACTCGGGTAGAGCACCGGAAAAACCGTCAACGACAGCACCATTAACCACGGCGCGCACATCGGGGATGCCTCGAACGCCAAACTGCGCCGCCAATGTGGATTGTTCGTCAGAGTTCACTTTGGCCAGGAGAAATTTTCCACCATATTCATCCGCCAGTTTTTCCAGGAGAGGTTTGAGCGAACGGCAAGGGCCACACCAGGGCGCCCAGAAATCCACCAGAACCGGGGTGCTATGCGAAGCTTCAAGGACCTTTTCCTGAAAGTTGCTGCTGTCGACGTCAAAATGAAACATCAATAACTCTCTGTATTTTCTGGTTATTCCAAAGTAAAACTGGCGCGCTTAATGAATAAATCCACAGGTAAAACTATAGTATCAATGTAAGTCTATGTAAGGGTTAACAAGCAATTTTCAAGCCGGTGGTCTAATGCGTTTCCAGGACAAGCACTTCCTACGAGAAAAAATCCGTGCCGCATATTTGGCGGATGAGGCGGTTTGTCTACAGCAATTATTGAGTCAGTTCCAGCACAACAGCACGGACAGCGAGGTCGTGAGGGATCTGGCGCGTCGTTGGGTAGTGGCGGTAAGGGACAAAAACGCGGATAGCGGTGGCATTGATGCTTTTTTGCGCGAGTATGATTTGTCCTCTAAGGAGGGTGTGTTGCTATTGTGTTTGGCTGAGTCTTTGTTGCGTATTCCCGATTCCAAAACTGCAGACCAACTGATTAAGGATAAGTTGTCCCAAGCCGATTGGCTGGGCCATATGAATAAGAGCCAGTCCTTGTTTGTTAATGCGGGGACTTGGGGTTTGATGTTGACTGGACGCATGGTGCAGCTCGATGCGAATCAGTTATCGGATCCTGGTAGTTTTTTTGGAGCGTTGGTGGCGCGGTTAAGTGAGCCGGTGGTCCGGACGGCCATGAAAGAAGCGATGAAAAATGTCAGTCAACAGTATGTTATGGCCGACACCATAGAAGCAGCCATACGGCGCAGTAAAGGTGACGAATTCAAGGCTAATTTGTTTTCCTTCGATATGTTAGGTGAGGCTGCCATTTGCCAGGCAGATACCCGGCGCTATATTAAGGACTATACCCAGGCCATAATAGCCGCAGCCTTACGTGATCGTAATCCAGGTGGTCAGGAACTGGGTGATCAGTTGCCGCAGCATTGTGTGAGTATTTCAGTGAAACTCTCCGCCTTGCATCCGCGATACGAATATTCCCAGTCTCAAAGGGTTATACAGGAACTGTTTCCTGAATTACTGAGCTTGGCTGTGTTGGCACGACAACACCAAGTGGGAATTACGCTGGACGCTGAAGAAGCCGATCGCCTGGAACTTATGCTGGACTTATTTGAGCAACTGTTGTGTCACGAGCAGTTGCAGGGATGGGGTGGTCTGGGGCTGGCGGTACAAGCGTATCAAAAACGAGCTCCGGCCGTACTGCAGTGGTTGGAGGCTTTGGCCCAGGAAAATCAGTGTCAGATCCCGGTGCGTTTGGTCAAAGGGGCCTATTGGGATTCGGAGATTAAATGGGCCCAAGAACAGGGATTAACGACGTATCCGGTATTTACCCGTAAAGAACACACCGATGTATCCTATTTGCTTTGTGCTCAGATTTTGTTGCAGTCCACCTGGTTTTACCCTCAGTTTGCCACGCACAATGCCCATACTCTGGCTTGTATTACGGTAATGGCGAAATCTGCGGATAATACTCACTATGAGTTGCAGCGCCTACACGGCATGGGCGAAGACCTGTACGCAGCTTACGCCCAAAAAGCAGATGCCCGACCCTGTCGTGTATACGCGCCGGTGGGGGCTCATGAAGATTTATTACCTTATTTGGTAAGGCGCTTATTGGAAAACGGTGCCAATACTTCGTTTATTAACCGCATCAGCGACCCTGCGGTACCGATGGAATCGCTTATCCATCACCCGGTGGCATTAGTGCAGGCCAGGGAGAAAGCCAGTGCAGACGAGTGTGTTGCTGTTAATGGTGTTGTATTGCCACCTCAATTGTATCGCGATCGTCTTAACTCCGCAGGGATGCTATTGGCAGACCCTCTGGTGAGGCATGAGTTTAAACAAAAAATGCAGTTTTTCTTGCAAAAACATTGGGGGGAGGACTTCGGAACCCCCATGTTTAGCCCGGCTGATACCCAACATCAGGTTGGCCACAGCCGTGTGTTAACAGATGGAGAGCTGGATAAGGCTCTGGTTCAATCCCACGAAGCTTTTGCCGATTGGAGTAGGAAGTCCATAGAACAGCGAGCGCAATGCCTGGAGCGGATGGCGGAATTGCTGCAGCAACACCGTTTGGAACTGGTGGCGTTATTAGCCCTGGAAGCGGGCAAGTGTATCAAGGATGGAGTGGCTGAAGTTCGTGAAGCTGTGGATTTTTGTCGCTACTATGCCGTGCAGTTGCGGCAGCAATTTGTGAGCGTATTACCAGATGGCGTGACCGGGGAGCGTAATGAGCTTAGCCTGCATGGGCGTGGTGTGTTTCTGTGTATCAGTCCCTGGAATTTTCCTTTAGCTATTTTTACCGGTCAAGTTGCTGCGGCGCTGGCGGCGGGTAATACGGTATTGGCCAAACCTTCGTTGGCGACTTTCTTGATTGCACGTGAAACGGTGCGTTTATTTCACGAAGCGGGTGTACCGCAATCGGTATTGCACTTATTAGCGGTTTCGGGTGAGCAGGTACAGCGCCGGGTATTGAATCGGTCACAGTTGGCGGGGGTGGCTTTTACCGGCTCCACACAAACGGCCAGGATTATCTACCGTGAGTTGGCAAAAGGCGATGGTCCTCTTATACCACTAGTGGCTGAAACAGGTGGCATTAATACCATGATTGTGGATAGTTCGGCTTTACCGCAACAAGTGGTGAAGGATGTTTTGTTGTCCGCATTCAATAGTGCAGGACAGCGGTGTTCGGCATTGCGTCTACTGTGTTTACAGGACGATATTGCCGAGCCGGTTCTACAGCTTCTACGTGGTGCGATGCAGGAGTTGAAAATAGGTTTTCCCTGGGATTTGAGTGTGGATGTGGGGCCGGTCATCGATGTTCAGTCCCGGAAACGAGTTCTGGCACATATTCAGGCCATGCGAGACAAAGGCTATATCGTGTTTCAATTGGAGTTACCGCCTGGTTGCGATACCGGTTATTTTATTGCTCCTGCTGTCATAGAAATTCAGAAATTTGAAGATTTGCAACAGGAGATTTTTGGTCCTGTGCTTCACATTTTGCGATTTAAGCAAAATCAATTAGCAAATCTACTGCAAAGCATAAACGCCAGTGGTTATGGTTTGACCATGGGGCTGCACAGCCGTTTGGAGTCCGCGATGGATAAAGTGCGGCTGCAAGCGCGGGTCGGGAATCTCTATGTCAATCGCAATATGATTGGCGCAACTGTCGGGGTACAACCCTTTGGCGGTGAAGCTTTGTCCGGTACCGGTCCTAAGGCCGGTGGACCACACTATCTATATGCGTTTGCAACAGAGCGGGTATTAACAGTAAATACTGCAGCCATTGGCGGTAATACCCAGTTATTGTCCGGCGTTTCTACCGACTCACCACCGTATTCAGATTGTACTGATATTTGAAACTACCCAAATCACTGGTAAATCTTTCATAATTCGGTACAATTTTTTCTCAACGAATTCACCCGCACGTGGCTATGAATCGAATGGTTAAAGTTCCCTGGCAATTATTGGCGCTATTGGTGTTTTTAAGCTTAGTGTTTTTAAGCTTATTGTCTTGTGGTGATCCCTCACAGCAGCCTTCTGCATCTGATGCAGCAGAAAACATCCGGGTCTTGGATTTGGATTCCGACGACAATTACATTGAAAAAGGCGATTTCGATACGCTGCAACAACGGGGACAAATTCGAGTGGTGATGCCACGCTTTGGCAACCAGGACGGTTTTTTGCCGCGTCAGGGCAGTCCTTTAAATGTAGATATAGAACTTCTGCACCGCTTTGCTGAACGCGAAAAGCTCAATGTGGTTTGGGTATTCGTGGATAGTTTTGAATTGACCGGCCAAGCGTTGCTGCAAGGCAAAGCAGACATTATAGCTGCCAATATGACAGTGACACCGGAGCGAAAAAAACAGTGGTTATTCACGGTGCCGGTTGCCATTGTGAAAGAACAACTTATCGGATCCAGCGGCGCGCGCATCAGCAAACCCAGCGAGTTGACCGGCAAGCAAGTAGCTGTGAAAAAAACCAGTAGTTTTTGGGATACAGCACAAGCACTTAAAAGGGCGAATTCCAAAGTCTCTATAGAGGAAATTGAGACGGGGGCGCAGACGGACTCCATTTTGGATGATATCGCGCAAAGCAAGAATCGCTACACCATATTGGACAGCAACATTGCGGCTCATGTGCTTAGCTATCGCGACGATCTGGCGATTGCTTTTGATGTGAGCGGTGAACGGGCTATTGCCTGGGCGGTGCGGCCCCAGGCTGCAACCTTAAAACAAAAGCTGGATCAGTTTTTGTCACAGGAGAAACTCACACAAAAGACCCAGTCGGTTTATACGGCGGATTTTACCGAAATCAAAAATCGTAAAGTACTGCGGGTTTTGACGCGCAATAGTGCCGCCACTTATTTTTTGTGGCGAGGTGAACTGGTGGGGTTCGACTATGAACTGGTGCAGAGGTTTGCACAACAACATGGATTGCGATTGGAGGTGGTCGTGCCGCCATCACGAGAGCTATTGTTACCGTGGCTAAAGCAGGGTAAGGGCGATTTGATCAGCGCTTCTCTGACCATTGATCCTGCGTGGGCTGCGCAAGGCGTGAGTGCAAGCCGGAAAATCAATCAAGTCAGTGAAATGTTGGTGAGTCGAAGCGATGATCCCTTGGGTCAAGTGAAGGGCTTGCACGGTCGTACTGTGGTAGTAAGAGGCAGCAGTTCCTACTGGAAAACGTTACAGAAATTACAACAACAACTGCAACAACAGGGGCTGAAATTCAAGCTTAAAAAAGCACCTGAAACCCTGGAAACCGAGGAGATTATTGCAAAGGTAGCGCAAGGTGAGTATGACCTCACTGTAGCCGACAGTCACATTCTTGATATTGAGCTCACTTGGCGTGAGGATATCAAAGGAGCTTTTACCTTGGGGCAACCGGTGGACCATGCCTGGGTGGTGCGCAGCGAAGACCAACTGCTGCTGGAGGAAATCAACCGTTTTATCAAGAAAGAATACCGCGGTGTGTTCTATAATATGACCCGCAATAAGTACTTTAAAAAGCCCCATGCTATTGCCAAACGTTTACAACAGCGTGTGGATGGTGGTAATGGTGCGGCCTTATCGCCCTATGATGAGTTAATGCAAAAATATGCCAAACAATACCAGTTGGATTGGCGTTTGTTAGTGTCGCAAATGTACCAAGAAAGCCGCTTTGATCCCAACGCCAAGTCCTGGGTGGGGGCAAAGGGGTTAATGCAGGTGATGCCACGCACGGCAAGGGAACTGGGTATCAGTCAACTGGAAGTGCCGGAAAATGGTATCAAAGCAGGAGTCAAATACATGAACTGGCTCATGGATCGTTTTGAGCATGAATTACCGGTTAAAGATCGTATGTGGTTTGCTTTGGCAGCGTACAATGCGGGCTTGGGGCATGTGAATGACGCCCGGCGCCTGGCACGTAAGAAAGGTTGGAAGTCCAACCGCTGGTTCGGTCATGTAGAAAAGGCCATGCTGTTATTGTCCAAACGAAAATATGCTCAACAAGCGGCGCACGGTTATGTGCGGGGGCAGGAGCCTGTGAACTATGTGCGCTCCATTCGTGATCGATATCAGGCCTATCTGCGGCTTACAACAGATAGAACCGCTTTTTTGGGTTACCACCATTTATCAAAATAGACCCGTTCCGCTGCCACGCCGCACTGGATCAAACGTTCATTGACATGATCCACCATATTCGGTGGGCCACAAAGGTAGAATTGCGCCTGGTCCAGCAGTAAAGGATTCAGCATGGCGTCATTGATGCGACCGTGGTAGGTTGCTTTGGGATTTTGTTCCTTGGTCGTGGTAATGCTAAAGTCAAAGTCTGCGGTTTTGCGCAGTTGTTGCAGTTCCTCATGGAATATACATTCGTCCAGGGTGGTGCAGCTGATAAGGAAGCGGATGGGGTAAGTGTATTGATTTTGCAAAAGGGACTTCGCCATGCACAATAGAGGCGCAATGCCGGTGCCGCCGGCGATGAAGACCATAGGACCGGTCGGGTTTTGAGGTAACACAGTATCGCCTTGCGCTGCACTGATCTGCAAAGGTTCACCCGTTTTTAACTGATGTAAATACCCGCTGATTGGAATTTGCGTTACATGTTTTACCGCAATCTCAATGCTGTTGTTGCTATTGGGTATGGAACTGATGGAATAAGCAGCAGCCTCGGTTTTGCCGTCTCGGTTCGCTTCGACTAATACCCATTGGCCGGGTATAAAGGACAGGGGCGGTTCGCAGGATAACTCTAATAGCTTAACCGTAGGTGATAAGGCTTGAATAGCGGTGATTTTAGCGCTGCTTAATGTCATGAGAATGCTTTCGTTGCTTGTTGGATTGCGTTGGTTTGAACTCAGGATTCAACAGGGGTGTCAGCGCTGTTGCCCCAGTCAGACCAGGAGCCCGGATAACCGCGAACATGGTTGAAGCCCAAATGTTTCAAGGCGATATAGCTGAGTGCAGAGCGATGGTGGGTTTGGCAATATACCACCACTTCGTGTTCCGAATGGATGTTGTAGTGCTGCAACAGGCTGTGCAGGTCGACGTCAGTTTTGAGTCTGAGATTGTTGGCTTGATCCATTAAGAGTAACCAATCAATGTTCACCGCTCCGGGAATATGTCCGCCACGTTCAGCAAACTTTTTCTCGCCACTGAATTCCTGGGCGGAGCGAGCATCCAACAGTTTGACTGCATCACTGTTTAAATTGTTGAGAATGAATTCGCGGTCGGCGACCACGTGAGTGGATAAATCCAGGTCAAATGAACCCGCAGCGGCAGTATTGTTTTTGTTTTCCATGGGACGGTTTTCCGCGCTCCAGGCATGTAATCCGCCGTTCAGCAAAGAGGTGTGTGAGTGTCCCATCGCATGCAAGGTCCACAACAGGCGAGCCGCTTTACCGCCACCCTCATCGTCATAAGCCACAACTTGCTTGTTTTGTTGTAAACCGATACTGGCAGCCAGCGCGTTGAGTTGCGTCGCCTCGGGTAACAGGCCCATTACCGGCGGCCGGGCGCTAATAACTTGTGGGTATTCTATGTGGATCGCCCCTGGGATATGGGCGGCTTGGTATTGCTCATTTTTACAAAGATCCACGATGATAACGTCATCATTGTCCAGGTTTTGCTCCAGCTGATCGGTTTCCAGAAGCAACGGAATATCGGTAGCCATGGTGACAAGAGGTCCTCTCGGTAATTAATTTAAGCTCAGAAGTCCAGTATGAACAGACGAGGCTGAAAATACAGGTATATGGGGGCCATTTCCAAGTTTTTCAACGAAGCCATAAGATTTTGTTACCAAATACTGTTCAAAGCGTCAGTTCCCTGAAGAGGGAACTTATGTGGTGACCGGCTCGGGAGCGGAAGGGGCCGATAGACGGATTTGCAGACGCATATTACTTACTGAGGTGGCGTATGCCAATGCGGTTTCTTCCGATATGCGATCGTCACAATACAGTTGGAACAAAGACTGATCCATTGTGCGCATGCCACTGTTGGTGTCCTTGTCCATTACTTCGGTGAGATGGTCAAATTGTCCCCGACGAATCAAGTCACTGGTACGGGGGGTGTTTAACAATAACTCCAAGGCTACCGCTCGGTCGCCAAAGACGCTGGGTACCAGAATTTGCGATACCACGGCTTTGAGGTTATTGGCCAATGAGGTGCAAAGTTTGTCCTGCATGTCTTTGGGGAACATGTGCAGGATGCGCTCTAAGGCCTGGCTGGCGCTGTTCGCGTGAATTGTCGCCAGGCACAAATGCCCTGTGTCGGCAAACTCCAGTACGTCTTCCATGATCAGTCTTTCGCGAATTTCCCCCACCATAATCACGTCGGGAGATTGGCGCAGGACGTTGATCAAAGCGTTATGATACGAGGTGGTATCAGAGCCGATTTCCCGCTGGTTAACGATGGATTTTTTGTGTTGGATGACGTATTCAATGGGATCCTCCACAGTAACCATATGGCTTAATTCGGTTTCATTGCGGTAATCGATCATGGCTGCCAAGGTGGTGGATTTACCGGCACCGGAGGGTCCGGCCACCAATACCAGGCCGCGCTTCATCATAATAATATCTTGCAAAGGGCTGGCGATGCCCAGTTGTTCAAATTTGGGAATGGTGTCAGGGATGGAGCGGATAACCATGGCTACTTCATTGCGCTGGAAAAACAAGTTGAAGCGGAATCGACCGATACCCGGAACGCTATGGGCAATATTGGCTTCACGGTTTTCTTCGAAAGCCTGCATTTGTTCTTCGTTCATGATGAGCGCGGCCATTTGCTTGGTTCGGCCGGGGCCTAATGGGGTTCCATCATAAGCATGCATTTTGCCGTGCACTCGTAAAGCCGGAGTGGAGCCGGTGCTTAAAAACAGATCGGAAGCCTTGTTGGCCACCATATCTTTTAATAATTTGGAAAGTAGATCCATTGCCCCTGTCTTTGATTTTTCCACTAAAAATAAACGGATATTTGAGTCACAGCCAGACTCATTCAGAGTTTCTCGGTAAGTATTACATTATTTTATGTCTTATGGGAACCTTTGAACGGCTTGTGTTTTAGTCGCGACGGGGTCGTGGTCGCAAAGGAATAATTTGTGCCTGGGTTTTACCTTGGGGATATTGCCGGGGTACTTTAGGGTGCAGAAAAAACTGGGTGTGGCCGGGGTTTTGCTCTGTGCCCGGCTCTTCTTCCACGCGCGTGACCGATAAAACATCAAAGGTATCGAAATCAACATGTTGTGAAAGAGATAGAGTAAACTCAAATAAATTGTCGCGGCAATCCCGGATACCGATTTCCCGTAGCATTTGCGGAGTGACTTTTGTGAAGGGTTTGACTGACATGCCTATTTTGTCGGCGAAAGGCTGTCGCTCCTTGACGACAGCGTCAAGGTCAATTGTTAAACTGTGCTCCGCCTCACAGAATTAGCGGTTTAAACTACTGTTTCAACTCTTCGGTCAAATGGGGATTGATGGATTGAAGTATGGATTTAAAAATTTTGGGATTTCCGGCCACGACATTGCCGGTTTCCAAATAGCGGTGGCCGCCGCTGAAATCGCTGATTAAACCACCGGCCTCTTGAATGATGAGAGCACCTGCGGCCATGTCCCAGCGGTTGAGGCCAATTTCCCAAAAACCATCTAAACGGCCGGCGGCAACATAAGCGAGATCCAGAGCCGCCGAACCGGCGCGACGTATGCCGGCCGTCATGGGAAACAGGGCCTTGAACGTGGCTAGATACGCGTCCAGGTGTTGCTGCATTTTAAATGGAAAACCCGTGCCCAGCAGTGCACCGTTCAAGTCAGAGTGTTTGGATACTCGAATGCGGCGATCATTTAACTGTGCTCCGCTACCTCGAGAAGCTGTAAATAACTCCTGACTCAGGGGGTCGTACACCACAGCGTGTTCCAAACGGCCTTTATGCTGTAAGGCGATGGATACGGCAAACTGTGGGAAGCCGTGTAAAAAATTGGTGGTGCCGTCCAGGGGATCAATGATCCAGAGGTAGTCGCCATCGCCCTTCTGCGAGCCGCTTTCCTCCGCCAGAATACCGTGACTGGGAAAGGCCTTGCGCAAGGTGTATATGATTTCCTGCTCTGCTTTTTGGTCAACCTCAGAGACAAAATCATTGCTGGATTTGGTGGTTATATTAAGTTGTCCGATCCGGTCCATGGAGCGAACAATAATGTTTCCTGCTGAGCGCGCGGCGCGAACAGCGATATTAAGCGTAGGATGCATAGGATGTATTCAGCTAAGTAAAAGTTCGGGTTTCCGCATAGAGCGTTGGGGCGGCAAATGTATCAAATTCACACCTAAATTGCCATTTTTCAGTCAGTAAATACCCGTTAAGGTGCGAATTAAAGTTACAATAGGGTTTTTTGTGCTCAGGGCTGTGGTAACTGGAATTATGCTGGAAAATATACAAATTGTATTGGTAAACACGTCCCATCCGGGAAATATCGGCGGCGTGGCTCGAGCCATGAAAAACATGTGTCTGGAGAATTTACGCCTGGTAGATCCGGTTTTGTATCCCCATGCCCAAGCCACGGCCAGGGCATCCGGCGCGGATGATGTGCTGCAAAAAGTACAGGTATTCTCCACTCTGGCGGATGCTCTAAAGGACTGCAGTTTGGTGCTGGGTGCCAGTGCCAGACTGCGTCGTTTGGCTTGGCCGGAACTTGACCCGAGACAATGCGCCAGTGAGTCTCTGCAACGGGCCGGAGCCGGAGAAACAGTAGCAATCGTGTTTGGTCGGGAAAATTCCGGGCTGACCAACGAAGAGTTGGAATTGTGCCACTATCTTGTACATATCCCCAGTAATCCCGAGTACAGTTCCTTGAACTTGGCGGCTGCGGTTCAAGTCATTGCCTATGAACTGCAAATGGCTTCCCGGGAACCACCGCAAGTGATGGACAATGAAGCAGCGGCGGCGAGTTCAGAGCAGATGGAATTGTTTTACGAGCACTTATTTCACGTTATTTCCGAGATTGGCTTTCTCAGTCAGGACCATCCTCGTAAAATGATGCGCCGCTTAAGGCGTTTGTTTAATCGAGCTCAACTGGATGTGGTGGAGCTTAACATTATGCGTGGAATACTCTCGACAGTGCAGAAAAACAGAAAACCCTAGTGCAAAACTTCACTGCGGTTGCCCGGCCTTGTAATCTGTTGCATAGGCCACTATTTAAGTAAGATAAAGCGCAACCGCGCAGCAACAATGCGTTGTTAAACCAAAAAGGTTCCCATGAGACAGTTTTTCAAGCGAATAAAAGAAGATGTGGCTTGTGTATTTGACCGAGACCCTGCCGCTCGCACTTTCTTCGAAGTTATTACCACTTACCCCGGAGTGCATGCGGTGATCATTCACCGACTCAGCCACGCTTTGTGGGTACGGGATTTTTTCTGGTTAGCGCGAGCCATTGCCGGGTTTGCCCGCTGGATTACGGGAATTGAGATTCATCCCGGTGCCAAAATCGGAAGGCGCTTTTTCATCGATCACGGTATGGGGGTGGTGATTGGAGAAACGGCGGAAATTGGTGATGATTGCACTCTATACCATGGGGTGACCTTGGGCGGCACCAGTTGGGAAAAAGGCAAACGTCATCCGACGCTTAAAAATGACGTGGTGGTGGGTGCCGGTGCCAAGGTGTTGGGGCCCATCACTTTGGCCAGTGGAGTGCGTGTTGGTTCCAATGCCGTGGTGGTCAAAGATGTGGCTGAAAATTGTACGGTTGTGGGTGTGCCCGGACGAGCGGTAGGTACCCACACTTCCTCTCCAGAAAACGATCATCGGCATGATATGGCCAAAAAAATGGGATTTGATGCCTATGGCGTTACCCGGGATGCGCCGGATCCAGTGGCTCACGCCATTAATTGTATATTAGACCATACCCACGCTGTAGATAAGAAAATCGAAGCCATGTGTGCTGCTCTGAAAGCCATGGATGCGGAATTTAAGGATGTTGAATTACCAGAGCTGGAATCTTGTGAAATCGGGATGCAAGACGCTCATCCAAAAAGCGCTGCGGACGATAAACTGACTAACCCTTCGGAGAAGGGGGGGATATAATACTTGACAAAATAGGTCTGGTATTATTAATATTACTACAGCGAGTGTGTAATAGTACACTCAATTTATTCCCTGTACTACCGGACAGGGTATAACATTATAAAATTCAGTAAAAAAGCTTTGAAAATCAAAGGAAATTTATTATGAGATTGACAACTAAAGGCCGCTACGCGGTTACTGCTATGTTGGATTTGGCTGTTCACGCTACTGAAGGGCCGATTACTTTAGCCGACATTTCCCAGCGACAAGGTATTTCTTTGTCATATCTGGAGCAGTTATTCGCAAAATTGCGGAAGCGGGAATTGGTTTCCAGTGCACGAGGCCCGGGTGGCGGTTATCGTCTGAGTCGCGATTCCAATGACATCAATGTTGCGGACATCATTGCCGCCGTGGATGAAAAAGTAGATGCTACTCGTTGTTCCGGTGAGCAGGGGTGCCAAAATGGCGAACGTTGCTTGACGCATCAGCTGTGGACTGACTTGAGTGATTTGTTGTACGACTTTCTGCACGGCATCACGTTGGGCAAGTTAGTTGAACAACGTCATGTGAAAGATGTGGCCGCACGTCAGGATCAACTGCATAACAGCAACAAAAACGCTGCTGCGGCAGATGACGCCTCTACTGAACGCAACGATAATATACTGGCAATGTAAGCGTTTGGTCGGTTCTCGTGTTTCCCCGTGAGCTCACGGGGGAGGCGAGTTTCCGGCACAAAACCGGGTATAAGTCCTGGTTTTTAGATATAAAATTTTGGGGGAGATCGCAGTCGTCTGAAGTCGGCGGTGGATCGGGTGCATTTCACGCGTGCACTATAGCGTTTATTGAAACGATTGATTGTTATACACTTGGGCTCGTAAACCCGCTGTTCGAGGTTGAAGTTTCCAGACACCTGTTCCCACGCATGCGGTTAATACCAGAGATTCACGGAGTATTTGATGAATAAACCCATTTATATGGATTATGCGGCCACCACTCCAATGGACCCGGCCGTTGCAGAAAAAATGACCCAGTATTTAACGCTGGAGGGTGAATTCGGTAATCCGGCATCGCGTTCCCATGCTTTCGGTTGGAACGCAGAAACTGCCGTAGAAGAAGCCAGAAACCAGGTTGCCGCATTGGTCAACGCAAACCCTAAGGAAATCGTCTGGACTTCAGGAGCCACAGAGTCCGACAATCTGGCCATTAAAGGCGTGGCGCATTTTTACAGCAAAAAAGGCAAGCACATCATCACTTCCAAAACAGAGCACAAAGCAGTTTTGGATACCTGTCGCCAGTTGGAACGGGAAGGTTTTGAAGTCACGTATATGGACCCGGAGCCCAACGGTTTAATTGATTTGCAAAAACTGGAAGCTGCCATGCGAGCGGATACCATTTTGGTTTCCATCATGCATGTAAACAATGAAATTGGCATTATTCAGGACATTGCCGCCATCGGCGACATGACCCGGTCCAAAGGCATTATTTTTCATGTAGACGCAGCTCAAAGCGCGGGCAAGGTGGATATTGATCTGGAGCAATTAAAAGTGGACTTGATGTCCTTCTCCGGACACAAAGTTTACGGTCCCAAGGGTATCGGTGCCCTTTACGTTCGACGTAAGCCTCGGGTCCGACTGGAAGCCCAAATGCACGGTGGCGGTCATGAACGCGGTATGCGCTCCGGTACTCTGGCCACTCACCAAATCGTGGGGATGGGCGAGGCTTTTAGGATTGCCAAAGAACGCATGGCGGACGATCGTAACAAAATAGCCGCATTGCGAAACCGTTTATACGAAGGTCTCAAGGGTTTGGAAGAAGTGTACATCAATGGTGATTTGGATCATGGTGTGCCCAATATTCTTAATGTCAGTTTTAATTTCGTGGAAGGTGAGTCATTGATCATGGCCTTAAAAGGTCTGGCGGTGTCTTCCGGTTCAGCTTGCACTTCCTCCAGTCTGGAGCCCTCCTATGTGTTACGGGCTTTAGGTCGCAGTGACGAATTGGCCCACAGTTCCATACGTTTCAGTATTGGCCGGTTTACCAATGAGGCGGATATCGATTTTGCCATTGAGCAAATCAACCACGCGATTGGAAAATTGCGGGAACTGTCCCCATTATGGGATATGTATAAGGATGGTGTTGATTTATCCACGGTGAAATGGGCAGCGCACTAATCCCGCGCTCACATGGAACGGGTGATAGTGCTGAGTTAGGTTGTTTGGTTGGATTAATTGGAATATTAAGTTATGAGCATCACATTAACAGAGTCCGCGGCAAATCGCGTGAAATCTTTTCTGGAAAACCGGGGCAAGGGCGTAGGCTTGCGTTTGGGTGTAAAAACCACCGGTTGCTCGGGTATGGCCTACATTATGGAATTTGCCGATGAGGTTCAGGCAGAGGATACTGTGTTTGAACATCACGGTGTTACTCTGATCGTAGACCCCAAAAGCTTGATTTACCTGGATGGTACCGAGTTGGATTATGGTAAAGAAGGATTGAATGAAGGTTTCCAGTTTAACAATCCAAACGAGAAGGATCGTTGCGGTTGCGGTGAAAGTTTTACTGTTTAAAGTAGTGACGCAAACGCAAGTAATAACACAATGACCACGGTGAATCTCACCAGTAATTATTTTGAGCTGTTTGAATTGCCGGTTTCCTATGATGTCAATCTCCAGGATTTAAGCGAAAGATTTCGCCGGTTGCAATCCATCGTACACCCTGACAACTTTGCCAATAAAGGCGATGCTGAAAGGCGTTTGTCCGTGCAACAATCCGCGCTGATTAATGAGGCCTATCAAACGTTGCGAGGTCCCTTGAGCCGGGCAATCTATATGTTAGGTTTGGCAGGGTGTGATGTGTTGCACGATACGGCGACATCAATGGATCAGGGTTTTTTAATGCAGCAAATGGAATTGCGGGAATCTCTGGCCGCTATCAGCAGTGCGGCAGACCCTGTGGGCGAATTGTTGGATTTTAACAAGGGACTGGATCAATTGCTGACGCAGGTTTTAGAACAATTGCGGCCATTGATGAAAAGTTTGGGCAGCTTGCAGGAACAGTTACAACACTCTAAGGATTTGGTGAAACGCCTGCAATTCATCAGTAAATTACAACAGGAAAGTCGGGAGTTGGAAGAGCAATTGCTGTAACTTACTTCTCCCGGCAGCTGGATTAAAATAGACAAGAACCTACCCCAGGTTCCAGATAATACGGATTATGGCTTTAATACAAATCAGTGAACCCGGGCAGTCTACTGCCCCACATCAACATCGGCTGGCGGTGGGTATCGATTTAGGAACCACTAATTCCCTGGTGGCAACTGTACGCAGCGGTTTGGCGGAAACCATCGCCGATGCCCAGGGAATGCACCTGCTGCCTTCAGTGGTACGTTATAAAGATAACGGCAGTTGTGATGTGGGTAGTGAGGCACGCGCGGCTATGATTGAGGATCCACAGAACACCATATTGTCCGTCAAGCGGATTATGGGGCGTGGTTATGATGATGTCATGGCAGATGCCGCGAAGATTGCCGAGTACGTGAAAACCGAATCCGCCGTACCCAAAATTCGTACCGCTGCCGGAGACAAAAGCGCGGTAGAGGTTTCCGCTGACATCCTTGCCCATTTGCGAGGGCGTGCAGAGCAGGCTCTGGGCGGTGAGTTGACCGGCTGTGTCATTACTGTGCCGGCTTATTTTGATGATGCTCAGCGCCAGGCAACTAAAGATGCGGCTACACTGGCCGGTTTGCATGTTTTCCGTCTATTAAATGAGCCCACGGCAGCGGCAGTGGCTTATGGGTTGGATCAGCAGGCCGAAGGCGTACATGTGATCTACGATTTGGGCGGGGGAACTTTTGATGTATCTATCCTGCGTCTGCATCGGGGTGTATTTGAGGTTATGTCCACGGCCGGCGATACGGCGCTGGGCGGTGACGATATGGACAAACTGATTATGGACTGGATGGTGTCCAGGGCCGCTGTCCAGATCGATGTAAGTACTCAAGAATCAGCCACTTTTAAGCGTGCCCTGCGCCACGAAGCCTGCCGAGTCAAGGAACAGCTGAGTCAGGCGGAGCAAGTGCCCATCCAGTTGAATCTACCGGGCGGTATCCAGTGGAGTGAGCGACTAACTCGGGAGGAGTTTAACCGCCTTATTGACCCTGTTGTTAAGCGTACCCTCTTGTCTTGTCGCCGGGCTTTGCGTGATGCGGGTATTGAGGTGCACGAGGTGCAGGATGTGGTGATGGTGGGAGGCTCCACGCGAGTTCCCTATGTTCGCAGCCAAGTGGGTGAGTTTTTCGAGTGTGAACCGCTGGTGGATCTTGATCCTGACAAAGTGGTCGCCTTGGGTGCAGCGATTCAGGCGGATATTTTGGCCGGTAACAAACCGGATGATCAATTATTATTGCTGGATGTGATCCCTCTGTCTTTGGGTATAGAGACCATGGGTGGTTTAACGGAGAAAGTGATTCAAAGAAACACCACTATTCCTGTTTCCAAGGCGCAGGACTTTACTACTTTTAAAGACGGTCAGACGGCCATGTCCATTCATGTGGTACAGGGTGAGCGCGAGTTGGTGAGTGATTGTCGCTCTCTGGCAAAATTTGAGCTCAGAGGCATTCCTCCCATGGTTGCCGGTGCGGCCCGAATTCGTGTGACATTCCAGGTGGATGCGGACGGTTTGTTATCTGTCAGCGCCCGAGAACAAACCCAGGGGATTGAATCCAACGTACAAGTCAAACCTTCATACGGCTTAACGGATACGGAAATAGAAACCATGCTGCGTGAGGCCATGGCTCATGCCAGCGAAGACGTGGCCGCTCGCAATCTTAATGAACAGAGGGTTGAAGCACAGCGAGTGTTGGAGGCTTTGGTGCAAGCTTTAAAGGAAGACGGTGAGCAACTGTTGTCGCCGCAGGAGATCGAACAGTTGCAACACGGTATGGATAATTTACAACAGCTGTTAAACCGTAGCGAAAATCATAGAGAGATCAAACAGGCCGTGGATCAATTAAACAACGATTCGGTGGAATTTGCCGCCAGGCGTATGGATGCCGGCATCAAGAAAGCCATGGCCGGGCATAAAGTTGGAGATTTTGAATAGGCATGACCCAAATAATATTTTTACCCCATGAAGAAATTTGTCCGGACGGCGCTGTTATAGAGGCCGAACCCGGGACCACTATTTGCGATGCGGCACAGAAAAACGGTATTGAGATTGAGCATGCCTGTGAAAAATCCTGCGCTTGTACTACCTGTCACGTTATTATTCGTGAAGGCTTTAGTAGTCTCGATGAGGCCGAGGAAGAAGAAGAAGATCTTTTGGATAAGGCTTGGGGACTGGAGCCGGAGTCGCGCTTGAGTTGCCAAGCGAAGGTTGGGGATCAGGATTTAATTGTGGAGATTCCCAAATACACTATAAATATGGTTTCTGAAAACCACTAGCCTTCGGGAAAACACAATGGAACTGAAATGGACCGATTCCCTGGAAATCGCAATAGTTTTGGATGAAGCGCATCCTGATGTGGACCCGCGCAATATTCGGTTTACCGACCTTATGGCCTGGGTTTTGGCACTGGACGATTTCAATGATGACGCAGAACACTGTGGCGAGAAAATCCTGGAGGCGATCCAAATGAATTGGATTGAAGAGCGGGATTGAAGTAAATCACCCACCATTAGTCTTTTCCCAGCCCGCATTGCAAACCTGTCTGCGATACAAGTCCCCGCCTTGGCATGATCCTCGCTTGAATTAACCGTGGTTTTTTCTCAGGGAACATAAGAGGTGGATCGATGAGCTCAAACATGGAAGAGCAAATTACAAAGGAATTGTTGGACGAGTTGCACTCAGATCAAATGGTGCTGCCCAGTCTTCCGGAAGTGGCCTTGAAAATCAGAGAGGTACTGGAAGATCCGGATGTGAGCACCCAGCGTATTGCCGAGGTCATTCAAACGGATGCCGGTTTGACTGCCCGGTTGATTCAGGTGGCCAACAGCCCATTGATACGCGGCAGCACACGTATAGAAACGGTGGAATCGGCGGTGACCCGCATGGGCAATTCCATGGTGACTAATTTGGCTAACAGCTTGATAGTTCAGCAAATGTTTCAGCCAACCACGGAGGTTTCCGATACCAAGTTTCGCGAATTTTGGGATCATAGCGCTCAAGTGGCGGCCATCTCCCATGCATTGTCAGGCTTTGCCAAGCTGAAACCGGATCAAGCCTTACTTGCCGGGTTGATGCATGATATTGGTATGTTGCCCATTATCAAACGAGCCGAGGATGTACCCGAGTTGCTCAATGATAACGCCTTGCTGGACAGGGTTATTCGCAATACCCACACCGCTATTGGTGAGGCAATGCTGAAAAAATGGGAGTTTCCGGAGATGTTTGTCGATGTGGCAGCTCACCATGAAAATGTACTACGCCGGCATGATGGGGCTGCGGATTTTCTGGATTTGGTAATTGTTGCGAATCTACAGAGCTATGTGGACAAAGACCATGAATTGGCTAAGGTCGACTGGGAGACGGTCCCGGCCTTTGCAAAGCTGGGTTTGGATACCAGCGTTAGTGTGGTTGATATGTCTGAGGGAGAGAATATCCAAGAAGTGCACGACGCCCTGATGATTTAAGCGTTAAGGTCCATCAGCAAGGGCAAAAAACCTCCCCATCCAACAATTAATTCAGTGTATAATTAAATGTTAATCACTGAATAAAACGGTTTGATTCCGGGCTCGGAATGAGGCCGGCGAACCCTTTGAAATTGTTGGAGTTGTTGAATGGCTATTGAAAGAACCTTTTCTATAATCAAACCTGATGCGGTTGCTAAAAATGTGATTGGCAAAATCTACGACCGTTTTGAGTCTGCGGGTTTGCGTATCGTCGCCTCTAAGATGATTCACATGTCTAAAGAGCAGGCTGAGGGGTTTTATGCTGTTCACAAAGAGCGCCCTTTTTTCAAGGATCTGGTTGAGTTTATGACCTCCGGCCCAGTAATGGTTCAGGTGCTGGAAGGGGAGAATGCCATCAGCAAGAATCGGGAAATCATGGGTGCAACCAATCCTGCCGACGCGGCAGCGGGAACCATTCGCGCTGATTTTGCCAGTACCATAGATGAAAACGCTGTTCACGGTTCTGACGGGCCGGATACCGCCAAAGCTGAAATAGCGTTTATGTTTACACCTCAGGAATTGTGCGAGCGCACCCGCTGATTTGCAGGGGAATTGCTACATGAGCACTAAAATTAATCTGTTGGATTTTCCCCGTAAGGAGTTGGACCAGTTTTTCACTCAGCTGGGTGAAAAGACCTTTCGGACCAATCAGGTCCTCAAATGGGTACACCAATTGGGTGTGTCCGATTTTGATGCTATGAGCAATCTCAGTAAAAAGCTGCGAGCTCAACTGCAGGAAATTGCCGAAGTTAGGGCACCTGAGGTGGTTTTGGATGTCCAATCTGAAGACGGCAGCCGCAAGTGGGTGCTGAAAATGGACAGCGGTAATCACGTGGAAATGGTGTTCATTCCCGAAAGTGGCCGTGGAACCCTGTGCGTGTCCTCTCAAATCGGTTGCGCGTTGGAGTGTTCTTTTTGTTCCACCGCACGGCAAGGTTTTAATCGCAATCTCAGTGTTCACGAGATTATTGGCCAACTTTGGGTAGCCAATAAAGCACTGGGGTATACCAAGGATCAACGTGTCATTTCCAATGTAGTGCTTATGGGGATGGGTGAACCGTTGCTCAATTTCGACAATGTGGTCAAAGCCACGGACTTGATGATGGATGATTTCGCCTATGGGTTGTCCAAGCGTCGGGTCACATTGAGTACTGCCGGTGTAGTACCGGCGCTGTACCGTTTGGCGAAAGTGACGGATATTAGTTTGGCCCTGTCCCTGCATGCCCCTAATGATGAGTTGCGCAACGAACTGGTGCCACTGAACCGTAAGTACCCGATTGCCGAGGTGCTGGAGGCCAGCGAACACTATGTGAATTATGAGCGCAGCCGCTTAATTACAATTGAATACGTCATGTTGAAAGGTGTAAATGATCAAATGCATCATGCTGAGGAGTTGATTCGCTTACTACGCGGGCGTCCGGTGAAAGTCAATTTGATACCGTTTAATCCCTTTCCCCAGTCGCATTATGAACGTTCCAGCGCAGCGGTAATTCGGGCGTTTCAGGAAAAACTGGTGCAAGGTGGGTTGAATACTGTTACGCGAAAAACCCGAGGTGACGATATTGATGCCGCTTGTGGTCAGTTAGTGGGACGTGTCGAGGACAAGACTAAACGAACCACACGCAACGAGGTGATGGTACGGGAGGCCGGTTAGGTGGTTAATCCTCTTGCCTGGCTTATTATGCTTTCTCTGGTGTTGACGCTGGCTGCGTGCTCAGTGATGGACCCTAAAGAAACGAAAGAATTTAAAATCGCCGATGTCAATTTAAAACTCGGCATGGGTTATTTGGAGCAAAATCGTCTGGATGATGCTTTGCGCGTTTTGCTCAAGGCATTACGGGCGAAAAGCGACTACGGTGATGTACACACCGTTTTAGCAGTGGTGTACGACCGCCTGTATAAATATGACGAAGCGGAAGATCATTATACTTCCGCCGTATCACTTCAACCGGAAAAAGTAGACGTCTACAATAATTACGGAGGCTTCTTGTGTCGACAGGGAAACTTCGAGGATGCGGAATATTATTTTAAAAAAGCATTGGAGTTCCGCAGAAATGATATTCGTGAGCAAGTGTATGAAAATGCTGGAATATGCGCCGCTCAGGTTCCGGATTTGAAAAAAGCGGAAGAGTATTTTCGCAAAGCTTTGCAAATTAACGCAGAGCTTCCTAAGTCATTGTTAGGTATGGCGAATATCATGTTTTCTAAACAGCGGTATTTGTCAGTTCGGGCTTATTTGCAACGGTTTGAAGCGGTATCGCAGCCCAATCCGCAAAGTCTGTTGTTGGGAATTCAGGCGGAGCGTAAACTGGGAGATGCAAAGGCGGAACAGCGTTATGCCTCATCATTGCGTGCCGGCTTTCCAAAGTCCCGAGAATTTAATCAATGGTTAAATGAAACATCGCAAGGAGATACAACGCCATGAGCGATGAAACAGCTGAAGCTGAAGTTGAAGAAACGGTTGAAGTTTACGCTCGCACTCCCGCCGTGGGGGCACGTCTGCAACGAGCTCGAGAAGATCGCAATATTGAACGGGCTGATATTGCCCGATGGTTGAAGCTGGATGTAAAAACCATAGCTGCCATTGAGCAAGATGATGCGGATGTTTTGCCTCAGCCGGTGTACACCGTGGGATATTTGCGTGCCTACGCCAAGCTGGTGGAGCTGTCGCCGGACTCTGTTGCCTCGGATTATTTACAGTCGCATGAGACCAGCGGAGCCGAAGTGCCGATTTATCGACAGGCAACGGTGCATTCCAGGTTGCAAAAGGTCACCGAGTCTTTGCCCAAAGGTTTTACCTTGTTTGCCCATTCTAATTTAGCGCTGCTAAAGCGCTATGGGGCTATCACCGGTGCTTTGGCGGTATTGGTGACCATGAGTTGGTTTTCTCTGTATTATTCAGACGATGTTCCGGTACCCGAGCTGCAGACCCGTCTGGATGACGCAGTGGAAAAAAATATTCAGTCCACGAATCTGGAAGTGTTGAGCAACGATGTTGCTCCTATCGATGCAGATACACTGTCCCGGTTACAGGGTTCTGAAGAAAAGCCCCAACAAGTGACTAAACCCTTGACATTGGAAAAGCGTGAGCGTACCGATACCGGTTTTATCGCGCCTTTGGAAACTACGGAAGATTTGAAGACGAATCTGTCCTTAAAATTCAGTGCCAATTCCTGGGTGCAAATCATGGATGCGACCGGCAAGCCCTTAATGAAAAGCTTGGGGTTAGCTGGGGCTACCAAAGAGCTGAGTGGCGTAGCACCGTTTGATGTGATTTTGGGTAACGGCCCCGCTGTTGAAATAAAATACAACGGAGAAGTCTATGATTTCTCCAAGTACCAGGGAAAAGAGGATGTGGCCAGGTTTACTTTAAAGGCTCCATAGTCGTTGGACAAAACAAGAATTTAATACATAAGGTCTTAGAGTTTTATGCAGCTTAGTTATACGATTAAGCGTCGAGCCTCTCGACGCATAATGGTGGGGAATGTTCCCATAGGGGGTGGAGCACCTATCGCAGTGCAGAGTATGACCAATACGGAAACTTGCGATGTGGATGCCACTGTGGCACAGATACGTGCCCTGGAACAGGTGGGAGCGGATATTGTTCGAGTCTCTGTACCCAGTATGGATGCGGCGGAAGCCTTTGGAAAAATTCGCCGGCAGGTAGCCGTGCCCTTAGTGGCAGACATTCATTTTGATTACAAAATTGCCTTGCGGGTTGCTCAATTGGGTGTGGATTGTTTGCGTATCAATCCCGGTAACATTGGACGCGAAGATCGGGTGCGCGCCGTGGTGTCGGCGGCACGGGATGGCAACATTCCCATTCGCATTGGTGTTAATGCGGGATCCTTGGAAAAGGATTTACAGAAAAAATACGGCGAACCCACGCCACAAGCCCTGGTAGAATCCGCGAAAAGACATATTGATATTTTAGATAAGCTGGATTTTCCAGACTTTAAAATCAGCCTGAAAGCATCCGATGTGTTTATGACCGTAATGGCCTACCGAGAGCTGGCGACACAAATCGAGCAACCTTTGCACCTGGGTATTACGGAAGCCGGCAGCATTCGCTCCGGTGCGGTAAAATCCGCCATTGGTCTGGGTATGTTGCTGGCCGAGGGTATTGGCGATACCATTCGCGTCTCGCTGGCAGCTGATCCGGTTGAGGAAATCAAAGTGGGCTTTGATATTTTGAAAAGCCTGCACATTCGCCGAAAAGGGATTAACCTCATTGCCTGTCCTTCCTGTTCGCGGCAAAAGTTCGATGTGATTGCTACCGTCAATGCATTGGAAGAACGTTTGGAAGATATTTTGGTACCCTTGGATGTAGCCGTGATCGGCTGCGTGGTTAATGGACCGGGAGAGGCGAAAGAAGCCCATGTGGGTTTAACCGGGGGGGAGCCCAATCTGCTGTACATGGGCGGCAAACCGCACCATAAAGTCACGGATGAGCAACTCGTGGACGAATTGGAAAAAGCCATTCGCCGGCAAATCCGGGAGCAGCAAGATAACGCTGCGGGAACCGACGAGGTTGTGCAAGTTAACCTGAACCACGTGGGCTAGTTAGAGGCGAATCGCGGACAGCTGCTTCGAGATATGGGCTGGAACCAAGCCGGCACTTATCCGTCCAATACAACAGCATTTCACGCGATAATAAAAAATCGGGGATTTTTTCGTGTCAAAATCAATTCAAGCCATTCGGGGAATGAAAGATTTTTCACCGGATGAAACACCCTATTGGCAAGCTCTGGAAGCGCAAACAAGGCGCTTGATGACGCAATACGGTTACAGCGAAATTCGCATGCCCATCGTGGAGAAAACTGAACTGTTTAAGCGCTCCATTGGTGAAGTGACCGATATTGTCGAAAAAGAAATGTACAGTTTCGAGGACCGCAATGGTGATTGGCTCACCCTGCGTCCGGAAGGCACCGCCGGTTGCGTGCGTGCCGGGATCGAAAATGGCTTGTTATACAATCAGACTCAACGCTTGTGGTATATGGGTCCTATGTTTCGTCATGAACGACCCCAGAAAGGTCGTTATCGTCAATTTCACCAAATCGGCGTTGAGACCTTTGGGTTCCAAGGTCCGGATATGGATGCCGAATTGATTTTGTTGAGCGCCCGCTTGTGGCGAGCCCTGGGTCTACAGGGGCTGCAATTACAAATCAATTCCTTAGGCACGCCTCAGTGCCGGGTACAATACCGGGAACAATTGGTGGAATATTTTAGTGCTCATAAAGAGCAGTTGGATGAAGACAGTACGCGGCGCTTACACAGCAATCCGATGCGCATCCTGGATAGCAAAAATCCGGACCTGTATGCCCTGGTGCAGGATGCACCTAAACTGGAGGAATATTTGGACTCAGAATCCAGGGAGCACTTTCAGGCATTGCAAGCCATGTTGGATGCTGCTGGTGTGGATTATGTTATCAATCCCTGCCTGGTGCGAGGCTTGGATTACTATACCAAAACCGTCTTTGAGTGGATTACTGACCGTCTGGGAGCCCAGAGCGCAGTTTGTGCAGGCGGTCGCTTTGATGGTTTGGTGGAACAGTTGGGCGGTAAGCCCAGCCCAGCTGCCGGTTTTGCTATTGGTATGGAGCGTTTGTTTGAGTTGGTCAAGGATCACCTGCAACCCCAGCATTTACCCCATGTCTACCTGATTGGGCTAGGGGACGCACAAATTGCGGCGATGCAATTGGCGGAGCGCTTACGCGATGAGCTACCCGAGCTGCGTCTGGTGAATCATTGTGGCGGCGGTGGAATGAAAGCTCAGTTCAAGAAAGCGGACAAGTCCGGTGCTGCACTGGCATTGATTCTGGGGGAAGCGGAGTTGCAAAATAATTCAATAAGTATTAAGTACTTACGGGATAACCGGGAACAAGAGACGGTTCCGCTGCAAAAGTTACAGGAAATTCTGGCCCAAGTGCTGTCCAAGTCAGGCCGAGTTTAGTAAAGTGTCGGGCTGGCGCGCGCTAGGCGCCACTGAATGTTAACCATTGGAGACCGCAGGTCAGGTATCATGAACTACGAAACAGAAGAGCAACAGGTCGAAGCCCTTAAAAAATGGTGGAAGGACAACGGCAAATCCGTTATTGGCGGTGTTCTGTTGGGAATAGGTGTGTTGTTAGGTGGTCAGGCGTGGCTCAAATCCCACTACTCCCATATAGAAGTGGCTTCCGCTGAATACGAACTGATGTCGCAAGAGGTTGGAAAATCCAATTTTACCAAAGCGGAAGAATTGGGTGCCTCGTTATTAGGGCAATATGCAGATACGGCCTATGCCCCCTTTGCCGCTCTACTAATGGCTAAAATCAAAGTGGAACAGCAGGATTTGGTCGCAGCCAAAACTCATTTGAACTGGGCTATTTCCAATACGGATGATGTAGATCTCCAGCATGTGGCGCGATTGCGTTTAATGCGGGTGTTGCTGGCTGAAGGTAACGCCGATGAGGCTCTGAGCTTGCAGGACAGCGTACAAAAAGGTGGCTTTGCTGCAGCCTATGAAGAAGTCAAAGGCGACATTTATGTTGCTAAAGGTGAAATCGATCAGGCACGAAGCGCTTATGCCATGGCTTTGCAAAAACTGGAACCTGACTCACGCGCGCGTAACTTTATTGAAATGAAGCTGGATGATTTAGGTAAGCCTGCAGACCTCTCCGTTGCGAAAGAGTCCTGATAATGAAAAAGCTGGTATTTGCCGTGTTGCCGTTGTTGATTGGCGCCTGCTCAACATCCTATAAAGAACTCAAAGAACTGCAGGCGGTCACGCCGAAAATTCAACTGGCAACGCAATGGGTGTCACAAAGCGGAGACAAGCATTACCGAGAATTTCGTCAATTGCCGATGGTCAGTGCTGACGGCATCGTCTACGTCGCCAATGAGTCAGGTTACGTGGCAGCTCTGCAATTGCTCAATGGTAAAATCAAGTGGCAGGTACGTTTGTCCGGTGATCGCATTATTGCCGGTCCTGGCTTGGGTCAACAAACATTAGTGCTGGTCCAGGACGATTCCACGGTGGTAGCTCTGGATATTGCATCAGGCCGGGAAAAATGGCGTCACAAAGCGGATACGGAAATTGTAATACAGCCGGTGATCGCTCAGGATAAAGTATTATTGCAATCTATTGCCGGGTACTTGATCGCTTTGAATCTACACGATGGTCATCGTATCTGGACGGAGAAACAAACAGTACCAGCCCTGAGTCTGCGAGGCGGAGCCACTCCCTTGGTGCTGGACGGAAAAATTGTCGCCGGTTTTGATAATGGTAAGTTGATCGCCTACGACCTGAGCCGCGGTAAAAGCTTGTGGGAACTGGCGTTAGCCGTACCCCACGGGCGCACCGATACTGAGCGTATGGTGGATGTGGATGCGCGCATGTACGCGTCGGGTAACACCATTTACGCAGTATCTTACCAGGGGCGGGTGGCTGCTATCTCAGCGCGGGACGGCAATGTGATTTGGTCTCGAGACATGTCATCCTATTCCGGAATTACGGTTCACGGAGATAAGCTCTATCTGAGCGACTCACAGGGAATTGTTTGGGCATTGGATACCAATACAGGGGCCACCGTATGGCGTCAGGAAAACCTCGCTGACCGGGACCCCGGAACCCCGGTAGTTTTGGGTAAGACAGTCGTGGTTGGGGATGTGACCGGTAATATTCATTGGTTATCCCAAGAAGACGGAGATTTTTTAGCGCGTTTGCATATGCAGGATGTTTATCTTAGCGCGTTTGTGGATTGGGGCGATGGCGAGCCTATTGAAGACTGGGACTATGCCATTAGTGCTACACCCGTTGTGGCCGGTACTCGTGTATTGGTGCGTGATAACGTCGGTTCTTTGGCGGCCTTTGAAATTATCGAACCCACCGTTAAGGCTTTGACAGAAACACCTAAAGCACCCAAAAACCCCGAAAAATCCACCAAGACAAATCCCTGAGACGGTTTGAATACTCATGAAGCCCGTCATTGCGTTAGTCGGTCGCCCCAATGTGGGCAAATCCACTTTATTTAATTGCTTAACCCGGTCTCGAGACGCCCTGGTGGCGGATCAACCTGGCTTGACCCGTGATCGTAAATACGGCGAAGGCCGCCTCGGTTCCAAGCCGTTCATTGTGATTGATACCGGCGGTCTAAGTGGCGACGAACAGAATTTGGATGTGAAAATGGCCGGCCAGGTTTGGCAGGCAGTAGAGGAAGCGGACACCGTACTGTTTCTGGTCAGCGCGCGGGAGGGATTGAGTTCACAGGATCATGAAATAGCCACCCAACTCCGCCCTTTTAACAAACGGGTGCAATTGGTGGTAAACAAAATTGACGGTACGAATCCCGATGTGAGTGTCTCCGAATTCTACGCACTCGGCTTGGGAGACCCCATCGGTATTACAGCGTCTCATGGCGGTGGCGTAACAAGTTTGATCGAAACCGTCCTTCAAGATGTTCCCGATGAAGACGATCTCGAGGGCGAGAATGAAGATGCGGGCATTCGCATTGCCATTGTTGGCAAACCCAACGTGGGTAAATCGACCCTTGTCAATCGGCTTTTGGGCGAAGATCGTGTTCTTGCCTTAGATATGCCGGGAACCACCCGCGACAGTATTTTTATTCCTTTTGAACGGGACGGAAAAAAATTCACATTGATTGATACGGCCGGAGTCCGGCGTAAATCCAAAATCGACGATAAACTGGAGAAGTTTAGCGTTATTAAAGCTTTGCAGGCAGTGGAAGCTGCCAATGTGGTGTTGATGGTGGTGGATGCCCGTGAAGGGATCAGTGACCAGGATGCCCATTTGCTGGGTTTTGTGTTGGATGCGGGTAAAGCCCTGGTGATTGCAGTTAACAAGTGGGATGGCTTGGCAGCGGATGAACGCGACCAGGTGAAATCAGAATTGCAACGGCGCTTACAGTTTGCAGATTTTGCCGAGATTCATTTTATATCGGCATTGCACGGCAGCGGGGTAGGTAAGTTGTACAAGCCTATAGAACAAGCTTACCGTTCTGCATTTATTGATGTGTCGACTTCTGAGCTGACCACTTTACTGGAAAACGCGGTGACGGCACATCAGCCGCAACTGGTTAAAGGGCGTCGTATTAAATTACGGTATGCTCACCAAGGGGGGCGTAATCCACCGCGCATCATTATTCACGGCAACCAAGTGGATAAGGTTCCCAGCCACTACCAGCGTTATTTATCTAATTTTTTCCGCAAGGCGTTGCGTTTGCAAGGGACTCCTTTGCGTATAGAGTTTAAGTCCGGCCACAACCCCTTTGAAGGTAAACGCAATACTCTCACGCCAAGGCAAATTCGCAGTAAAAAACGCTTGAGAAAGTTTGTTAAGAAAAATAGATAACAAACTGCAGTAGCATTCAGTCCAAATACTTTTCCTGCCAGCGCAAATACATGCGATGCACGTGTTCGGCAAATGCCTTTTTGTCACTGAAGTTCTCCGGGTAGATGGCGTCGTAGACGTAATAATTGGCTTTGCTGTTCCGACAGGTTATAAAGTGCCACAATTTGTGTATCAAAGTTTGCGGGTCGCGCCACTCAAAGGTGTCCTGAGATTCATAATGGAGAAACACCGGTAGAATAGGGATACCTGTTTGCAGGGAGATATCAAAAGCACCATACTGAAACGGTGCTATCCGTCGCCCTTTGCAACCACCTTCCGGAAACAATGCCACGTTATGGCCTTGTTTCAGCCGATCGATCATATTTTGCACTGCTGCTTGACGTGATTCCTTGTCTTCGCGTTTTACAAACAGGGTTTGTGCTGCGGCATTGATTTTTCCCACCAGAAACCATGAGCGTACCTCCACTTTGGCCAGTGGGTATACATCAAACAAGGCCGGAACCCCAACGTCTTCAAAAGCCGAAGGATGATTGGAAATAAAAATAAAATGGCGTGGTAAGGGTTTTTGGTTTTTTTCGTGCAGGACCAGATTCACGCCCAGGGCTCTGACAAAAAACGAGCACCAAAGCCGAAACCAGGAATGATAGGGGGTCCAACGTCCAATTCCCGGTATCCAAGCCAGCAAATACAGACTCAAGGTAAATACTGTCAGTTCGATCCAACACCAGAGTAACCAAAGTGTGCGTAGTATAAATGCCAGCATTGTCCGTCCACCGGTTGATAATAATTCAAGCTGAGAAATTTGACTTTTACATAGTATAGCGAGCAACCCCGGAATTTGGGGTTTGAAACCTGGAAAATCAGACTTTCCCATTTCTATGACTGGCGTATAATTCCGGCATGATGAATCAGTGGTATCGGGAGTCAGTGTGAATCAAAACTTTCATTTGCAAGCTATGGAAGGGTTTGTCTGTACGGGGTCCCAGTGCCCCCGCAGTTGCTGTAGTGAGAATTGGGTTATCGGCATCGATGCGGCAACCCTGGAAAAATGGCAACATTTAGGTGAAGAGGATCGTCAATATTTGCTGGATATGGTGGTGGCACCGGAGTCTCAGCCGCAACAAATGGGGAAAAATCCCAATAAGTCCTGTGTAGCCTTAAACAGGGATAAACTTTGCGATATTCAGCTTCGGTTTGGCCATGATTTTATTCCCGAGGTTTGCCGAACCTTTCCCAGATCCGTAGTACAGAATGAGCAGCGGTGCGTTTCCACCGGGTCTTTTTCCTGTCCCGAAATCGTGCAGCGATTTTTTTCCTCAGGGACTCAAACGGTATTCAGTCGGTCGGTAGAACCGTCCGAAAAGTCGGATGCTTCCACACTATTGTTAAATCAAGCAGCGGATGTCTTGGATGTCATTTTGAGTCAAAAAAAACTGCCGTTGGGTGTGATGTTGTTCTATATAACAGATGTTTTTAATGATATTTTTTCCCTTTACCATGCCGGACAACTGCAACCGCAGGCCTTGCAGAGTTTGGAGGATAATCTGGGAGCAAATCTGCAGGATATTGTGTCGTTGGTTAACCGTGGCGAGATTCGTCCCGATTCGGTAACAGCAGGTTCGTTTTGGCGCAGTATTTATTCCATGCTCACCACAGCGGATATTCATACCAAGTATTTGAGTGAACCCGGCTCCAAACTGAAACAACTCATGGAGTCGCCGGAGTCTCACGAAAATTACCAAAAAATCTACCAACACATCAGTTTCATGAGAAAAAACGCCCGCAAGAGTATGAAACTGCTGAATCCCATGCTGCGACCCTACTTAAAAGCATATTTTACTAATTTGGGATTTCCATTTGCACCCAAATATAGTCATGAGATTACCCTGGTTAATGGCATGCTTAACCTGGCTGTGCTACAAATAATGTTATGGAACCAAAATGAAACGCATGGAACAGTAGGCAAGCAGACATTTAAAGAGTGCATCACGGAAATGGATCGGCGTTTGGTGCAGAATTCAAATGTTGCCATGCAACTGCAGTCGGATTCACATATGTTGCAAGTGGAAAAGTACTGTTTGTGCTTTATTGATCTGTTTTCGGGGGCGTGAATGTTTGAACACCAGGATGTGCTGAGCAAGTTGAATGATCATATCCCTTTGAAGGAAAAGCTCGTTTACGCACATCACGTGGTACAGGAGAAGTTTCCTTTTATCGCCCGTATTGCCGTTACGGTATATGATCCAGATACCAAAGTATTGAAAACCTTTCTGCACAGCAGCGGTGATGATGATCCGCTGTTTCACTACCAGGCATTGTTGGATGAGGCCACTTCGTTGAAGGATATTCTTAGGCAGGGTAAGCCCCGGGTGGTGAACAATTTGGTGACTTTTGAGCACGGTACCCAGGAACACACCAATCGAATTGGCCGCCAGGGTTACGCTGCCAGTTATACCATGCCCATGTTTTACAGCGGTGAGTTTTTCGGTTTTTTGTTTTTTAATTCTTACGAGAAAGAAGTTTTCACCGAAAAAGTATTGACTGATTTGGATGTGTACGGTCATCTCATTTCTTTAATGATCGTGAATGAATTGTATATGCTTCGGGTTATGACGGCAGCGGTGAGTACGACCAGCCAGTTTACTCATGTGCGTGACCCTGAAACCGGCAGCCATTTAGACCGTATGTCCCGTTACAGCCGCTTAATTGCACTGGCACTGGCCGATAAATATGATTTGAATGACGAGTACATTGAGCATGTGTTTATGTTTGCGCCTTTGCACGATATAGGTAAAGTAGCTATTCCGGATAGTGTTCTGCTCAAACCTGGCAAGCTCAACTCTGCCGAAACCGTTCTAATGCACTCCCATGCCGAAAAAGGGAGAGAAATGATTGATACCATGATTGCTAACTTTGGCCTGGGGAATATTAATCACATTAATGTGCTGCGCAATATAGCCCAATATCATCACGAAGCTGTGAATGGCACCGGCTATCCGGATGGTAAATGCGGCAGTGATATTCCCCTGGAAGCACGCATCGTCGCCGTAGCGGATGTATTTGACGCCCTGACGACGCAAAGACCTTATAAGGAAGCCTGGAGCAACAGTCAGGCACTGGATATGTTGCGAAAAATGGCAGGGCAACAACTGGACCAGGATTGTGTGCAAGCCTTGCTGGATAATATGAGTCAAGTTGAAGGCATTCAATCTCAGTTTCAAGAGAATCAGTTTGGGTAGTTAGGTTTTCTTACAATTACGCTGTGATAAACGTCAGCCTCGTGTACCCGACTTCCGCCTGCCGTCGCCGTGTGCTCCAACAACGTTAAGAAAAACGCTCCCGATCATGCGGTGCCATATAATCCAACTCGGGCCCTTTGGGGACGATGCGGGTGGGGTTTATGGATTCGTGGCTGAAATAGTAGTGCCGTTTTACGTGATTCAATTCAAACGTCTCTGCTACTCCGGGGTGTTGATACAGGTCGCGTGTGTAGTTGCAAAGGTTGGGGAAATCGGCGATGCGACGCAAATTGCACTTAAAATGTCCCACGTATACCGGATCGAATCGAAGCAAGGTGGGTAATAGGCGCCAGTCGGCTTCGGTTATTTGCCCACCTGCCAGGAAGCGTTGTTGGCTTAGACGCTGTTCCAGATCATCCAACGTACTAAAAAGACTGTCAAAGGCTTTTTCATAAGCTTGTTGTGACGTGGCAAAACCACAGCGGTACACACCGTTGTTGATATGGTCGTAAACCACGTGGTTTATGGCGTCAATCTCAGTGCGTAGAGCTTCGGGGTAGTAATCCGTTTTAACGTCGGTAAACTCATTGAATGCCGAATTCAGCATTCGAATGATTTCTGACGATTCATTATTGACGATGGTATTTTGTTTTTTGTCCCATAACACCGGCACCGTGACCACACCGTCGAAATCCGGGCGAACCTTGCGGTAGACCTCGTACAGAAATTTGGAATTGTAAATGTGATCAACGGTGGAGCCTGGAAAAGTAGGGTCAAAATGCCAGCTCTCCGGGCCCATATCCGGGCTAACAACGGACACACTGATAAATTCTTCAAGTTTTTTTAAGCGTCGGTAAATCAAAGTACGGTGAGCCCAGGGGCAGGCATAGGAAACAAATAAATGGTAACGGTTAGGTTCTGCGGCAAACCCGGCTTGGCCACTGGGTCCTGCTTGGCCGTCAGGGGTTATCCAGCTTCGAAATGCAGATTCCCAGCGGATAAATTCACCGTCCGCGTTTGTATGAGGCATGAGTCGGTCTCCTATGTAGCAATGTTGGCCAATATACCACATTCAGAACGGCTTGCGCAGAAACTATATAATTAGTGTGGTTTTACAGAGTTGTAACAGAATTACTGCGATGTAAGCACTGTTTTGTATGATCCTGGCCTGGAATTTGTAGGAAAAACCTACAAGTACCTGTGCACGGAGCCGCACAGGAGTAGGGGGTAGAAAATCAGGGAAGAGATGAGGGAAATGTATAAAGACATAGTGGAGTGGTTGCCCGAAGTTATTTATACAGCGAACGCGAAAAATCTCCACATCCAGTATGTGAATAAAGCAGTAAGTCATGTCTATGGGTATACTGATGCAGATTGGATGTCCAAGGGTACTTTATGGTTGGATACCATTCACCCCTATGATCGTCAGGAAGTGCTGCGAGCCCTTAAAAATCTCTCGGTAGGCCAATCGCTGAGTCTGGAATATCGTATCACCAACAAAGATAATGAAGTTCGGTGGGTCCAGGACAGGGTCCAGCATATGAGCAACCCGGAACTGCTCTGCGGTGTTCTGATTGATATTACAGAGTTGAAAAAGCAATTAACCTACGTGGAGCAAAATCTGGATGAAATTCTGGAGGAAAGCGCTACAGTGGTATATCGCTGTGAACCGGCACAGCATTTCTCTTCCACTTTTATCAGCAACAATGTACGCAGACTCACCGGTTATGCGCCGCGCCAGTTTACCGATGACCCAACTTTTTGGGGACAACATATTCACCCGGAGGATAGAGACAGGGTATATGAGGAAATGAGGCGCTTATATGACAACGGATCGCTGGGTCACGAATATCGGTTTTTACACAGTGACGGCACTTACCATTGGATTCACGACGAATTGCGGTTAATTCGCAATCATGTGGGCGATGCGGTTGATATTATCGGTAACTGGGTCAACATCGATGAACGCAAGCAGCTGGAAACCGATAAGGCCAAACTGGAGCGAAAAATTCATCACGCACAGAAAATGCAGGCTATCGGTACATTGGCCGGCGGTATTGCCCACGAATTTAACAACATGCTGGGAATCGTCATAGGTAACACGGATTTAATAATTAATTGTACTCATCCCGATGAACGGATGAAAAAGCATTTGGGCCAGGTGTTAGCAGCGGCTAACCGCTCCAGAGACTTGGTTCAGCAACTGTTATCTTTTAGCAGGACCAATAGTCGTAAGGAAGAATTAACTGAACTGGAAGGGCAGGTGCGTAAGGAACTGGAGTTTATTCGTTCCACATTATCTTCAGCCATTGACCTACAAGTGGATAGTTGTAAAGAGCCTTTGTTTGTCCGCATTGATCATGGCGAATTAAAACAAATTCTAATTAATTTGATCAGCAATGCTGCCTATGCCATGAAACAACGAGGGAAGGTCAGCATACATTGTGAAAAAGTACAGGTGCAGCAGGGGCAGGCCGGTATGCCTTTAAATCTGGCATCAGGCAGCTATGCCCGTTTAAGTGTAAGCGACACCGGCAGTGGTATCAGCGAAGAGGCGAAACAGCGTATTTTCGAACCATTTTTTACCACCAAGAATGTGGGAGACGGAACCGGTCTGGGGCTCTCGGTGGTGTATGGAATGGTGGAAGATTATGGCGGTAACATTCAGGTGGAGAGTGTAGTGGGGCAAGGGGCAACATTTCACTTGTACTTTCCTATCGTTTTAGAGCAAACCACAGTGTCAGGGCAATCCCAAGATGTTTTGCACAACACGGACTGTCCTGCCATCAAACGGATATTGTTTGTGGATGATGAGCCCATGTACGGACAATTGGCTCAAGCCATGTTAAGTGGTGCGGGGTTTGATGTGACGGCATTGACAGACAGTCGCGAGGCTTTAGAGCGATTTAAACAGAATCCGGCACAATTTGATTTGTTGATCGTAGATCAGATCATGCCCGGTATGTTTGGTACACAATTGAGTCGGGAAATTCTATCCCTGCGCCCGGATATTCCCATTGTACTGTGCAGTGGCTATGATGAGAAAACCGGATGTAGTCTGGTGGGTAAATTTGGAATTCGACGTTTTCTGATGAAACCGTTTACTGTAAAAGAGCTAATTACTGCTGTGGAAGCGAGTGTTGCGGCTCGGTGGCAATCGGGAGCGGCATAGTTGTTTTGCTAATGGATATGGTCTAAATGCTGGAGCAAGTCGGATAATTCTTGCTCGGCACGTTGCAACAGTTGTTTGTCACGAGTTTTCTTATATTTTACTAGAGCAATATAGGCCGTCGCCGGGTGAATGATGGTGTTCATCAAGTCACCGATGAGGCTGAAATGCTCGATTTTTTCCGGCTCAATATTTCGATCCAGCAGTGCTTGTCGGGTATGCCATTGAGAGTCAATTTGAGCCAGTGTTAAATTTCTCATCGTGTTTGTGCTGTCGATAACCAGTTTGATGATGTGTGCGTCTTGCGGATGAGTGAGTGCATAATCGGAGCAAGCCTGAATGCCTAACTGCATTAATTGTTCTTGCATTCGAATTAAACGATCAATGTCTATGGGTTTATCGCTGCGTAAAGTTGTGATGGCTGAACTGGTAATGGAACGAAAATTACTGAGTTCAGACGCTATTGTGTTAAAACACATCAGCAAGCCGAACATATAAAAAGATAAGAATCTGGGCTGTGGCATGGCGAGTCCTGTTGGTTGGCGACGACCCTGATGAGGCGGGAATGCGCAGGTTATTCTTTTATGTCCTGTCGCACATTTTATAGGGGGCAGGTTTAGTGAGCAAGACTCAGTTCGTGCTGCATTTATGGTGGAATCCCTTACAAAGCCTTACATTTCAGAGCAATAAAACCCTATAGAAAGCCAGACAAAGCCCTGATAAGAACCCAAAAGTGCAGGAAGCGGATGAGGCAGATGGCTATACAGCGGCTGATGAGGGCCGCAAGCCAGGAAAATCCAGCAAACGCTGGCTGATCGGTCTAGTCTTCGTCAGGTTCCAGGGAATGACGCCAAAACTGGTCTTCTCGGTCAAACAAGCGTCGAGTCTCCTGCGGCCCCCAGGTGCCGGCGGTATAGGTGTGGATGTATTCCCGGTCGGTGGCCCAAACCCGCAGTATGGGATCCACCACTTGCCAGGCCCATTCGACTTCGTCATAACGCAGGAAAAGGCTTTGGTCACCTTCAATGACGTCTAGGAGTAAGCCCTCGTAGGCGTCCAGTTTAACCGTTTCTTCATCGTAGATACTGGCATCCAGACTTATTGATCGGGGTAGCAGGGTCAGACCGGGTTGTTTGACTTGCATTTCAATGCGAACACACTCCTGCGGTTGGATGCCGAGGAGCAACCAGTCCGGTTTGAGCTGATTCGCCATAGTCTCACGAAAAAGGTGTTGCGGTGGTTGCTTAAAGCGAATGCTAATGGCGGATTTGGACTCGGCCATGCGTTTTCCGGTGCGTAAATAAAACGGCACGTCACGCCAACGCCAGTTGTCGATATAAAATTTGTGAGCAGAATAGGTTTCAGTGGTGCTGTTGGGTTCCACGCCATCTTCTTCCAGATAACTTTTTACTTTGGTTCCGCCAACCATGCCGCTGGTGTACTGCGCCCGAAAGGCTTGGGCGCGCACAGCGCTTTGAGGGACCGGGCGAATGGATTTAAGTACTTTGACTTTTTCATCGCGCAAGGCTTCGGCATCCATCGATGCCGGTGGTTCCATGGCAACCAGCGTTAAAAGTTGCAATAAATGACTTTGAATCATATCGCGCAGAGCGCCGGCTTGGTCGTAGAAGCTGGCCCGGGTTTCAATGCCTGCGGTTTCCGAATGCGTGATCTGTATATGATCGATATAGTTACGGTTCCACAGCGGCTCCATCATGACATTGGCAAAGCGGAAAACTAAAATATTCTGCACAGTACCTTTGCCAAGATAGTGGTCAATACGATAAATCTGGTCTTCCCGGAGATACTTGTGCAACTTTCTTTGCAATACTTGGGCGCTTTCCAGGTCGGAACCGAAAGGTTTCTCAATAACAACTCGGCGCCAGCCGTGCTCATCGTCAGTGAGACCATTTTCACCCAGTTTTTGAATCACTACACCAAACTCGGCAGGTCTTAGGGCCATATAAAATGCCCCATTGGAAGGAAAGGAAGGGTCCTCTTCCATTAGTTTTTTTAATTTTTTATAAATGGTGTCGTCATGTGCGTCTCCCTGTAAATAATGCAAACGCTCGGCAAAACGTTTAAACAAGGCTTCATCCAGGCCGCTGTGAGAATTGCTGCGTATCATTTCCTTGACTTCTTGGCGCCAGCTTTCGGTTTGCCAGTCGCTGCGGCCGATGCACAGTACTTGGGTGTTGTCGGGGAGTCGGTTTTCAATTTCCAGATGGTATAGGGCCGGCATTAATTTGTGACGAGACAAATGTCCGGTGGATCCGAAAATTACATAGCTGCAAGGTTCAATGCTTACGTTGTTGGTCATAATCGGTCCGTTAGATTGAATTGAATTTGTTATAGCATGCCCAAAAGTACTTTTCTAAGCCCATTGGGTGTGAAAAAACTGACCCCGTGGTTGATCGATTCGTTCGTAGGTATGGGCGCCAAAATAGTCTCTTTGCGCCTGTAATAAGTTGGCCGGTACTTGCTCAGAGCGATAGCCGTCATAAAATGCTAAGGCAGAGGAAAATGCGGGGGTTGGAATACCCAGTTCCACGGCCAGTTGTACGGTCTTACGCCAACCGGGTTGAGCTGTTTGCACGGCCTGTTGGAAAAACTCATCCAGCAATAGGTTGCTCAGTTGTTTGTTGTTCCCATAAGCCTCTTTAATATTATTTAAAAAGCGACTGCGGATGATGCAGCCACCGCGCCAAACCAGAGCAATATTGCCGTAGTTCAAGTCCCATTGATTTTCTGCAGAGGCTTGAGTCATGAGCATAAATCCTTGGGCATAGGAAATGATTTTTGAAGCATATAGAGCATCATGAATGTGTTGAATGTATTGATCACGATTTCCCTCAAAGTGTGCAGAAGGTCCTTTTAGAATTTTCGCCGCATCGGTTCGTTGTTCCTTTAGTGAAGATAGGTAGCGGGCAAAAACCGCCTCGCCGATTAAGGTCAATGGAATGCCCGTTTGCAGTGCGTTAATTCCGGTCCATTTGCCTGTGCCCTTTTGTCCGGCTGTGTCCAGAATTTTATCCACCAACGGCTCACCGTCTGAATCTTTAACTTTAAAAATATCCCGAGTGATCTCTATCAGGTAGGAATCCAGTACGCCTTTTAACCAGTTTGAAAAAGTGTTTTCCAATTCCGTCATGGTCAAACCTAAGCCTTGGCGCAGCAATTGGTAAGCTTCGCAAATCAATTGCATGTCGCCATACTCAATGCCGTTATGTACCATTTTTACGTAATGACCGGCGCCGCCGGCTCCAATCCATTCGCAACAAGCATCACCGTTAACTTTTGCGGCAATAGCCTGGAAGATTTCCTTTACCTGGGGCCAAGCTTGTGCATGACCACCCGGCATCAGGGAAGGGCCGTGCCGGGCGCCTTCTTCGCCACCGGACACGCCTATGCCCAAATAGTGTAGATTTTTTTCGGCAAGAAACCGGCAGCGACGGTCGGTGTCTGTGAAAAGAGAGTTGCCGCCGTCCATGATAATGTCGCCGGGTTCCAAGAACGGTAGTAGGGAGTCGATCAAGGCGTCCACTGCGGCTCCGGCCTGGACCATCACCATGATTTTACGGGGAGCTTTCAATGCGGTACAAAACTCTTCTATGGAGTAGGTGCCTTGTACTTGAGTATCTTTGGCAGCGGCGGCGAGGAAGTGGTCTGTCTTAGATCGAGTACGGTTATACACGGCTACCTTATAGCCATGGTCGTTCATATTGAGAACCAGGTTTTGCCCCATCACTGCGAGGCCAATCAATCCTATGTCTGCCGCCAATGTTCTTCCCTCTTGATTGGGGTTGGTGAAAGTTCGGGTGAATCGTTAAAACAGCAAATTTTGTTCCGTAAAATGTAAAACCGGTTTTACAAATCAATGCAGGGGAACTCACCCCGGTAAGATTCCGGGGCGAGCACCATAAATTGTAGACGGATAAAACAGGTATAACTAAAGTGTAGACGAAGACGCCTTAAATGAATTTATTCGGCAAGGAGTTCCTTGAAACTGGATTCCAGTTTGGATTTGTCTTTGTCACGGAAGCCGGCGTGGGTAACGCGGATATTACCTTGACGGTCGATGAGGTAAGAACTGGGCATACCTTTTAACTTGTAAGCGTCAGCAACCTTGCCATCAGGGTCGTGTAAGATCAGAAATTTGACAGGATTTTCTTTTAGAAATTTGTCAATAACGTCACGTTTACCGTCCAGGCTCACAGCAATAATCTTCAAACCCAAGTCCTTATAACGCTGGTGCATTTGATCCATCCACGGAAAGGATTTTCGACAGGGTGGGCACCAAGTAGCCCAGAAGTCCAAATACACTACTTCGCCTTTGAATTGCTTCAGAGAGACATTTTGACCGTTCAGGTCTTTCAATGTAAACGCCGGTGCGGCTGCTTGCACTCCCAAACTGAGAAGTAGCAACAGTACGATGATTAAAATCTGACGGAATAGGGTTATTCGAGTTTGCTTCGTGAATTGGGTGGAGCAATGAGTCATAGAATTACCTGCTGTACAAGTTGTTAAGGTTTGATTATTGGTCATGTGATTTAGGCTATTCAAAATACCCTTGTGTTTATCTAATTTGGGCAACTAGTGTGCCACGCTGAAGATTTGACTATAGCAAATATGTGGGATTATATCTGGCAAAAAACATTCCAATATTGTGAACCGGGTTGCTGTTTTGGGTCAAGATGGTTGTGTTTGCCACTGTTTAAAGTTGTTTGGTGGAGTGCAGAAGTGTATACAAAAAATTTACATAATTTGTGTACCCTGGCCTGGCTTGGTATATTTGCGAAACTTTATACAAGCCCGGGCGATCAACTGACGGCAGTAACCTATTTGTTACAAGAATGGGGGCGATGTCGGGTTATGAAACTGGGTTAAGCAATGGGGTCGGGCTGAGTTATCAAAAGATGGCAACAGAAATTGAACGAAAATTCCTACTAAGTAGTTGCGATTGGCGGCAAAGTGTAGACCACTCCGTGTTTATGAGTCAGGGGTATTTACAGCGCATCTCGGCAACAAAACAAGGCATGGATACTCTATCCTCGATTCGGGTGCGTATCAGTGGCGAGAAGGCGTTTTTAAATATTAAAAGCGCAACTATAGGGATTGTGCGAACTGAGTATGAGTATCCTATTCCAATGACTGATGCCCGGGAGATGTTGCAGGCTTTGTGTGTAGGTGCAACCGTCGAAAAAACACGTCACTATGTGACAGTTGATCGGCATGTCTGGGAAATCGATGAGTTTGCCGGCGATAATGCCGGATTGATTGTTGCAGAGATAGAGCTGTCTCAACAGAATGAAGATTTTGTGCGACCTTCCTGGTTGGGCGAAGAAGTATCAGCGGATCCGCGCTACTATAATGTGTGTTTAAGTCAACAGCCCTATAACACTTGGAATTAGTCGATGGCGTCACTGGCATTCATTGAGGTTAGCATTGCGCAGCAGAGATTGCGTTTGCGGTCTGAGGATAAGGTGCTCATGGATGTGTCTGTAGCCACAGCCAAGAACGGTCCCGGCGAAGTTAAAAATAGTGAATGTACTCCCCGTGGTTTGCATAAGATACGAGCAAAAATTGGCAGCGATTGCGATCCAGGAACGGTTTTCGTGGGTCGCCGCCCCACTGGTGAGGTTTATCAAACTTCCATGAAACAGCAACACCCCAACCGAGATTGGATACTAACCCGAATAATGTGGCTAAGTGGATTGGAGCCGGGCCGTAATCGTTTCGGCAATGTGGATACTATGTCGCGTTATGTATACATACACGGATGTCCGGATGATGACGCTATGGGGGTGCCTTCGTCTCATGGTTGTATAAAAATGCGGAATTTGGATGTTATTTCGTTATTTGAACTTGTAGAAATAGGAACACGAGTTAATATTATGGAAGGCCCATTGAAAAAATAATAATGAGCGTCTGAGAAAATCCGTGTGGCAAATCGGTGAGTGGTGTTTTTGAGTAATGCCAAACAACGAAGCGGAAGTTTTCTCAGGCCGGGACAGTCGTGATGTGGTTCTGGTGTCTTAAATGTTACAAGCTTTGTCACATATGAGACTACGTTCAGTTGCAGGTATGGATGTACTGTGACCGGGTCTACAACAAAAACAGGGTTTGCATATTTCGCGTAAGAATGACGATAACAGTCGCGTGCGTGTGTGCAATGTGGGTGAAAATCATTCAAAACAGACAGAGAGGTAGAGAGCATTGGCTAAGCATGAAAATATAACCGAACCGGATGGCATGGGCTATCAGGTTCGTGTGGTTCGTAAAGGCATTGAGCGAAGCAAATACTTTTCTCACAATCAACACGGTGGCAAGCGCAAGGCACTAAAAGCGGCACTGGAATGGCGTGATATGATCCGTGAGAAGTATTATGAAAAAGCCAAACGCCCTGTTAAAAGTAATACCGGGTTGCGGGGTATCTCCCGAACCACCAAGTTTGATAAACGTCGCGGTATAACGTATGTGAGCTACAGTGTTCATTTTAAGGATTCACGGGGTAATCCAAACAACAAGACATTTTTTGTCGGCGATGTAAACAATATTTCTGATAAAGACGAGCAAAAAGCTCTTCGGGCGGCCAAAAAATTTAGAAAACAGTACGAAAAGGGAGAGTTGTACAATTAACAGGGATGGGCAGGCGCTGCGGCGCCTGCCCAGCGCCTACGCTTTGTGCAATCCCCCGTTTTTTCATCTCGAGCGTTCCAGTTCTAGTCTTTGATTTTATTGTGTTTTATCCCTGTTTCCGTTCCTTTTCAGCGATCTTTGGGTTAAAATTACACACTTACCGTAACTTTCCCTTTGTTTTTTAGTACAATGCCGCTCTTGTTTTTATGGTGAGCGACCATGCGGATTGCATTGGGAATAGAATACGACGGCAGTGCGTATAATGGCTGGCAATTACAGGATGGTGATAATGTAACCACTGTACAGGCTTGTGTGGAGCAAGCAGTAACCACAGTGGCCAATCATCCGGTTCGAGTGATCTGTGCCGGACGAACCGATACGGGTGTCCATGCATTATCGCAAGTTGTTCATTTTGAAACGGAATCAGAGCGTTCTCAACGATCCTGGGTGTTTGGTTGTAATGCTAATTTACCCAAAAATATTGTGGTAACCTGGGCTAGAATGGTGAGTGAGGATTTCCACGCCCGATTTTCTGCCAAATCACGGCGTTATCTCTATGTCATATTGAACCGGCCAGTGCGGCCCACGTTTCTGGCAAAGCGGGTGACTTGGGAATACCGCCCCCTGGACGAGCAACGTATGGCCGATGCCGCCCAGGCTTTGGTGGGGGAGCATGATTTTAATGCCTATCGCGCTACGGCATGCCAGGCCAAATCGCCGGTGCGTCATGTGTATTCCATTGAGGTAAGACGCAACGGGGAATGGGTCACCATTGAAATCAGGGCCAACGCTTTTTTACATCATATGGTGCGCAACATTGCCGGTGTTCTTATGACGATTGGTGCCGGCGAACAAGCGGTCGCTTGGGCGGAGCAGGTGTTACAAAGTCGTGACCGCAGCCTGGGTGGCGTCACCAGTCCCCCGTGTGGTTTGTATCTGGTGGACGTGGAATACGATGACAGTTATGGATTACCCAGAGTGTCAGATGAGCAACTGCTTTGGAAACCGGTGTGAGGAAAACAAATGCGTACGCGGGTGAAAATATGCGGGATTACCAGACCTGACGATGGCCTCAATGCGGCTATGCTCGGTGCCGATGCCATTGGTCTGGTGTTTTATGAAAAAAGTCCTCGGGCTGTGGATGTGCGTATTGCAAAAGAGATCATTGCGGTGCTGCCGCCCTTTGTTACCGTAGTGGGTTTGTTTGTGGATCCCACACCTCAGGAAATGGCGGCTGTATTGCACCGGGTGCCCCTGGATATTTTGCAGTTTCATGGTAATGAGGAGCCGGGCGAATGCTCCTGCTACAATAAGCCCTATATTAAAGCCATCCCTATGCGGGATGGCGTAGACCTGGAAGCGCAATGTAAACGCTATGCCGGTGCCCGAGGGTTGTTGCTGGATAGTTATGATCCTAACTTGGCCGGTGGAACGGGTAAGACCTTTAATTGGTCCTTGATCCCCAAGAAATTGAACAAACCCATTATTTTGGCGGGTGGTTTGACGCCGGACAATGTGTGGAAGCTCATTTCCTCCGTTAGGCCCTTTGCCGTGGATGTGAGCAGCGGTGTGGAAGTGGCAAAAGGGATTAAAGACCCTGATACCATGGCTGCTTTTATTAGAGGTGTAAATAATGTCTGAACAGTTACAGAATCCACCGGATTTTACCGCTATGCCGGATGAGCGCGGCCATTTCGGAATCTATGGCGGATTGTTTGTTAGCGAAACGCTTATGGTGCCTTTGCAAGAGTTGCGGCTGGCCTATGAAAAAGTGAAGCATGACGCGGAGTTTGTGCGCGAACTGGATGAGGATTTACGCCAATACGTGGGTCGTCCCAGTCCCTTGTATTTTGCTACCAACTGGACCCGTGTGCTCGGTGGTGCGCAAGTTTTTCTGAAACGGGAAGACTTGAATCACACAGGGGCGCACAAGGTCAATAACACCATTGGTCAGGCTCTGTTGGCTAAACGTCTGGGCAAGACTCGCATCATCGCTGAGACCGGTGCCGGGCAACATGGCGTGGCGACTGCCACTGTGGCGGCGCGCTTGGGTTTGGAGTGTGTGGTGTACATGGGCGCAGAAGACATTAAGCGCCAGGCCATTAATGTGTATCGGATGAAATTACTCGGAGCCACGGTGGTGCCGGTGGAATCCGGCTCACGTACCCTGAAGGATGCCTTGAACGAGGCAATGCGTGATTGGGTCACCAATGTCGATAACACCTTCTATATTATTGGCACGGTTGCCGGCCCCCATCCTTATCCTGCCATGGTGCGGGACTTTCAAGCGATTATCGGCCGTGAAGCGCGAGAGCAGATTTTGCAGCAGCGAGGCCGTTTGCCGGACCATTTAGTGGCCTGTGTGGGCGGTGGCTCAAATGCTATAGGTCTGTTTTATCCCTTTTTACCCGATTCCAGTGTTGCGATGACCGGGGTAGAGGCTGCTGGTAAGGGTTTGGACAGCGGCGAGCATGCCGCGCCTTTGTGTGCCGGAAAGCCTGGGGTGCTCCATGGAAACCGTACCTATTTAATGGAAGACAAAAATGGTCAAATTATAGAGACCCATTCCGTGTCAGCCGGATTGGATTATCCCGGGGTGGGGCCGGAGCACGCTTGGTTGAAAGATGTGGGGCGAGTCAACTATGCCGCCATCAATGATCAGGAGGCGTTGCAGGCGTTTCACGATCTGACCCGTATCGAAGGTATTATTCCCGCTTTGGAGTCCAGCCACGCACTGGCCTATGCCGCCAAACTGGCCCCCACGATGGATAAAGAGCAAATTATTATTGTGAATTTATCCGGGCGGGGCGATAAAGACATTCACACCGTGGCTGCCATAGAGAATATTGAAGGGATTAGTTGAATTCTGTGAACAAGTTTGAACAGTTTTTGTGTCAATAAGGTTTAATCATGAGCCGAATCAGTGAAGTTTTTGCAAAATTGGCGTCGGGCTCTGCCCTGATTCCGTATATAACCGCAGGCGACCCGCATCCTGGGTTGACCGTGGAAATGATGCACATGTTAGTGCAAAGTGGTGCCGACATCATCGAACTGGGTGTACCCTTTTCCGATCCCATGGCAGATGGTCCGGTGATTCAAAAGGCCAGCGAGCGAGCATTGCTTCACGACGTGGGTTTAGGGGATGTGCTGGAGATGGTACGGGAGTTTCGTCGCCGTGACAGCAGTACCCCGGTAGTGTTAATGGGGTATTTGAATCCTATCGAGGTCATGGGTTATGCACAGTTCGCCGAGGCGGCAGCAGCGGCTGGTGTGGATGGGGTGTTAACCGTGGATATGCCGCCGGAAGAAGCCGGTGATTTGATGCCATTGCTGGATAAGTACCAATTGGAACCCATATTTTTGATTGCGCCGACCACCAGCATGGATCGAATTCGTACCATCTGTGCAGCCGCCAAGGGTTATGTATACTATGTTTCGGTAAAGGGTGTTACGGGAGCGTCCACTTTGGATGTTGCCTCGGTTGCGGAGAAAGTTGAGAAAATTCGTCAATGTACCCAACTGCCGGTTGGGGTGGGATTCGGTATTAAAGATGCCACCTCCGCTGCGCAAATTGCTCAAATAGCCGACGGTGTGGTGGTGGGCAGTGCTATCATAAAATTAGTTGAGAATTTCTCGGAACAAAAAGATAAAATGCTGCAAGCCATTGCAGCCCTGTTAAAGGATATGCGTCAGGCCATGGATCAGCGCATGTAAATGTCGCTACGGGTGTGACGGACCGTTTGATTGAAAATGAAAGTTGGTGATTAATGAGCTGGTTGGAAAAATTACTGCCATCGCGCATACGTATAGAAGGCGGGCAAAAGAAAGCCGTTCCTGAAGGTTTGTGGAGCAAATGCAGCGTCTGTAATGCGGTTTTATACCGAGCAGAATTGGAGCGTAATTTTAGTGTTTGCCCAAAATGTGAACATCATATGCGCATTGGTGCGCGGCGGCGTTTGGACTTGTTTCTGGATGAAGAGCCGCGGCAGGAAATCGGACAACATGTAGAACCGGTGGATGTGCTTAAGTTCAAGGACTTGAAAAAGTATAAAGATCGCCTCAATGTGGCACAAAAAGGCACCGGAGAGAAAGATGCCTTCGTGGGTATGATGGGCCAGGTTTGCGGAGTGCCGGTTGTGGCCGGAGCTTTTGAATTTGCGTTCATGGGGGGCTCCATGGGTTCCGTTGTGGGCGAGAAGTTCGTTCGTTGTGTGGACCAGTCACTGGAGCACAATATTCCTTTTGTGTGTTTTTCCGCCAGTGGTGGTGCCCGCATGCAGGAAGCACTGTTTTCACTCATGCAAATGGCGAAAACCAGCGCTGCGTTGACCCGGATGCAAAAGCGGGGAATTCCCTTTATCAGTGTGCTGACCGATCCAACCATGGGCGGGGTCTCAGCCAGTCTGGCCATGTTGGGAGATGTCAATATCGGTGAACCTAATGCACTCATTGGTTTTGCGGGGCCCAGGGTTATTGAGCAAACTGTACGACAAACCTTGCCCGAAGGATTTCAGCGGAGTGAGTTTTTATTGGAGCATGGTGCCATTGATATGATCGTTGACCGGAGGGAAATGCGTGAAAGAGTGGCTGGATTACTGACTGTTTTGACGCGGCAACCGGCACCGTAGATTCATAGAGTCAAACAAACCATCGAATCAACAAACGATAAGGGTTAACTAATTATTGATGCAACAGCGTTCGGTATCTGAATGGTTGGCGTGGCAGGAGACTCTCAATTCCAAAGAAATCGAACTGGGATTGGAACGGGTTGCCACAGTTTATAATCTGATGCAACTGGACTTTGGTGGTACCACGGTGATTACTGTGGCAGGCACCAATGGTAAAGGTTCTACTGTGGAAATGCTGGCAGCCATCCTAGGCGCAGCCGGCCATAAGGTGGGAACCTATACTTCACCCCACATGTTTCGCTATAACGAGCGGATTTGTATCAACCGCGTGCCCGTTAGTGATGAGACTCTTTGCCAAGCGTTTGAAGCGGTGGAATCGGTGCGAGGCGATGTACCTCTGACCTATTTTGAATTTGGTACCTTGGCGGCTTTTTGGTGCTTTAGACAGCAAAATCTGGATATCATTATCCTGGAAGTGGGGTTAGGTGGGCGTTTGGATGCAGTGAACCTGATCGATCCCCAAATCAGCGTGATTACCAGTATCGGCATAGACCATGTGGAATGGTTGGGTAAAGACCGCAATGCCATTGCCCGGGAAAAAGCCGGTATCCTCAGAAAAGGCAATATTATGGTGTGTGGAGATGTGGTTCCACCCATGTCACTACAGGAAATCGCCCGGGAACTCAGCGTCAAAACCTTTTATATCAACTACGATTTTGTGATTCAGAAAAAATCGGATCATTGGGATTGGTCCCATGTGACGGAGAAGTATCAGCATTTGCCTTTTCCACGCCTGGATGGCGAGGTGCAACTGCGCAACGCCGCCTGCGCTTTAATGGTGGTCACCAGTTTGCAACAGCAATTCCCCGTGAGTGAAGCCCATATCCACAAAGGTCTCAAATCTGCGAATTTGCCGGGTCGCTACCAAACCATATCCGGAAAATTCACCCAAGTCTTTGATGTGGCACACAATCCTCAAAGCTGTAAGGAGCTGGCCAAGTATCTGGAACAACATCCTGTTTCCGGTCGTACCCATGCCTTGGTGGGTATGCTGAAAGATAAGGATTTTCTGGACTGTGTTCTGCCTCTGATGCCCTTGGTGGATGATTGGTATGTGGCCAGCCTGCAGGTGAGTCGCGGTGCTGATGCCGCGGATTTGGCAGCCAGTTTGCGCAAATTGAAAAAAGATGTATTTGTACATAGCACCGCAAAGGTGACAGAGGCCTATGATGTACTTATGCAGACTGCTCAACCGGGGGATAAAGTGGTAGTGTTCGGCTCCTTCCACACCCTCGCCCAGGTGTTACCGCAGCCATCCTAATGGGTGGTTAAGCGGATTCGGGGGAAATTGGTGGATAATATACTCAAACAGCGTTTGGTTGGCGCTATCGTGTTAATTTCCCTGGCGGTGATTTTTCTTCCCATGCTGTTCTCAGGCAATGGTCAGTTTCAGTCCCGCTTTCAGTCTGGAATCCCGCCTCAGCCCAGTTACGACATAGTGGCGTCGCAACTCAAGGTGCCGGAGCAGGTGCCCAGCAAGGTTTTGGAAAAAGTGCCATTGATTCAACCGACTGAGTCCAAGGCTTCAAACGAAACGCCGGCAACACAGGCTTCGGCTCAAATCGAGCAATCCCACACCGATCCGGATCCCTCTGTCCCTGAAAATCCAACCCCAGCCATAAATACCCCATCATCGCAAAAGGCCACACCGCCCGTAACCGGGTGGGTTGTGCAAGTGGGTAGTTTTTATAAGAAAAAAAATGCCATGACTTTAAGGGATCGATTGCGTAAGAAAGGTTTATCCAGTTTTGTTGTGACCGGGCGTGGCAAAAATGGCCCCATTTATCGGGTCCGGGTTGGACCTGAGCTGGACCGCAAGAAAGCGGATAATTTGCTACGTACGGTTGAAAGTGAAACCCGCCTTAAAGCGCTGCTGTTAACCTACCCATGAGCGCATACTTGGCCCATTTTCGTGCTAGAATTGCCGAACTTAACGGCACAGTAGAACTGGTATAGCGATATAATATGGTCTGGGTTGACTTTGTAATTCCCGTCATTATTTTGGTTTCGGCGTTGATCAGTTTAATGCGAGGCTTTGTACGCGAAGCTTTGTCGTTGCTGGGATGGGTGGCGGCCCTTTGGATCGCCTTACGCTTTGCCAACACCTTGGCGGAGCTGTTTCTCTCCAGTATTACCATTCCGTCTATTCGTATTGTTGTAGCTTTCACTATCTTGTTTGTTTTAACCCTGATGCTGGCAGCGTTGATTAATCACCTGGCCGGACATGTTGTGGAACGTACCGGCTTAACGGGGACCGACCGTATGATCGGGATGATCTTTGGTATGGCCCGCGGAGCCGTTGTGGTGTCTATCTTGGTGCTATTGGCTGGATTGACCACTATTCCGGAAGACCCATGGTGGGGGGACTCGGTGTTGATTGGTCATTTCGAACAAATGGCCCTGTGGTTGCAGAATACCGTTGCCCCGGAATTGGCAGAGCAGTTTGCCAAGGCCGGATAAACCCATGTGCAAATAGTGTGAATACGGTTGAAAAATTAAAGAGATTGGCTGTGCGCTCGATGAAAAAGCACATCCGTGCAGTTTTTTAAGTGAGGCGGAAACATTATGTGTGGGATAATTGGAATAGTGGCAAAAGAGCCGGTTAACCAGGCTTTGTACGATGGTTTAACGGTGTTGCAGCACAGAGGCCAGGACGCCGCCGGTATAGTTACCTGTGACGACGGTCGCTTGTTTTTACGCAAAGACAATGGCTTAGTGCGTGATGTGTTCGGGACCGAACATATGTTGCGACTGAAGGGAAAAATGGGCATTGGCCATGTGCGTTATCCCACCGCCGGATGCTCATCCTCCGCCGAAGCCCAGCCCTTTTATGTCAATTCACCCTTTGGCATTTCCTTGGCACACAACGGTAATTTAACCAACGATGAAGAGCTGAAACAGGACCTGTTTAAAGCCGATCGACGCCATATCAATACGGATTCCGATTCTGAAGTCTTACTCAATGTGTTAGCTCATGAATTACAACAACAAAATAAATTAAGCCTGGATGCCAGTGATATTTTTACCGCCATCGCGGGTGTGCATGAGCGTTGTAAAGGCGCTTACGCTGTCGTGGCCATGATTACCGGAGTGGGTATTGTGGGATTTCGTGATCCCAATGGTATTCGCCCCGTGGTTTTCGGGAAAAAGGAAACTGAACAGGGCATGGAATACATCATCGCCTCTGAAAGTGTGGCTGTGCAGTCCCTGGGTTTTGAATTGGTACGGGATATTGCACCGGGAGAAGCGGTGTTTATTCAGGATGACGGCAGTTTCCATGCTCAACAATGTGCCAAGTCTCAGACGCTGAGCCCTTGTATATTCGAGCATGTATATTTTGCCCGTCCCGACTCCATTATGGATAACATTTCCGTGTACAAAGCCCGCTTGCGTATGGGCGAGTATTTGGCGGAAAAAATTCTGCGCAGTTTTCCCCAGCATGATATTGATGTGGTTATCCCTATTCCCGATACCAGTAGAACGTCCGCATTGCCTCTGGCCAATCGGTTGGGGGTGGTTTATCGAGAGGGGTTTGTTAAAAACCGCTATATCGGTCGAACCTTTATTATGCCGGGACAGAAGCAACGTAAAAAATCCGTGCGCCAAAAACTCAATGCAATCGACCTGGAGTTTAAAGGTAAGAATGTGTTGTTGGTTGATGACTCCATTGTGCGAGGCACAACCTCAAGCCAGATTATTCAAATGGCAAGGGACGCGGGAGCCAATAAGGTTTATTTCGCTTCTGCCGCGCCTCCCGTTCGTTACCCAAATGTCTATGGCATCGATATGCCCTCCGTGGATGAATTGATCGGTTACAACCGTGACGAACAGCAAATTTGTAAGGAAATAGGCGCCGATTGGTTGGTGTACCAGGATCTGGAAGATTTGGTTAAGGCCGCAAAAACCGGTAATCGTCATATTCAGCAATTTGATACCTCTGTTTTTGACGGTAGTTATCCCACCGGTGACGTCACCCCGGAGTATTTGCTGGGTGTACAGGCACGGCGCAACGATGCGGCCAAGGAAAAACGCAACCAAGCCGACAATACCGTTATTGATTTGTACAACAGCGCCTGAATCACCGTTCCAGCCATGGTCGGCATAGGAACTGACACGCGGGACGGTCTATGCAGCAGGTAGACATCTTGATAATCGGGCAGGGTTTGGCCGGATCGTTGTTAGCCTGGACGCTGCTAAAATCGGGGCAACGACTGCATATCGTAGACGATGTCCACCCCAATGCAGCATCGCGAGTGGCAGCCGGTTTAATCAATCCCGTCACCGGGCAACGCCTGGTTAAAACCTGGTACTTGGAACAGTGTTATCCCTTTGCTTTGGATTTCTATCGTGATATGGAGCGGGAATTCTCCCGGCCATTCTTTTTTCAACGAGATCTGATTCAGTTATTTCAATCACAACAGCAACAACAGCAATGGCTGAAGCGGCAGCAGAGCCCGGGTTATGACTCCTGGTGTGGTCAAAAAATGGGGCCGGAAGATAAAGAGTTGTCCCATTTACAACAGGACTTTGGCGCGTATCGCCAGACGCGCAGCGGGTTTGTGGATATCTCCGCTTTACTCCAATGTTACCGGCAGTACTTTAACGACAAAGGTTGTCTCACCACGGGCCAATTTGACTATTCCCAACTGCAGTTACCGGGAAGAGATACGATTCAATCTTCGGCATCGGTACAGTGGAACGGGCTTCGGGCACAGCGTGTGGTGTTCTGTGAGGGGTATCGTGTCGTGCGTAATCCCTGGTTTTGCGGCGTGGGAATGAGGCCCGTTAAAGGGGAAATACTTACTCTGGAGTCAACTGCTCTGCTAAGCCGGGAAATCATTAATCGAGGAAAATGGCTGCTACCTCTATCTGAGCAACGCTACCGTTGTGGTGCCACTTATAACCACAACTGTGATTTAACCCCGGAAGGAGTTCCCGCAGACCCCGGCGCACAAACCGAGTTAACGGATGCGCTCCAAAGTATGTTTGTCACCATCCCAGATTACCAGGTGACAGCACTGCAAGTGGGGGTGCGCCCGGCCAGCGTGGATCGACGGCCTTTATTAGGGCCACATCCGGAATTTCCGTATTTACACCTGTTCAACGGATTCGGTTCCAAAGGATCGTTAATGCTACCGTATTTTGCCCGCGTCATGAGCGACTTCTTAATCGGAAAGACTCCGCTGCCGGCACTGGTGAACGTGGGACGGTTTTATACATGAGATTAGTGCACCTGGCCCAGCAGATATTAGCGTCCCACTTGCAACCCGGCAATGTGGTGGTGGATGCTACAGTGGGTAATGGTCACGATACCGCGTTTTTAGCCCAGTGTGTCGGTGAGCAAGGCCGGGTGTTCGGTTTTGATATACAAAGCACTGCCTTGGAGAAAACCCTTCAGCGCTTACAGCAGCAGTGCCCCCAGGTCCCGGTGCAGTTGTTCCAAGCGGGGCATGAACAAATGGTGCAACACATACCACAGTCTTACCACGGCCAAGTGAAAGCGGTTGTGTTTAACTTGGGTTATTTACCCGGTGCTAACCACGCCGTAATAACCCAAGCCCAAACCACGCGACTTGCCCTGGAGCAAAGTGTAAAACTGCTCAGCCGTGAGGGCATAATCAGTATTATGGTCTATCCAGGTCACCCTGGTGGAGCAGAGGAAACGAATGAAGTGAGTCAATGGGTTCAAACCCTGCCCAGCGACTTATGGAGCTGCCAAGAGCATTGTCCGGAGCAGCGCAACAATCCGCCATGCTGGATTTTTGTAGAAAGGATCTAAACGATAAGTCAGATATAGTGCCTATATAAGCACTTGTCAGTCAAAAAACGCCCTTCAATAAAATTGCAGTATTTCCCAGTTCCCATATTAAAACAAATCCCACCGGTACTACCATTCGTTCCCTGTTACCCATTGATTATTTTAAGGAAAATCGGGTCATCCCAAATCCATATCCTAAAGTCTGAAAAATCTTTTAAAGGGCATATTGAACACAGGTAATAAAAAGTAAAATACAGCAGTTCAATATGCACAATGACACCAACCCCAAAAATGATCGACTAACAACCAAACTTTGTGGACTAATTGATCAAATTACTGGAAGGTGCCACAGAACTGTGCTAAACATAAAGACCATA
>Ga0224501_10000086_pt1 | contig 101330 bp, 90 predicted proteins | sample SF_Oct11_sed_USG_4_FD_169105 | JGI IMG/M metagenome (GOLD analysis project Ga0224501, IMG submission 169105) | Sediment microbial communities from San Francisco Bay, California, United States - SF_Oct11_sed_USGS_8_1 | ecosystem: Environmental > Aquatic > Marine > Sediment | place: USA...
GTTCGAATACCTGCACACATCACCAATCAAATAAAAAAGACCCCGCAAGGGGGTCTTTTTTATTTGGTCTGGCGGAGAGAGAGGGATTCGAACCCTCGATACGTTTCCGTATACACGCGTTCCAGGCGTGCGCCTTCAACCGCTCGGCCATCTCTCCGGGTTCCCGCCCTGTCAACGGGGCGCGCTAGGGTAAACCAACCGCCGAGGCAATATCAAGCCAAAAGCGAAGCCGGGATCGGGGAATCAACTACCGGCAGCTTTTCTCAGGCTTTGCAACCCACCCTGAAGGACATATACCTCGTAGCCCCGCTGGCTCATGAGAAAGGCAGCTACGCTGCTTCTGAGGCCAGTCTGGCAGCACAAAACATACTTTCGCCCAGGATCCAGTCCCGACAGGACTCGTCGCAAACGATACAGCGGGATATTTTTGGCCACCTTCAAGGCTCCTTGGGCGAATTCGTCCTCGGTCCGCACGTCAATCAGGCCGGCGCCTTTTTTCAACAACTGCTCGGATTCAGCGTGGCTCGCCATCTTGGTCAGCGACGGCTTCAGCAGTTCATCGAAATCCGACTTGGCCAAACGCATTACGCGACAGTTCTCCATGGCGATCACACTGGCATTTCGCGGGGCATTGGATATCAACGCCTCTTCGCCGAACACGTCTCCCGGTACCAACTTGGCCAATACATGAATTTTCCCGTCGGCACTCTTCCGGGAGACACTAAAGCTGCCTTCGCGGATAATGTAGTAATAATCACCCGGCTCACCTTGCCGGATGACCGCCTCGCCGGAATCAACCTCGCATTCCTCGAAACGGCTGAAAACCTCGGTAAAATGTTCGGCGGGAAGCTGCTGAAACGTATCACGACGCATCAACTCAATCATCCATTCGGAGTCAAAATCGCCGCTGACTTCCGATACCTCGATACCGTCACCCGAATACGCTTCGCTGTCGCTCATCTGGTTCATTGCCAGTATCCGGTCGAGAGCCAGGCTGTCGACGGAGGCAATTTTTACCGTACTGAGGGCCTTACCTGTAAATTGCCGAGGCTTGAGCTGGGCGATGGCATACCGGGCAGTTTCAGAACCGGATTCAATGGTTCGCACCGCCTTGTTTGCCCGTGACGTGAGCTCTACCACCCCTTCCAGCAGAAAAATTGATGCCGAATCAGCATCGCCTTCCTTGAACAGCAGGTCGTTTTTCCCCAGTTCCAGGATTGCAACTTCCTCGAGCAAGACCTGAAAGTTTGCCTCTCCGAGGCTGCATATCGGTACACACTGGCGAAACCATTCGCTTTCTGACACGTATGACCTTTCTGTATGGCTGGTAGACAGGTATGCGCGGAAGTCTAGCACAGGAAACCTTTTGCCCAAGACAGCTGCGTTTATTCATAATCTGTTTGAAGCGGTTATACTGGAAACGGGAGGGGTTGATAATGCAGGGATACAGACAATTATTGCCAGGAACTGTGCCGGCATGACGCAGCGCGCCCTCCTGCTCTTGACGGTACTCCTGGGTTCCTGCACCCCGCAGGAACCTCCGACCCTGCTCAAACAAATTCAGGCCAGCGGCGAAATTGTCGTCGTCACACGCAACAGCGCCACTACCTACTACGAGGCTGCCGAAGGCGCGGCCGGGCTTGAACATGATCTTGTCCAGGCCTTTGCCAGGGAGTTGGGGATCAACGCCAGATTCGTGATCGCAGAAAATGAATCTGAGGTCATAGACAGCCTGGTAACCGGAAATGCCAACATGGCTGCCGCCGGGCTTGCCAGGAGCAAGGAACTCGAACAACTGGTCCAGTTTGCCCCGTCATATCAAACCGTCAAACAAAAACTGATTTACCGTATCGGCACCCAGCAGCCTACATCCGTTGATCTGCTGAATGGCAAGCATATTGAGGTTCCGGCAAACTCCCGCTACGCACGCAGTCTGCAACATTTGAAATCCAGATATTCCAAATTGAGCTGGACCGAAAGCCCGGACAAGGATACTGAAGAATTGATCAGCCTGGTTTCCGATGGCCTGCTGGAATATACCATTACTGATTCACACATCTACCGGCTCAATCGCCGCCACTACCCCGATCTCCGCTCGGCAATGGATATCAGCACCGCCGAGAGGCTGGCGTGGGCATTTCAGCTTCACACTGATGGCAGCCTGGTTGAGGCGGCGACAAATTTCATCAACGCTTACAGCAAGAGTGGCGATCTCGCTCGCTTGCTTGAACGCTACTATGGAGCAGCGTTGCGATCAAACCCGGTCAACATGACCGTATTTCATCTTCGCATTGAAAATCGCCTGCCAAACTACCAGGATCTTTTTGAAAAAGCCGGCGCCAGGCATAACCTGGACTGGCGCCTGCTGGCTTCCATCAGTTACCAGGAATCATTCTGGAGTCCGCAATCGGTTTCGTATACCGGCGTACGCGGGATCATGATGCTGACCCGGGACACGGCGCGCGAAGTTGGCGTAGCCAACCGGCTCGACCCTGAGCAGGCCATTGAGGGCGGCGCGCGATACATACGCAAGCTGATTGACCGCATTCCGACCCATATTCCCGAACCGGATCGCGTATGGCTTGCACTGGCTGCCTACAATGTCGGATTCGGTCACGTGGAAGATGCGCGCGTACTCACCGAGCGCCTGGGCGGCAATCCGGACAAATGGAGCGATGTCCAGCAACGGTTGCCACTACTGTCACACCAGAAGTACCACAAGACCACCACCCACGGTTACGCTCGAGGTGTTGAGCCGGTTCAGTTTGTCAATCGTATTCGAAACTATTACGAAGCACTGGTAAAGATAGACGAAGAACAGCAGAACAGCGATCAAAACAAGGCGATACAACTGCGGGCACCGGCAATCTGACAGAACGCAGTCGGCCCAGGACTAGCGACGGAGGCGAAAGAATTCCTGTAACAATACGGCAGACTCATTGGCGAGCACGCCGGACGAAATTGTAATGCGATGGTTCAATTGCTGGTGATCAAGCAGATTCATGATACTGCCACCGGCGCCGGCGCGCGGATCCTTGGCGCCAAATACAACCCTGTCCACACGCGCATGCACCAGCGCACCGGCACACATGGGGCATGGCTCCAGCGTGACATACAGCGTGGTACCGGCAAGGCGATAGTTATCCAGCGACCTGGCCGCCTCTCGCAGAGCAATAATTTCAGCGTGTGCGGTTGGGTCGCGTAACCTGATCGGCTGGTTCCAGCCTTCGGCGACCAATTGATTGTCCATTACCAGCACGGCGCCTACCGGTACCTCTTCCTGGTCCCGAGCATGTTGTGCAAGTCCCAGCGCATGACGCATCCATGCTTCGTCGTCAATCGTTGCTACGGACATGGGCGACCCGGATCACTCCCATTCTATGGTTGCCGGAGGCTTGCCGGAGATATCATAAACCACGCGACTGATACCGCGAACCTCGTTGATTATTCGATTGGAAATTGTGCTGAGCACAGCATAGGGAATGTGGGCCCAGTTTGCAGTCATGAAATCAATCGTTTCGACCGCACGTATGGCAACAACGTATTCGTATGCTCGCGCATCGCCGACGACTCCGACCGACTTTACAGGCAAGAACACGGTGAATGCCTGGCTGGTCTTGTCATAGAGGTCATGACGATACAGTTCTTCCATATAGATGGCATCAGCCTGGCGAAGAATATCGGCGTATTCCTTTTTGACTTCACCGAGGATACGCACACCGAGACCCGGCCCGGGAAACGGATGGCGATAAACCATTTTATGAGGCAAACCCAGTGCATCACCAAGCCTGCGCACTTCATCCTTGAATAGCTCACGCAAGGGTTCAAGCAGCTTGAGTTTCATGTGTTCAGGCAGGCCACCGACATTATGGTGCGATTTGATTACGTGAGCCTTGCCATTCTTGATCTGTGCAGACTCGATAACATCCGGGTAGATTGTACCCTGCGCAAGCCACTGGCCATTACTGATCTTCGCTGCCTCTTCCTCGAAGATGTCGATGAAAAGGTTGCCTATAATCTTGCGCTTTGCCTCAGGATCAGCAACTCCCTTTAGCTTGTCGAGGAATCGATCCTCGGCATCCACACGAATCACCTTGACGCCCATATGCTCGGCAAAGGTTTCCATTACCTGGTCACCCTCATGGAGACGCAGCAGGCCGTTATCAACAAAAATACAGGTAAGCTGGTCGCCAATAGCCTTGTGCAGAAGTGCCGCCACTACTGACGAATCAACGCCGCCGGACAGGCCGAGTATGATTTCTTCATCGCCAACATCCCGGCGAACAGTTTCAACAATATCGTCAATAATGTTGCCCGGCGTCCACAGGCTGTCGCACCCACATATCTCGTGAACAAAACGTTCGATAATTTCCTTGCCCTGGAGGGTGTGCGTGACTTCGGGATGAAACTGCAATCCGTAAAACTTGCGCCCTTCATCGGCAATAGCCGCAAGCGGAGCATTACCGGTTCCGGCAATAGCAACAAACCCGTTCGGCATTTCGTCGACACGATCACCATGACTCATCCAGACATCAAGCATCGGCCTGTCATCCTTGCCATAGCTGTCAACGATTCCTTGCAGCAGTGCAGACGGCTCAAGCAAGGAAACCTGTGCGTAACCGTATTCCTTCTTTTCCGAACCACTGACCTTGCCACCCAGTTGTGCCGCCATGGTCTGCATGCCATAACAAATACCCAGAACCGGCAGCCCCATTTCAAATACCATGGCTGGTGCACGCGGCGTTTGCTCCAGAGTGACCGACTCCGGCCCACCTGAAAGCACGATACCCCTGGGCTTGAATGCAGTAATGGCGTCATCAGCCATATCGTAAGGATGTATTTCACAATAGACACCGGCTTCACGCACACGACGCGCGATCAGCTGTGTGTATTGCGAACCAAAATCAAGAATCAGTACACGCTGTTCATGTGGATTGGTCATAGCTGTATTCCGGAATACCTGTTCAAGTTTTTATGATCTGATTTTGTCGTATCACTAAACAAAACACCCGTACACAGTCGACCTGTGTACGGGTGCCTCGCATACCAACAATGTCCGAATTACCCGGCAACTAACGCTGATAGTTTGGCGCTTCCTTGGTAATGGTGACGTCGTGCACATGGCTTTCCGCCATGCCCGCACCGGTGATACGCACAAACTCGGCCTTGTTACGCATGGTTTCGAGATCCGGACAACCTGTATAGCCCATGCTGGAACGCAAACCTCCCATCATCTGGTGAATAATATTGGACATCGGACCCTTGTAGGGCACGCGTCCTTCAACACCTTCTGGTACCAGCTTGTCCGGGCTCTTGGTGCCATCCTGAAAATAGCGATCACTGGATCCTTCGGACATGGCGCCCAATGATCCCATGCCGCGGTAGCTTTTGTATGAGCGACCCTGGAAAAGCTCGACTTCACCAGGCGCTTCTTCTGTGCCCGCCATCAAGCTGCCGACCATGATGGAGTACGCTCCCGCCGCAATCGCCTTGGCCATATCGCCCGAATAACGAATACCACCGTCTGCGATCAGCGGGATACCGGTACCCGCCAGGGCCTGTGCCACGTTTGCGACAGCGCTAATCTGTGGGACACCGACACCGGCAACGATACGCGTGGTACAAATAGATCCGGGACCGATACCGACCTTGACTGCATCCGCGCCGGCTTCGGCCAGCGCCTTGGCTGCTGCGGCAGTAGCAATATTGCCGCCAATCACCTGTACGCCAGGATAATTCTTTTTCACCCAGGCAACGCGGTCCAACACGCCCTGGGAATGGCCATGAGCCGTATCTACCACGATGACATCGACATTGGCTTCTACCAGTGCTTGCACGCGTTCTTCGGTGCCGGCACCCACGCCTACCGCTGCGCCCACCAGCAACCGGCCTTGACTATCCTTTGCCGCGCTGGGGAATTCGCTGGATTTCTGGATGTCTTTGACCGTAATCATGCCTTTCAGGCCAAAATTGCCATCTACCACCAGAACTTTTTCTATACGGTGCTGGTGCAGCAGACCAAGAACCTCCTGGCGGGAAGCGCCTTCGCGCACCGTCACCAGGCGATCTTTCGGAGTCATGATATTGGCCACCGGTTCATCAAACCGGTTGGCAAAGCGCAGGTCGCGATGAGTCACAATACCGACCAGGTTATCGCCGTCGGTTACTGGTACTCCCGAAATATTATTGGCCTGGGTCAACTCCAACACATCCCGAATTGTCGCATCAGGGCGAGTCGTAATCGGGTTGCTGATGACGCCGGCCTCATATTTCTTGACTCGCCGAACCTGGTCAGCCTGCTGCTCGGCAGTCATGTTTTTGTGAATAATTCCCATACCGCCTTCCTGGGCCATACAGATGGCTGCACGCGCCTCGGTAACCGTATCCATGGCCGCAGAAACCAATGGGATATTCAGGGAAATATCACGGGTAAGTTGGGTTTTAAGGGACACATCTCGGGGAAGGACGTCGGAATGTGCCGGTACTAGTAGGACGTCGTCAAACGTCAGGGCTTCTTGTATTACTCGCATAGCCTATTATACAGAGGTACCCGGGGGGCCGTAAATACCCTGCCCAAAATTCTGTCAAACGGCGTCCCGAGCGGCAACAATGGAATAATCCACCGGTTGACTGCGTCCTCTGAGTAATTTAGTGTCTTTTCACTAGATCGATACTATTCAAACTAAAACTAGCCGTGACACCATCTTAGGAGGATTACACCCAATGAAAAAGTCATTGATTCTCGCCGCTGCCATGCTTGCCTTGGGAGGTTGTGCAACCTCCCCTGACCCGAGTACTGTCATTGCAGAAGCAGAAAACGAAATCAAGGTAGCCAAGAAAATGAACTACCTGTGGCGTGATACCGAGAAACACCTCGAAGGCGCCAAGAAGGCACAAGCCGACGGCGACAACGAAAAAGCCAACAAGCTGGCCAAAAAAGCGTTGAGCGAGGCCAAGCTGGCGCAACAGCAGGCAAAGGACAACGCCGGCGCAGGACCCAACTTTAACTAGTACTGAATTTGGATTCTGGTTAATGCTGTAGCGCAGCACCGAAAAGCCGGGCCAATGCCCGGCTTTTTTATGGGCACCTGCAGGATATACTCGTTAGCCGCGATAATCTGGCAGTAAATCGAATGTCACATACCAATCTCGATCAATTGCTGGGCCAAGGCGGCCCGGAGATCTACAGTGTAAGCCGTCTCACCCGGGAGGCTCGCGCCCTGCTGGAAGCCAGTTTCCCGGCGATCTGGGTGGAGGGCGAAATATCCAACCTGGTCCAGCCAGCGTCCGGACACCTTTACTTCACTCTCAAAGACGACGGTTCCCAGGTCCGTTGCGCCCTGTTCCGCGGTCGCGCACGAAACCAGCGAGTAGTAATGCGCAACGGTGGCCAGGTCAGGCTGCGCGCCAGGGTCAGCCTTTACGAGGGTCGCGGCGAATTCCAACTCATTGTCGACATGGTTGAGGCAGCGGGTGAAGGCCAGCTTCAACAGGCCTTCAACAAACTCGTGGCCACGCTCAAGGCCGAAGGCTTGTTTGAACCGGCGAGAAAACGCCCCCTGCCGACAATGCCCGAACGAATTGGCGTCATTACCTCTCCTACAGGGGCCGTCATTCACGACATTATTACCACGCTCGGTCGACGGTTTCCGGCCATCCCGATCAGGTTGTTCCCGGTTGCCGTTCAGGGCGACGAGTCTGTGCCACAATTACTGGCGGCCATACGTGCGGCGACATTACGCCGGGATTGCGATGTTTTGATTATCGGTCGTGGTGGCGGATCACTCGAGGACTTGTGGTCATTTAATGACGAAGCCGTTGTTCGGGCACTGGCCGAATGCCCCATCCCCATTGTCAGCGCTATTGGCCACGAAACGGATGTCACCATTGCCGATTTTGTCGCCGACGTTCGGGCACCCACGCCTACAGCTGCTGCCGAAATGTTGAGCCCCAGTCGACTTGACCTGACCCGGGGTCTGGACAGGCAGATGATGCGACTGACCCGACAGATGGAATACAGGCTGGGACACCTGCAACAAACGCTGGATCATCTCGCGCACCGGCTGATTCACCCGGAAACCAGGCTCGAACAACTTCGGCAAAAACTCCAGCAACACCACGAAAAAATCATGTCATCCATGCGTTCCACACTTCAACAGAGAAACCTGCAACTAAGTCGGTTGCAGGGCCGTTTCGGTAGCCAATCCCCGGCATCACGTTTGCCACAGCTGCGCGTTCGTGGTCAGGCCGTCACATCAAAACTGGTTTCGGCAGTTCGGCATCACCTCGAGCGCGCCGAAAATCGTCTTGCCAGCCGGGCCAGGCTGCTCCACGGCATCAGTCCTCTGGCAACCCTTGAACGCGGCTACAGCCTCGCCGTGGCGCCCGAAACCGGTGCAATCATTCGTCGACCGGAACAAGTGCAAACCGGCGATATTATCGAAAACCGCCTTGCCGGTGGCCGCATTACCAGTTCCGTTATTTCAACAGACAGCACCAAGCCTGATCCGTCATGATGTTACATCTCTGCCGATTTATTGCTCCTGTTCTGTTACTTGTGCCATTGGTCTCGATGGCACAGGGCAATACCGTTCTTCCCGGTAATCATCCGTTCCCCGGTGGCTTGGTATCAATCAAACTCGATGGCTCCGGGGATTCGCGCCCAAAGGCATTTTTTGGTAACAAGCCTCTGCTGGTTATCAAGGAGAACAATGCCTGGTATGCCGTGGTCGGCATAGGACTGAAGACCGAACCGGGCGAGCACCGTATATCGGCGATAACAACTGGTGATCAAAAACTGGATTACGCGTTTACCGTTACACCAAAGAAATACCCTGCGCAATATCTCAAGGTCAAACAGAAGCGTTACGTTGAACCAGACAAGAATGACATCAAGCGCATTCTCAAGGAAAAGCAGGAAATTACAGAAACGTTGTCAGCGTTCAGTGAACTGCAACCATCAACATTGAAAATGAAGCGCCCGGCCAATGGTCGACTGAGCAGCCGCTTCGGGTTAAGGCGGTTTTTCAATGGTCAGGAACGAAGTCCGCATACCGGGCTGGATATTGCAGCAGGCAACAAGGCCGTCATTCGGGCGCCCCTGGATGGCAAGGTAATTCGTGTGGCCAACTATTTTTTCAGCGGCAACATAGTCTTTATAGATCACGGCCAGGGCCTGATATCAACCTATGCCCATTTGCATCGCGCCCTGGTCCGGGAGGGGCAAAACATCAAAACCGGCGAGAGAGTCGGAGAAGTGGGTGCCACCGGCAGAGTGACCGGGCCACACCTCCATTGGAGCGTATACCTGAACCAGGAGAAAATAGATCCGGCATTGCTGTTATGACAATAGCTCGACAGCAATGAATTTATCTGTCAGAACCGGTTCAGCAGTGCGCCGAGATCGGAAATCATCTTCTTCAGCTTGTGCAGCCACTCGCGAAAATCCGGTCGCGGAATATCAATATCATACAACCCGGCCTTGTACAGCCACTGCTCGACGATACGAAGCTCAGGCCACTGTTGAACAAGCTGCGGCCAGAAGTAATATACAGCGTACGCTGCGGCAACCAGGAACAGCACAAAATACAACAGCTTTCTGGACGAGCTTGCGCCGGAACCTTTTCGCGATGAAATCTTGATTTGCCTTGTCTTTTCCTTGAACTCTTCCTTGCTTTGCACCTGCAAAGCCGGGTTCGCAATCGGCCTTCCCCTGCCAAGCATGGCATCCTGTAGCGCTCGCGCGGACTTCGGGCGATCGGTAGGATACGCCCGCATCGCCCAGTCGATACATTCTAGTATGCGCTTCTGGTAACGACCCTCTCCAAACTTGACCGCCGGCGTCAGCGGGTCCACCTGTAACTTTAATATGGTCTGGTAACGCTCGAGACCGCTGGCCGGTCGCTTTCCGCGTATACATCGATACATGCTCGCGCCCAACGCGTAAATATCGGTCCACGGACCCTGTTCACCCTGTCCGGGATATTGTTCCGCGGGAGCATAACCTGGGGTCAGCACCACTTTCTCCAATCCATGTGAGCTCATTGACTGCCTGGCCGAACCAAAATCTATCAGCATCGGCGAGCCATCCTGGCGCAGGTAGATATTGTCCGGCTTGATATCGAGATGCAGCAACCCCGCCTGGTGTACCGCATCCAGTCCATTAAGTATCGGCAGGTAGATACGTATCAGATCATTTTCATCCAGGCGATTGTTGTGCTGCTTGAGATAATCACCAAGACTCTGGCCTTTTTCGTACTCCATGACCATGTACGCGGTGCCATTGGCTTCCATGAATCGCAATACCCGGACAATATTGGGATGCTTGAACCTGGCAAGCGCCTGGGCTTCGGCAAGAAAGCGTTTCAGGCCCCACTGATAATCCTTTACTGCTTCACGTGAGTCCAGGTTGGGGACAATCTGGGTTTTACCCGACGCACGAGCAGCCAGTTGATGAGGAAGATACTCCTTGATGGCCACCAATGAACCAAGCGATGTATCCCGGGCAAGGTAGGTCATGCCAAAGCCGCCCTGGCCGAGATTGCTTTCAATCTCGTATTCCGCCAGGTGATGACCACGCGGCAAGGCGCTTGGGTGATATCCGCTCATGTATTTATTATCGTTTTGTCCGGCTGTGGGTGTGTTACATGTCTCGACTAACGTCGCTTTGTCTTCATTCTATATAGTGTATACCAGCGCTAGTGTATACCATATTCGATGGATTTTTTATTGTTTATAATCATCGTTTTATCGAATCCTTCGTTTTTGGCTGCGCCGTTTTTTTGCGCGCTTTTCCTGTTCGGCCTTGCTCGGCTTTCTGCCTTCAAACGGATTCTTTCCTTGCCTTAATTCAATTCTCAGCGGCGTACCCAGCAGTTTGAATGCCTCCCTGAATGTATTGACGAGGTACCGTCGATAGTGCTCCGGCAGGGCGTCCACCTGGTTTCCGTGAATGACAAAAGTTGGTGGATTCTTTCCTCCCTGGTGCCCGAATTTGAGCTTGATTCTCCGACCCCTGACCATCGGTGGCGGAGTTTTTTCCACCGCCCTGGACAATACAGTATTTATAGCTGAAGTGCCTATGCTCTGCATTGCGGCCGTATAGGCCTGGTTTATGGATTTGAACAGTGGCCCAAGCCCCTGCTTCTTCAATGCCGATACATAATGTGACTTGGCAAATGACATAAACGGCATTCGCCGAAGCATTTCATCCTTGATATCCTGGCGATCCTCGGATTTCACCTTGTCCCATTTATTAACAATAACGACAACTGCTCGACCGCGCTCCAGTATGTAGCCGGCCAGCGACGCGTCCTGCTCGGTAACCCCTTCACTGCCATCTATTACAAGCACAACTATATTGGCTGTATCAATCGCTTTCAGTGTCTTGATTACCGAAAATTTTTCGAGCACATCGTCGATTTTTCCACGACGACGAACCCCGGCTGTATCCACCAAGGTATACGGTTCATCGTTGTGCCTGAATGGTATAAAAATGCTGTCCCGCGTCGTGCCGGGCTGATCAAAAACAACAACGCGCTCCTCACCGAGCAAGGCGTTCACAAGTGTGGATTTGCCGACATTGGGCCTGCCGACGACTGCTATACAAGGCCCTTCGATCTCACTCTCATCTTCCTGTGTTTCGAACAGGGACTGGTCGATCACTTCTTCCAGGGCATACTCGACGAGCTGACGTACACGATGTCCATGGGAAGCAGAAATGGTGACCGCCTCACCAAAACCCAGCTCAAAGAAATCCGCCGCAACTTCAGCTGGATTTAGTCCTTCAGTCTTGTTGGCAACCAGCACTACCGGCACGTTGCGCGTTCGCAACACCTGCGCAATTTCCTTGTCGAGTGGACTCTGGCCTTCACGCCCGTCGACAATAAAGAAAACCACGTCAGCCTCTTCGATTGCCTGCAAAGCCTGGCCCGAGACGATATCGGCGATTGCTCCCTGGTGCTCCGAAAGCGATGTCACTTCAGGATCAACAATTCCGCCCGTATCAACAACAATAAATTCATGCCCCGCCTGCTGACCGGTGCCATATTGCCGGTCGCGCGTAAGACCTGGAGCATCCGCGACCAGGGCGTCGCGCGCACGTGTCAGCCGGTTGAACAGGGTCGATTTCCCGACATTGGGCCGACCCAAAAGAACTATAACGGGTTTCATTCTGGTGTTGCGACAACAGCTGGCTATACTCAATGCCAGCGAATAGCCGCAAGGTCTCCATCAGTGTTGCTGACAAACAACAGGTCATTCGATGTTATCGGCTGATTGACAATAGCGCTGACACCGACGCGATGTCGCGCGACCAGGCTGCCATCACGACTGTCCAGCCAATGCGTGTATCCATCATAGTCCCCGGCAACTATATAATTGCCGGCTACAGCGGGACCGGTCAGGCGCCGTCCCCGCAGTTTTTCCTGTACCCAGACTACAGCACCTGACTCCTGGTCATACGCACGGACAACGCCGTGTTCATCAGATACGTATACATTTATCTTGTCAGCCGACATGGCTTGCACACTTGATACGGATTTGGACCAGCTTTCTCGTCCATTACGCATATTCAGCGCTACCAGCTTACCCTGGTAATTCACGGCAAACATCCTGATACCGGCAACCAGTGGTGGCGCATCAACATCAGCAAGGCGCTGTACCTGGTTACGACCCTTGGGATAGGAAACCGGGCGCTCCCACAGCAATCTTCCGCTATCAAGCTTTACCGCTACCAGCATACCGCCGCCAAAGCCGGTCACAACAACGCCCTGAAAAACAATCGGAGTACTGGTGCCACGCACACTCAGAGCCGGTTCACTGCGCTGGTAAATCCAGTTCCGCGCACCCGTTTTTTCACTAAGCGCAATCAACTTACCATCGACTGTCTGAACAATAACCTGCCCGGATTCGACAACCGGTGCCGCCAGAACCTCGCTGTTAACAGCCTGCTTCCAGACAATGCTGCCATCTTGCCTGGATAGCGCAATCACCTCGCCATCAGATGTTACAGCAAACATCAGGGACTCGCCCAGGCCAAGGCCGGCAGTAATTCCCATGCCGATATCTCTGGCCCATATTCTGTCGCCGCGGGATCTTTCGTACGCAGCCAGGTCACCGTCCGCATCAACAGTAAACACAGCGCTGTCGGTTATAGCCGGCTGGATGCTGGTAGACCGGTCAACATCAACACTGAAAAATCTGCGCCACGTCTCACTTATGCGAACTGATGCATCAAGGTTAACCAGTTCTGAGGGATCTTCCATATTGCTGGTGCTGAACGAACAGGCGACTTGTGACAACAGTAACGCGATCACTCCAATGAAACCGTACTTGCGACCGAAGGACATCTTAGTTCGCTCCCAGGTTTGCAAGCTTCATCTTCACGATGCGCATGTATTCAGGATTTGACGATGCATGTTTCACTGCCTCTGTGTATGCGGCACGCGCCGCTCCCCGGTCACCCCTGGACAACATCAGGTCTCCCCGCAACTCGGCATAATCGGCTTCAAACCCGCTAATCCCGGTTGCATCTGCAATGACAGCAAGCGCCTTATCGGTATCACCACCGGCTTCCAGAACCCTTGCCAGGCGAAGTCGTGCTGCATTCTTGACACCATTGTCATACGTAGAATTCATGGCCGCCTCCAGATGCCCTGCTGCCTTGTCCTTTTCGCCGGCATCAAAGGCAATTCGGGCAAGTAACAGGTTGGCGAGATCACTGTAGGCACTGCCGGAATGTTTCGAAACCAGATCTGCAGCAAGATCGCGTGCCCGGTTTATATCTCTTGATTCATAAGCCCTGAGTACCTGGGCATAGACCGCAGAACCGGATTCGGCTTGTTCCAGCTTGTGAGATTGCCACCACTTGTTGCCGGCAATCAGGGAGCCGCCCAGCACAACACCCACCACGATCGATGGTCCATAATTCTTCCACCAGCGTTTTAACGCTTCGACCTGCTCTTCTTCTGTATGATCTATGTTCAATGACATGGTTCCTGCCCTGCCTCAATTTTCCAGTAATGGTTTTATTCGTTTTTCAAGCTCATCGGTGATTGCGTCAACTGCAATTACCTCCTGTTCGCCGTTGATTCGAAGGTCTTTCAGTGCAACCACGCCACGATTCACCTCTTCCTCCCCGAGAATCATGGCAAATCGTGCTTCGCTTCGATCAGCCTTTTTCATCTGTCCTTTCAAACCACCGCCGCCACAGTTTAACTGTGTCCTGAATCCGGCATCGCGCAATAATTCTGCCAGTTTCATGCCTTCTTTTTCAGCCAGTTCACCAAGCATGGCAATGTACACATGAGGCTTGATGTCTGCCCTGGGTGTGTCGGCAAGCTTGAGCAACTCCACTAGTCTCTCAATACCCATGGCAAACCCGATTCCCGGCGTTGCCTTGCCGCCCAGGTGCTCGACCAGACCATCATAGCGGCCACCGGCACACACGGCGCTCTGCGCGCCCAGCTTATCCGTTGTCCACTCAAAAACCGTTCGCGAATAATAATCTAGGCCTCGTACCAGCCGCGGATTTACTGCGTAGCCGATACCCGCATCATCAAGGTAACGCGTCAGTCGTGTAAAATGTTCACGTGATTCATCATCCAGATGATCCGAGAGCAACGGTGCATCAGCCACAATCGCCCGTGTCTGCGCATCCTTGCTGTCCAGGATGCGCAGCGGATTCTTGTCAAGCCGGCGCAAGCTGTCTTCATCAAGGGCATCCCTGTGGCACTCGAAGTATTCCACCAGCTTTTGGCGATAGACTTTGCGCGCTTCCGGTGTACCAAGCGAGTTGATTTCCAGCGTCAGGCCATCAAGCCCGAGTACCCGGAAAAACCGCGCCAGCAGCATAATCAACTCGGCATCCACGTCGGGGCCGGGCATACCGAATGCTTCGACACCAATCTGGTAAAATTGCCGGTAACGGCCTTTTTGCGGACGCTCATGCCGGAACATGGGGCCGATATACCAGAACCGCTGTACCTGGTTATAAAGCAGGCCGTGCTCGATACCGGCCCGAACAACACTGGCCGTACCTTCGGGACGCAGACTCAGGCTGTCACCACTACGATCCTCGAAAGTATACATCTCCTTCTCGACAATATCGGTGGCGTCACCGATGGATCGACTGAACAATTCGGTTTTTTCGGCGATGGGAAAACGTATTTCGCGATAACCGTAGGCATGCACGGTATCGCGTGCCACCTGTTCTACAAACTGCCAGATTGCCGCCTCTTCCGGCAACAGGTCATTCATGCCACGAATGGCCTGGACTGATTTGCTCACGATATCTCTCTCAACCCGCTTGCTTGATTGTGGACACGGGAATGGTATTGACCCTGTTCTTTATGTAATGGCGAATCTCGCGCTCAAGCTCATCAATCAACATCTCGTCCGTTACTTTCTTGTCGGCAACGCCATTTATATACAAAAGATTCGGTGTACCGCCGGTAATACCGATCTGCGCCTTTTTTGCTTCTCCCGGCCCGTTTACTACACAGCCAATTACGGCAACATCAATGGAATCCTGGATATCTTCCAGCCGCTCTTCCAGCGCATTGACAGTCCCGATTACATCAAACCGTTTTCTTGAGCAGGTTGGGCAGGCTATAAAATTGATCCCGCGCTTACGCAGGTGCAGGCTCTTCAGAATATCAAACCCGACCTTTACCTCCTGAACCGGGTCCGCTGCAAGCGATACGCGCAATGTATCGCCAATACCCTCAGCCAGCAGCATACCCAGACCAATGGCCGACTTGACAGTACCAGAGCGAAATCCACCGGCCTCGGTAATACCCAAATGAAACGGCTGGTCGATCTGGCCGGCCAGCTTGCGATAGGTTTCCACCGTCATGAACACATCAGACGCCTTGACGCTGATCTTGAAATTCTGAAAATCAAGCTTGTCGAGAATATCCACGTGGCGCATGGCAGACTCGACCAATGCATCCGGGGTTGGCTCACCGTATTTTTCCTGCAAATCCTTTTCAAGCGAACCGGCATTCACGCCAATCCTGATTGGTATTCCCTTGTCCTTTGCGCAATCAACAACCGCACGTATACGCTCTTCCTTGCCAATATTGCCCGGATTGATGCGCAGGCAATCCACGCCGAGCTCGGCCACTCTAAGTGCGATCCGGTAATCAAAATGGATATCAGCGACCAGCGCCGTATCAACCTGCTCGCGAATGCGGCCAAATGCCTCGGCCGCATCCATGCTGGGCACGGACACACGCACAATGTCTGCACCGGCAGCTGCCAGTGCCTGGATCTGCGCCACCGTGGCCGCAATATCCTCAGTGTCGGTATTGGTCATACTCTGCACACTTATTGGTGCATCACCACCAACCGCAATCTTGCCCACAAGTATCTGGCGGGTCTTGCGTCGTTTTACTGGCTCAGGGGTATAGGCCGACACGTACAAAACTCCCGTTAGTTAAGCGTAAACCGGGCAATCATGCCCCGGCGATGCGGTGCAATATCAAAGTCCTTGCCGTTATAGACAAGCCTGACTGCCACCGCGTTTCCAATAAATACATTGAACGGCGCTTCACCATTCAATGAAATCACTCGCCCACCGGAGACTGTTTCATAAACGAGACGTTTGCCGCTGTTATCGCGCACATCAAGCCATGAATCAGCGTCCAGAGAGAACACCAATTGCGCTGAACCGGGTACTGCACTCTGCGCCTGGGACGCAGCGGTTTCAGCTTTTTGCTGGAGCGTCGGCGTAACTTGCTGAGCGTTCGGAGCAACCTGCGCCATTGGCTCTGCCGGTTTCGGCTGTGGCACTACCGGGGCGGTTTGCGGAACAATAGCCGGGTCAAGAGGTAATACCGGATTTGCATCTGCCTGGTCAGTGACTGCACCGGTATCAACAACGCTGCCGTCTGCGTCCGATAAAGGTGATTGGCCTGGCTCAACAGTATCCGTATTTCCCAGGCGCTCTGAAATTGTTGGCGCCACTACCGGCTGTGCCGGCCTTCTTTCATCAGAACCATTAAACAGGAAAATCACCAGCACAATAGCAATAACCGCAACAACAGCACCAATCGTCATCATCTGTTGCTGACTGGTGGCCACGGCGCCGGCCTTCACTGCCGCCTGAACCGGTTCAGCCTGCTTTTTTTCTTTAGCCTGCTGCGCCTTGAATGCATCAACCAATGGCCTGTCATCAATTCCAACCAGCAGCGCATAATTGCGGATGTAGCCACGCACATAGGGTGCTTCGGGCAAACCCTTCCAATCATTGATCTCCAGGGCCTCGATCTGCTTCGTTGACAAGTGCAAGCGATCTGCAACCTGCTCACGGCTCATCCCGGCCTTCTCCCTGCCCGCCGCCAGGCTTGCTCCCGGCTCTGTGGTGTCAACCTGATAATCGTTATGTTGTTCCATTTCTCATCAATACCAAGTGTGTTTTCAATAGTTTCAGACCGCTGACATTATACAGCCACTTGTTCCAGTCACCGGATTTCCTGCGCTTCCCTGGAATCAGGGAACTTGCCCTTCAGTCTCAACTCATAAGATGCCTGCTGATCCTTGGCTCCCAGCGCCCTTTCAACTTTCACCGCCAGCAACAGTGCTTCCGGCGTGTCCTTGGCGGCTGCAAAATACCGTTGCAAGAAACCACGCGCAGACAGCATGCGGCCCCTGGTATAACTGACCTTGGCCAGACCCAGTAATGCCTTGCCAGAACGCGGCTGGTAGTTCAGCGCCTTGCGAAAATAGGTTTCAGCCCGCGATGCCCTGTGTGCCTTCATCAGGCACAGGCCTGCATTCTCGGCAGCTGCCTCGGGTGTCTTGTAGAGCGGATTCAGCAGGGCTGCATCAAAGTGCTTTATCGCATCCAGGTAGCGGCCACGGCCGCACACGAATACACCAAAATTATTCTCAGCCTCGGAGTTTTTCGGATCCAGTTTTACAGCCCGCTCGAAATAACTTTCGGCCTTATCCATATCCTTGAGGCGTATCCACAGCAGTGCGGCGATATGGTTTGCATTGGAATTATCCCGATCAAGCGCCAGTGCGCGTTCCACGTTTTCCTTGGCATACTCAAGTTGTCCACGCTGCATATACTCAACAGCCAGTTGCACATTGGTATTGACCAGCTTGAGTGTCCTGACTTCCGCTTCATCTTCCGCTGTGGAAGCGCAGGCAGAAACGACCAGGGCAATAACAAGAATTCCGACTATGTTCATACCATCCCCGCCATTTATTACTGGTTTGCTACCGCCGGGTCTGCGCCAGCCTGTTTCATTCTTGCCGATCTTCTTGTGCGGTCCTGGATACGACCAGCCAACTGACCGCAGGCCGCATCAATATCATCGCCACGCGTCTTGCGCAGAGTGGTCATCAGGCCTGATGCCATCAGCCGATCCTGAAACCTGAGAATGACTTCATCCGGTGATCGACGATACCGGGTCTGGGGAAATGGGTTAAAGGGAATCAGGTTGACCTTTGACGGCAGCCCCTGAAGACAGTTAATCAATGCCCTGGCATCTTTCACTGAATCATTAACGCCGTCGAGCATAACGTACTCCACGGTCACCCTCTGGCGCGGCTGATTCCTGAGATATTCCTTGCACGCGTCGACCAGTTGTCGGATCGGATACTTTTTGTTAATCGGCACCAGTTCGTCGCGCAATGTATCATGCGGCGCATGCAGGGAAATTGCCAGCGCCACAGGCGCTTCACGCTTGAGACGCTCCAGCTCCGGAACCACGCCTGACGTGCTTACGGTTACACGTCGACGGGACAAGCCATAACCCCAGTCGTCCAGCATGATCTGCAAGGCCGGTATAACGTTATCCAGGTTCAACAGCGGTTCGCCCATACCCATCATGACAACATTGGTTACTGGCCAGCGCTCGGCTGTGCCCTTGCCGAGCATGTGATTGGCCAGCCACACCTGGGCAACAATTTCTGCTGTTGTCAGATTACGATTAAATCCCTGCTTGGCGGTGGAACAAAAACTGCAGTTAAGCGCACAACCTGCTTGCGAAGACACACACAGGGTTCCGCGCTGTTTCTCAGGAATAAACACGGTTTCAATGGCATTGCCGTCGGCCAGCCGTAACAACCATTTGCGCGTACCATCACCGGCAGTGTGGTCGGCAATAATCTCGGGCAAACCAATCTCGGCCTCGTCCGCCAGGCGCGACTGCAACACCTTGCCAATATTGCTCATGGCCTGGAAATTGCCGACACCGTGCTGATGAATCCACTGAAACACCTGGTCACCACGAAACTGCTTGTCGCCCATGGCAACAAAAAAATCACGCATGCCCTGGCGATTCAATCCAAGCAAATTTGTCTTTGGTGCCGTGTCGTTGCTCATACAGTCTGTCATGCGTTGTTCCGCGCCAGCCCATCCCGGAAGGGAGCTAACTGATTGAAAAATCGGGGCAAAAAAACCAATTTTTGCCCCTGGAAGTTGCGCGCTAGTTTAGCGTTTCAGTGGGGGGTAGACAACGAGTATCGGGCTAAATCCATGAAATTTCAGAAAAGATTGCCGATTTGGCAGCCAGGCTGCAGGGGTGCGCCTCACCTCGGCGGGCCGAGGGGGCAATCAGTCGTCGATTTCCTCGAGCCACATCATCTGGATCGCCTCGAGAATTTTTTCGCCAGTATGGTTGGGGTCATCATCAAAATCGTCGAGGGCCATTACCCAGTCCCGCAACTCGGTAAACCGGACGGTCATCGGGTTCACGTCCGGGTGCGCCTCGCATAACTCAATGGCAATTTCACGACTGTCTGTCCACTTCAAACCCATGCTCCCTCCTTTAATCCGGACGACATCACCCGGCCTGAATAGTTAATGGGATTCCGACACCTGGTTAATGGTGTACTTGGGAATTTCAATCACAAGGTCTTCCTCGCCCACGCAGGCCTGGCAACTCAGGCGCGACTCCGGCTCCAGACCCCAGGCCTTGTCGAGTAAGTCCTCCTCTTTTTCCGTGGCATCATCGAGGCTTGCGAACCCCTTGCGAACGATGACATGACAGGTCGTACAGGCACAGGCTTTCTCGCAGGCGTGCTCAATCTTGATGCCGTTTTCGAGCGCGGCATTGCAAATGGTTGTACCGGGCACAGCATCGATAACCATGCCTTCGGGGCAACTTTCGTCGTGGGGTAAAAACGTAATTTTAGGCATAACTACTCTTTTTTGGCAGCGGACGACAAGTCGCCGATTTCTTCCAGTGTATGGCCCCTCAGTGCAGCCCGGATACCGGCATCCATGCGCCGTGCAGCGAATTCTGATGATGCTTTGTCCAACTCGTCGACAGCTTGTTTTATCCAATCCAGATCTTGCCCGTCGCGGGCCCTGGAAAGATTACTCATGGCTTCGTCAATACGTACACGTTCCAATGTGTCGAGCAAGGCGTCACCATCCTGAGCCAGGGCCGCGTGCAATGCTTCCAGCAGGCGGTCGGCATCCACGCGCTGCTCCTGCAGGTTGCGCGCATCCATATCTTCCCGGGCATGTTCAATAGAATCACGTAACATGCGCTCAATCTCACCGTCGCTCAACCCGTAAGATGGCTTGACCTCGATCTCGGCGCTGACGCCGCTGATTTCTTCCCGCGCCGAAACATTGAGCAGGCCATCAGCATCCACCTGGTAGGTCACTCGAATTCGGGCTGCGCCAGCCGCCATCGGCGGGATACCACGCAACTCAAAACGGGCGAGAGAACGGCAATCCTGGACCAGTTCACGCTCACCCTGCAAGACATGAATTGCCATGGCGGTCTGGCCGTCCTTGTACGTGGTGAACTCCTGGGCCCGGGCAATGGGGATTGTCGAGTTACGCGGCACAATGCGTTCGACCATGCCGCCCATAATTTCAATGCCTAAAGACAACGGAATCACATCAAGCAACAGCATTTCACCATCGGGCTTGTTGCCGGCCAAAACATCGGCCTGGAGTGCAGCACCTATGGCTACGACCTCGTCCGGATTGATATCCGACAGGGCTTCCTGCCCGAAAAATTCCAGAACCCGTTCGCGTACGCGCGGCACCCTTGTTGACCCGCCCACCAGCACGACGCCATCTATGGTGTCCACGGTCAAACCGGCATCGCGCAAGGCCCGTCTGCAAGGCATGATCGTTTTATCAATTAAAGGATCTACCAGGTCGTTGAATTGCTGGCGCGAAAACTCTCCCTGCCAGGCCGACCCTGCTGACAACTTGATAGCGATGCTGGTTTGCTCGTTATCTGTCAAAGCTTCCTTGGCTCGCCGCGAAGCCATGACAATCTGGCGCCAGTCACCGGCTCCCGGTTTCTGCTCCAGTCCGGCCTGCCCCATGATCCAGTAGGCAATTTTCAGATCCATATCATCGCCCCCGAGGGCGGAATCACCGGCCGTGGCCATAACCTGGAATACACCGCTCTCGAGACTGAGAATGGAGATATCAAATGTACCGCCACCCAGGTCATAAATGGCGTAGGTTCCGGTAGGATTTTTGTCCAACCCGTAGGCTACGGCGGCTGCCGTCGGTTCATTCAGCAAGCGTAAAACATGAAGCCCGGCCAGTCGCGCCGCATCCTTGGTAGCCTGTCGCTGTGCATCATCGAAATACGCGGGAACCGTGATCACGGCACCGGTCAACTCCCCTCCCAGGGTAGCCTCCGCCCGGGAGCGCAATACACGAAGAATCTCGGCCGAGATTTCGACGGCGCTTTTATCGCCCTGGCAGGTCTGTATACGGGGCACGCCGCTGTTATCGCTGTTGATTATGCGGTAGTGATGGTCATCAGCGGCTATGTCGTCGGCACCGCGACCCATGAACCGCTTCACCGAGATTATGGTATTAAGCGGATCTTCGTGGGCATTTTTCAGTGCCTCGGCGCCAACAATCACTGCCTGGTCTGAATAACGTACCACGGACGGCAGAATACGGCTGCCGTCTGCGCCAGGCAGAATATCGGCTGCGCCACTGCGCACGCTGGCCACAAGAGAATGCGTGGTGCCAAGATCAATTCCTGCCGCCAGCCGATGCTCATGAGGCGCGGTAGATTCTCCCGGTTCGCTGATTTGAAGTAGTGCCATATCAAACTGCCAGCCTGTTGTCAGAACAGGCTTTCTTCAATCTCTTCAATTTGCATTTTGAGTTTGTCCAGGAATTGCAGCTCCCGGACATGAGTGCGTGCAGCCGACAGATCATCATTGTTCAGTTCTGTTCTCAGCTGATCAACACGACGGTTAAAGGCATTGTTCACGTCCTTTGACAGCGATTGCAATACCGGACCCGCGTCATCAGCAGGCCCGCTTCGAACGGCATCGAGCTGTTCACGCCATTCCATTTGCTCCATCAGGAAAGCCGGGTTCATCGCCGTATCGGTTTCATCATTCACACTGATGCCTGCCAGTTCCAGCAAATATCGCGCTCGCGCCAACGGGTTCCTGAGTACGCGCAGGCCCTCATTGATCGAGGCAGTCAGCTCCATGGCCATGCGCCTTTCCTGCTCGGAGCCGGACGCAAACCGGTCTGGATGAAACTGCTGCTGCAGGCTGCGATAACGATTGTTCAGCCCGGGCAGATCCACATCAAACCGGGCAGGCAGACCAAACAATTCAAAATAATTTTTGCCGACGCCCGGCTGCATGGTCGACAATGACAATCCGGAGCAAGGTCAGACGGTGAAGCTTTCGCCGCAACCGCACTCATCCTTGACGTTGGGATTGTTAAACTTGAAGCCTTCGTTCAGACCTTCCTTGGTGTAATCAAGCTCGGTACCATCGATATACACAAGGCTCTTGGGATCAACAAATATCCTGATGCCATGACTTTCAAACACCTGGTCCGACTGTTCCACGGTATCGACAAACTCAAGCACATAGGCCAGGCCCGAACAACCGGTGGTCTTGATACCAAGGCGAAGCCCTTCACCTTTTCCGCGCTTGGCGAAAAAGGCATTCACTCGCTCGGCAGCTACGTTTGTCATGGTAATCGCCATATCAATACCCCTGTTGAATCACGATCTGTCGGGCTTCAGCCCTTGTTTCGTTTCGCCATCAGGTCTTCGACTGCAGCCTTGATAGCATCTTCCGCCAGAACCGAGCAATGTACCTTCACTGGAGGCAGTGCAAGTTCTTCAGCAATATCGGAATTCTTGATCCTTTGCGCTTCTTCCAGGGTCTTGCCTTTTACCCACTCGGTAACAAGCGAGCTTGAAGCAATGGCGGATCCGCAACCGTAGGTCTTGAATCGGGCATCCTCGATAACACCGTTGTCGTTCACCTGTATCTGCAGACGCATCACGTCCCCACAGGCTGGTGCGCCAACCATACCGGTACCCACATTGTCAGCTCCTGTATCCAGCGTACCGACATTGCGCGGGTTTTCGTAGTGATCCATGACTTTGTCACTATAGGCCATGAGTTATCTCCTGATTACATCAAGTCAATCGGCGTCCAAACCCGGAGGCTTAATGGGCTGCCCATTGCACACTGTTTAAATCGATACCTTCCTTGTACATATCCCAAAGTGGGGACAGATCGCGTAATTTCTGGATCTTATCCTTGACCAGAGCCACAACAAAATCCACTTCTTCTTCAGTCGTAAACCGGCCCATTGTAAAACGAATGGACGAATGCGCCAGCTCATCCGGCCTGCCAATAGCACGTAATACGTATGAAGGCTCAAGACTGGCAGAGGTACACGCAGAGCCTGATGAAACGGCCACGTCTTTAAGCGCCATCATCAGGGATTCACCTTCAACAAAATTGAAACTGATGTTCAGGTTTCCGGGAATGCGCTGCCCCATGTCACCGTTGATATAGACTTCCTCAATATCCTTGATACCGTCGAGCAGACGATCACGCAAGGCGCGCAAACGCACAGCTTCACCGGCCATTTCTTCTCGGGCTATACGAAATGCCTCGCCCATGCCGACGATTTGATGGGTTGGCAACGTGCCTGAACGCATGCCGCGCTCGTGACCGCCACCATGCATCTGTGCTTCAAGGCGAACACGTGGCTTGCGTCGCACATACAGCGCGCCGATACCCTTGGGGCCGTAAATCTTGTGGGCCGACAGGGATAACAAATCAATATTCATGGCATCAACGTCGATTTCCACCTTACCGGCACTTTGGGCGGCATCGGTGTGAAACAGTATGCCTTTTCCACGACAAAGTTTGCCGATGGCGGCAACATCCTGAACCACGCCAATCTCGTTGTTCACGTGCATAATGGATACCAGGATGGTGTCATCACGCATTGCCGCTTCGAGCTTGGCCAGGTCAATCAGGCCGTTTTCTTCCGGCTCCATGTAGGTGGTTTCAAAGCCTTCACGTTCGAGCTGGCGACATGTATCAAGGATCGCCTTGTGTTCAGTCTTGCTGGTAATAATATGCTTGCCCTTCTTGCCGTAAAAATGGGCCACACCCTTTATTGCCAGGTTATCTGATTCTGTCGCGCCCGACGTCCAGACGATTTCCTTGGGATCGGCACCAATCAGGGCCGCAACATTAGCGCGCGCGTCTTCGACCGCCTTTTCAGCCGCCCAGCCATAAGCATGAGAACGTGACGCCGGGTTTCCAAATTCACCATCCGGTCTGAGATACTGGCACATTTGGTCTGCCACCCGGGGATCCACGGGGGTGGTAGCTGAATAATCCATGTACACGGGCTTTTTCATCAATTCACTGCCTCAATCTGTCACTACCATCCGCGACAACCCGACATCTCGGCGCCGGCCGCGGGTAAAATTTGATTACCTGTGGGAGCCCTTCAGGGGGCGCAAGTCTACCGCCTATAACTGAGCGATAAAAGGGGTTTTTCGGGAGAAAACCCCTAGTTACCGCCACTTGCCATAGAGCGATCCTGTGAGCCCTGGCGTATCGACACCTCTTGAACATGAGGGCGATTTACCAGATCCGCCAGCGAGATTTCGCTTAGAAAAGAATAAATTCGGTCACTGAGATCTTCCCACAAACTATGGGTCAGGCAAGGCTCGTCACCACTGCAGTTGGAATGGCCGCCGCATTTGCGGGCATCAATATTTTCATTTATTGCCACGACGATTTCGGCCACGGAGATTTGTGCCGGTTCCCGTGCCAGGTTGTAACCGCCACCGGGGCCACGAACACTGTCAACCAATCCATTCCTGCGCAGCTTGGCGAATAATTGCTCTAGATATGACAGCGAAATACCCTGTCTTTTGGCAATATCGGCGAGCGTGACCGCGCCCTGGTTATAGCGCAAACCCAGATCGAGCATAGCTGTCACTGCGTAACGGCCTTTGGTTGTCAGTTTCATGATTTATCACCCAAGGTTATTTGCTGGCGCTAGTCTACATTCCTGACAAATTTAGTCAAGTATAATGTCCAGATCAACCGTGGGGTCTAGAGGGGCCTGTCGGGGTGTCGTATCAGTCGTCTTCGAGATGCTCGACCCGGAGTTCCGGCAGATCCAGGTCCGCCATATCGAGTCCATGCAGCTTCAGCGCCTTGCAGATCTGCTCAAGTTTCTCGTCTACGTTGTGCATGTGATCAAGCATGCAATCAACCGCGTGGGCGACAGGATCGGGCATATCCGGTCGCTGGCCATAAGCATCAAAGCCAATCTTGCGCGCCATGGCTTCGCGCCTGGCACTGCCTTCCTTGCGCTCACTGGCAGCCACAACCCGGCCCGGAATGCCTACAACCGTTGCATTGTCAGGAACATCCTTTACCACCACCGAGTTGGAACCGATTCGGGCGCCGTCACCAATATGAATCGGCCCCAGCACCTTGGCCCCGGCGCCAACCACAACATTATTGCCCAACGTCGGATGGCGTTTTTCTTTTTGCCAGCTGGTACCGCCAAGGGTGACGCCGTGATACAGCGTACAATCGTCACCGATCTCGGCGGTCTCACCGATAACCACGCCCATACCGTGATCAATAAAGAACCGCCGACCGATTGTGGCGCCAGGATGGATTTCGATCCCCGTTATCCAGCGCCCGGTCTGGGACACCATTCGCGCCAACCAGTAAAGGCGCCAGCGCCATAGCCGGTGCGCGAGACGATGCAACGCCACGGCATGCACACCCGGGTAGGCAAACAGGATTTCCATTACCGAACGCGCTGCCGGATCGCGCTGCCGGATCGAAGCAATATATTTAGCAAATGAAGAAGACATAGATGCCAATGGTAAGCCAGATACTGACACGAAACCAAGTTGTCATTATTTTCCGGAAGTTGATCGCTGCACGGCGGTCAGGATGCCTCGCAGTATGTTGACCTCTTTTTCATCCGGCTGGGCACGATTAAATAATCGCTGCAGGCGTCGCATCAATAATTTTGGTTCGCCCGGATCAAGAAATCCTGTTTGTTCGAGTGTCGCCTGCAAGTGGCTGTAAAAGCCTTCCATTTGTGCGCGCGTCGCCGTCTGGGCCGGCGTTGACCCCTGCCCTGGCAACACAGCCCCGGCAGCACGGCGCAATTCGTAACAGAGAATCTGAACGGCCGAACCGAGATTCAGCGATGCGTAGTCCGGGTTGGCGGGAATCGATACCATGGCATGGCATCGATCCAGTTCCTCATTGGTCAACCCCATGCGCTCCCGACCAAAGACCACAGCCACTTTTCCTCCTGGCGCAGCTTCAATCATTTTTTTGGCGCACTCGTTGGCGCTCCACAATGGCCAGTCGATATGACGACTACGGGCACTGGTACCCACCACCAGGTGACAGTCAGCGATAGCCGCATCCAGGCTGCTGAAAATTTGTGCACTCTCCAGCAGGTCAGCGGCACCTGATGCGCGAGCCGTGGCGTGCTCGCTGGGAAAATCCCTGGGCTCAACAAGCCGGAGCGCGGTGACCCCCATGGTTTTCATGGCGCGCGCAGCAGCGCCTATATTTCCCGGGTGCGTGGGATTCACCAGAACTATGCACACCGATGACAGGCGACCCATATCACCGACATCAGTGAATTCCGAGGTAATTTTTTTGCTCAAAACCGAATTTCCCCTTTGAATAACCCTCGCACATCATTAAAATTCGCGCCTCTTTCTGAGCCAGCTACGCAGGAGCCTCGCCGATGCAACCCGTCCTGAAAATCGCCATCAAGGCAGCACGTCGAGCCGGAAGCATCATTCTGCGTCACGCCAATCGCCTGGATACCCTGAATATCGAGAACAAGGGTCGGAATGATTTTGTCTCTGAAGTCGATCATATGGCCGAGCAGGACATTATCAATACCATTCGCCAGGCATACCCGGATCATGCCATTTTAGCCGAGGAAAGCGGCAGCCATCAGGGAAATAATTTTGAGTGGGTCATTGATCCGCTGGATGGCACTACCAACTTTCTCCACGGTTACCCGAATTATGCCGTGTCCATTGCCATGAAACACAGGGGCAAGCTTGAGGCAGCAGTGGTATTCGATCCGCTTCGTGATGAACTGTTCACAGCCTACCGTGGCGAGGGCGCCCAGCTCAATGATCGGCGCATCAGGGTGAGCGGCGTAAAACGCATGGAAAATGCCTTGCTGGGCACCGGTTTCCCGTTCAGGAACAAGGACAACCTCGAACCCTGGATCGCCATCTTCCGCGAATTCGTCGGCAACACCAGTGGTGTGCGTCGTGCCGGATCAGCAGCACTGGACCTGGCGCATGTCGCCAGCGGTCGCCTGGACGGGTTTTGGGAATTCGGGCTCAATACTTGGGACATCGCTGCTGGCTGTTTGCTCATCCAGGAGGCTGGCGGCATGGTCAGCGGCTTTGGCGGGAGCAATGATTTCCTGGAGACCGGGAATGTTCTTGCCGGAAGCCCGGAAATCTATGACCAAATGCTACCGATCATCAAAAATATTCATACCGGATGAAATCAACATTAAACTGGCGGCGTTGAGCGGCTCAGGCCTGGGAGCTGTCAGCAAACACGAAGTGCTCGAATGCATTGCTGTGATCGGCTAACTTGAGAGCGGTAATACGACGCACCTCGCCGGTTTCTCCGTCAACCAGCTGATAGCTGGCCTTCTCTTCAAACATGCCTGCAGTCGTGACCAGCGTCGCCGGGCGCTTCAGTATCGGTACCGACGGCAACAACAACGCCTGGCAGTAATCACTGCTACCGGAATCTTTCTTTATCGCCACCGGCCGCGCCGGGCCGCCCAGCATCTCGATACCAATATCCACGTTCCTGGGCTCGGGTGTTTTTATCCAGCGCACGACACCTAGACGCCAACTGACCTGGTTAACGCCATCAGCAACTCCGAGAATATCGCCGACGCGAACCTGCTGCCGATCAACCTGTTTCTGGTTCAATTGCAAGCCTGACGGGCTTTCATCATAGATTTGCCAGGTTTCAACACGATACACGTGACTGGAATGCAGCAGCGACTCCGCCATCATTCTGGGTTTTTTATCGGCAACCGTGGGAACCGTATCGTCGAAATCCAGATAATCGGAATTTATGGGCTCACCAATGTCCATATCCAGGCCCTCGGGCAAGCTGGCAGGCTCATCGTGTGTCGGCGCCATTTCGGACAATTCCAGGTGACTATCGGCGAACAAGGGTTTGACGAAGGCGCGCTGGCCACTGGCAAAAAAGTGAATCGCGTTAATGCTGTTGGCCACAAAACATTGACCGCTCTTGCGTATACGATCACCACGCCTGCCCGTGGCCAGCCCCCAGGAGCGGCGCATGCGACGTAGCATGTCCAGACAGGCGCCGTGCAGGCAATCTACACCGAGTTTGTTCAGAACACCTGGCTCGCCTTTTTTAAACCGGCGGACAAAGTCCTGGACGGTGGCGGTCAAGGGCAATGCATTCAGCACCCTCAGGCTGTCTGTACCAGTGACACTCACCCCCCTTGGGTACGCAACTGGCGGACGATCCGAATCCAGGTCTACGAGAAACTGCCCGGCAACACTGGATACCTTGACGTTACCGTGAATCACGGCGACGTCACCCCACAGGCTGATGAACTGGGCAATCTTGCGCCACTCGCCCTCAGGCAACTGGTAGGGATTACACAACCCGAGCAGCATGGCGTCGCGATAACGTTGTTCAATAACCAGCCCCTGTTCCGGAGTCTGGCCAAAAAAATCGTTTTGTTCGGCAATGCGATAAAGTGTATGCAGTTCTTTCCAGATACCAACGGGAATCGGCACATAAACCTGGTAGCAGGACTGCAAGACTTCGGCGAGATAGCGAATCGCCTGCTGGGCCGCGGTGGCCAGGATTTTCTGCTTTCCCATCAGCAGTCGGGCATTAAGGGCATCGATCAGAATAATCTTGTAGCCAACTGCCATTTCTTGGCGCACTTGCCGGATAAAATCAGCAAGACGACGCTTTTTATCGTTGAGCGCCATACCCCCGGAGCGCAACCCGGCTGCCAGGTTTTCGGCGGTTCGGGAAACAGGCTCATCGAACAGCGCCATCAATTTCAGCCTGACGGAAACCGGCAGCTTTTGACGATTCAGTGTATACAGCGACTGGTAGATTTCACGCGCGGCTTCCGGCGCGTTGGCAAGCGGCAACGATGACAGCCACGTGGCCGCGTCCTTGGGATCGGTCTCGGCCACCCAGGCCGACACCTTCAGTTCGGGTACATAGAGCCCGTGATTATTTTCCGCCATCGCCTGCAGTCCGTTGAGCCAATAGATATAACACGATTCTGGACAATTTATTGAAATAACTCAATAGCTTGGAAAATTTTTTTAAACTTCTACTCAGGAAATCGATATGGTGAAGCCTTGTATCGCCAACTCGCCCGCAGGAGTTTCTCCAACGCTGCTGACGGTGTATCATTCGCCGCCCGAAACAAGGGGAAACTGGAGTTCTTGCATGGCCTACGTCGTTACCGAAAACTGTATTAATTGCAAACATACTGATTGTGTCGATGTTTGCCCCGTAGATTGTTTTCATGAAGGCCCGAATTTTCTGGTCATTGATCCGGACGAATGCATAGACTGCACCCTTTGCGTACCAGAATGTCCCGTCAACGCTATTTTTGCCGAAGATGAAGTCCCGGCCGACCAGGCGGAATTTATTGAGCTAAATGCAGAGCTGTGTAAGTCCTGGCCGGTGTTAACCGAAAAAAGGCCGGCACTGCCCGACGCCGACGAGTGGGATGGCAAACCCGGCAAGCGCGATCTTCTGCAGCGTTAATCGGCGAGCGGCTGCAACGAGAAAAATTTCCTGACATCCATCAGCTTCGCGGTTTGCGGCATCGCCGGTAAGCTGCGAAGAAACACGCGGCCGTATCCCTTGCTGACCAGGCGTCGATCGGTAATCATCAGTACGCCACGATCGGTTTCCGAACGAATCAGCCTGCCGGCGCCCTGCTTCAGGCTGACCACCGCACTGGGAACATGAAACTCCATAAAGGCATTCCGCCCGCTTTCGGTGAGTGCTTTTGAGCGCGCCTGGATAACCGGATCATCAGGCGCAGCAAAAGGAAGCTTGTCAATAATCACGCAGGAAAGCGCTTCTCCCTGCACGTCTACACCCTCCCAAAAGCTGCCGGTTCCCAGCAGTACGGCATTGGCAGTTTCACGAAATTCCTGCAACAGTCTTGCCCGCGGCGCCTGGCCCTGAACCAGCAACGGGAAACCAATACAATCGCCCAGCTGTTGTGCCAGTGCATTGAGCATGCGATAACTGGTGACGAGAACAAAGGCCCTGCCAGCGCTTGCCTCCAGCACCGGAATAACGGCATCCAGAAACGCCGATAAAAACTCCGGGGCATTGGGTTCCGGTATGTTTTCGGGCAAATACAAAAGCGAGTTAGTTTGGTAGTTGAACGGACTGTCCCACTTGCGTGTGATAGCATTGCTCAGTCCGAGCTGCCGGCAAAAATAATCCAGGTTATTGTCGATCGCGAGCGTTGCCGAAGTGAATACCCAGGCCCGCTGCACCTGTTCCATGTTCGCACTGAACTGTTGTGAAATATCGACCGGCGTCTTGCGAAGCACGAAACCGCGCTTGCTGGTTTCGTACCAACTGATGAATTCTGACTCCGTTTCCTGCCCGGTAAAGGATTTCAGGCATATTCCCAGCTCCACCGCGCGCCTGTGACAATTGGCAAGGCCGGTTCCCTTGGCCGATGCCTTGTTCAGCAACAGCTGCAAATCATTCAGTCGCACAACAAGCCCGGACAACGCTTCCTTGACTGCGGGCCTGGAGCGTATATTGCGCCACGCCGAACGCGAGACCTGCTCACCGAATGCCAGCCGGAAATCCGCGCACGCCTTCTGCAGCATGTCGGCGGCAGAATTCAGTTCCTTGATTTGGCTGCGTTCACGCAACTCTTCGACAACTGTATCGCGCGCCAGTGCGTTTATCTGGTTAGCACTGATGCTGACACCGAAAAAATTGCTGGCAACATCAGCTAGCTGATGCGCTTCATCGAAAATTGCCACCTCGACCCCTGGCAGCAGCTCACCGAAACCCTCCTCCTTCACTGCCATATCGGCGAAAAACAGGTGATGATTTACAACAACGATATCCGCCTCCAGCGCCCGCTGCCGGGCTCGCACAACGTGACAATCATCATAATGACCGCACTTGCTGCCAAGACAGTTATCCGTAGTTGACGTCACCCAGTACCAGACCGGGCTGTCCTCGGGCACGCCAGCCAATTCACTGATATCGCCCGATAGCGTCGACTCGGACCACTGCTTGATCTGGAGAAAATGGAAGGATTGCTTGCGATCCCCAAACCGGGCTTCCAGTTCGGCCTGCTCCATCCTGTATATACACAGATAGTTGGCTCGACCCTTGAGCAGGGCAGCTGCAACGTTTACTCCCAGTGTATGCATGACTCTTGGCAGATCGCGACGGTAGAGCTGATCCTGGAGATGTCGTGTTCCGGTCGAAATCAGTACGCGCTTTCCCGACAGCAGTGCCGGAACTAGGTAGGCGTAGGTTTTACCGGTACCAGTACCGGATTCGGCCACAAGAATGCCGTCGTCACGTATGACGGACTCAATCTCGGTTGCCATTTGTTGCTGGGAAGGACGCGGGTAAAAATCCGGCAGTTCCTGGGCAAAAGGCCCGTTTTCGGCCAGCGCATCCGCGCTCGACAAGGTACTGATACTCAAATGAGGCTCTCTTGTTCAGAAGAATTCGGCATGTTACCGCATCTGAACCCCGCGCTCATTACCCGGAAACAGTATCTGTCTCAGTTGTTGTTTCTGGCTTCCCCGAATGCCGTCCATACTGAGCGAATCGTTTCAGCCAGCGTAACCGGTGAAAACGGTTTTTTGATGACATCTGCCGCGCCGAGATTGTGATACCGCTCAATTTCACCTGCCTGCACTTTTGCAGTCATGAACAGGATCGGCGTCTGGTCAAACCCGGGTCGCTTGCGAATCTCCTTGTACAATTCAATCCCCGACATTCTTGGCATCATGACGTCCAGAATGATCAACTGCGGCTGGAATTCATCGAGAATAGCCAGCGCCTGTTCTCCATCGGCACACATACGCAGATCGAACGATGAAGTTGCCTTGAGGGCGATTTGCGTAACCGCCCTGATATCGTCTTCATCTTCTACCAGTAACAGGCGTTGCAGATCGACTGGCATATAATAATGGATCCATCCAAGGGTAATTGTTTGGTCAACCAAAAAAACCGGGTGATAATACATTAAATCATCAATATATAGAACTACCTGCCCGGCCCGGCAATGCATCACGAATCTTGATTGCCTAAACGACCTGACAGTATTGAGCATAGCTCAAGCCAATACCCGACACCAATAATACATCACGATATTTACCGGGCAGATACTGCCCACATTGACTGAATGGCCATCCTTGCCACTTTCCAGATCCGGATTTTTCCCTTGTGAAGCTGACCTCGGCGGTCACAGTTGCCACAAACATTGCTGTGGTTATTACTGAAGACTGGTTTCGATTGCCGGCAGCCGGACCGGCGCACCCCTCCAGGCAGACAGCCGTGCCTATACCGACTTGTGCAGCCTGGCGTGCAACCTATTGATGTTTTGCAATTGTTCGGAAACCCCGGCGCGCTCCGCTTCAAGTCGCGCCACATGATCCGCGATCTTGTCCATATCGGCATGGCTCTTTTTGATAGTCTCAAAACCGACATCAAGTGATTTTTTGTGCAGTTTCACCTGGTTGTGAATCTGGTTAATAACATTATTAAACCAGCTCTGGGTGTAGCCATTACACTCCTTGTAAATGTTGCGAACTTCGCTTACCAGCGTGATAAAAAACTTGCTGATCACTCCGCCCTGCTCCGTAATAACAAGCTCCACACTGTTACGAAACACCTCTGCTTTTTGTTCCAGGCTTTTGATTGCCATGATATAGGGCAGCAACGCCAGTCGCGGTGGTACGATTTTTTCAAGATCGTACTGATAGTGGAGTCGCTCACAAATCTTGTCGATCTCGGACTTGATGGCATCAGCCTGTGTTTTCAGCTGGTCCATTGGCCGGGCGACGGCTTCGAAGAAGTCCTTGATTTCCGATTTAAGGCCCCGTGTTGTCCAGCTGTCGTGCATGGACTTCCTGGCACCTTTTATATGTTTGTCCAGTTCATCAAGATCCATATTGGAAAACAGCGCACCAGCCTTGTCCGCCAATTGCCGTCGGGTAATATCAAAAATCTTCACTTCACGATCATAACGCTCTTTGTCCTTGCGCATGGTATCGATCAGTTTCTGTATATCTGACTTGTTCTTGCTGCCCAAGGCCCGCAACTGGGTCAGCTGCCTGTCCAACTCGGCAAGATTGGCCCGAACCAGGGCCTGGCTGCTTTCCACCCTGGAGCTGATTTCGTAGGTAATCTTCCGTTTTATCAGCTCATGCTTGGCCGGAATAATCTGGAAGGCAAGTTGTTTTTCCAGGCGAGCAATACCGCTACGACCAACAAGATCGTTATCACTCTTGATTTTTCCGATCAGCCCCATCTTGGCTGATACAGGCAGAACCACGTCTTTTCTGAGCTTGAGAATACGGGCGGTATCCATCACCTGGTTGCGGATTGTATGACTGATTTCGGCATCGCTTCGCAGCGCATCCCACAACACGTCCACCTTGTTCAGTACAACCAGGCGCTCACGCAGCCGGTCTTTCTTGGCCGACACCACGTGATCACTCCAGATGGTCATATCACTCGCGGTAACGCCGGTATCAGCGGCAAGCAGGAAAATAACCGCGTGCGCATCAGGCAACACACTCAGGGTCAGCTCGGGTTCGGCGCCCAGCGCATTCAGGCCTGGTGTATCAATAACCACCACGCCCTGTTCCAGGTATGGATGGCGATAGTTAACAATGGCATAGCGCCACATGGGGATATCCACCATACCGCCTTCCTGCTCCGCAACTGCCTGGCCACCCGCGTCCCGATACAAGCCCAGGGCCCGGGCCTCGCTGATATGGACTTTCTTGGTTCGGGTAATGGATTTGAAGGTTTCAATATCGTCTTCGTTAAAGCCTGTTTTTTCCCTGCTAAACCGCAGCGTCGTCCAGTGAATCGGGCTTTGCAGGTATTCGGCAATACTGATCCCGGTTTTGCGGGTCTCAATAGGCAGTAACTTGATTCCCGGATCCTCGTTGGCCTTGTAACGCAACTCGGTGGGACACATAGTGGTTCGACCCGCTGAAGACGGCATTAACCGCTGGCCGCGGTCAGAAAAGAAGATGGCATTCAGAAGCTCGGTTTTTCCCCGGGAGAACTCGCCAACAAAGGCAATTTTCAGCTCATCCTTGTCGAGACTCTCGATGAGCTGATAAATCCGTAAATCACGCACTCCATCCACTGGCTCGTGTTTTTCAACCCAATCCTGATAATCGGCGATTGCTTTTTTGAAACTCTCACGCCAGCTTCGAAAACGCTCAAGATCCCGGGCGAGCGACGCGGCTGCCGGCGCTACAGGCTTGCCTGAAGGCTGCCCGGACGCACCCGCCTCATCCTGAACCTTTATCTCGCTCATGGCACCAAATCCGTCAATAAACAGCCTGAGCTGTTCCTGAAAAAGATGAATAATACATCAGCCTATCGGCAAGTTCCGGACTTCCGGAAAATATATTTCAGAACGACAATACACTACGCACACGCTGCCGCGACGTTTCTCGCGCCAATGGTCCCTGGTAATCGACGGCCAAGACCTTTTAACCAGCGCATACGAATGTGACTGCCTCCCGCTCCAGGTTGCAGATCAGCCCGATTTGTTATCATAAAAAAAGGGGCTCATTACTGAGCCCCTTGATATGTGGCGTCCCCAAGGGGAGTCGAACCCCTGTTACCGCCGTGAAAGGGCGGTGTCCTAGGCCTCTAGACGATGGGGACCTGATCGGTCTTACTCGTAACGAGTATAAATTAATAATATGGTGGAGCTAGGCGGGATCGAACCGCCGACCTCTTGCATGCCATGCAAGCGCTCTCCCAGCTGAGCTATAGCCCCAAAATCTGTTTTTTAAACCCGCCCGGTCGAATATCCCGAGCGACTCCAAAATTCAGCTTTGACGCCAGATCATGTACTGATCACATTCCGCGTTTCCGGCCTGCGTCAAAGGTCGCGTACTTTACGGTCGGACGCCCTGCAGGTCAAGACGAAATTTATCCAATCTGCGACCTTTTTTAGCGCCCCTCTTGATGCAACTCCAACCATTCAAGCATGCGATCGAGCCGTGACAAAACCTGATCCCGACCCAGTAAATACAGCGTAACATCAATAGACGGCGACAGTGCCTTGCCAACCATGGCTACACGCACCGGCTGCGCCACCTGCCCCATTTTCAGCTGGAAATGTTCAGCCGTAAACTTGACGACTTCGTGAATCGCTTCAGGATACCAGTCTTCCAGCCGGGCGACGCTGTCCCGAATCGCGTTCATCGCCGGCAGCACCTCGGGCTTCAGATGCTTGGCAGCATCCTTCTCGTCATATGACTCTGGCGCCACATAGAAAAACGCGCAATTATCTGCCATTTCCACCAGTGTTTTGGCGCGGTCCATCTGTGTCTTGACCACCTCCTGGAGCTCCGGACCGCTTGCCGGATCGATACCCTTTTCACCCAGGTACCAGCCGAGGTGATGCGCCAGGTGTTCCGGATCACTGCTCTTGATGTACTGCTGGTTTACCCACAGTAGCTTGTCTTCATTAAAACTGGATGCCGCCTTGTTCACCCGTTCGACGTCAAATAATTGCGTCATCTCGTCAATACTGAAGATTTCCTGATCACCATGAGACCAGCCGAGCCTGACCAGGTAGTTCAGCAATGCCTCCGGCAACAATCCTTTTTCCCGGTACTGCATAACGCTGACAGCGCCGTGACGCTTGGACAGCCGTTGGCCGTCCGGCCCAAGGATCATGGCCACATGGGCATAACGCGGCACCGGTGCACCAAGAGCCTCAAGAATATTGATCTGCCTGGGTGTATTGTTCAGGTGGTCGTCGCCCCGAATGACGTGGGTAATATTCATATCCCAGTCATCAACTACAACTGTAAGATTATAAGTGGGCGTACCATCCTGGCGTGCAATGACCAGATCATCCAGTTCGGAATTCTGGATCGCCACCTTGCCCTTGACCATATCATCAATCAGCACGACGCCGTCCACCGGGTTTTTGAACCGGATTACAGGCTCAATACCTTCCGGTGGCGGACCTTTACGGTGCCGACAACGGCCATCGTATCGCGGCTTGAGCTTTTTGGCGCGCTGCTCTTCGCGCATGGCTTCCACTTCTTCCTTGGAGCAATAGCAGTGATATGCCTTGTCCTCGTCCAGCAATTGCTGGATGACTTCCTTGTAGCGATCGAATCGCCTGGTCTGGTAAAACGGGCCTTCGTCATACTCAAGACCCAGCCAGGTCATCCCCTCGAGTATGGCGTTCACCGACTCCGCCGTTGATCGCTCAAGGTCGGTGTCTTCAATCCTGAGCACAAACGTGCCGCCATGACGACGCGCATACAGCCAGGAATACAGTGCGGTACGCGCACCACCTATATGCAAATAACCGGTTGGACTGGGCGCGAATCGCGTGCGTATGGTCATGAAAATCCCCGTAGACACCATCAAAATATGGCGGCGAGTGTATACGATCAATGGGCGAAAATCAGCCTTCCGACCGAGGTGTCAGCGCCGCTAACGTTGCTGCTGCCAATCCATCCAGCCGATCAGAAAGTGCCCGGCGATAGACCAGGAGAAATCAGCCTTCCCATTCCTCGAGCGGCGATGATGGCTTGTGCGATTCTTTCAGCAGAACCTCGGCTTCACGTCGATCCTGGGCAAAAATCACGCGCACAGTCACGGCGTCACCCGGCTCTTGCGCCTTCCTGAGATCGCGCGCCTGGTTTTTGGCATCACGAAACCTCTCGTGCGCATCAATCAAGTCAAGTGTTTTACGGTCCGGGGAAATACGGTAAACGAAATATGGCATGGATAACCCTGTAAATCTGCTGGCGAAACCGGTTCGAAGTCTAGCAAGCCAAAGCACCGGATTCCAGAATGCACTTGGTGATAAACTACCGGAGTTCATACAGGATATACCCGACAACCTGCCATGCCTGCACGCCAGCCAGTCTATCTCATTGATGCCAGTATATTTATCTTTCGCGGATGGTTCGGAATACCAGACAGCCTTCGCAACGGCAATGGCATGCCGGTGAATGCACTCACCGGCTTCGGCCATTTTATTGCTGATTTTCTTGCTGCGACACAGGCCCGGCGACTGGCGGCTTTTTTTGATGAAAGCCTGGGGAGCTCGTTCCGGCATGAACTGTATCCAAATTACAAGTCCAACCGGGAATACCCGCCAGTGGAACTGGAGCGACAGTTCCAGCTATGCAAACAGCTTCTGAAACTGTTGGGCATCCGCTGTTTCGCCAGCCGCCGTTATGAAGCTGATGACCTGATCGCCAGCGCTGCCTACCGGCTACGATCGCGTGGCTGGCCGGTTACCATCGTCAGTGCTGACAAGGACCTGGCGCAGTGCCTGGAATCATCACGCGATCGCTTCTGGAACTTCGGAAAATCCGATCCGCAAGATGCCTCCGCAATTGCACGAAAACTCGGGGTGGCGCCACCACAAATTGCCGACTACCTGGCCTTGGCCGGAGACAGTGTTGATTGTATTCCCGGAATAAAAGGCGTAGGCCGACAAACTGCCAGTCGACTGCTGAAACACTATTCATCGCTCGATAACCTGCTAAACCACGCCGGGCCGCAACCGGATCTCGGCATTCGCGGACAAGCGGCTATCCTGAAGCGGATAAAACAATGTCGTGGAGAACTGGCAGTCTATCGAAAGCTCACCGGACTGAAACGCTGCTGCCTGACCAGGCAACAGGCGAATGAACAATTATTATCAAGAAGAAAAATGAAACGCAGTCAATTAGCCGGGTTCCTGGAGTCCGAACTTCGTCCGGCCTCGAGGCTGACTACAAGGTTGCTGTCACTTTGAATTTCACAAACTATAAAGCGCTGCGCAAAACAAAGATCAACTGTCACAGGCACCCGTATCCCAGTTAAACCAGCGACGATGCACAATGCGATACAGCCAGGAGCCAAGCAGGATGCCCAGCACGGTGATCACTGCTGGCATATACCCGTAGCCCAGCTGGATTACGGCAATACTTGGGCAGGCCCCGGTGACTGCCCAACCGGTTCCGAACATCACGCCACCAATAATAGTTCCCTTGTGCAACGGCTTCTTCTGCAATTTTTTACCATGCGCAAACACGATGAAACCGACCATGGCAACCAGCACGGCTGCGATAAAGGTAATCAACATGCGGTAATCGGTCAGCGTAAACAACCGGTGAACCTCGCTGTAATCGGCGAAGCCTATGCGGGCAACGATATAGCCCATCAGCAGGCCAAAAACGATGAACTTGATATAATGCCCTATTGCCATGATTGCATCCTCAACCAAACATTGAATCAAGCAGCAGTGAAACCAGGATAGCCATACCAAAGAAAGACGCCGTCGCCACAAGACTGCCAACCTGGAGTCGACTGCAGCCACTCAGCGCATGACCGGAGGTACAGCCACCGCCCATCCGTGTGCCAAAGCCAATCAGAAAACCGCCGACAAGTAACACAACCCAGCTTCCCGGGCCATCGCCAAAGAACCTGATAAAGTCCTTGCCCATATCCATACGAATTTCGAGATCCCCGACTGTGTAGGCGGCGATAGTGCCGCCAATAGCCATGCACAACAGGAACATGACATGAGCACCATAGGGTGCCCGCTGCTCCCGTGACTGCCTTGGAGTTGCCCGGGTCTGCTGCTGGCTTATTCTTGCCGCCTGCTCACGAAATTCTTCCGGCAGGTCATCGCCAAATTCTGCCAGCGTCGCTTCCATCATCGCACGCTCAATATCGGCATCTGATGCCGATGCCAGCATTTTGCTGGCTGCCTGCAGCTTTCTGTCTTCACGATAGCTGACAATTCGGTCCCATGATGAGGACACGCCGAGAGTATTGCCGGTTACCACCCAGAATCCGACAGTGAACAAGCCGAGACTCAAGCCACCGAGCCACCAGACCCAGAAATGGCTGTCTGCCGGCTGCATCACTGCATTCAGCAACACGGTCACCAGGTCATCGCTGGCCGCCTGGCTTGTCGTGGTATCGCTCTTGCGGTTCAGTTTGCTTGTTGGTGCCGGAACAGGTTCTGGCACCGGGGCAATTTCCTGTGGCGACTCAGCCGAAGCGGTCGCTGAAACTTGAGGAGTTATCGACGGGTCGTCCACGAACACATGAGGATAGGGCATATCGCCATCAAGCACTTCACGGGCCCGGGCATTACCCTGATCCGCCGAACGACCCAGCCAGCGCCGGGCGGATACGCGGTTCTGGCTGATACCAACACCACTCAAGTAGGCGATGGCCACCACATACTTGGCCGTGGCATCACCGCGCTCGGCAATCATGACAAGTTTTTCGAATACTGCGCGATCCGAATTCTTTGCCTCGAGCATTGAAGCAATACCGTGCTGCTCAAGGTACAGTGTCGGCCTGGGCTGACCACTGTCACGAACCGCGGCAGCCCACCAGCGCTTGCTGGCAGCCAGGGAGTCGCCGACAAAAACCAGCGACACTGCCAACAATAATACCAAGTGAAGCCCGGTCCGGCCTGGCAAACTCATACAATTACGAGGACGCTCTCTTGTCTCGTTATCCATAGATCCTTCCTGCGGCAGCGATCACCATTACCCGAACAGCTCTGCGCCAAGATACTCGAGGGGAAGCGAGACCACCTTGCCATTGATCACATCCAGCACGGCAAGATCGGCCATCGCTGCTGCAAATACATCGGGTTTCACCTGGCCGGTGACAATAATCAGTACCGTGTCAGGCTGGCTTGGCGATACTTTCTTTTGCGCCATGGCATCCACGGAAATACGATGCTTGCCAAGCGCCTGAATTACCTTTGCCATTACACCGGATTCATCCCTGGCACGCAGTCGCAGGTAATAAGATGAGGTTTCACCCTTGGTAACGGCAGGATTCACCACCGTCGAAGATGAACCCGATCCGGCAGAGGCCGGGCTGCCGAGCACAGACCCGGAAACTTTATCATTAAGATGATCCATATCGAGATCCAGGTCCAATTCCTGGCTCTTCGTGGCAACGGGTGCAGCTGGCACCGGCCTGGATTCAGAACGTCCTGAAGGCGATTTGGACGACATGGCATCCATGGCTTCCTGCAGCTGGGCCAACGCCGAACCGGAGGACGAGGAACTCAAGTCCTCCTTGGCTGCTGACGCCATGGCCAGGGTCTGGGCATCAGAGTCCTTGTCAGATGAACTCTGGAACTCAAGTTTCTTGCCGTTGGGCAAAAGGTTGGCTGGAACCGCCTCACCTCTGCTGGAAGCCTGGAATCGCGCGCACTTGCTGAAATCCCCTTCGCAGTAGAATACCTGCCAGACTTTCAGTGCACTGCTTAACGAGATTTGTGGATACAAGGCACATCCACTGGCATGAGAACACGACATCTGAAACCTCTCTTTGATTCTTTTCCCTGATGGCTTTGGGTCCTTAATGTTTCCAGGATTGCACCCTGATCCTGCTGGACCTGCTATCGAATAGTTATAGTAAAAAAACAGTCAATTACGAGGCAATTAACCAAATCACCGGAATTTCTACAATAATTCCTGATATTTATAATGTTTTTAATCCAGGCCCAGCTCTCTCCATAAACTGGCGCCACCTGCCGCCTGATCCAGCTTTTCCAGCCATTGGTGGTGAGCCCCCAGCTCGTCCGCAGACGCGTTCAGCACCGGCAACGGCTTCCGATCAGGCGATAACCTTATGATTTTGCTAATATTTTCATCGGTTTTACTCTGCCCCAGCCGATCTTCAAACAAGCCAGTCTGACCACCAGTCATGCCCAGGTACACATCAGCAAGAATTTCCGAGTCGAGTAGAGCCCCGTGCAAGGTGCGCTGACTATTGTCAATTTCATAACGTCGACACAGTGCATCGAGGTTGTTTTTTTGCCCCGGGTGCAGCGTACGCGCCATTACCAGCGTGTCGGTAACCCGGCAAAGCTCCTGCAATGTCGGCAAATCCTGCTTCCCGGCACGACGCAGCAGATTGAATTCATGGTTAATAAATCCAACGTCAAACGGAGCATTGTGGATTATCAGTTCGGCATCACGAACAAACTCGATGAAGTCGTCAACAATATCCTCAAATCTCGGTTTGTCGGCAAGAAACTCCGAAGTGATGCCATGCACTTCCAGCGCCGCTTCGTCGCTTTCCCGGTCAGGCTGAATGTATTGATGGTAGTTATTACCGGTTAACCGACGGTTAACCAGTTCAACACAGCCGATTTCAATGACTCGATGACCTGCTTCGGGTTCAAGACCGGTAGTTTCCGTATCCAGCACCAGTTGTCGCATTGATTTCTCTTTGTTTGTTTTGAGATTCTGTAATTCTAACAGCCAGGGCAATCATTATTGTACCAGTTACTCGCCGGGCTATAGCTCATCTATTCCGCGATTGGCCAGTGCATCGGCCCGCTCGTTCTCGGCATGGCCGCTGTGCCCCTTGATCCAGTGCCAGCGCACCCGGTGTTTTGCCGCCGCCTGGTCAAGTTGTTGCCACAGGTCCACATTTTTCACCGGTTTCCGCCCCGAGGTTTGCCAGCCATTGGTTTTCCATTTGGCGACCCACTCGGTAATGCCCTGGCGCACATAATTGGAATCCGTGGTCAGATCCACTTCGCACTGCCGCGTCAGGCTCTCCAGACCCCGAATCGCCGCCATCAGCTCCATTCGATTATTCGTAGTCTCGACTTCTCCGCCGTAGAGTTCTTTCTCATGGGTGCCATAACGCAGAATTACGCCCCAGCCTCCCGGCCCCGGGTTACCCCGACAGGCGCCGTCGGTATAGATCTCCACCTTGCTCATTTACTGCGATGCAATCGCCATTGTGGCACGCTCGGGTAAATCACCTTGGCAGCCGGCTCCGCCATGCCATTGCCAACCCGTAATTTTCGGCTCCACTCAGGTTGTATCGGTGTCATGCCAGCGACACGCTTCTTCGCCACCACCATATAGGCCGCCGCTCCCATAGGCCACCAGCGATCGCCGGCTTTTTCCATGAAAAACATTCGATCACGCATTTTTTCGTTTTGCAGGGGTGGCCGATAATAAATCATCCTGCCCTGGGTAGTTTCAAATTCCAGCAAGGCCAGCCAGTCCTTGATCCGGGACAAACCAAAAAAGTTGCCCTGCCAAGGCATCTCGCGCTTGCGATTGACCAGCCGCTTCAGCCCCCACAAGCTGAGCGGGTTGAAATTTAGCAACACTACATGTCCTTCAGGGCGCAAAATCCGGTGCACTTCACGCAACACCTGGTGAGGTTGTTCGGAAAAATCCAGCGTATGCGGTAACAACGCCACATCAACACTTTTGCCATCAAGCGGGATTTCATGGGCCCTGGACAACAGGTCGCAGCGATCGGTAGGTGCCCAGCTATCCAGCACCCAGCGCTTGGCGGCCGGCGTGCCTTCGAGCATGTCCAGTTGCCCGAGCCGGCCCAGTTGAATAGCCGTGGAACCGTACAACTGGTCGAGCGTTGCACGCAGATAGCTGGCCTCAACGGCCTGCAGAGAACGTCCAAGCGGCGTATCAAACCAGCGGAGCAATTGCTGCCTTTGTTCCATATTTCGATTCACTGCAAACCTGTCACCGAGCGCGTGGTGCGCGTAAATGGATTTCTTGACCGACCAATCAAATACCCACGTCTTTGTCGTCATTGACTCCGACTAAGGACATGGCCAAACTTCTGAATATGCTGCAAGTTTTACATGTCCCGACCCTGGCAGACAACTATGTCTGGCTGATTCATCGACCCGGGCAGGCCGAAACCCTGATTGTTGACCCCGGCGAGTCATACCCGGTGGAAACATCACTGGCTGACCACGAGCTGAGGGCTGCAGGCATATTGCTCACCCATCACCATCACGACCATATTGGCGGCGTCGAAGAATTGGTCCGAAACATGCCCTGCCCGGTGTACGGCCCGGCACGCATACCGCAGGTCGACCAGCCAGTCACGCCAGGAGAATCCCTCCATATCACGGCGCTGAACCTGGATATCCAGGTACTGGATGTCGGTGGCCATACACACGATCACGTTGCCTACCTGGCCGAAGAACATTTGTTTTGTGGCGATGCCCTGTTTTCTGCCGGCTGTGGCCGTATATTTGATGGCACCGCCAATCAAATGGCAGGCTCCATGGCACGACTCAGATTACTGCCTGACACCACTCAAATCCATTGTGCACACGAATATACCGCCAGCAACCTCCGCTTTGCCCTGACCGTTGAACCGACAAATCTCAATATTCACGAATATATTCAGATAGTTACAAATCTTCGAGCACAGGGGCTGCCGTCCTTGCCCAGCTCGATGAAAACCGAGAAACTGGTCAATCCGTTTCTGAGAACCGACCAAGGAACCGTGATTGCCAGCACCCTCGAACATTTTGGCCTCGAGGACGGACTCAACGAGACAGACATATTCACCCACTTGCGTCGATGGAAGGATGGCTTTCAATGATGATTCACGTTGACCTTGGGGGTCAGGTTTTCTAGTATTCACATCAACACGACAAAAATCATCAGGAAACAACCAGTTGCATACCCATTTGAAAGTAACTGCCGCACTACTGGCCTGGCTGGTCACAGGCTGCAGCACGGTTCCCTCCGAAACACCGGAATCCACGACACCCTCCACTGAAGCACCCACGTCCGCGACAAACCCGGAGTTATCCCGAATCCAGGCTGGCCGCGAAAGTGACAATCTTTGGGATCGAATTCGTGTCGGCTACAAATTGGCACCATTGGATAACCCCTACATAGCGCGACATGAGCGCTGGTTTGCCAGCAATCCGGATTACATTAAGCGCATGGTGGAACGTGCGTCGTTGTACCTGTACCACATTGTCGAAGAAGTCGAGAAACGTGACATGCCCATGGAGATTGCCTTGCTCCCGGCCATCGAGAGTGCGTACAAGGCTCATGCTTACTCCCGGGCCCGGGCATCCGGTCTGTGGCAATTTATCCCGTCCACTGGCCGACTCTACGGTCTTGATCAGAACTGGTGGTATGACGGCCGTCGCGATGTCATGGCCGCAACCGACGCGGCTCTGAATTACCTGCAAAAGCTGGAAAAGGATTTTAACGGTGACTGGCACCTGGCGCTGGCAGCCTACAACGCCGGCGAAGGCAAAGTCATGTGGGCTCAGCGCCAAAATACCAAGCGCGGCCTGCCGGTGGATTTTTCATCACTGAAGAAACTGAAGCCGGAGACGCGCAACTACGTGCCAAAACTCGTTGCCATTGCCAATATCGTTGCCGATCCGGCCAAGTACGGAATTACCCTGCCGCCTGTTCCCAATGAACCGTATTTCACCCAGGTGGATATTGGTGGTCAGATCGATTTGTCGATTCTCGCCAAAAAGGCCGATATTCCAATTGGTGACCTGTATGACATCAACCCGGGGTTTTCACGCTGGGCCACTTCACCGCATGGCCCCTACCACCTGCTCGTGCCGACCGATCACGTAGACAAGGTACTGACAGCACTGGCTGAGTTACCGGCGGAGCAGCGCATTCAATACACGCGCCACAAGATTCGTCACGGCCAGACCTTGAGCGAAATCTCTCGCAGCTATCGAGTTGGTGTGGCTGCCATCAAGCAGGCTAACAACATTCGCGGAAACCGGATTCGAGCCGGCCACAGCCTGCTGATTCCGTTGTCCAGCCGGGCGATTAGTGCTGCGACTGCCGGCAACCTGAGCAAGCCCGTTTTGCGCCGCCCAGCCACCCCGCCTGCCGGGCATGTTGAAGTGGTGCACAAGGTTCAGGCCGGCGATACCTTATGGAGCATTGCCACCCGGTATGGGGTATATATTGGCCAGATTGCCAGCTGGAACGCCATTAGCCGTCGCTCAATTCTGCGCCTTGGGCAGACTCTGAAGATCTGGGTCAAACCGGAAAAATCCCCGGGCACCGCGGCCATCAATTTATCTCACCCAAACAACGCTTAACCATAACCTGGATAGTGTTTCTCTTTGGCCGGATCGTTTCCGACCAAGGCAATATCGTGCTCTGACCCATATCAAAGTCGACCTGCCCGATAAGTGCTTTACTGATAAAGGAACCATTGGGGAGGATTCTGCCATGCTTCAGCAAAACAAGATCCAGGACACTGTTGAAAAACTCAAAACCCAGCGCGACGAACTGATAGTTCAGATCAACCTGGCAAAAGCCGAAACCCGCGATGAGTGGGAAAAGATGGAAAAGCGCTGGCACGAAATTGACCAGAAAATCAAAACCGTCGGCAAAGAAGCCAGGGAAGCATCAGAAGACGTTGTTTCTGCCCTGGGCCTGCTTGCCGACGAAGTCGCTGATGCGTACAAGCGCATCAAGTCACAACTGTAGCGTCGGCGCTCATTAATCGACTTTTAAAATCAGGACAGGCAGAGGGAGGTCGATCGCAAACCAGGAGCACGAGCATGTCAAGCCAGACCAGAATTGCCGACGTCATGACGCCGCATCCGTATTTTATTGATATTGATGCACACCTTAACAGCGCCAAGGTAATGCTTACCCAATATCGCTTGCGTCATATGCCGGTCAAGCAGGACGAGAATATCGTAGCAGTAATCAGTATTCGCGATATTGAGCGCGCGGAAAGTCATGGCGTTGATACCTCTATTGGCACGGATACACGGGTTCGCGATGTGTGTACTGTTGCCGGTGAGGCTATTGTCCCGCCAGATGAACCGTTGAGCAGTGTACTGAAACGAATGGCCGACAATCATCTTTCCTGTGTTGTCATTGCCAAAAACAACCACCTTGAAGGTATCTTTACCCAGACCGATGTCTGTAAGCAGTTCGGGAGATTGCTGGAGAAGCTTGAGAATCCTGAGCCACGGAACTGATATCCGCACCAGTGGTGCCTGCAATCAGTCAACGAACGGGCCATGCTGATAAATCGACTCACCGTGAATATGTCCGGACAAGGCGATCAGCCTTGCCTTGCCGTCGGCATGTACCTGGACCGGCACTGTTTTCGGATTCAGGGCGGCCTGTCCTGCCTCGAGCCTGACTCCTTCCATCTCAACCTGGCCCGAAGCCACGTAAATCAGCAACTGCCGTGACGCAGCAGGCAGGTCAATCGTGTAACTGTCAGCATCAGTGAAGCTGATATCCAGATACACTACCGGCGTTTTCAGTTTGAGTGGGGATCCCTTACCAACGATAGTCCGGATAAAAACATTTCCCTTCGTCACTTCCGGGAACGCATCCGCGTTCACTTGCTGATATTCAGGCGCGATTTTCTTTTTGGCCTTGGCCAGGTTTATCCAGAGCTGGATGCCATGGCTGACAGTGCTGCCTCCAGGTGTCTCCGAATGCACAAGACCGCGGCCCGCGGTAAAACGTTGGGCACCACCCCGGCTGACAGTGCTGCGATTGCCGAGATTGTCTTCATGACGAAAACTGCCATCAAACATGTAGGTAATGGCTTCAAATCCACGATGAGGATGCGGCGGAAAGCCGGCGGGCGGTGTTACCCGGAATTCGTCGAACAAAACAAACGGGTCGGCATTTCGACAGCCAGCAACAGGAAACAGGCGACGCACCCTGGCGCCATCACCCTCTTCCATTTCATTGGCTCTCAGTATCTTCATCGCGCAGTATCACGAACCCGGCGATACCGGGCTCTCATCTGTTAAACCAGGTGACAACTGACAACATGCCCGTTATCCAGGGATTTTGAATCCGGGTAGGCCTGACGACAGTGTTCAGACGCCTTCGGGCATCGGGGGTGAAAATGGCAACCATTGGGCGGATTGCTTGGAGAAGGTATATCAAATCCTGTCTGCTGCGAACCCGGTCGTAGGGCGTGTTCATCGTCTGAATCCAGTCGCGGAATTGCCGACAACAATGTCTGCGTATACGGATGCTGCGGATTATCCAGTATGGCCGCTGCCGGGCCGGATTCAACAATACGGCCCAGGTACATCACGGCAATATCATGAGCAAGGTATTCGACCACGGACAAGTCGTGCGTAATGAACAGGTATGCCAGGCCAAGATCGTCCTGCAAATCCTTGAGCAAGTTCAGCACCTGCGCCTGGACCGAAACATCCAGCGCACTGGTGGGCTCATCACAAACAATCAATTTGGGTTCAACCGCCAGCGCCCTGGCGACACTGATACGCTGCCTTTGACCACCGGAGAACTCATGCGGGTAGCGCGACGCGGCACTTGCCGGGAGACCAACGCGGTCGAGCAGTTCGCTCACGCGAGCAGCTCTCCCGGCAGAATCATTTATTACACCAAGAGCTTTCATGCCTTCCTGAATAATATCGCCCACCAGCATGCGAGGATTCAGTGATGCATAAGGATCCTGGAAGATGATCTGCAGATCACGGCGTACGGCTCGCAAACCATCCTTGTCCAGCGCAGCGAGATCTGTTCCCTGGTATCGCGCAACGCCGCCTGTTGGATTAATCAGACGCAATAGCGATTTCCCAACTGTCGTCTTGCCGCAGCCGGATTCACCCACCAGCGCCAGTGTCCTGCCGGCTGCCAGGCTGAACGATACGCCGTCTACCGCCTTCACATGTCCGACAGTGTGTTTAAACAATCCTTTCTGAATAGGGAAGTGAACCTGCAATCCGTTCACCTCAAGAATGGATTGCGATGTAGCCGTGCTGTCCGATGCAGCTGTTGTCTGTGTGGTCGCGGGCGCTATGAGTTGTTCTGAAAAGTGACAACGCACACCATTGTGTTTGTCACCCTGCCACTCAGGCAATTGTTCACGGCACTGGTCCTTGGCCAACTGACAACGCTCAACAAATCGACAGCCGGAAAACTCCGTGGTCAACGGCGGCACCATACCAGGTATCACCGCCAAGGGCTCGCCGCGCTTGCCACGACCGGGAAGCGCACGAAACAGCATTTGCGCATAAGGATGCCTTGGTTGCCGGAAAAATGTGTCGGTAACCTGGGCTTCCACCAGTTGCCCTGCATACATCACCAGTACACGATGGGCCATCTGCCGAACGACTCCAAGATCATGAGTAATCAGCAGAATAGCCATGCCGGTGTTTTGCTGAATGGTTTTCAGCAAATCGAGAATCTGCTTCTGGATAGTTACGTCCAGCGCCGTAGTAGGCTCGTCAGCCACAAGCACATCAGGCTGGCACGCCAGCGCCATGGCAATCATTACACGTTGCTTCATTCCGCCAGAAAGCTGATGCGGGTACTCGTCAATACGACGCTCCGGGTCAGCTATACCCACCGATCGAAACAGTTCGACCACCCGGTCACGCGCACCCTGCTTGTCCAGGCTGGCACGATCCGGCAATACTTCCATGACTTGTCGACCCACGGTCATAACCGGGTTCAGTGACGATTGCGGCTCCTGGAATATCATTGCTATGCGTCTGCCACGAATGTCACGCATGGACATTTCCGGGATACCCAGCAGGTTCAGACCTTCAAGCTCAATGGAGCCGCCGGCAATTCTGCCGGCAGGCTCCGGCACCAGTTGCAGTACCGACAACGCGGACATGGACTTGCCGCATCCAGACTCGCCGAGAATGGCGACTGTTTCACCGCGATTGATGTCGAACGTTACGTTGTCCACAGCCCGCAGCTCACCGGCCTGGGTATCAAAATAGGTACGTAGCTCCTTGACCTGCAGCAAATTCTCACTCATGTGTCATCACCGTTTACGCAGACGCGGGTCGAATGCATCGCGCACCGCGTCAGAAAAAATATTGGCCGCCAGCACCAGGCCAAACATGAAAATAAATGCCGCCGTCAGGCTCCACCAGACCATGGGCTCTCGAGCCATTTCCAGTCGGGCACCATTGATCATGTTGCCCCATGAATCCATGCTGGGATCAACACCGACACCTACATAGGAAAGCACCGCTTCCGCCAGGACCAGCCCGCTGAAATCAAGCACAATGGTAATCAGGACTATATGCATCAGGTTTGGAAAGATATGACGGGTCATGATTCGCCCCGCGCGCACACCCAGCGCCTGGGCCGCCTGAACATAATCAGCTTCGCGAAGTTTCATGGTTTCCGCCCGCACCAGTCGGCACAAACCGGTCCAGCTCATAATGCCCAGTATCATGCACAGGAAAAGCAGTCGCGTGTCCGCACGCGATGCCAGGGTGTTGAATCCTTCCGGGTTGTTGGCCATGTAGACGTCGAGACTCAGAATCGCAGCAGCAATCAGCAGAACACCGGGTATTGAGCTCAAGGTCGTGTACAGGTACTGAATAACGTCATCAGCCCAGCCCCTGAAGTAGCCTGCCGTAATCCCGAGCATCACTGCAAACGGCAGCATGATCAGCGTGGTCAACGTACCAATCATCAAGCCGGTACGAATACTCTTCAGCGATTTATACAACACATCATTACCGACCTGATCCGTGCCAAAAATATGATACAACGGTCCCAGCTCGGCTATAAAAAACACAACGAAAAGCAGAACAAAAAGGCTGGAGAGTATGGCTCGCCAGGGGGTATCGGCCTCACCTCTTGCCAGCAATCGCAGTGCATTTTGGAAAGACAGTTCGCTGGTCATCTGTATGCGCCAGCTTACCAATGCCGCCACTGCCACCACGGTCATGAATGCCAACACCAGGACCTTTAGAGTGCGCGAGGCAATATCATCAGAAACCGTTGCCGGATCCTCCAGGTGCCTGCCACCCCAGGTCAGCCTGGAAAAACTGCGGGCACGCTTGCCCGGTTCCTGTTCGACAGTTTCCTTGGTGAAACCATACACCGCGAATGGCGATGAGTAGGTTTTCTCCTTCTGGACTCGCAACGGCTCAATGACAAGGTCCAGCAGGCTGAGCGAATCCGGGTGATACACGGCCTCACTTTTCTCGGCACTAAGCTGTTTGTCAACCAGCTGAAAATGCACTGAATCCAGTGCACCAACCGTGACATATGCCAGCAACAATACCAGCGCTGCCATGGCCATGGGCCGTCTTCGAACCTGCCTCCAGGGAGTGCGCAAATGTTCGTGCCGTGAAGCGTAAAAAGCGAATCCGGCGATACTTAGAAACAGGATGTACAGCAACACATCGGTCGCGAGAATGTCCATGCGAAAACCCATTACTGCAACCTCACTCTCGGATCAACCAGCGTGTAACTGATATCGGTCAAAATCAAACCGATGATGTAGAGCACCGAACCCAGGAACACCATGGCGCGAACTATCGCAAAATCCTGACTGTTAATGGCATCGATCGTATAACTGCCAAGGCCGGGGATACCGAAGAATGATTCGGTTACCAGACTGCCAATGAACAATAACGGAATCACCACAACCACCCCTGTAAGAATGGGGATCATGGCATTTTTCAGTACATGCCCGAACAGTACACGCAGTTCCGACAAGCCCTTGGCTCTTGCCGTTCGAACATAATCCTTGTTGATCTCTTCGAGAAACAGGATTCGATAAAGACGGGAGCTGGCCCCTATTCCCGCGACGACACCGATCAAGACCGGCAATACCAGGAACTTGATGGCATTGACACCGCCGTCATAACCGGAGATTGGAACAAGATGCAGCAACTTGCTGAGCAGGTACTGGCCACCAATAATATAAAACAGGCTGGATATGGACATTAGCGCCACACACAGCACAACACCCCATGTATCAACATAGGTTCCACGGAAAAATGCCAGCAACATGGCAAAGGTGATATTCACCAGCAAGCCAACAAGAAATGTCGGCAATGCAATCGCCAGGCTGGGCCACATGCGCTGACTGATATCATAAACAATGTCACGACCGGAGTCGGAACGGCCAAATTCAAACACGAACAATTTGACCGTATGCTCGTAAAAGATGGTATTGGTTATCGCCCCGCTGCCGGCTGCCTCGTTATTGATAAACAGCGGCTTGTTATAGCCGTGGTCCGATTTCCATCGATCAATAGCTTCGACAGTAACGCGCTTCTCACCCAGATGCATGCGTGCCATGTCATCTGGACTGTTGACCAGGAAAAACAGGCTGAATGTTATGATATTGACGCCAACCAGGATTGGCACCGCGTACAGAATACGACGAAGAATATAGGCGATCATGCGCGCACCTGCCTTTCCTTGCGGCGATACAGGACAATTGCCGGCACAATTCCCGCCAGAACCGCCAGCAGGGTCAGTACAACCGGCCACCATACCGGTTTGTTCCAATCATGACGACGCTGTTCCCGTAGCTCGGCATCAACCCGCATATACTTGAACGTGTTATGTGACATCAGGTGCAACTTGTGATTCCTGACCCAGTCATGCTGCAGCACGAATTTCTTGGGATGATAGCCCCAGGCCCATGGCGCATCACGACGAAGAACTTCCTGGATTCTGTCCATTATCTTCTGCCGCGCCGGTCCATTGTCCATATCTTTCACCTGCTCAAACAGGCGATTAAATTCCGGGCTGTCATAGTTTGCCGCGTTCTCGCCATGGAACTTGACCTTGCCGTTAGGTCCATACAACAGGAACAGGAAGTTTTCTGGATCCGGGTAGTCTGCGTTCCAGCCCCAGGAAAATATCTGTGAACTGCCGTCACGCATCTTGTCCTGGAAACGGTTATAGTCTGTTGCGCGCACGACCAGTTGAATATTGAGCTTTTCAAACTGCTTGCGCATCCAGTCAAAACGGGCTTTCTGTTCAGGACCGGCAGCGCGCTCATCCAGGTACAACAACAGGCGCTGACCGGTCTTGGGATCAACGCCGTTCTCGTAACCAGCCTGCTTCAGAATTCGCCTGGCCTCATCGATTGATTTGCGTTTTGGCTTGCCATCCACCCAGTCATAGACATAGGGATTAATGCCGGCTTCGCCTTCCTGGTAACCGAATATGCCGGGCGGTAACAGGCTTTGTGCAGCAATACCGCGACCGTTCCGGAAAATCGACACTTCTTCTTCATAATCAATGGCAATGGAAATCGCCTGGCGCAACTTGCGCGCCCTGTCGCTATAGCCACCAATTACGGGATCAAGCATGTTGAATCCCAGGTACGATGTTGTCGACCGGACGACGGCAAGCAGTTCAATGCCCTTGTCTCTCATCTCGGGAGTAACATCCGTATCGCCGGTAGCATTGAACTGAACCGCCTGGTCGAAACTCTCGGCGCTGACACCTGACTGGTCATAGTAACCCTGGAGGAACTTGTTCCAGTAGGGTATACCCTCTTTCTCCAGGCTGAAGATAATCTTGTCGATAAATGGCATCTTCCCGCCGGCATCATTCAGCAGGCCACCCGTCTTGTCGGCTTCTTCTCCTTCCGATGGGTACAGTTCGCCGCGGAAATTGGGATTGCGCTCCAGCACCATTTGCCTGTTGGGATCATTCACTGTCAACATGTAGGCACCGGTACCGATTGAATACCAGTCCAGCGTCAGGTTGCGCTCATCCATGCCGGGTTGTGAAAAAAACAAATCGGCTTCCCACGGCATGGGCGCGAAAAACTGCATGGCCATCCAGTAGATGAACTGGGGATACTTGCCCTTGATGGTGATTTCGTAGGTATGGTCATCGACAAGTTTTACGCCCTTGATGTCATGCTTGCGCAAATCAAGAAATGGCTTGTCCTTTATATCCTTGTATTGCTGATCAGCCTTGGTCAATTCCTCCATCAATTCCCGTAAACCGACAATATATTCGGCCATCAGGCTGTAGATCGGTGAATGCAGGCGTGGACTGGCCAGCCGCTTGATCTGATAAACATAGTCTGCTGCAGTCAGTTCACGGGTACCCTGATGCTCAAACTGTCGGAGTTGAAAAATACCCTCGAGCTTGTCTCGATCAAGATTGTGATAGCGATACTGGCCGGCGTCGTCGCGTGCCAGGGCCGGGTGTGGCTGAAACAGAATACCCTTCTTGATCTCAATTCTATAAACGCTGTAGGCAATACGGTCCGGCGAAACAGGGTCCGCCAATCGACGCTGCTTGCTGTCGTAATAGACCGGCTTTGGTATGGCAGTTGCCGTGGAAGGCATTAACTCGTAGGGGCGCTTCAGGTAATGATACTCGAAAGGCGGTTCGTAAATATTGCCGATCACATCGTATTCGTTTTCGCTGTAGGAGCGCGCCGGGTCCATACGCTTTGGCTTTACGGAAAACGAGGTATAAAGCGTATTGCTGCCGGATTCACGATCCGGATACGGATTATTCCAGGATGCCTGTACGCTGATTCCGAAGCAGAACATGAATAATGCCGAGAAACCTGTCGCCAGGACCCGGTTCAAACCGGGATTCTTGTTTCTTGTTGTCACTTGATCTCCACTGGCGCCTATTTGCTGCCTGATGGCAGGCAGGCGCCCTCCCCAGTAATGCTGAGCATAGTATTATTTTCATGTTTGTCGCAAACCCGGAAATCCGGGTACAATCCGTAAAGACCCGCAGGCCCCGGTCGTTCGCGGCTGGCGCCTATCGTAACAAAAACTGAGGGAGAATAAACATGGGTTTTCTGGCAGGAAAACGGGCGCTGATTGTTGGCGCGGCCAGCGAACGATCTATCGCCTGGGGCATTGCCAAGGCAATGCATCGTGAGGGCGCGGAACTGGCGTACACCTACCAAACCGAAAAGCTGAAGGCCCGGGTAGACAAAATGGCAACCCAGACCGAATCGGACATTGTGTTGCCCCTGGACGTCAGCAGCGATGAACAGATTGACCATGTCTTTTCCGAACTCGACAATTACTGGGACGGGCTGGACATCATCATTCATTCCGTTGCCTTTGCGCCGCGCGACCAGCTGGAAGGCAATTACGTGGACGCGGTGACCCGCGAAGGCTTCAATATCGCCCACGAAATCAGCTCCTACAGCTTCGCAGCACTGGCCAAGTCAGGACGCCAAATGATGCAGGGTCGTAATGGCTCAATGCTGACCTTGAGCTATATTGGCGCCGAACGGGCCATCTCCAACTATAATGTTATGGGGCTCGCCAAGGCATCACTCGAAGCCAATGTGCGCTACATGGCGGCGGCATTGGGTCCGGAAGGCATTCGCGTAAATGGCATCTCCGCCGGCCCCATCAAGACCCTGGCTGCTGCCGGTATAGGTGATTTCCGGAAGATATTCGACTTTTACGAAAAGAACGCGCCGCTGCGCCGGGGCGTGACCATCGAAGAAGTTGGCAACTGTGCCGCGTTCCTGTGTTCCGATTTGGCATCCGGCATCACCGGTGAGGTGACCTACGTTGACGGTGGCTTCAGCAAGGTGGCCGTCAACACCTGACAGATAACCGGTTCACTGAAAACAAAAGCCTGCTTGAATCAAGCAGGCTTTTTTTGGTCCATATGTCTGCAGGCAGGCCTGCTACAGATTCTCCGGGAATATCTTGACATCCGCCTGTTCACGCAGGCCGGCCTGGAAGTTGGCAAAGTAACCGTCGCCCTGTCGTCCGGAAAGGGTCTCCTGCATTCGTTTACGATCCGCCGCAGAGGCAGCATCTGCCTTACCTTCGACAATGCGAACCAGGGCAAATACAGCAGCACCCTTGACACCAAGGTCCACATCACCCAGCACCTGCCTGCCTTCGACTGGATGATCAGCGGCAAATGCAGCCGATACCAGCGCGTTATCCACACCGGTATTCTGCTCCTGATTCAGGGTTTTGGCGCTAACCAGTCGGAAACCCAGGCTGGCTGCCGCTTTACCCAATCCCTGCTTGTCGGCTGCCTGACGAAGCTGGTTACGCTGCTCAACAACCATGGAGGCAGCTTTCTGGTTTCGCAGAATATTTTCGATGTCATTCCGAACCTGCTCATACGGCTTCGCCTTGCTCGGCCGATGCCCCGAGACACGCAATGCCACCAGTGTGGTGTCGCCCACTTCCAGGGATTCGCTATTACGGCCCTGGTCAAGCACTTCCGGATTGAATGCCGCCTCGACCACCGGGCGCTTGGATGTAATTCCGGCCTTGCCACCGCTTCTGCCAAACCAGTCTGAGGTTTGCAGCTTCAGGCCCAGCTCTTTCGCTGCCGGTTCGAGGCTGTCCGGATTTTCAAAAACAAGGTTATAGAACGTTTCGTTCAAACCGTAAAACTGCTCTTCGCCTTTTCGCTGACGATAGGTTTTGATCAACTCGGCGCGCATCGATGCATAGGGTTTACGGACAGCTGGCTGAAGCTCGGTAAGCTTGATCAGGTGATAACCAAACTGGGTTTTGACCGGGCCAACAAGCTCTCCTTTTTTGCCAAGGCTCATGGCCGCCTGCTCGAATTCCTTGACCATCACTCCCGGCTGCAGGTAACCGAGGTCACCACCTTTGCCAGCAGAACCCGGGTCATCGGAGTGTTTCCTCGCCAGCGCGGCAAAATCCTTGCCCGCACCCAGTTGATTCGCCAGATCATTGGCTTCGTCCAGAGCCTTCTGGTCATCGCCCTCGATCAATATATGACTGATCCTGCGCTTCTCTTTTTTCAGAAACGCTCCAGATGAGGTCTGGTTATAAAACTCCTTCAACTCTTCCTCGCTGGGTACATACCCGGCAGCAAGTGCTGCCGCAGACAACTCAATATATGATACCTGCACCTGCTCCTCAGTCTGAAAGCGGGAAGTATTGGCTTCGTAGTACGCCCGCATCTCGTTATCGGTGATCTTCAGCCCGGAACGGAAACGTGAAGGCTCGATCAATACGTAATCAATAACGCGCTGCTGCTGCGCCAGCGCAAGGGCCTGATCAACAGCCTTGTCAGTGACAATGGCGGATTGACGATAGGTATCCAGTAGTTGCTGCAGCGCCAGGCTTTCACGTGACTGGCTTTCATATTCGCGCACACTGGTACTTGCCGAACGCAACGCGGTTTGATACATCGCCGGATCGAACTGGCCATTGGTCTGAAAATATGTTTGCGAACGGATATAATCACTCAGCTGAACGTCGCTGGCCCTGTAACCAAGTGACCGGATCTCAGCCATCAGCAGCGACTCGTTAATCAGAGACTCTACTACCTGCTGCTTGATGAACGGGTTATCCCACATGGATGGCGGAACATTGGATTTGTAACGGTCGAGCGCACGCAGATAAACCTGCTTGGGCACTTCAACACCCTTGCCCTTTGCCACCAACAGGTTCGAGCCACCCTCAAAGTAGGAATTGATTCCCCACAATGAGAAGACAGCAATAATAATGCCTACGATAAGTGCGGCGGCGACGCCACGTGTTTTTTCTCTAATAGCAATCAGCATGGGAACTTACTCTGCGGCTTGACCAAACTGGTATCGGTTCAACAATCCATTGGTTGTCTTGTTTATAGGTATCTGTGGAATGCGGTTCGCCGGCCGTACCGGTAAAACCTGTCCGGGCGCAAGTTTACTATGTAAAAGCCGGTGAAAATAGAGGGGCGGGACCGATGCTGCGGCCCAGGCCGGATCTGATGAATTTCGGATTCTCGGGCAATGACATCCCGGGAAGGATGCCGCCGAGTAAACTAAGGAAAGTGGCGGAGCGGACGGGGCTCGAACCCGCGACCCCCGGCGTGACAGGCCGGTATTCTAACCAACTGAACTACCGCTCCGCAGAGACTGCGCAAATCCCGCCGGCAAGGGCGAGAAATGGTGGGTGCTGAGGGAGTCGAACCCCCGACATTCGCCTTGTAAGGGCGACGCTCTACCAGCTGAGCTAAGCACCCGCGCTATCTGGCATTTTCTTTTCCCTGTCAGGACAGTTATCCACTTCAGGGCTTCCCTGGGGTGTCACCTGGCAAACCCTGCCAGCCCCGAAGGCGCGCTAGTGTACGGCATCAGCGCATGCTTTGCCAGCACCAATTCCATCAAATTTTGCCTGTCAGAAACCATTGCATCAGGCAAAAAAAGAGGCCCGGATCAAGTCCGGGCCCGCTTTTTACAAGCCTGCGGCGTCACTGTCAAGAACGCCGTTGCAACGCATGAAGCCCCGTATCAATGAGTCGTCAATGACGATTTCACTTCACCACCCTCACCGGTTGCAGCCACCGGCTTTTCCGGCGTTTCTTCTCTCGGTTCAGGCATGCGCTCCAGCGCGGTTTCCAGCACTTCGTCAATCCAGCGTACCGGTTTTACGGTGAGATCCTTGAGCACGTTTTCCGGAATCTCGGTCAGATCTTTTTCGTTGCCATGCGGAATCAGTACCGTCTTGATACCACCACGATGGGCCGCCAGCAGCTTTTCCTTAAGGCCACCAATGGGTAGCACTTCACCGCGCAATGTGATTTCGCCAGTCATGGCGACATCCGCCTTCACCGGGATCATGGTCAACATGGACACCATGGCTGTGCACATGGCGATACCGGCGCTGGGGCCATCCTTGGGAGTCGCACCCTCCGGAACGTGGATATGGAAATCCTGTTTCTGGTAAAAATCGGATTCCAGGCCGAGCTTCGCGGCACGACTGCGAACCACGCTCATCGCCGCCTGGATGGATTCCTGCATGACATCTCCCAGCTTGCCGGTGATAGTCAGCCTGCCCTTGCCAGGCACAATAACGCCTTCGATAGTCAGCAATTCGCCGCCGACCTCGGTCCAGGCCAGACCGGTAACCTGGCCGACCTGGTTGCTTTCTTCAGCTTCGCCGTAGCGGAACCGGCGCACACCCAGGTAATCGGAGAGATTGCCGGAATTGACCTCGATATGTTTCTGGTCAGTTTCCTTGAGCACCAGTTTCTTGACCACCTTGCGACAAACTTTCGCAATCTCGCGCTCGAGATTACGAACACCGGCTTCACGCGTATAGAAGCGCACGATATCGCGAATCGCTTCTTCAGAAACAGTCAACTCACCCTCGTTGAGGCCATTGTTTTTCATCTGCTTGGGCAACAGGTAACGGATAGCGATATTGGTTTTTTCGTCCTCGGTATAACCGGACAGGCGGATCACCTCCATTCGATCAAGCAACGGGCCCGGAATATTCAACGAGTTTGATGTGGCGACAAACATTACATCCGACAAATCGTAGTCCACCTCGAGATAGTGATCACCGAATGTATGGTTCTGCTCCGGATCCAGTACTTCAAGCAAGGCTGAGGATGGATCACCACGAAAATCCATGGACATCTTGTCGACTTCGTCCAGCATCATCAACGGATTCCTGACCTTGGCCTTGCTCAGGTTCTGGATAATTTTTCCTGGCATGGAACCAATATAAGTACGACGATGCCCGCGAATCTCGGCTTCATCACGCACTCCACCCAGCGCCATGCGAATAAACTTGCGACCGGTTGCCCGGGCAATAGACTGACCCAGCGAGGTCTTGCCGACGCCCGGGGGTCCAACCAGGCAAAGAATCGGCCCCTTGAGTTTCTTCACTCGCTGCTGAACCGCGAGGTACTCGACTATGCGTTCCTTGACCTTCTCAAGACCATAGTGATCCTCTTCAAGCACTTCCTCGGCAAACTTGAGATCCTTGGTAATCTTGCTCTTCTTGCGCCACGGCACGTTCACCATGGTATCGATATAGTTACGGACCACGGTTGCTTCCGCGGACATCGGTGACATCATCTTGAGCTTGTTAAGCTCGGCTTCCGCCTTGTCACGGGCTTCCTTGGGCATACCAGCCTTGGTAATCTTTTTGCTCAGCTCTTCAATCTCGTTGGGCGCCTCATCCATCTCACCCAGCTCTTTTTGAATCGCCTTCATTTGTTCGTTGAGATAGTACTCACGCTGGCTCTTTTCCATTTGCCGCTTGACCCGGCCGCGGATACGTTTTTCCACCTGCAGCAAATCAATTTCGGATTCCATGACTGACAGGATGTGCTCCAGGCGCTGGCGAACATCCCCCATTTCGAGAATTTCCTGCTTGTCCTCGATCTTGAGGCTTAAATGCGCAGCGATGGTATCGGCCAGTCGACCCGGCTCTTCGATACCGTTTACCGAGGTCAGGATTTCCGGTGGAATCTTCATGTTGAGTTTGACGTACTGGTCGAATTCGGACAGCACTGATCGGGTCAACACTTCGAGCTCGCGTTCATCGGCGGCTTCTTCAACCACGTTCTCTACTTCAGCAGCAAATCCCGTCTCACTTTCGACAAACCGTGTAACCAGTGCGCGCGCCTCGCCTTCCACAAGCACCTTAACGGTGCCATCGGGCAATTTCAGCAGCTGCAGAATACTGGCAATGGTGCCATATCGATGGATTTGCTCGGGCTCAGGATCGTCATCAGAGGCGCTTTTTTGGGCTACCAGCATGATTTTCTTGTCAGACTCCATGGCCTGCTCGAGTGCGTCAATGGATTTGCGTCGCCCCACGAACAGGGGGATTACCATGTGCGGGAACACCACCACATCACGCAATGGCAGGACGGGCAAAAGCCCTCCGTTATCAGGTGCCTGGCCAGGTTCGTTATTTGTTTCATCTGTCATGGGTGCTGTTCTCTATTCGTTTCTAATGGACTTCGCCAGGTGGCCATTTCTGCCGCAGCATGCTGCTACCTGTGGACACCGCCAGACAAAGTCATGATCGGTAGACAAACCGTACTCTCCGGTTTGTCTTTCTTGGGGTTGAAAAACAGTCATTTCAACCTGAAATCGATAATCGCTGGCAGATCCTGTGCCCTTCTGACCCGGGTCCCGGATACCCAATCTCCAGGAATAAAAAAGCCCTGCAGAACAGGGCTTTCACTCTGATCAGGGACCAGCGCATCCCTCGCCCTCAAGGGTTATTCGCGCGCTTCTCCTCGCTTTCATCGGCATATATCAGCAATGGCTGAGCGCCGTCGGTAATAACATTGGCTTCAATGACAACTTTCTCAACGTTATCCATCGAAGGCAGATCAAACATGATGTCCAGCAGTGCGCTTTCAATAATGGAACGCAGGCCCCGAGCACCGGTTTTGCGTTCCATGGCACGGGTGGCCACAGATCGCAGGGCATCATCCCGCACTTCCAGATCCACGCCTTCAAGCTTGAACAGCTTCTCATATTGCTTGACCAGTGCATTCTTCGGCTCGGTAAGGATCCGCACCAAAGCTTCAACATCCAGTTCCTCGAGAACGGCGAGTATAGGCAGTCGGCCAACAAATTCAGGGATTAGCCCGTACTTGATCAGGTCTTCAGGCTCGATAGCCTGGAGCAGTTCTCCGACTTTCTTTGACTCGGACTTGCTCTTGATCTCGGCGCCAAAACCTATACCACTCTTCTCAGAGCGCTGCTGGATAACCTTTTCCAGGCCGGCAAATGCGCCGCCACAAATAAACAGGATTCCGCTGGTATCAACTTGCAAAAATTCCTGCTGTGGATGCTTCCGGCCTCCCTGTGGCGGAACTGACGCTACTGTACCTTCGATCAGCTTGAGCAGGGCCTGTTGCACACCCTCACCCGAGACATCACGGGTAATGGAAGGATTGTCAGATTTCCGTGAAACCTTGTCGATTTCATCAATATACACAATGCCCTTTTGAGCTTTTTCGACATCGTAATCGCACTTTTGCAGCAGTTTCTGAATAATATTTTCCACGTCCTCGCCAACGTAGCCGGCTTCGGTCAACGTGGTGGCATCGGCAATGGTGAAAGGGACATTCAGCAGTCGCGCCAGCGTCTCAGCCAGAAGCGTTTTGCCGGAGCCTGTCGGGCCAATCAGGAGAATATTGCTCTTCGCAAGCTCAACATCACCGCCCACCGCTTCCTGGTGGTCAATACGCTTGTAGTGATTGTAAACGGCAACAGCCAACACCTTCTTGGCAGCAGACTGGCCAATGACGTATTCGTCCAGAATCTTGTAAATTTCGTGTGGTTTTGGGTACTTTTTGCCGGTACCAGTTGCGCCTTGCTCTTCCTGCACTTCCTCACGAATAATGTCATTGCACAGCTCAACACATTCGTCGCAGACAAAGACGGACGGTCCTGCAATCAGCTTTCGGACTTCATGCTGGCTCTTTCCGCAGAATGAACAGTAAAGAAGCTTCTCGCCCTTGCCGTCACCCGAACCGCTGTGATGATCATTACTCATTCATCCACCTCAGATCTACCGACGCCGGCACAACCGGCGCCCTCTACAAACCAAATCGCGCTTTTTACAATGTATAGCACGGAGCCAGTCTTGTACACCCTCCAGGTTATGCGCGATTTGCAATAACATTATCAATCAGACCGAATTCCACAGCCTCGTCGCCACCCATAAAATTGTCACGATCGGTATCGCGCTCGATTCGATCCAGCGGTTGCCCCGTGTGGTATTGCATGATCTCGTTCAGGCGTTGACGTACACGCAGAATTTCCTTGGCATGGATGTCGATATCCGTGGCCTGGCCCTGGTATCCGCCGAGCGGCTGATGAATCATCATGCGCGCGTTAGGCAATGCAAATCGTTTACCCTTGGCGCCGCCGGTCAACAGCAATGCTCCCATACTCGCCGCCTGGCCAATACAGACGGTACTGACATCCGGTTTTATGAACTGCATAGTATCGTAAATTGCCAGACCGGCAGTGACTGCGCCGCCGGGAGAATTTATATAAAGATGAATATCCTTGTCCGGGTTTTCCGATTCCAGGAACAACAGTTGCGCCACAACCAGGTTAGCCATGTGGTCTTCAACGGGGCCGACAAGAAAAATCACACGCTCCTTGAGCATGCGTGAATAAATATCAAATGCACGCTCACCGCGACCGGTGGTTTCGATCACCATTGGTACGAGGCCGAGCGCTTCAGGTTGCTGCATGCCCAGACCATGTCCTGCACCAGCAAACGGTGGTTGTGTTTTAAATGTCATGCGATATCACCTTTCCCCTTGTCTGATTTCAGGATTTCCTGACCCTTGCCAAAGACTCAACTCCAGCCAGCCTAAGCGCGGCTCGTGGATTTCACAAGCTCCTGGAAACCGATTTTCGACTCCTTGACCTTGGCCGTCATCAGCACCGCATCGACCACCAGGTCTTCCAGCACAGCCTGCTCGAGACTGGCCAGGCGGCCTGGCTTTTCATAGTGCCACGCAACTACGGCTTGCGGAGACTCGTAATTGGCCGCCAGATCCTCTACACGCTGTCTTACCTGGTCAGCATCGGCTTTCAGATCCTTTTCCTTTACAATTTCGGCCATAATCAGGCCCAGCGCAACCCTGCGCTCTGCAAGCTTTTCATAGATATCATCAGTAATCATGCTGTTATCGCCAGCCAGCCCCTGGGCCATGCGCTGCTGCCGATCTGATTCCCTCATATGGCGAATTTCCTGTGAAATCAGCCCCTTGGGAACGTCAAATTCATTCACCTTTAGCAGCGTTTCCAGGACCTTGTTGCGCAGCAGGTTGCGCTCACGCTGTTTACGCTCGCGCTCAAGATTGTCGCGCACGTCAGATTTCATCTGCTCGACACCACCATCAATACCCAGCTCTTTGGCAAATTCGTCATCCAGGGGCGGTAATTCGGGCTCGGAAACGGTCTTTACAGTGATCTCAAACTGGGCTTTTTTGCCGGCAAGATTTTCGGCACGATAGTCCGCCGGGAAAGTTACATCAACGTTGACGGTTTCATCAGGCTTGGCACCCTTGATACCTGCTTCGAAGCCTTCGATCATGGAACCGGAACCCAGAACCAGTGGCACCGCTTCAGCGCTGCCTCCGGCAAATGCCTCTCCATCAATGCGGCCAACAAAATCAATGACCACTTGATCGCCATCAGCAGCTGCCCGATCTACCGGGTTCCAGCTCTTGCGCTGTTCGAGCATGGTGTTGATGGTATGATCAACATCGGCGTCGGTAACTTCAGCGACAATTTTTTCCACTTCTTCTCCGGACAGGTCCGGTTTTGGAATGGCCGGGTAAACATCAAATTCGGCGACGTATTCAAATTCCTTGCCGCGCTCAATGGTCTTCAGTTCAATGCCCGGCAAACCTGCCGGAACAAGGGATTCCTGGCTCAATGCTTCCTGGATACTGTTCTGAACCAGTTGATTACTGGCCTCGGCCAAGGCATCGCGACCGTACTGGGCTTCCACCACTTTCATCGGCACCTTGCCTTTACGAAAGCCTGGCATGCGTACGTTTCTGGACAATCGTTTAAGTTGTTCAGCAACTGCGGTCTCCAACTCCTCAGCCGGGATGGATACCGTTATGCGTCGACCAATGGATCCTGTTGTTTCAACCGAAACCTGCATTTCACTAACCTCTGATAAGTTACTGTTTCTAAATATCTTTTACTACTATCAGGTCACACCGGCTCAAATCCGGCCTGGTTTGTTCGATGTGATACCTAATATATATCGACAATATCTGGTGCGAATGGGGAGAGTCGAACTCCCACGGGATACCCCACTGGAACCTAAATCCAGCGCGTCTACCAGTTCCGCCACATTCGCAGGGCGCAATTTGGGGCGCAATTCTGCCACAAGCGCTGGCCCGATGGCATAAAAAAGTCATTCTGACTTGTAGTGAGATCACATTGGAAGGGGGTACCGGGGACAGTACCGCCCCCAGGGCCACCTGGAACTACCGCGGAGAGATTCGATTGATGACTACTGCCACGCCCGTTCGGAGGGCAGACCCAATCCACCCCGGTGATGTCTGCATCAGCACCCGGGTATTTCAGGTCTCGGGATCAGGCAATAGCCTGCAGAACCTGAATTGAGTGTGGAGTCGTTCAGGCGCTCTTGGCTACCGCATCCCGCGCCAGAAATCTTACCGCAACACCATCATCAGAGCAGCGCACCACCTGGATCTGGACGGTTTCAGATTCCTGACCGAATTCGGTATGCACGCTGATTGTCAGGTAACCCGTGTCACCAACGGCCAGCGAATGAATGGCGCCATTATCTGAAGCAAGGAATGCGCCGCCCGCACTGAAGTTCCGTGATCTCACCTCGTGGGACTCATTCTTGTCCATATCCAGCTGCGCATTAATCGCCAACGGAATACGCTCGTATTCGCGCCTATCTTCGTGCCCCATAACCCCTCTCCCGAGAATCCGCTTTAGACAGTCGTCTGATTAAGTATTGATAAAGTAATATTTATAATTGATATATTGCGTGCACACCTAAATAGTATAGACATATTTTTTCTACTGCCAACCCGGGATGCAGTGTACGCTATTGCCAGCCATGGTTGTTTCGGGCAGTCATCTGACTCGGTAATGTGAACCAGTTAGCGCCATGACGCCCTAAACCGAGTCAGCCAGAAACCGGAAAAACCAGGACTCAATCAACAAACAGGTAGCGCTCCTGCCAATGACTTGTTACAGCAGCCAGCGCCTTGGCGGCACTGGATTCGGGAAACCGCTGAAGAAAATTTTGCCCCATGCGTCGGCAACGGGTCACCGCATCGTCTTCAGGAATAGTCCCAAGCACCGTGGCGGCATTGCTCAAATGCCGCATCAGGTTCTTGTTGACACGCTCTACCTGGGCCAGGTCGCCTTCGGCGACACGATTGAGAATAACGGCTGGCTGGAATTGCCTTAGCCCTGCCCCGATCAATTGGCGCGCAACGTCTTCGCCCAGGCGATGCTTGACGACATTGAATATATCTGCGACCCGCACCGGTTCCTCGCCACAAGTCTTTATCAAACCCGGGTGTGCGTTCTCGATCAGATCTATAACATGGTGAATTAACGCTTTCTTGAGGAACGAGATTAATGCCGTCATTGCCGACAAATCTGCCGTCGCGATCGCCAGCCTGTGGTCGGCACCCAGGAAAAAATCAATGTTGTCCTGCGAACTGCCGGCACCAATATCCAGAAAAACCAGGTCCGCATCCAGCCCCGGTAATGCACCGAGCAGCCTGTGCTTTGCCTGTTCCGAGAAACCGGTAATCGAAGATTGCCTGCCTGCAGCCGGAACAATCGCCAGCTTTTGATTGTCTTCCATGGGAACAACAAGATCGTTCAAGGTGGTGACACTGCCGGACAGGAAGCTGTCCAGCGACCGGTCAACACGCCCGATGCCGGCGGAGAGATGCAAGTTGCCTACACCAAAATCGAGATCTACAACAACAACGCGATATCCTGACCGCGCCAGGTACCAGCCCAGACCGAAACTGCTAAGCGTCTTGCCAACTCCCCCCTTGCCGGAAGCAACCGCCACAATCTTTGGCGGAATTCGTTCCTTATCAACAGAAGCCGTTGTTGCAAGATGCTCCTGGTCAACAGTCATGCTCGCGGTCATACTTTCCATTCCTGATACCTGTCCCCGTTTAGCCCTTGACGCTCCTGGTTACCCAGGCTTATACCTTGCCTTCATTGAATCGTTGCCGCCAATCGTGGTCCTGGTTGCCAGGATCAGACGGTTGCATGGTCGCGCCAGTTTCCCGGGGTAAATCAGGATCAATCTCAACGTGATCCGTCGACTGGTCGCGCATCTGCGCCTCAACTTCCTCGTCAGATAACAAAAATAATGGCTCTTCGTCCGATAGCAGGAAATCCTGTTCTGTATCCTGGAATATCGCCGGGTCACTATCCACGACTTCTGTGCCAGGCAGAACCGCTGCGTCCGTCAAGCCCGATTCAATCGGTTCACCGAGATTGACTTCGTCGGCAAGCAGGCCGCCGCTTCCAACAATGCTTTCACGGTATGCTTCAAGCGAGGCCAGTGGATCGTCAATTCCAGCCATCGTCTCGGCCAGGCTTATCGGCGTCGGGAAATCATCGTCATCCATGGCTGGCACGGCATCATCAGGCAAGGCAATATCGTCAAAGGAATTGAAATTTCCACCGCGTTCCTTGTTCTGGATGGTTGTCCATGCGTCCGGCTCAACGATTTCATGTTTCGGAAAATCGTCCGTTTTCTCATTGAATCCAGGCTGTTGTTCGCGATCCCTGGCTTGACGCGCCAGCGCCTGCTCCAGGAAGCTGGTACCGCGACCGGCTGATTCGTCGGTGCCCGTTACCGGGATATTTTCGGCAGCTTCTACACTGACGGTTGCCGCCAATTCAACATCTGTAGGTGACTGTTCAACCAGCAATGCTTCCTGGTCCGGCTCGGTATGATGATCCGCGGATTCAACATTGCCTGCTTCCACCGGTTCGAAATCCGCAGGCGACTGTGCGGCCAACGATACTTCCTGGACCGGCTCGTTATTGTAATGAGCTGCAGTTTCAACACTGCCTGTTTCCGCAATTTCTACATCCGCAGGCGACTGTGCAGCAAACGATACCTCCTGGTCCGGCCTGGCATGATGATCTTTTGAGCTCACTGACAGCGCTGATGCATACAACTGCTTTAACATCGATGAAAACACATGCCTCACGTTCAATATCGGTACGACCCGTTCACCATCTTTAACACAGGCCATTGCGAGTGATTTCCATGCAACCGGTGTATTCGGTACCGGGCAGGCCATATCGCTGGATACCATGATATTTGCCGGTGCTGCGCGCAGCACTACCGCTCCATTCTGAATTGGCTCACCGGGCGCGGCCTGGTATGCCAATACCATCACGCCTGCCATGTCCACCAGGGATGTTGCCGCCGGGTTCAGCACCGACGCCAGATCGATAACCGGGATAATTCTGTCTCGCCACAAGATGACTCCCGGTGAGTACACCGGCGCCATAGGTACTGGCATGATATTGATATCGGCAGAAACCAGGAACTCCACCATGCTGTTACCACCAACAGCAGCCTTGCAGGTTCCGTCGAGTGGCAATAACCAGGCTTTAGTCTGAGCCATAACGCGCCTCCAGTTCCGCCATGTATTTGACAATGCCACCACTCTTTGCTGCCGCAACCATGTTTCCTTCCAGTAATGAAAGCCATTGCAATGGTGATTCTTCGTTAGCCATGCACTCGGGCATCGCCTGTAGCGACAAGTCATCGTCCGACGGCAACATGCGTATCTGGTCGCACAATAGTCCGACCTGCTTGTCGCCGGCATCAAACATGATGCAAAAACGCCGTGTTCTCGGCGGCATTTCCTGGAGTTCAAGATGAGCACCCAGGCTGTACGCCGGCCACATCCGGCCATTGCGATCCAGCCAGCCGGCCTCAGCCTCTCCGTCCACTGATACTTCGAGGGCGGAGGCAAGCTCTATAGTGGACGCATCTTTTTGGGGAATCGCCAACTTGAGATTGTCGATAGACAATATCAGCCAGCCCGGCACTTCCCGAACCGGCTGGATATTGTCATTCAATGGTATGGCTACCTGGTTCATGCTGCCTCACTCAAACTGGATTTCAACAGGGCCAGCAAATCTGCTTCCCTGTATGGCTTGGTTACATAGTGGTCAACACCGGCGTTCTTTGCCTGCAAGCGATGCTTGTCCGCCGTTCTCGAAGTAATCATGATTACCGGAATATCCCGGTAATCGGTTTCACCGCGGATGTGCATTGTCAGCTCCAGGCCATTCATGCGTGGCATCTCCATATCCACCAGCACGGCGGCCGGCCGGTGCTTCTTGATCTCATCAATGGCATCCATTCCGTCCTTGGCCGTTCTCACCCTGAATCCATTGCCACCAAGCATTAGACTCAAGGCGGTACGAACACTCAGCGAATCGTCAACGACCAGAATATCGTCAAGAGCGTCCGCCCTGGATGGATTGCGTCGATTGACCACGCTTACTTCGGCACCGTTGGCGGAAGTCTGTTGCACCAGGTCTGATATTTCCAGTATCGGTATCACGCGACCATCGCCGAGAATCGAGGCCCCGATAACGCCCTTTATGGCATTGATTCGCCTGCCCATGCTCTTGATTACGAGATCGCGACCACTGGTTACCTTGTCAACAACAATGGCAAACTTCTGATCCATAACCCGCATCAGGATCACCGGGCGCTGATCATGTTCCTGGCCAAACCGTTGTGACTCACCAAGTCCGACCAGGGATCCCAATGAATAAATCGTACAGTTATCCTGCGCATCCTTGTAAAACCAGCGATTGCCGATCTTCCTGATATTTGATGCGCCACCGTAAACAATGCGGTCAAGGTTATCTGTCGGAATCGCAAAGACCTGGTGTTCGGCTTCAGCCAGCAAACAGTGGGTGATACCGATGGATATCGGCAGGCGCAAGGTAAACGTGACGCCCTGGTCAACCCTGGTCTTTATGCTGATGGAACCTTTAAGCCGGGTAATACTGGTGTTGACGATATCCATGCCGACACCGCGACCTGAAAGCTCGGTGACTTTGGCGCTGGTGGAAAATCCGGGTTTCAGAATCAGTCTTGCAATATCTTCGTCAACAATATCTTCCCTGTCCGTAATCAGTCCCTGCTCGACGGCCTTGTTGTGAATTCTGAACAAATCCAGACCGGCACCGTCATCACTGCATTGAATAACCAGGTAGTTGCCGTCACGTGAAAAGCGTATTTTGATATTTCCGGTTTCGTCCTTGCCCTTGTCCACGCGACTACCGGATTTTTCCAGTCCATGATCAACGGCATTTCTAAGCATGTGCTGGATCGGGTCTATCAGAACATTCACCATCTGGTCGTCGAGCATTACGTCGCCGCCCTCAATGACCAGTTTTGCTGACTTGCCGGACTTTTCCGCTGCCTGCCTGACTGTACGCTGCAGCCTGGGCTCGAGTGTTGATACCGGCAACATTCGCGAGTTCATCAGCAGGTTATGCAGCTCGTTATTCTGCAATGTCTGCTGGTTAAGCGCCGATCCGACTTCAGACAACATGTCCAGGATACGTGATCCCAGTAACTGAAGGTCAGCGATATTTTCTACAAATCCGTGGACTTGTGTATGCAGTTCACTGTACTGATCCATTTCAAGCGGATCGAACCCCGGCGACACGACGCTGGTCCCATGTATTGCGGCCTGGGCATGACGCTGTCCCGCTGCAACACCCTGCGTATCAACCAGGCCTTCCAGGGTATTGGCTCGATCCCACAATGCACCCTCTCGTTCACGCAATTCGGATACAAGCTTCAAAGAATTTTCCAGTCGCTCCTGGATATAGCCGCGGGAAATTGCCATTTCACCGGACACGCGAAGCATGTCATCGATAGAACGGGCAGTTACACGTATTTTGGGCTCAACAACAGGCCTGGTTGCCGCCGGCTGAGGATCCAGTCTCGGCTCTTCCGGGGCGGAGACCTGTCTTGATGTTTCGTGTTTTGTCGAAGCCGGCTGTTCTTCGAGCGCTGCCGGTTCGGCCGCAGGCTCTGCAACTGCTGAAAACAGCTGTTGATCACCATCTTGCTCGCTGCCTTCACCTTCCTTTTCATCTTCAGGCTTGATCTCGCCGCGATCAATGGCATTGGCAACATCCAGAACCCGTTGCAACACATCCATTGACTGCGGTGGCTCGGCACGCTGGTCAAGCAAGGCTTCAAACTGTTCTTCAAGGCAATCAGCTACGGCGAGCAACAACCTGCCAAGCTTGCCACGCGGAGTAATGGCGTTATCGGCCAGGTACTCAAGAATATCCTCTACGTGGTGACACAATACGGCAACACCACGCACACCTACCGTGTTCGCAGCGCCCTTGACTGCGTGGACAACGCGCCTGGCTTCATCCACATCATCAGCCCAGCCTTCTCCGCTGATAATCTTCTGGATTGTTTCCGAGTACAGCGCCGCCTGCAACGGGCCTTCGGTCAGGAAAGCGTCGAGCAACAACGGGTTGATATCTTCAGCTACCTTCAGCTGAACATCTTCGGCCTCGGCGACAAGCTGCCTGGGCTCGCCAACTTCATCGCTTCCGGCCTCGCTGGAAATAGAATGCAGGCTGACCTCAAGCTGACGCGCCTCGTCATCGGTCATCGGATTTGGCCAACGATGGTCACTCATATAACAGGCAAGTTCCCTGCTGTAGACACCATCCTTGGGTGCCCGCAGATAACCCAGAGCAAGACGTGGCCAACGATCAAATATCAATCGCTGGTCTTCGCTGCCGCCCGGGTCGAGCAATCCGAGATTTTTCTCTAGATGCTCACACACCTGTTGCAACCCGGCCAGCTCAAGCACCCGGCAGGCGCCGGCAAGACGCTGAATCTGCTCTGTGTAACTTTCCACTGCGTGACCGAACTGATCCTGATTACCTGCAGCGGTAGTCATATCAGCCAAGGCCGACATGACTACCCGGTCAAGCTCGGACACTTCGTCAGCCAGAACTGCCAATACTTCGGGTGACGGCATATCACTACCCTCTTGCGTAGTTGGTTAGACGGCTTTCTTCAGCGGTTCGGCTACGGCTGCCTGGCGCACTGATTCAGGCAAGACAAACGCGCCTACAGCAGAAGCCAGTTCCGCACCCAGGGCATCCAGCTGGGCAACTGTCTGTTCTACCAGCGCCATTTGCGATGCCGCCTGTTCTGCCAATTCTCCACCCTTTACTACCTCGGCGATGGTTTTATCCATCGTTGCGATAGTATCACCGGTTTCAACCTGGATACCGCTGACAAGTTTGGATATCTGTTCTGTAGCTTCCTTGGATGATTCGGCAAGACGTTGTACTTCGTCAGCAACCACCATGAACCCGCGACCTGCTTCACCGGCCTGGGCGGCCTGCATGTTGGCGTTAAGAGCCAGTACGTTTGTACGTTCAGCGATGTCATCGATAAGCTTGATAATGCCGCCGATTTCCTGCGAACGTTCGCCAAGTCGCTTGATACGTTTTGCCGTTTCCTGGATGGTACCCCGGATGTCATTCATACCCTTGGCGGTACCCAATACCGTTTCCTTACCCTTACCGGTAATGTCACGCGCGTGGGATGATGCCTGTCGTACCTGGCCGGACGCGCGATCCACTTGCGCCAGTGTCGTGCTGATACCGTCAGCCATCTGGTTGATGGAGTCTGCCAGGGCGCCGGTGATATCCTCGTTTACCGGTGCTTTCGTGGTCAGGTCACCCTTACCCAGCCTGGATACAGAACGCAGGATGCCGATAACCGAGTTGTTCAGCATTTCGTTCATTTCTTCCGTCTGCATGAATCGGCCTCGTTCTTCGATCATTTTGTCGAACGCTTCACTCAATTCCTGCAATTCATCACCGGTCATAATCCCGGACCGCACATCAAGCTTGCCAGACGCAAACTCATGGATCGTATCCTGCAGCGTTGATACCGGGCGCGTAATATTACGCACGATCAGGAACATCAGGAATGCCATCAATGCACCGGTGCCCACCAACATACCGTAAAACACGGTCTTGGTAACAATGCCGGAACGTTCAAGTTCGTTAGCCAACTGTGCCACCTGGTCTATTTCGGTCTGCTCCATCTGGTCCAACTGTGGATCCACAGTTGCGAAACCGGCCTGGAATTCGGCAATATGTTCGGACAACTTCAGGTAACCTTCGGCCATTGCCACGAACTTTTCCGAATAGTCCCGACCCAGTTTTTCTATATTAGCCTTGGCGCCACCGGAGATTTTCGTCCGATCAAGCAGGCGCCGGAAGTCAGACCACTCTTCCTGGTGTTGCTTGATATACTTGGCATCACGACGCAGAAGAAAGTCTTTTTCATGACGACGCATCGTCAGCAAGGACGCAGTCAGCTCAGCTGAATTGGCTTTCTTCAGCGCATCTTCAATTCCGTGCGCCGCAGTTCGCAGTTCGCCCTGCAAACCTTCTTCATGGGTGTAGCCCAGGAGCTCCTGTTCCTTGAATGCTTCCTCTACCTTGGCCTGGTTGAAACGCAACTGGTCGCGCGGCCCGGTTGTCAGCGCTTTTTCTTCCGCTGTATGCGCCTCTTCAATCAGCTCGTTAAGCAATCCGTCGATCTTTTTCATCTTCGCGATACGTTCATCCCTGTCCTTGGCATTTGGTGCTGCGAAGAACCGGCCTACGTTAACACGGGCTGATTCCAGCGTCTGTTTTACCAGCGATATCTGGTTTCGAATCGTCATGGCTTCCGAGGTACGTACGGAGGCATTATCTGAAACGAGCGTGGTATAGAAGAACACACTGGCCACGATCAAAAACGTCAGACCGAGCAGTGCGCCCATGAGCGTAAACTTCTGTCCGATTGTGCGGCCCTTAAGCCGAATATTTGGGACCAACTTCATGTTACATGCCTCCTTCCGGGAACATTCAAATCAAATGCCACGTGGCTAATTAGGAAATAAAAAATCATTCTTTCGTTTTACGGTGCTCAGTTCATGCTTTCCGTCAACGAATCCAGAAAACCGTCATGATCCAGGTCAAACCACAACTGGTCCGCCTTTTCGTACACACCGGTAATATGTTCCTTGACAACATCCGGAACCGGTGGAGAGTCATTCCTGCGACTGCCAGGCTCAAGCACCATGCTTCGGGGCAGGCCGTTTATCATCATGCCGATTGCTTCATCACCGTGACCGAATACCAGCAAGTAAGGCACCTCATCAATCTGGTTGTCGAGCCCGAGGGCCAGGGCCATATCTATAACGGGTACAAGGCCGCCACGAACATTGGCCAGTCCCTTGAACCAGTTCGGCGTATTGGGAATACGACTACATCCCGGAAGTCTCAACACTTCGCGTGTTGCGTCCTGCGGAACCAGTAAATGCAGATCACCAACACGAAAACTCTGTCGGGTAACTGCACGCGCCTCCCGCCTGTCTTTCGCAACCGATGACGCGGATTCTGATGGCAAAACAAATTGCTGCTCAAGAGCGGCAATGGGATCAACCACATCATTGGCTGTGTCATCGGTGTTCAATACGGCAGAGATATCTGACGCCATAACCATATTCCTTCGGGTTGCTAAATCTGCATATCAGGCAGAAAATGTATCCAGTCCGGAGCCGAATGGATTGGCACTGAAAATGCCAATCCGATTCCGATCACTCTTTACAACGCCTTGACCTGGCTGAGTATCTGTTCCGCCGTATAGGGCTTGGTGATATACCCCTTGGCTCCCTGCTCTTCGCCCCAGATCTTGTCGGTTTTTTCTCCCTTGCTGGAAACGAGCACTACCGGAATACCGGATGTCGCGGCATCCTTGGTAATTGCCCGGCAAGCCTGGAATCCGTTCATTGGTTCCATGATGACATCCATGAATACCGCATCCGGCATTTCACTCTTGGCCATACTGACCGCTTCTTCACCGGAACTTGCAGTAATCACGGTGTAACCTCCACCGGAAAGTATCTGTTCCAGGTTTTTTCGATCGGTATCAACATCATCAACTACCAGAACTTTATTTATTGCCATAACATTCTCCTGCACCATATCTAGGGCTGATCAAATCAATTGAGACTGCTCAATTGTTCAAGAATTTGTTCTTCGGTATAAGGCTTGGTGATATACCCGGAAGCACCCTGCTCCTCCGCCCAGACGCGATCAGTCTTTTCCTTTTTGCTGCTCACCAGGACTACAGGAATTCCCTTGGTCTCCTCGCCCGTCGTCAGCGCCCGGCATACCTGGAAGCCGTTCATGTCATTCATGATGATATCCAGCAGAATGGCATCAGGTTTTTTGACCTTGGCCATTTCGATAGCATCTGTTCCATTGGAAGCACTGAATGTCGTATATCCTGCTTTGGACACAATGCCTTCAAGCTTGTGCAGATCGGTAGATGAATCATCAACCACGAGAACCTTCTTAATTGCCATGCTTATTGCTCCTGTAAATATTTCAACGATTTCAAAACAAAATACTATCCGTACCTGCGTTATCAGCCCATACCAGCCTGAATCATGCGCCTTGCTGTTGTACACGGACCATGCCATTACGCCTTTCAAGCGGCAGGTATTTATTGATCGCGTGCAGCAGGTGCGCCCGTTCCAGAGGCTTGGTCAGGTAAACATCCGTTCCAGCCATCATTCCGCGCACCTTGTCAAAGGTTGAGTCCTTGCTGGTCAGCATTATTACCGGCGTTGCCTTGGTGCGACGATCGCCCTTGATTTCCTTGCATACACGGTACCCGTCTATACCGGGCAGGATGACATCAAGAAAAACGATGTCATACTCCTTGTTTTTAACGAGTACTACGGCGTCCTCGCCGTTGTCCGTGAACTCCACATCAATTCCCAATGGTGTCAATGTCAGATCCATTAACCGGCGAAGCGTGGTGCTGTCATCCACTACCAGTGCAGTGAACGTATTCCTGTCTCCGGAGTCTTGCCCCATGTTGAACCTCTGATAATTCTCAATAAAAAGACCGTTTCAGCACTTCCGGGATACCCGGAACCTGCCCTGCATGCATCAATTCCAAAGTCCTGGTTTTTCGATTAACAGGTGGACCAACGACCCCCGTCATGCCAACCAGCCTGGTTATCCGGTTCCGATACCGGCTTGCGCGGCAACCGCGCACATTACAAATAAGTCACTGAAGTAAAGCATGCAGGCTAAAAAGCGATATGAGGAATTTTTGACAAATTGATGAGGAATTCTTGACTCGTGGATGTTCCGGCACACATTACACGTGGCAACCGGGTAAAACAGGAAGGATCCTGCCCCATCCTTAAACAGGGTCTCTGGTCTTGTTACCTCTTTCGGAGCGCTAAAAGCTGGAAGATAACGATGCGGAATATGTGGAAGCCTTATCGCCCGGCATGCATAAGGGAAATCATACTGGCGTCAATAAGGCAGGTGTGTGGCAAGAGCGCCTAAGGTTCGATAATCCCTTTTCGTATGGCGAGATGTGCCAGTCCTGCAATGTTATTGACGTTTAATTTCTGCAGTATTCGGGTCTGGTATGTGCCGACTGTTTTTGAACTCAGAAACAGGGCATCCGCCACCTCGTTAACGGATTTTCCTTCAGCCAGCATTCTGAATACTTCAAATTCTCGCTCGGACAGTTCCTTGACCGGGTCTTCTTCGCCGGCAATTCCGTGAAGGGCAATCTTTTGCGCTATATCTCGCTCAAGAAAGACCTCACCCTTTGCGACGCATCGGACCGCACTGAGCAGCGCTTCAGGTGCAGTGCGCTTTGACAGGTAGCCAATCCCTCCTGCCTGTATGACCCTGGTAGGAAAAATCACATCCTGGTGAACGCTCAGCACCAGTATCCTGGCTTTTTCATCTTTCGATCGAATTCGTCTTATGGCTTCGAGACCGCCGATACCGGGCATCGTAAGATCCATAATGGTAACGTCCGGGTGGAGCAACATGTGTTCACGGTATGCCATCTCGCCCGAATCCACCTCGGCAACCACGGTCATATCCGGAGCATCATCAAGCAATCGCCGTATACCGGCGCGGATAATCGCGTGGTCGTCAGCCAGAAGTACGGTGATGGTATTTTCTTTTTTCATTACATACTTCCTTTTGGTGCAGCCTTGGCTGATCGATCCGATGATTTGCTGACCGGGATCAGCGCCACTACCGTAGTACCCCTGTTACGCGCAGACTGTACCTGCATTTCACCACCAAGGCTCTCAACCCGTTCGCGCATACCCAGCAGACCAAAACCGCTGCCGCTGTGTCGATGCGTTCGAGTCATGCCTCGGCCATTATCTTCAACGCTGACCACAACATGGTCATCCTTTTCTGTTGTTACACGCACCAGCATGACATGAATCCGGGAGGCGGCCGCATGACGAATTACATTGGTCGTACATTCCTGGATCATTCGATATATGGATATATTGACGTCTTCTTCAAACCCATCAATCTCGCCGGAAATGGTAAGCCTGCAGGGCATTCCGGGTCGCCGCTCCCGCCAGTCCTTCATGTAGGATTCGAGTGTCGCCAGCAGTCCCAGGTCATCCAGCACCGTAGGTCTCAAGCGCCTCATCATTGAATAAACGACGTCATAGATGTGGCTGACAACTGCAATTATCGCTTCCGAACTTCGGTATATCGAATGCTCCCGATCCTTGCTTCGGCTGCTGATAAGAACCGCATCGGTTTTGATCGCGGTAAGCGATTGACCAAATTCATCGTGGATCTCGCGTGCAAGCTTGCGATACTCCTGCTCCTGTATACCGATTAACTGTCTGGACAGTTTCCTGTTTTCCTGACCAAGCTTGTCACGCTCGATCATGCGCCCGACCATTTTGGCGGCTACTCGCAACAGTCGCTCATCATCTGAACTGCATTGGTATTCACCGGGAATCTTGAGCAGCATGACGCCATAAAGTTCATCACCACCAAGATAAATCGGCAGGCAATAACAGGAGTCGGTCAGAGGTGCTGATGAACAATCTGATGAACCACCCGGAATCACAAACGCTGACCGGCCGGTCAGCACTGACTCCAGGTCTTCAGCTGTAACGGGGAATTCAGGACAGCACCCGTGCAGATCAAAATTTTCCGGGCCTGTCGTGACAGATCGCCAGTTTCCCGCATAATCCGCTTCGAGCAGCACTCCCGAGACCTTTTCCTTGGCCGGACCCCAATCCAGGGATGTCAGGGCTTCAACAATCTGCGCGATTCGATCGTGTATAAAGCTCGGTGATTCCACGGCTTCGAGTACCGCTTCCAATACAAGCAGATGCGCGTTTCCGGGAATACTGGAATCGGCTGCCAGGCTAACAACATTCCGATCCCCCTGCCGAGACTCTTCGTGGTCGCCATTCGCCGAATCATTGGGTTCCATTCCGAATCCACCAGCCAGATCATGGTCCAAATCGGTTCCTGCCATCTTCATGAGACGCTCTCCCAAAACTTCTCAACCAATAACCCGCCGCATTCCGATTTTTAGGCGCCAACACTTGCTGAAAAATCACAGAAATCTACTGAACCGCGAAATACCAAATGTTGACTTTTTATTTATCCAACACCAAAAAAAGGTAAATTTCTGCTCCTCCTAGAGCATAGCCGCCCCAGAAAGTCATTCAACCCAGTTCACAAAACGTTACATTTAATAACTAAAATACTAAGTAAATTTGCAATTTAGAAATACCTGACCCCTTTCAGGAAACCGCTTGTTACGCAGTCATAACCCGGCCCCAGCCTGTTGTCTTTATGTGTTCCCTGATATATTGCCAAACAGAGCATGAACACCCCTGCAACCCCGGGTCTTGTCTCACAATAACAACGGGAAGCGGAGAACGAGGAAAGTTATGGACGCAAAACCTCTCGGCAACGATCACGCTGCAGACGAGACTTCACCCGCCGAACAAATTCTGGGTTCCCTCAGTGACGGTGTAGTCGGTATTAATCGGGCTAGCGAAATTACATTCATCAACCCTGTGGCCTGCAGCCTCACCGGGGTGACGCGCGGGGAAATCATAGGGCAGCCGCTGTCCAGCGTTTTTGTTATCGAAGGCGGTGCGCACGCCCTGGAACCCGACTATATACAGCGGATTCTCAACCGGCAGGTTGGAATTGGCCCGATTACCAAGCAGCAACTCAAGCCTCGCTCAGGCGAATCCATCCTGATTGATTACAGCATTACCCCTTTGGACATGAATCTGGCTGTCATCATGTTCCACGACCTGAGTCATATTGAGCCGGCCAACCGCACCCTGCTTTACCAGCTCAGTTATGATCCGCTCACACATCTGCCCAATCGCGACACCCTGCAGCAAACCCTGAACCAGGCGCATAATCGCTTTATCACCCAGCAAGGCATGTACTGTGTTCTGCTGCTTGACCTCGATCGATTCAAGCTGATCAACGACTGCTACGGTCATTCCACCGGTGATGAGTTGCTGAAGCAACTGGCAAGACTCATGGCCGAATGCCTGCGCCCCCAGGATAGCCTGGGCCGCTGGGGTGGTGAAGAGTTTATCTGCATACTGCCGGACACCAATCTTGCTGACGGTTATGCCATCGCTGAACGAATTCGCAAAAAACTTGCGGATCATGTCGCCAGAATCAACAGTCGTGATGTCACTACCACAACCAGTATTGGTATCGCCAGTTACCCCGTAGATGGCGCTACCACGGAAGAAATACTCCGGGTTGCCGATTCAATGCTGTATGAAGCCAAGCGGGACGGCCGAAATACCACGTTCAGCAGCCTGACCAACAAGGTCAATATCCTGTCTATTGCCAGTCAGCTTGAAGAAGCGATTGAAAACGATACGATCGTCCCGGCCTACCAGCCTATTGTTGACCTGGCTACAGGCAATATCGTCGCTGATGAGGTCCTCGCGCGCATTGATGACAAGGAAGCCGGCCTTGTTGAGGCCGGAAAATTTATTGATGCCGCCTTGCAGCTGCAGTTAATCCACAAGATTGACCACACCATCATCAAGCAGGCCATTATGTCCTGCAGCGTGAACGTACTGAGCGGTGGTGCGCCACGGCCACATTTCATCAATATATCCGCTGATCTTTTGCGTCATCCCGAGCTGGTTCAGGACATACTCGATACCGCTATCGCCCAATGTACTGCGTGCGGTGATGCCATAGGTGACGAAAAACCACTGGTTATCGAAATCACTGAGCACCAGCTCATCAGCAACGTCACGGAAGCAAAAAGAATCCTGCAACCGTTCCTGGATTTTGGCTTGCGCCTGGCAGTCGATGATTTCGGCAGCGGCTATTCGTCGCTGCACTACCTTGCCGACCTGCCGGTATCATTCCTCAAGATTGAAGGCTCGTTGATCCAGCGCGTTACCACTGACAGGAAAGTGCGGGCTATTGTCAAAGGCATTCAGAATATTGCCGATGACCTGGATCTCACCACTATTGCCGAATATATCGAGAACGAGGTCACCTATCGTGCGCTGCAGGACCTGGGCGTATCCTGGGGCCAGGGATATTACTTTGGCGAGCCCGAGCTGAAGCAGTAACAGAAAACCCTTCCCCGGTTCCATTGACATGCTACCGACTACCGGGCGTGTCGCTGCAACCAAACCGGAACGGCAAACAAGGAGAAAGGTATGATAGGAAAGAAAAATGTTGTGTTCGGCTTCCTGTTTCTCGCGCTAAGCGCAATTCTCGGCCCCGTCATGATCGTAAAATACATTCCCGATGTGCAAGCCACAGCGACCGCAAAACAGGAGAAAATAGGATTCCTGCAACAGGCGGCAGAATCAGGATTCGAAGTTGACCTGGAGCCCATGGACGCCAAGACACTGGCCCAGGCCAACACAAAGGCGGTACTGGCACTGTCTGCCGACCTGAACAGCCAGTCGGCCATGGACATGATCAAGGGTGGACCACACGCACACGGCAATCTTGAGGCGTTGCTGAATATTGTGGTTGGAATTTTTCTTGGTTTTGTCGCTGCCAAACGACTGTTCAAGCAAATAATCAGCTGGATGTTTATCATCGGTACGCTGATGCATGCCGGCCTGCTCTACGCATCACGCGCACTAGGTCAGGGCTGGGCTGACAGCATCATGTTTTCACCTGTTGGCCCGGTCGGTCCGGCGCTGATCGTACTTGGCCTGGTTCTTTGCGGCGTCATTGCCATTACCGGTTTTCGCGGCGAGCCGGTACGCGACAAGCTGATGTAACTAAACGGCCTCGATCGGGCCGGCAAACCACCATCGGTTGCCGGCCTTGACGAGGTTAATGCAAGAACTAGAACTCCATGGCCAGCTGCACGGTAGTTGTCTTCGTGGTTTCCCCGGTACCGCCATCAGCAAGACTATAGTCGTCTTCGGTCATGCTCTCGAAAGCCAGCGTCGTCTTGTCGTAAATCGCAATGCGAACAGCGGCCAGGCTGCGCGTTTCGGGCAAGCCGAGCGCAACAGCTTCCTCGGTAGTTTGTTTGCCGGCCGCAACGGTCATCTCCATTCCGCCAACCGGAAATGAAACGGCAATTTCGGAATTGGTAGCCACCGGTTGTGCGCCTCGAGCCTGCCACGCCAGTTCTGTCACATCGAACTCGTCAGCGGCGCTTACCTGTTCAACGATAATACTTACCGGTTTATAGGCAACCTGAAGAAATGCCGAGTTGCCAGCGACATATTGAACAAGTTCAGGTGCCGCCAGGTTACCGCTAATGCCGTCTGTATCCGCTATGTTGTTGATATACCCGGCACCCACGGCAAAACTTACAGGACCTTCTTCAAGCGTATACGAAATCGCGTAGCCGTACTGGTCAGCCTCGTCATTACCCGCCAGCGCATCGCTGGCTTCAATGGTATCGCCATTAAACGTAAATCCGGACAGCGTAATACCGGCCTCTTCCATTCCTGCCTGCAACGCTGCTTCACGGATTTCGCCCAGTTCAAGCGTCAACGGATCCGAGATCATATTGCTGTCATAATGTCCAAACGGGACAAACATTCTTCCGGCAGATACGAAATAGAGGTTGTTCTTTGCATGTACCGTAATAGTTGCTTCGTCAACTTCCCATGGCTCCGTAGCCCCGTCTTCATGCAATACGAGTATATGACCATCAACAAATTCATTAAGCTTTGCATCGATGCCCAGCTCAACAGTTGCCAGCGCATAACCGCTTTCCCGCGTGCCATCATCAAACTTCACGGCACCGTATTCAGCTTCTATTACGCCGCCAATTGCTACGCTGTTCTCGGCCCACGCGTTTGATGCCGGGATTAGCCCGGCAATCATTAATATTCCTGCATACCCGTTGATAAACCTGAAATTATTCATAGCTGCTGCCTCCTGCAGGTCATCGCCGACGATGAACCCAAATTTACGCTGTTGCGACAAGATATAGTCGTTGCAAACTGAAAAAACAAGAAACCAGTCAAAATGCCACCACTCTTGTTATTGCCAGCAGCAGTAGCGCCATGATGGTCAAAGGAATCAGAAGTCGGGCAAGCAACATGGAAGGAGGAATTGGTGGGCCGTGTAGGGGTCGAACCTACGACCATCGGATTAAGAGTCCGGTGCTCTACCAACTGAGCTAACGGCCCACGGGTCTGGATTGATGTTTCAATCCACTACTGCTCCCCGCCGGGGGTGCCAAGCATAGCCGAAACTTGCTCGACAGGAAACTGGGGTGAACGATGGGACTCGAACCCACGACGACCGGAATCACAATCCGGGGCTCTACCAACTGAGCTACGCTCACCATTGTACTGCTGCTTTACTCTTGCCTCGCCCCGTTACCGGGCCGGTATAAATTATACCGGTATAGCGTATGGCGCGCCCGACAGGAATCGAACCTGTAACCTACGGCTTAGCTTACCCGCTACAGCTTTCGCTGCCGAAGCTGTTACCCGATAGTTCGGGCAGCAATTACTCCGTTTGGAGTCTGGACTATATCTTCACCATCTCAGGTGGGGCACGTATAGTCTCTACGGATCCCGGGTCGATGCTGCTGTCCCGGTTTCCTCGGTATTGCCATCGCCGTGACGCGTTAAGGTTCCACCGATACAGTGCCCTGCACTTTGCCGATTCCTGGTTCCCGGCAAAGGCTCCTAGTGGCAGTCCGTTCATTGATTTTAGCAATGACGACTTACCGCTCAAAGGCCGTTGCTCTATCCGATTGAGCTACGGGCGCATTTGGTCGGGGTGGAGGGATTCGAACCCCCGACACCCTGGTCCCAAACCAGGTGCGCTACCAGGCTGCGCTACACCCCGAATTTGCCATTATAGCCGCTCCATACTGCTGTCGCGACGCCGGCGAGGGCCGAACTATACGGATGCCGGGACAATATCACAACACCCTTGGCGCAATTATTCAGGCATGCGATTATCGCGACCCCGAGCAGGGTATTCCGGCAAAAGGTTTGGTGGTCATGACAGCAAAAATTCTCGATGGAAAACAGGTAGCAGCCGAGCTGCGCCAGGCGATCAAGCTGCGCGTGGATCAGCGACTGGCGGCAGGCAAGCGGGCACCGGGGCTCGCCGTGGTCAAGATCGGGCAGGATCCCGCATCAGAGATCTACGTGCACAACAAGCGCAACGCCTGTGCCGAGGTGGGAATCACTTCCTTCGCGCACGACCTGCCCGAAAGCACCAGCCAGGAAACGCTGCTCAACCTGATTGACGAGCTTAACGAGGACAGCCAGGTAGACGGTATCCTGATCCAGCTGCCGGCACCAAAACACATCGATCCGCAGACCATTCTTGAGCGAATTCATCCGACCAAGGATGTTGACGGGTTCCACCCCTACAATATCGGTCGCCTGGCCGTACGTATGCCCGTGCTGAGATCCTGCACACCCCGAGGCGTAATGACGCTGCTGAAACACACGGGTCAGCCCATCCGGGGGATGGATTCGGTTGTTGTCGGTGCTTCCAATATTGTGGGTCGGCCCATGTCACTGGAATTATTGCTGGCTGGCTGCACCGTCACCACCTGCCATCGCTTCACCAAGGACACGCCCAGCCATGTGCGCAATGCCGACATTGTTGTAGTTGCTGTCGGCGTTCCGGAGATGGTGAAAGGCGACTGGATCAAGCCCGGCGCGATTGTCATCGACGTCGGCATGAATCGCCTGGATGACGGCCGCCTGGTCGGTGACGTGGAATTTGAATCTGCACGCCAACACGCGTCCTGGATTACCCCGGTGCCCGGCGGTGTCGGCCCCATGACTGTCGCCACCCTCCTGGAAAATACGCTCGACGCTGCCGAGTCTCACGACCCGCTATGATCCCGCTGCACGACGACAACCCTACCGAACGGTTTCCCGTCGTCTCGGTAGCACTGATCCTGGCGTGCTCCACACTATTCCTGTACCAGGTCAGCCTCGGCGACAAGGCCGGGCACGCCCTGGTCATCGCGCTGGGATCGATCCCGGCGGTTCTGTTCGGCAAACAGATGCTGCCACCCGAGCTGGCGCTGATTCCGGTGGAAGCCACGCTGATTAGCTCGATGTTTCTGCACGGTGGCTGGATGCACTTGATCGGCAACATGCTGTACTTGTGGATTTTCGGCAACAACGTCGAAGACGCCATGTCCCGCCCGCGTTTTATCGTGTTTTACACGCTATGCGGCTTGATCGCGGCTCTCAGCCATGCCCTGCCCAATGCGAACTCGGCTATACCCATGATTGGCGCCAGCGGCGCCATTTCAGGCGTACTCGGTGGTTACCTGCTGTTGCATCCAAAAGCCCGGGTACTGGTTCTGATCCCGCTGGGTTTTGCCAGCCAATTGATTCGATTGCCGGCGATGCTGGTGCTGGCATTCTGGTTCGTTCTGCAAGTGGTCAACTCTATTCTGGCCGATTCCACCGGTGGTGGCGTAGCCTGGGGAGCGCACGTTGGCGGATTTGTCGCTGGGTTGGTTCTGCTGCCGCTCTTCAAACGGCGGTCAGTCCGGCTGTTTAATTAACAACAATCCCGCGACCACGCTCAGGCTGGCACCCCAACCAAAACCAACAAATGACTCAGGAGCTAAAGCGAGACCGGGAGCGCGGCGGGCGATTCGCAGTCGCAACTGGCTTCACAGGTAACGGACTCGGAAGCGCAGCCAGTTTCGCAGGCGGGTGGGGGCTGTGCCTGCTGGCGATCAACATTAATTCCGAAAGCATGTAACTGCCAATAATCGCCGCTAATGACAGCATCACCCCGGCAAAAATAAAGCCAATCCCGCCGAGAAAGCTCGCGTCGGTCATAATCGGGAACAAGTGTCCGAGCGGCCCAAGAATGACCGACGCCTTTTGGCCGGTAAACCAGATAAAAATAGCGCTGCCCAGGGAAATAAGTGCGACAAATGCTGCGTACGCCTCACCCACCATCCGGACCAACGTGGCGCCAAGTGGCAACATATACACGGCCCCCGGCTTATCCCTGGCAATATCCCGGGAACGAATCAGGACGACGTGGACAACCGCGTAGACGCTGACAACATAACAAAACTGATACAAAATGCCTCCGGCTATGGCCCCGGTCGCCGACAGTCCGAATATGACCTTGCCGGCGGTAAAAAATACCGCCAAAGCCGCCAGGATCAGGACGCCAATGAGGGAGCGGAGCGTATAAGCGACAGCGCGGTAAACAAAGGCACCCTCTGACAACAACCTGAGTAGCGCTGGCATGAACATAAACCGGGAAATTCGGTGCTCGGGAATCTCCGCCGCCAGGCCGGCGCTGACTTCTTTTTCAAGTTGCTGGTATCTGCTGCGGTGCATGAGTATTCCCGATATAATGCGACCCAAAAAAGTGGCCGCGTCTTGAAAAATTGTAAACCATAACCGGCGCCCAGCCACGACGTTAACAGACCACTCGTCGGGAAGTTCGTTACATGCAACAGTATCTACAACTCATGCGCCATATCCTGGCCAACGGCGCACACAAGGAGGACCGCACCGGGACCGGGACCATTAGCATTTTCGGATACCAGATGCGATATGACCTCAACAAGGGTTTCCCGGTAGTCACCACCAAAAAATTACATCTTCGCTCCATCATCCACGAATTGCTGTGGTTTCTGAGCGGCGATACCAATATTAAATACCTGAAAGACAATGGCGTCAGTATTTGGGATGAATGGGCCGATGAAAACGGGAATCTTGGCCCCGTCTACGGGTCCCAGTGGCGCAGTTGGCCGACCCCGGATGGCCGTCATATTGATCAAATCAGTCAGGTTATTGACCAACTGAAAAACAATCCCGATTCTCGACGCATTATTGTCAGCGCCTGGAACGTCGCCGAAATTGAAAACATGGCGCTGCCGCCGTGTCACGCATTTTTCCAGTTTTATGTCGCCAATGGCACCCTGTCATGCCAGCTCTACCAGCGCAGCGCCGACGTTTTCCTCGGGGTTCCGTTTAATATTGCCTCCTATGCCTTGCTAACCATGATGATGGCACAGGTATGCGGACTGAGACCGGGAGAGTTCGTTCATACGCTCGGTGATGCCCATCTCTATTCAAATCACCTTGACCAGGCTCGCCGCCAGCTGAACCGGGAGCCGCGTCAACTGCCAACCATGAAGCTGAACCCGGAAATATCAGACCTGTTCGCATTTACCTATGATGACTTTGAGCTGGTTGGCTACGACCCGCACCCGGCAATCACAGCGCCGGTCGCCGTGTAACCACGACCGGCGCGCACCATGAATAAGCCGGTTATCAGCATAATCGCGGCAATCGCGCGCAACGGTGTCATTGGCCGGGATAATGATTTGCCGTGGCATTTGCCGGCAGACCTGGCATTTTTCAAAAAGACTACCAACGGCCACCCCATTATTCTCGGGCGCAAGAATTACGAATCCATCGGTCGACCGCTGCCCAATCGCACCAATATCATTGTTACCCGTGACACCTCTTACACGGCCGACGGCTGCCTGGTGGCGCATAACCTGGACGATGCCATATCACTGGCATGCCGGAACGAACAGGACGAAATTTTTATTATTGGCGGCGCGCAGGTCTACGCACAGGCATTGCCACTGGTTAGCAGAATGTACCTGACCCGGGTCCACACGGACGCGATCGGCGATGTCTTTTTTCCCGACTTCGATTGCAACGACTGGACCGAAACCTGGAGAGATAATCACCAGGCAGACGACCGCAATGGCTTTGATTTTACGTTTGTGAAACTGGAAAGGAAATCACGCGGGCGGTCTTGAGGGTTGCCAGACTGCGAGAGCTGGCGTTGTCCGGGTACAGCAGGCCGTTGAAAACCGCGCGAAACAACTCAATTACTGGCAGGCCTAGTCTATTTGCAGCAGCAGGTCTTCTGCCTGTTGCTTCTGTGAAGCGTTGCCCTCAGCCAGCACTTCGTCAAGAATGCTGCGCGCACCATCCGCGTCGCCCATATCGATGTACGCCTTGGCCAGGTCGAGCTTGGTCGCAGTTTCATCCCATTGCTGGGAGTCTTCACTCTCGGCGGTTGCCAACGCGGTGTCCGCACCACTGTCTACATCCAGGCCATCTGCAGCATCACCAAAATCAAGGTCACCGCCACCACCGCCAGGTTCGACCGAGAAATCCAGGCCGCCGGTATCCAGGGCGGTTTCCAGGTCTTCTTCAGCGTCCAGATCACTGCTGCCGGTATCTTCAAGACTGAAATCCAGCGAACCGGAATCTTCATCCGACATATCCAGGGTCCCGGAATCGTCTGCATCCAGACCAAAGTCCAGGCCGCCATCATCCAGTGACAACCCGCCAGCTTCAGAACCCGACTGGTCCTTGAAACCAAAATCCAGTTCGGCTTCGTCAGCAGAACTGTCCTCTAAGCCGCTATCCTCAAGACTGAAATCGAGGCCTGATCCGTCAAATGACAGGCCATCGCCAGAGTTACTGTCGTCATTGCTACCGGAGTCGGTTTCAAGAGAAAAATCCAGGGCACCGTCATCAAATGACAGTTCGTTCGCGGAACTACCTGTTGTCGAATCATCCTCGAGCGAGAAATCGAGCCCACCATCATCGGCAACGACCGTTTCCGAACCGGATATGCCACCACTATCTTCGGCGGACCCCATATCAATATTGAAGTCCAGGCCACCGTCGTCACCTGACATATCCAGGTCAGTTCCGATATCCAGGTCACCGGCATCAAACAAGGTTTCTTCCACGTCACCCGCGATCATTTGCGTCGCCGGGGTTTCTGACGGCACGGCAAACAGGTCGTCGTCGCCTGACAGCAAGTCGTCAAGATCTCCCGAACCTGCCGCCGCGCCGGCAGCCATCGCACCGCCGGCTGCAGCAGCAGCGGCTGCGGCCTGAACCGGCGCACCGCCGGTAAACATCGGGTTATCCGGATTGAGCTTTTTGCCCATCTCGGCGACACGGTCCCACAACTTGCCACCACGACCTTCAAGTGCGGCATACAATTCTTCGGCTACGGTTTCAAAGGCCGAGACATCACCACGCTGGTGGTAGATGTGCAGCAGTTTTTCACGTACTTCGTGACGGCTTGGATCTTTGATCACCGCTTCCCTGAGGATTTCTTCGGCTTGCTCGTCGCGACCATAGGCCAGGTACACTTCTGCCTCGGCAATGGGATCCACTTCGTCCGTGGAGATGTTGCCCATTCCGCCCTGGCTGAAATCACTCAGGAACGAAGTATCCCCGGAATCGCTGTCCGACCCGGTATCACCCGTGGTTTCCATATCGGAATCCATGGTGGAATTCAGAATGCTCTCTTCAAACTCCAGTGAGGCGGCACGGCGTCGGCGCCATACCACACCGCCCAGGCCAAAGATAAGGAACACGACTGACCCGATGATGATGTAGGTATTGATACCACCGCCAAGGAAGCTGTTGACCAGGTCTTCAATAAAACTCGGTTGCTCAACCGGCGCTGGAGGCTGGGTCTTGGCAACACGCTTGGGCGCTGGTTTTTTTGGCTCTTCCGGCTTGACCGGCTCGGCAGGCTTTGGAGTATCGACAGGCTTTGCCGGCTTGCCGGCTTCAGTCTTCGCCAGGCTCTCGTTTTCCAGCTCCATCAACCGCTTCTGCGTCTGCAGGTTCTCTTTTACCTTACCCGCGCGCTCGGCGGCCTCACGGGTTTGCATCTGTTTGGATTCGAGACTTTCTTCAAGAGAGGCCACACGATCAGCCAGCTCATTCTTCTCGGCTTTGGCGGAACGACTTTCACTGTCCGGCGCCTGGGCCTTGCCCTTGGATTTTTCCTGATCAATATCGGAGCGAACGATGCGCAACAGGTCATCGGCAGGTATCGCTTTCTCAACCGGCTTCTCGGCGACAACAGGCTTGGCCTTCTCGGGAGCTTTCTCGGGCTCCGGCTTAGCCTTAGCCTTAGGTTGCGGCTTGGCTTTCGGAGTGACCGGGGCTGGTTTTGGCGCCTCGGCGACATCAATCGTTTGTTGGGCAGAAGCGGCCTTCAGGCGGTACTCCTGCCAGACATCGTAGTGCGCACGAAATTCCTTGCGGGCCTGCTTGACCGGTCCACCGGCCAGCGAACCCTCATCAGGAATAGACAAGATACGACCGGCGCTGAGGTTGTTAACGTTGCGATCGAAAAACGCGCCCTGGTTGGCCTGGTAAATCGCCATCACTACCTGTTCCACGCCAATATCGGAGCGGCTACCGCGAACCTTTTCTGCGATTTCCCACATGGTATCGCCACGCGCAACCCGGTAATCACTGCCGGGCGCCAGTTGACCAAACGAACCACCCGAGGTCGGCACGACCTTGCCACGATTGGCGGTACGTGCGGATTCGGACATGGCGTCAGCCAACTCGGTTTCTTCCGGATTTACCGGCCAACCGGTCTTGGGATCAATTTCGTAACGGCTGTTATCTACTCTTGTCGGGCCAAAATAGTCCGGAAAATCGGGCATGGCTTCAGCCTGGGCCAGCGGCTCGGCGCCGATCGCTTCAGCACCGCTGTCAAATTGCACAGGCTCCGGTGCCGGCGGCAAAGTTTCCTTAACCGGCTCCGCTGCGGCGACCGGCTCGGCCGGCACGCCAATAGGCTCCATGCCCGGCTTTCCTGATTTCGCAGACTCGGCCGGAACACCAATTGGCTCCATGCCTGTGTCTGCAGGTATATCAATTGCGCCACCTGCGCCCTTGGGCGCCGTTGGTTGCCACTGATCACTTACCGGTTCGGACTTTGGGGCAACAGGTTCCTCTGCAGGGACAATAATCGGGGCCGCCACACCGCTTGGCTTGCTGGCAACCAGGTAAGGCGGGTCAATCAGGGCAGAATATTCACGAATCAGGCGACCGCCCGCCCACTCTATTCTGACCAACAAATGAAGAAACGGATCACCAAACGGTGTATCGGTCTGGAGCTGCAGGAAATAGCTGCCGTCCACGCGCTTGGCGACGGAAAATTTGATATTGGCAAGATGTGCAGGACGATCAATGCCGGCATCGGCAAACTCGCCACGACTGGCCAATATAGCTTTGAGCTTGCGACGCTCTTTGCTGGTAATGGAGGTGAACGGGATTTCAGCGTTCAACGGCTCATCAAGCGCCGAGTGAACTTTCAGCTTGCCAAGACCAATCGCGCCCGCGCCCATGGAAAATGAGGCCAACGAGATTGCACAAAGCAGGCTGACTGCTGTTTTTTTAGCGTTTCTTATCACCCCGGTTTCCAGCGTTTTTCGATTTCTCACTTAAAAAACCTAGACTTACGTGATTATTGTATTAAGACTCTTTACAAATCTCAAGTAAATATAGCCCACAATTACGTTTTTACCAAACCAAAAGTTTCAAATCAGCAGAAAAATCAGGTGAATCGCGGAAAAACCGGTTTCTTGGCAACTGCCCCAGTGTGTAGTGGGTTCACATGGCTTCGTCAACCACGGGAACCCACTCGAGTACCAAGTCTATCGACCGGTAACGGCAAAAACCCAGTTATTGCTCGCGCAGGATTCCCAACATGCGACGCAAAGGCTCTGCCGCGCCCCAGAGTAACTGATCCCCTACCGTAAAGGCAGACAGGTAATCCTTGCCCATACTCAGCTTGCGCATGCGGCCAACAGGCACGGTCAAGGTTCCCGTTACTGCAGCCGGAGTCAAATCAGTCATGGTCAGCTCACGGTCATTGGGCACAACCTTGACCCAGTCATTGTGCGCAGAAATAATGTCACCGATCTCGTCCAGCGGCACATCTTTTTTCATCTTGACGGTCAGCGCCTGTGAATGACAGCGCATGGCACCGACTCGAACACACAGGCCATCGATAGGAACAGGGTTACCGGAACGGCCAAGGATCTTGTTGGTTTCCACCTGCGCTTTCCATTCCTCCTTGCTCTGACCAGACTCCAGCTGAACATCGATCCAGGGAATCAGTGAACCGGCCAATGGCACCGGCCAGTCATTGGTCGGGTAGGCGTCGGAACGCATGAACTCGGAGACCTGCTTGTCGATCTGCAAAATGGCACTGGCCGGATCATCCACCAGTGCTTTCACATCATCATGAATAGCGCCCATTTGCTTGATCAGTTCGCGCATATTGCGCGCACCGGCGCCGGATGCCGCCTGGTAGGTCATTGGAGTAATCCATTCGACCAGGTCTTTTTCAAACAAGCCGCCGATGGCCATGAGCATCAACGAAACGGTGCAATTTCCACCAACGAAGGTCTTGACGCCATTGGTCAGCCCGTCCTGGATCACGTTCCGGTTTACCGGGTCCAATATAATGATGGACTCATCCTGCATGCGCAGCGTGGACGCGGCATCAATCCAGTAGCCCTGCCAGCCGGCCTTGCGAAGTTCAGCGTAAACCGCCTTGGTGTAATCACCGCCCTGACAGGTGACGATAGCATCCATAGCCTTAAGATCATCAATGCTGTTGGCATCCTTGAGCACCGGGATGTCCTTGCCCACATCCGGTCCGGCCTGGCCTGCCTGCGACGTGGTAAAAAACACCGGCTCGATCTCGGCAAAATCATTTTCCTCGCGCATGCGCTGCATGAGCACTGAACCCACCATGCCGCGCCAGCCTACAAACCCAACTTTCATCATCACCATGACTCCCAAAATATATTGAATCCGCCAAACCGTACCGCCATAACAACGACCTCGATCAACACGTTGCTGATCCGCACCTTTCAGCGAACAAAATCTAGTTCAATGCCGCCACTACCGCGTCGCCCATTTCGCTCGTGCCCACCTGTTTCATGCCATCACTCATAATGTCAGCAGTGCGCAACCCCTGGTCGAGCACGGTATTCACCGCCGCCTCAACACGGTCTGCCATGTCTGGCTCATCCAGCGAGTAACGCAACATCATTGCCACGGACAGGATGGTTGCCAACGGGTTGGCAATATTCTTGCCGGCAATATCCGGGGCGGAACCATGAATCGGTTCATACATACCCTTGCCGTTCTCGTCCAGCGATGCCGAAGGCAGCATGCCGATGGAGCCGGTCAACATGGCAGCGGCATCTGAAAGAATATCGCCGAACATGTTGGTCGTCACCATGACATCAAACTGCTTAGGCGCCCGCACCAGCTGCATGGCCGCGTTGTCCACGTACATGTGCGACACCTGGATATCCGGGTGCGCCTTGGCTTCGGCCGTTACCACATCACGCCACAATTCCGTGCACTCCAGAACGTTGGCCTTGTCCACCGAGCACACCCTGCCATCCCGTTTCCGCGCAATATCAAAGGCGACATTGGCTATGCGCCTGATCTCTGACTCGCTGTATACCAGCGTGTTATAGCCCTGGCGCTCACCATTCTCCAGTGTTTTTACGCCACGGGGCTGGCCAAAATAGATGCCCCCGGTCAGCTCGCGCACAATCATGATATTGAGGCCTGATACCACTTCCGGTTTCAGCGTAGATGCGCCGGCCAGTTGCGGATACAGGATCGCCGGTCGCAGGTTGGCAAACAACTTCAGTTCGGCACGCAAACCGAGCAAACCTTTTTCAGGACGCACGGAGATGTCCAATGATTCCCATTTGTATCCACCGACAGCACCGAGCAATACCGAGTCAGCAGCCCTGGCCTTGACCAGGGTCTCTTCCGGCAGCGGCGAACCGGTTTCATCATAGGCTGCGCCGCCAACCAGGCCGTATTCCAGCTCAACATCCAGGCCGTCACGCTTGAGCGCGTCCAGCAGCTTTACCGCCTCGGCCATGATTTCCTGGCCGATACCGTCGCCAGGGAGAACGAGAATCTTTTTCGTCATGTGTCTCTACCTCGAATATGAATAGTATTCAGAACAACCACGGCGCTTCCTGCTTGCGCCGTTGTTCATAAGCCTTGATATCGTCGACATGCTGCAAGGTCAGGCCAATATCATCAAGCCCGTTAACCAGGCAATGCTTGCGGAACGGGTCCACGTCAAAGCTGATGGTCTCACCCGTCGGCCGGGCAATGGTTTGTGACTCGAGATTGACCTCAAGCTGATAGCCTTCGGTCAACTCCACGTCATTAAACAACTGGCCAACAACGGCTTCGTCCAGCACGATGGGCAATACGCCATTCTTGAAGCAGTTATTGAAAAAGATATCGGCAAAGCTCGGTGCAATAATCACGCGGAAGCCGTAATCCTCCAGCGCCCACGGCGCATGTTCCCGCGATGAACCGCAACCGAAGTTCTCGCGCGCAACAAGTATGCTGGCACCCTGGTAGCGTGGCTGGTTCAATACAAAATCCGGGTTCAACGGACGCGTGCTGTTATCCATGCCCGGCTCGCCGTGATCGTGATAGCGCCATTCGTCAAACAGGTTAGGGCCAAAGCCGCTGCGCTTGATGGATTTCAGGAACTGCTTCGGAATAATGGCATCGGTATCGACATTGGGACGATCCATGGGCGCAACAATGCCGCTGAAGGTTGCAAATTTTTTCATGACGCGCCTCCCTGTACTTTCCTGACATCGACAAAATGACCGGCAACAGCGGCCGCGGCGGCCATGGCAGGACTAACCAGGTGTGTACGGCCACCCTGCCCCTGTCGCCCCTCAAAGTTACGGTTGGATGTTGAGGCGCAACGCTCGCCCGGCTCCAGCCGGTCGGCGTTCATGGCAAGACACATGGAACAACCCGGCTCACGCCACTCAAACCCGGCTTCAACAAAAATCTTGTCGAGCCCCTCCTGTTCAGCCTGCTGCTTCACCAGCCCGGAACCAGGCACCACCAGCGCCTGGCTGACATTGGCGGCAACCTTCTTGCCCTTGGCCACCGCGGCTGCAGCACGCAGATCTTCAATACGCGAATTGGTACAGGAACCAATGAACACCTTGTCCACCCTGATATCACTGATGGCGGTTCCGGCTTCAAGGCCCATATAGGCCAGCGCCTTTTTCATGCCATTGGCCTTGACGCTGTCCTGCTCATCAGCCGGGTTCGGAACCTTGTCGTTTACCGCAACCACCATTTCCGGCGATGTACCCCAGGTCACTTGCGGTTCAATACCGGCGGCATCAATCACCACCTCTTTATCGAATACAGCATCGGCATCACTGACCAGGTTGCGCCACTGGCTTACCGCCATATCCCAGTGTTCCGCCTTGGGCGAATACGGGCGATCCCTGAAGTAATCGATGGTCTTGTCATCCACTGCCACCATACCGGCACGGGCGCCGGCCTCAATGGCCATGTTGCAAACAGTCATGCGTCCTTCAACAGAAAGATCCATAATGCCCTGGCCGGCAAACTCAATGGCATAACCGGTGCCACCGGCAGTACCGATCTCGCCGATAATGGCGAGCACGATATCCTTGGCCGTCACGCCATCACCAACCGCACCTTCTACGGTTACGCGCATGGCCTTGGACTTTTTCTGCACCAGGCATTGCGTGGCCAACACGTGTTCCACTTCGGATGTGCCGATACCATGAGCCAGAGCGCCAAACGCGCCATGGGTGGACGTGTGCGAGTCGCCGCAGACAACAGTCATGCCCGGCAAGGTCGCGCCTTCCTCGGGACCGATAACATGCACAATACCCTGGCGCACATCATTCATCGGGAAGTACGGCAGGCTGAAATCCTTCGCGTTGGCATCCAGGGTTTCCACCTGGGTGCGTGACACCGGGTCGGTAATGCCGCTGATACCGGCGCTGCGGTCCGTGGTCGGCACGTTATGATCCGGTGTCGCCAGAACCGTGTCGGTACGCCACGGCTTGCGCCCGGCCAGACGCAGCCCCTCAAACGCCTGCGGCGAGGTCACCTCGTGCACAAGGTGACGATCTATATAGATAAGGCAAGTGCCGTCATCATCGCAGCGCACCACGTGCGCATCCCATAATTTGTCGTACAAGGTCTTTCCAGGCATGTCAGGCCCTCCTTCCGGTTGCAGCCAGTATAGGGTTGACGTATAAATAACTCCAATTCATTTAATTCATCTATATTATTCTTTTTGGTTATGGATATAGCAGATCTGAAAGCACTGGTGGCGGTAGCCGAAACCGGCTCATTTTCCGAGGCGGCAGAGCGCCTGTTTATCACCCAACCGGCGGTGAGTAAACGCATCGCCGCGCTGGAAGCAGAGCTGGGCACGCCGTTGTTCGATCGCATTGGCCGGCACATCGAGCTCACTGAAACCGGCGCCGCGCTGCTGCCACGCAGCCGGGACATCCTGGCGCAAGTGGGTGATCTCAGGCGCCAGGCCGGCAACCTGGCCGTCACGGTATCAGGAAAGCTCAACATGGCCACCAGCCACCATATTGGCCTGCACAGGCTACCGCCGGCTTTGCGCCAGTACACGCAGGATTTTCCTCAAGTGGATTTGAACCTGGAGTTTCTTGCTTCCGAGGTGGCCTGCGAAGCGGTGTTGGCCGGGCGCCTGGAACTGGCCGTCGTCACCTTGCCCGCCAAACCCATCGCCCGCCTCGCCATGGCCCCGGTGTGGCCGGACCCGTTGGCACTGGTCGTCGGCCAGGGTCACCCGTTAACCGGCGTAGCCAATCCCGGTGTCGCCGAGCTGGTCCAATTCCCGGCCATCCTGCCCGGGCCGGACACGGTCACACGCTCGGAAGTGGTACGCGCCCTGGGTAGCCAGGCGAAAAAACTTACCGTGCGCATGACCAGTAACTACCTGGAAGTATTGAAAACTCTTACCTCGATCGGTCTCGGCTGGAGCGCCCTGCCCGAAACCATGATTGACGACAGCCTGCGCGTGGTCCATGTTAATAAGATCACAATCAAACGGCGGCTTGGCATCGTCACCCACGCGGATCGCACGCTGAGCAATGCCGCCCGAAGCATGATCGAGACCATACGGAACGCGACGTGACTTTTATCGAGTTGATGCAAAAGCTGGAGCAGGAGCTGGGCTATCACCAATGGCCGGTCAACCCCGTCGCCCGCGAGCTGCGCGATATTTTTGACAACAGCCCGGTCAATGGCGAGCTGGCGATCAAGGTCATGCGCGGCCTGTACAAATCCAATGGCTGCCAGAAACCGGCAGATGATGTCAGTCTCGATCGCTGCAACGACGCGCTGGTACCGATCCGGCTTGAGCTGATTCGATCAAAACAAACCGATATCGATGCCGTGCACTTCATCAACAGCCTGTGTCATGCCGTTGACGGCGCCTGGCGCGGCGGCGATGTGGCAGCACCCGTTGTTACCGCCGATCGCCCCGCACAAGGTGACATTGTTTCACTGCAGGACTGGCAACACCGTCGCAAGTACCGCGCCTGACAAAACTGCTTTACTGCGGCAGCGTCTCACTGGTCAATGATTTCATGAACTCGACCAGGTCCTTTTGCTCGGTACGACTCAAATTCAGATCCTTGATACTTGGATGCTGGAGCATATTACGCACACCGTCCTTCAACGAACCGCCACGACCATAGAATTCCACCACCTCGTCCAGTGTCTTCAGGCTGCCGTCATGCATATACGGCGCGGTTAACGCAACATTGCGCAGGTCCGGCGTACGAAAATTGCCAAAATCGGCCGGGTTCAGTGTGACTGCAAACCGGCCAAGATGCGATGCTTCCTTGTCACTCAATACCTTGTTGTCCACTGTCGTGCCTGCCAGCCTGGCCTCGAGAAAAACCGAAATGATTTCCGATGCCCGGGATTCAATCTCGCTCAGACCAACGCCAATGTTATGAAACTGGTTATCGGTAAAGGTGGCGTTTTTCGGCCCGATCAGGTGACAGGTAACACACAAACCCTTGCCCCGGAATAACTCAAGACCGCGCCTGGCTGATGCTGATAACGCAGCCGTATCGCCGCCATACTGGTACCGATCAAATGCCGAGTTACCCGCGATCAAGGTGCGCTCATAGGCGGCAATGGCCTTGCCGACATGGTCTGGCGTAATTCCGTCATTGTCGACGGCAAAGACTCTGCTGAAGTCATTGACATAACTCTCGGATGACTTGATCACCGCGATCGCATCCACCAGCTTGCCAAGCCCATGCTCAACCGGGTTGGTTAGCGGATCCAGTGCCTGTTGCTCCAGCGAATCACGGCGCCCGTCCCAGAATGATTTCTGATAATAAACCGCGTTGATCACCGTTGGCGTGTTACGCGTTCCTTTTAACCCCTTGACGCCCACACCCACGGGATTCCCGTCGGTAAACGCTTTTTGCGGAATATGACAGCTGGCGCAGCTAATCGAACCGTCCTTGCTGAAACGGGTATCGAAAAACAGTTTTTTGCCCAGCGCGGCCTTCTCCGCCGACTGTGGGTTTGCGGGAGAAACGGGAACTGGCGGCAGTCCCAGCGCTGCTGAAGCCGCCATGGCCAAGCCAAAAGGAAATACTACGGACAACGCAAAAAGCGTCCGGAACACACGGATACGACTCATGAACACCCCAAGGAAGTCTATTAGAATTTGCTTATGGAGGTTAGACGTGGATCCAGCATTGGTCAAGACAAGATCGAAAATCCGGATGTGATACAGGCCGGCCTTTACTCGCGGACGCGGTCCATGATCATTCGGAACGAATCCGGGTTTTGCTCAAGCTTTCGACACTCGAAGGTAACCGGGTATTCGCGGCCACGATAAAACCAGCCACTCAGTACCGATCGCGCCAGTGGCGCACCATGTTGCGGATACAGTCCGAACCCGAGTTCATGGTAATAGCGATCCGGGCCGGTATACACCACGGTATAGCGCCGTGATATTTCGTCTACTTCAATCCGGGACTGTGTTGTGAACAGCTTGCGCGCCTGCATCAAGGCCCGGTGATCCCGGGTCATGTCCGGCTCATCCACAGGTGTATGCCCCGGGTTGGCCCACACATGGGTCGACGGCATTGATAACATCAACAGCACGAATATCGCCGTCACCTTTGGATCAAGGCGCGCGAAATAATATCGACTGGCCGTTAGCTGCATTGACGCCATTCTCCGGCTGGGGTGGACCATACAAAGCCCGGTTGCCGTTCATTCTGGGCCGGGATTGCCCTGAACCACAGGGTCTTCTGTATTATCGGCCGCCAATCGCCGATAATGAGCGTATCGCAACGGCAACGGGCCGACCAATAACCGGGATGACCAGGCAGGACATCAGTGCCACCGCGCTTTATCCTCGCTTGCTATTTCCTTGCTTCCTGACTACAAAGTGACCGACAACAAACGGACTGACCATCACATAACTTTCCATGATTGAATTTATTACATCCAATGAAAATATTATCCGGCCGAGCGTCTTTGTCGGCATGCTGGTGATCATGGGGCTCTGGGAAGTCATCGCACCGCGCCGGGCACTGACGGTGTCGAAACTGCTGCGCTGGAGCAACAACCTGGGCCTGGTGTTCTTTAACAGCTTTATCTCAAAACTGGTGTTCCCGCTCGCGGCCACCGGCGTGGCCGCCTTCGCCGCTGAACATGGCTGGGGCTTATTGAATCTCTACAGCTTGCCGACGGTGGCCGCCATTGTGCTTGCCATCATTGCGCTGGACTTTATTATTTACCTGCAGCATGTGCTGGTGCACGCGGTACCGGCTTTGTGGCGACTGCACCGGGTACATCACGCCGACCTGGACTATGACGTCACCACCGGCTCACGTTTTCACACCATCGAAATCATTTTGTCCATGCTGATCAAGTTCGCCGCCATTGTTGTGCTTGGTGCGCCCGTTGTTGCTGTCATTATCTTTGAAGTGTTGCTCAATGGCATGGCCATGTTTAACCACGCCAACGTCAAGCTGCCACTGTCGCTGGACAAGGTCTTGCGCTGGCTAATCGTGACACCGGACATGCACCGCGTACACCACTCCATTGAAGACGATGAAACCAACAGCAACTTTGGCTTTAACCTGTCGTGCTGGGATCGCCTGTTCGGCACCTATCGCCAGCAACCGCGCAAGGGTCATGAGGCCATGATGCTTGGTATCCGCACGTTCCGCGAACCGAAACAGGCCAGCTGGATCACCGGCATGTTACTCATGCCTTTTGTCGGTACTGTCAGCGACTACGCCATCAACCGCCGCCAATGGACTGCCAACGAGGAACAGCAAAACCATGAACAGTAAATGGCTGCGCGCCGCATTGTTGCTCGGCGTAGTTGCCGGCATTGCCTCGGTCATCGTCTTTCGTGATCAACTTGATACCACGTCACTGAAAGCATGGCTTGAACATGCCGGTGCCGCGGCGCCGCTCGTGTTCATGCTGGTTTATATTGTCGGTACGGTATTCTTTTTCCCGGGATCCGTGTTGACCCTGATCGGTGGCGCCTTGTTCGGACCGGTGCTGGGCACCTTTTATAACCTCACCGCGGCCACGCTCGGCGCCATGCTGTCTTTCCTGGTGGCACGATTTCTAGCGGCTGACTGGGTCACCCGCAAAACCGGTGGCCGATTGAAACAGCTGATCAATGGCGTGGAACAGGAAGGTTGGCGCTTCGTGGCTTTTGTGCGACTGGTGCCGTTGTTTCCGTTCAACCTGCTCAACTATGCACTGGGCCTGACCCGCATCAGTTTCGGCCAGTACAGCATTGCAACGTATATCTGCATGTTACCAGGTGCCATTGCCTACACCTATCTCGGTTATATTGGCCGTGAAGCCGCCACCGGCGGCGAAGACCTGATCAAAAAAGCCATGCTGGCCCTGGCCTTGCTGGCTATTGTGTCATTTCTCCCAAGACTGATCGGCAACCTGCGTCGTGGCAGCATGATTGATGCCGTCACACTCAAACAAAAACTCGACGCCGGTGAAGACTTTTTATTGCTGGATGTGCGTACTGAAGCCGACTACAACGGCGAGCAAGGTCACATCGCCCAGTCACGGCTGATTCCGGTGGAAGAACTAACGCAACGCGTTGGTGAACTGAACGCCTACACGAATAAACCGGTCATCACCATTTGTCGCACCGATCGCAAATCCGCCAAGGCCGCGCAAATCCTTGCGCAACACGGCTTCACCGATGTGCATGTAGCCAGGATGGGTATGACGCACTGGATTAAAAACGGTTACGAGGTGGAGTAATCCGTCGCCCGGGCCATAACTCACCGGTCAATTTACCCAAGCCTGCCTGGCAGAACCGGCCGTTCACAATACACGTAGCGACAAAACTATAGCCATCTCCCGCAACGGGTACAAATGCTCCGGGCTTTTTGTCGCCACCCTGGAACAGATCCAGCATTGACAAGAATGGCGCAGCAAACCATCAGTACAGGTTGACAATTTTTTACTTGAATTGAGTTGCTTGCGGCAAATATCCATTCATACTCTCATAAAAGAACACTGCACGATTCACACTGAAAAAAATAGATTCCCATGATGTATTAATGGAGACATCACAAATTCAGCAGCCATGGATGATGCATTTGAGGCTGAGAGTAACGTGCCCGAAAAAGCAGTAAAAAAGTTCAGATCGCTCGAGTGGATTGCCGCACTGTATGCCGTAATCGTAATTGCGATCCTGGGAACCGGAATTTCAATCGCGCTGGTCCAGCTCGATCGCGCAGACCGGAATCTCTCGATTAACAGCGAACTCACCCTGACCACACTTGAAGAAGCCGCCCGGGCAAAGCCGGGGCGCACAAACGCGTCCAGCGAATTTGTGCGGAATGTCGAGCAACGGCGTGCATTGGCCATTGAAAACCTGAAAACCTGGGAAGACATACGAAGCACAATCAAGACTATTATCAAAATCGTACCCTTTACCATGCTGGTATTACCGGTAATATTTTCATTCATATTCCTGCATCATTTCTACCGCCGCGCCAAGTTGCTGGAGAGTTATGCACGAAAACTTTCCCAGGAACAATACGAAGATCAACCGTTTCAATCTAACGACTGCACAGGTAACCTGTCCGCCATGTTGTTCGAACTGGGACACCAGACCAGAAACCTTCTGACCCAGACCAGGCGACATGCAACCGCGATCAAGAAAGAAAAAGAACGCGCTGAGCACCTGGCAAATCATGATCACCTGACCAATCTTCTGAATCGCCGGGCTTTTTACGATGCAGTAAAAAGCTACCTTGACCAGGAAAAACGACGGGGGCAGGCATTCCTGTTGTTTTTCGATCTTGATCATTTCAAGGAAATCAACGACTACTTTGGGCACAGTGCCGGCGATATACTGTTGCAGGCGGTGTCCAGCCGAATCAAGAACCTGCTGAGGTCAGACGACATTGTCGCCAGGATGGGAGGCGATGAATTCGCCGCCCTGGTCTATTGTAATGATGAAAATATCCACAACCTTGCCGCGAGACTAATCAGCAGTATTTCGCGGTCAGTGCAGACCGGGTCCAATGTCGTTCACGTGTCATCCAGTATCGGTATCCGGAAAATCACCCCGATAGACACGGACTTCAACACACTGATCGAGCATGCCGATGTCGCCATGTACCGGGCCAAACAGCTCGGTCGCAACAATTTCCAGTTCTACTCCGAAGGACTGGAAGATAACGTGGCCGAACGACAAAATATGGTCAACCTGCTGCGAATCGCTATTGAAAACCGGCAACTCGAAGTAGTACTGCAGCCCAAGGTTGATCTCTTCAATGAAAAAATCATCGGCTGTGAAGCCCTGTTACGGTGGCATCACCCGCATAAAGGTGAACTTCACCCTGTCGACTTTTTACAGGACGCCGAACATAGCGGTCTGATATCAAGCATCGGCAGCTGGTCCATCAAGGAGTCCTGCCGACTGGCGGCACAGCTGAATCAATATGGACAGGAAATACGCATATCCATCAACATATGCAGTACACAGCTTCACAACCCCTATTTCGTCGAGTTCCTTGAGTCGTCGATGAACCTGTACCAGCTTCCCGCAAGACTGGTTGATCTGGAAATTTCCGAATCGTCATTAATGGAAAATATGGCAAACAGCATAGATGTACTGAAGTCCCTGAAAACCCTGGGCGTTAACCTGGTCATTGATGATTTCGGTACGGGATTCTCGTCCTTGACATACATAAACAAGCTTCCCGTCGACGCCATCAAGGTCGACGAAAATGTAATCAAGCTGATTGACCATGCGGGTGACGGCAATTCCCTGATCAAAACCATTATCCTGATTGGCAAGGAAATGGGTATCCGCGTTATCGCTGAAGGGGTGGAGAACATACACCAGGCAGAACTGCTGCGCGATTTTGGCTGTGATGAAGCCCAGGGATATTATTTCTCGCGACCACTATCATTTCCCGAGGCACTTCGCTTCATCTTCGGCAAAGGTGACAACAATATTATTCAGTTCCAGAACAAGAACAATGTCTGATAATTTCGCCAGACGGGTTGATAGCCGGAATCATGCCAGCTGTCGAGCGCAAGAAGATTACCCGGCACGGCGATAACGCGTGCAAAATAGAGCGGTTGCGAGGAAGAGTGACGCGGTCTCTATTAAAGCATCTTGAGTAATGATCATTTAATCACTCCGATCCTTTTGCTATTCGATGATGTGCCACGGAATATCCGGCACACAAAGACGCGCTCTTCTTGGCATACAGAACCTTCTTGTCCAGTGATACAGGTGCTATAAATGCAAATAGGCTAGCGTGATGATGAGATGGAAGCAAC